>Ga0183260_10005172_pt1 | contig 10301 bp, 11 predicted proteins | sample AntDrymUQ4972206_2_FD_129768 | JGI IMG/M metagenome (GOLD analysis project Ga0183260, IMG submission 129768) | Polar desert sand microbial communities from Dry Valleys, Antarctica - metaG UQ497 (22.06) (version 2) (version 2) | ecosystem: Environmental > Terrestrial > Soil > Desert | place...
GGCGCCTGTGAAACTGACCGCGGCCCTTAGCGCCAGTTTTCGTTCCGATGTTCCTTCAAGGCCTATCCCGGGAACCGGCTGCCGTCAGGGGCGCACGATGGCGGCCAGGAGGGCCTGGAGCTTGAACTGGGTCTCGGCCAGCTCGGCGGCCGTCTCGGAGCCGACCACGACGCCGACGCCGGCCCACATCGAGGCCCGGCTGCCGTCGACGGCGGCGGACCGGATGCCGAGGACCAGCTCGCCGTCGCCGTGGCGGTCGACCCAGCCCACCGGGCCGGCGTAGCGGCCCCGATCGGCCTGCTCCAGCTCGCTGATCAGGGCCAGCGCCGCCTCCCGGGGCGCGCCCCCGACCGCCGGCGTGGGGTGGAGCAGCCGGACCAGCTCGAGCACCGTCGGCGCCGGGTCGGCCAGGTGGCCCTCGATGGGGGTGCCCAGGTGCAGGACGTTGCGCAGCTGGACGATCGACGGGGTGGCGGGCACGTCGAGGTGGTCGCACAGCGGAGCGAGGGCGGCCGCCAGCGCCTCGACGATGACGGTGTGCTCATGGCGGTCCTTGTCGCTGGCCAGGAGCTGGGCGGCCTGGCCGGCGTCGACAGCAGGGTCGCCGCTGTGAGGGCGGGTGCCGCCCAGGGGGCGGCTGCGCACGGCCGAGCCCGAACGGGCCACCAGCACCTCCGGGCTGGCCCCGAGGAACCCGTCGACCAGGAAGGTGGTGCACGACGGGTACAGGGCCCGCAGGCGGCGCAGGACGGTGGGCACCACGATGGGGCGGTTGGCCTCGACCACCACCTCGCGGGCCAGCACCACCTTGGTGACGTCCCCGGCGCCGATGCGGGACATGGCCGCCGCCACCGCCGCCTCCCACCGCTCGTGGGGCACCGGCGAGTGCAGGCTGAAGCCGTCGGGCTCGGCTCCCCACTGGCGGTCGGCCCGGACCTCGACCCCGTCGACGAGCGTCTCCCACTCGGCTCCGTCAGGGCTGCGCACCACCAGGCCGGCGGGCACCACGAACTCGCCCGGGGCGTCGACGTCGAAGGGGAGGGCGGCGAAGGCGACGGGCCCGGCGCCCGGCCGACCCACCTCGTCGTCCACGTCGAACGACGCCAGGGCCGAGGAGGCCACCGCCGCCGGCACCCGGAGGGCGGCGCCCCGCCCAGCGAACCCCCAGCCGTCGCGCTCGAACAGCACGTCGGGGTCGGCCCGCCACGGGTGGGCGGCCCAGGTGCCCGGCGCCACCCGCCGGGTGACGGCCCGGAGGGCGGTGACCGGTGCCGCGCTGAGGAAGCTCACGGGACGGCGGGCCGGTCGTGCTCGCGGGTGGCGCAGATGAGCTGGGTGATGCCCGTGGACAGCTGGGCCCGCTCGACGGTGGTGAACCCGGCGGCCCGCACCATGACCAGCAGCTCGGCCGGCGCCGGCAGGTAGGCGACCGACTTCGGCAGGTAGCGGTAGGCGGCGCCGTCGGAGAGGAGGCCGCCGATCAGGGGCACCACCCGGCCGAAGTAGGCGCCGTGGCCGGCCCGCAGCAGCGGGTTGGCGGGGACGCTGACGTCGAGCAGGGCGATGCGACCGCCGGGCCGGATGACTCGGGCCAGCTCGGCCAGCGCCGGGGCCAGGGCCACGAAGTTCCGGAGGGCGAAGCCGCACACCACGCCGTCCACCGCGCCGGTGGAGAACGGGAGGGCCAGCCCGTCGCCTTGAACCCGCGGGAAGCCGTGGGTGGCGTGCTGCAGCATCCCGAGGGAGAGGTCGACGGCGATCGGCCGGAGCCCCGCCCGGGCCAGGTCGTGGCACAGGTCGCCGGTGCCGGAGGCCAGGTCGACCACCAGCGAACCCGGGGCCAGGCCCAGGTCGCCCACCGTCCGGCGGCGCCAGCCCACGTCCATGCGGAAGGTCATCACCCGGTTCACCAGGTCGTAGCGCGGGGCGATCGTGTCGAACATGGCCTGGACGGCCTTGCGCTTCTCCTCGCCCTGCGGCAGGGATCCGCTGGCTCGGCTCATGCTGCGCTCCCGGGGTCGGTGGCGGCGGCGATGGCGGCCAGCTCGTCGGGGCCGCCGACCTTCTCGATGTGCTCGGTGGCCACGGCCAGCAGGGTGCGCTCGAAGTGGTGGGTGACGAGGGCCACCGTCGCCGGCAGGATGGCCTGGAACGCCTCGACGAGCTGGCGGGCGGCGTCCTCGGCCGTCACCCCGTCGCCGCCCAGGGGCCGACGGATGTGGTCGTCGAACAGGCCGACGGCCTCCTCGGCCACCGAGCGCACGTGCTCGTGGTGGCGGCGGGCCAGGACGAGCAGCTCGGGCAGGGGCAGGCCCAGCTCCAGCAGCCGCAGACCGGCGCGGGCGGCGTTGGCGTCGGCCGGCGAGTACCCGCCGCCGACGGGTGAGATGAGGCCCTCGCGCTCGGCCGCCTGCAGCAGCCCGAGCGGGATGCCGCTGCGCTCGGCCAGCTCGGCCAGGGTGAGCGCCGGTCCGCGCCCCCCGCTCCCGGCGCCCGCCACCGCGGCGAGGAGCGGCTCGTCCCTCGGGTCGAGCTCGCCCGAGAGGAGGCGCCCGATGGCGGCCAGGGACAGGCCCCGGCCCTGCAGGCCCCGGATCCGCTCGAGGCGCTCGAGGTGCTCGTCGCCGTAGTGGGCGACGCGGCCCCGGCGGGCGGGGGCGGCCAGGAGCCCGCGGCCCTGGTAGTAGCGGATCGTGTCGACCGAGATCCCGGCCCGCTCGGCCAGCTCGTCCACCCGCAGCTGCACGCTCGCATCGTACGAGCATCCGCTCCCATAGTCGAAGGGGGAGGGGTGCGCACCCCGAGGCGGCCCTCCCTCGGGCAGGCTGGTGGGGTGGCCAGGGGACGGGTGGGGCGCATCCCCGTGGTGCTGCTGGCAGCCGGCCTGGCCGGGCTGGCGGCCTGCTCCGAGGTGACGCCGCCTCCGGGGCCGGTGCGCGTGCCGGGAACCACCCCGGGTGCGGTCCCCGGACCGGAGCCCGCACCCTTCGGGATCGTCGGCCAGAGCGTGACTCCCCCGTCCGCGGCCTCGACCACCCCCCCGCCCCCGGTGGCGGCGACGACCGGCGCGACGACCAGCGCGACGACCACCAGCGCGCCACGGCCGCCTCCTTCGACCAGGCCGGCCGCCCCCACCGTCATCGAGGTGGCCTACCGACTCGAGCGTCGCACCAGCGATCCGGCCACGGCCGGCTTCGAGGCGTTCGCCCGGTCCACCCTCGCCGACCCCCGGGGGTGGGCCCGAGCCGGGTTCCGCCTGGTGCCGCGGGCGGACGCCCGCTTCGTCATCGTGCTGGCCGAGGGGCCCGAGGTCGACGCCCTGTGCCTGCCGTACGACACCTACGGCCAGTACTCGTGCCAGAACGGTCCGACGGTGGCGCTGAACGCCGACCGCTGGCGGGCCGCCACCCCGAAGTGGACCGGCACGCTGGACGAGTACCGGCGCTACCTGGTGGGCCACGAGGTCGGCCACCTCCTGGGCCTGCACCACCCCCCGGTCCAGTGCCCGGGCCCTGCGCGGCCAGCGCCGCTGATGGCGCAGCAGTCGACCGAGCTGGACGGGTGCCTGCCCAACCCCTGGCCGCTCGACGGCGAGATCGAGCTGGGCCGGCGCCGCCCCGCTGACCTCGCCCCGCCGTACCGTCCCTGACGGCCACGCCGCCCCGGTCCGGCTCGGCGGACGGTCAGACCTGGCTGATGATGGCGGCCCGCTGGGCGGCGTACTCCGAGTCGGTCAGCAGCCCCTCGCGGCGGAGGTCGTCGAGCTCGCGCAGGCGCTCCCGGGCCGGCCGGGAGCTGGTGCCGCCGGCGGTCGGGGGGGCGGGCGGGGGAGAGGACGAGCCGCTGGCGCCTCCCTGGGCATCGACGGCCAGGACCGCCGCCCCGGGGTCGTCGATGGCGAGGTTGACCCAGCCGGCGAAGGTGCGCGTCCAGGCGGGGTCGCCCACGTAGAACATGGTGCGGCGGCTGTCCGAGCCGAGCACGATCAGCACCGGCCTGGCCTCGTAGGTAGCGACCTCGACCGTGGCCACCCGGTCGAGGAAGGCGGTGGCCTGGTCGTCGCCCTCGGCGGTCACGAAGCGCAGCTCCGACGCGGTGAGCAGGAGGAGGCCGGGCCGGTCAGCGAAGGCCGCCGAGAGGGCGATGATGTCGAGGTCGAGGTCACCGGCGGCGGCCAGGGCGGGTCCGAGGCCGGTCACGGCAGAGGGCTCGAGGTGGCGGCGGGCCAACGAGGCGATGCGGTCACGCCCGGCCATCAGGTGATGACGATGCCGTCGATGCCGGCCGCGGCCGGCGGGTACTGCGGGTCGGCGCGGGTGAGGACCTCGTGCACCGTCGAGGTCACCGCCCAGTCCCGGTACCACTTGTGGTTGGCGGGGATCACGTACCACGGCGCCACCTCGGTCGAGGTGGCCGTGATGGTGTCGGAGAACGCTGTCCGGTAGTCATCCCACAACGCCCGCTCGGGCACGTCCGACGGGGAGAACTTCCAGCGCTCGTCGGCGGAGTCGATGCGGTCCTGGAGGCGCTCGCGCTGCTCCTCCTTCGAGATGTGCAGGAAGAACTTCACGACGATCGTCCCCTCGGCCCGGAGGTGCTCCTCGAAGGCGCGGATCTGCCCGTAGCGGCGGGTCGCGGTGGCCTCGTCGATGATCCCGTGGACCCGGGTCACCAGGACGTCCTCGTAGTGCGACCGGTTGAAGATGCTGATCTCGCCCTTGGCCGGGCACTGGGCGTGCACCCGCCACAAGAAGTCGTGCCCGGCCTCGGTCTCACTCGGGCGCTTGAACGAGGCGACCCGGATCCCCGCCGGGTTGACCCCGCTGAACACCCGTCGAACGGTCCCGTCCTTCCCGCCGGCGTCAATGGCCTGGAAGACCACGAGCAGGGCCGTCCGGTGGTCGGCCCAGAACCGGGCCTGCAGCTCGATCAGCTCGTCGTGCAGCACCGCGGTGGCGGCCCGGGTCGCCTCCCTGCCTCCCGGGGCGCCGGGGGTGGCCTCGGCCCTGGCCTCGTCGAGGCGCACGGGCGTGCCCGGCTGGGCGAGCCACCGGTTCCCCTCGGCATGGTGCATGGGCGGCATCGTACGGTCTAGCCATGGCAGGGGAGCAGGTGGTGGGCCGGCGTCGGGTGGACCGTCGGGTCGCCCGCCTCCTGATCGCCCTCCTCGGCGTCGCCGTGCTCACCGTCGGCCTCGCCGCTCGCATCGTGGCCAGCCGCGACGGCGATGTGCGGATCGGTGCGGTGAAGGACCCGCGCACCGCCCTGCCCGGCTCCATCTCGAACGAGCTGGTCATCGGGGCGGCGGGGGCCACGCAGGGAGAGGTGGAGGGTGGTGCCGCAGGTGCTGCTGCGCTCGAGGACGGGCCCGGCATCCGGCCTCCCGGTGCGTCGGCGGGTGGACGCCGGCCCGGCGCCCGGCGGCTCCTCGACCCCACCGGTCGGCCGTACGGGTCGCCTGCACCCTTCAAATCCTCCATCCCGGTGCCCAAGGGCCTCCTGTGGGTGCTGCTGGTGGGGAGTGACGCCCGCCCCGGCGAGCAGGTGCTGCGGGCCAGAGCCGACAGCATCCACCTCCTCGCCGCCAACCCGGCCACTGGCCAGGCGACGATCGTCGGCTTCCCCCGCGACTCCTTCGTCGACATCCCCGGCCACGGCACGGGGAAGATCAACACGGCCCTGGCCCTGGGCGGGCCCGAGCTGCTGGCCGCGACGATCAACCGCTTCACCGGGCTGCCGGTGCAGCTCTGGGTGGTCGCCGGGTTCGAGGCGTTTCGGCGGGTGGTCGATGAGGCCGGGGGGGTCGACGTCGAGGTGCGCCAGACCATGGACGACTGGGACAGCGGCGCCCACCTCCGTCCCGGCTACCACCACTTCGACGGGGCGCAGGCGCTGGCCTTCAGCCGGGATCGCCATGACTTCGCCGACGGTGACCTCTCCCGATCGCGCAACCAGGGCGCCCTGATGCTCGCGACCCTGGCCAAGCTGCGGGCCGAGGTGGGTGACGAGGCCGCCCTGCACCGTTGGGTGGGGATCGCCCTCCGTCACCTGACGCTGGACATCGACGCCGAGCAGGCAACGCAGCTGCTGGCGGTGGCTCGCCGCACGGACCCGGGCGACGTCACCAACCTGGTCCTGCAGGGCCGTGGCGGCATGGCCGGCGCCCAGTCGGTCGTCTACCTCGACGCTCCGGCGGCGGCCCGCATCGCCGACGACCTCCGCCCCGACGCCGCCATCGGCCCCGCCAAGCCCCTGGCGGTTCCTGCGACCACGACGACGGTGGCACCACCTCCGACGACGCCGGCGTAGCCGAGGGCCCCGGACCGTGAGCGCAGGGCCGTGGATGGCCCGGAGCGGACGGTCACATGCGGGCGGCAGGATGCCGCCTCGGGTCGCCGGGAGGGCTGGTGCGGGCCGTCGGCGGCGGGGTCCCCACAGGGGTGGCGCCGACTGTGAGCGCAGGGCCATGGATGGCGCGGAGCGAACAATCAGGTGTAGTACCGGAAGACGACCTCGGCGACGCAGGAGGGCTTGGCCGCACCCTCCACCGTGATGGTGGTGGCCAGGGTGACCTGGGCGCCCCCGGGGACGTCGTCGACCGCCACCAGGGTGACGGTGCAGGCGACCTCCGAGCCGACGGGCACCGGGCTCGGGAAGCGCAGCCTGTTCAGCCCGTAGTTGACGCCCATCGAGATGCCCTCGACCTGGAAGACGGTCGGGAGCAGCGAGGGGAGGAGGGACAGCGTGAGGTAGCCGTGGGCGATGGGTCCGCCGAAGGGTCCGGCCCTGGCCCGCTCGACGTCGACGTGGATCCACTGGTGGTCGCCCGTGGCGTCGGCGAACTTGTTCACCGCCTCCTGGGTGACCAGCACCGGGGGGGAGGTGCCGAGCTCGGTCCCCACCAGCTCCTTGAGGCCGTCGATGCCGTGCGCGGTGGTCGTCATGGCCGCGTTTCTAGCCGGTGGGCCGCTTGAAGCCGGCTACTTGAACCAGAGCTTCTCGTAGGCCCGGGTCTGGGTGTGCAGGAGGAGGGCGAACAGGGCGATGTCGAACATGAGCCCGATGGGGTCGATGTTGAGGATGCTGACCCGGGGGGAGCCGATCAGCACCACGAGGACGACGGCGACCAGCGGCGCCGCGGCCACCGCCACGCCCAGCCGCCAGCCGAACCTCTTCTCGTTGGCGATGAGGTAGGCGGCGCCGGCCGAGCCGGCCACGACGGCGACGGCGACGAGGGTGCCGATCAGGGTGGCGGCCGAGTAGGGAGGGCCTGCGCGCAGGAACACGTTGGCGGCGGCGGCGAAGATGCCCTGGCCGCCGCTGCGGAAGAGCAGGGCCACCACGACGTTGGCGTACAGGAGGAACACCGCGACCTGCATGGTCTGCGGCTGGGACGGGTTGAAGAACCGGCGTTCCACCGCCGCAGTCTGTCAGCGCCGACCGACGTGGACGGGTGATGCGGCCATCGAGGCGCGCAGCTGGCCGCAGGCCGCGTCGATGTCGGTGCCCCGGTTTCGGCGCACGGTGGCGTTCACGCCCAGTTGCACGAGACGGTCCCGGAAGGCCCGCACCGCCGCCGGGGAGGAGCCGGTGGCCGGGTAGCCCGGGGTCGGGTTGAGCGGGATGAGGTTGACGTGGGCCCCCAGCTCCCTGGCGATCGGGGCCAGGGCCGAGGCCTGCTCAGCGGTGTCGTTGGTGCCGGCGATCAGGGCCCACTCGAACGACAGCCGCCGGCCCGTCGCCTCGACGTAGCGGGCGCAGGCGTCGACCAGCACGGCGAGCGGGTAGCGCCGGCCGAGCGGCACCAGCTGGTTGCGCAGCTCGTCGGTGGCGGCGTGGAGGGAGACGGCCAGGTTGACGGGCAGGTCGGCGGCGGCCAGGCGGTCGATCCCTGGCACCACCCCGACGGTGGAGATCGTGAGGTGGCGAGCCGAGATGCCGAGGTCGTCGTGGAGGACATGGACGGCCGGCCAGACCCGGTCGATGTTGGCCAGCGGCTCGCCCATGCCCATGAACACGACGTTCCCGAGGCGGCGCCCGGCGGCGGCGGCGGTCGTGCGGGCCCGCACCACCTGCTCGACGATCTCGCCGGTGGTCAGGTGTCGCTCGAAGCCCATCTGCCCGGTGGCGCAGAACGAGCAGGCCATGGCGCACCCCGCCTGGCTCGACACACAGACCGTCGTGCGGTCCGGGTAGTGCATGAGGACGGTCTCCACCCGGGGGCCGGGCCCGCCGGCCGACCCGGCGGCGGCCACCTCCCACAGCCACTTGACGGTCTCGCCGTCGTCGGCCACCGCCTCGTGCACCAGGTGCAGCCCCGGGCGCAGCTCGGGGGCCTCGGCCAGGCGGGCCCTGAGGAGCTTGGGGAGGTCGGTGAGCTCGCTCGGCTCACGGCCCTGCAGCAGGCCCCGCCGGAGCTGTCGGATGCGGTAGGGCGGCTCGTCCGGCAGGAGCGCCGCGAGGGCTCCGTCGTCCAGGTCGAACCGTGAGCCCACGGTCGTCCAGGCTAGGACCGTTCGGCTGTCCTACCTCGGCGTCTGAGGGCCCGGACAGCCGGGAGATGCCGCGTAGCCTCTCCGGCATGGGCCTCACCCAGCTGTTCCAGCGCCCAGCCCCCGCCGGCGAGGCTCACGACGACCACACCCATCGGGATGTGAAGGGGGGGAGCGCCCGGGCAGCCATCTTCGGCGTGAGCGACGGACTGGTGTCGAACGTCAGCCTCATCCTCGGCGTCGCCGGCGCCAGCCCGGCGCCGGGCGTGGTCCGGCTGGCGGGCCTGGCCGGCCTGATCGCCGGCGCCTGCTCGATGGCGGCCGGCGAGTACGTCTCGGTGCAGGCCCAGCGCGAGCTGCTGGAGCGCGAGCTGGAGATGGAGCGGCGCGAGCTCGAGCTGCGGCCCGAGATGGAGCGGCGCGAGCTGGCCGGGATCTACCGCAGCCGCGGCGTCGAGGCGTCGGTGGCCGACGAGGTGGCCGCCCAGCTGTCAGCCGATCCCGAGACGGCGCTCGAAACCCACGCCCGCGAGGAGCTCGGCATCGACCCGGGCGAGCTCGGCTCGCCCATCCGCGCCGCCGTCAGCAGCTTCGGCGCCTTCACCGTGGGCGCCCTGGTCCCGCTCGTGCCCTGGCTCGTGAGCCGGGGGACCGGCGCGGTGGTGGCCTCGGTGATCCTGGGCGTGGTGGCGGCGCTCCTGGTCGGCGCCCTGCTGGCCGGCTTCACCGGCCGCAGCGTGGTCGCGTCGTCGGCCCGCCAGCTGGCCGTGGCCACGCTGGCCGCCGCCGTCACCTTCGGCGTCGGGGCCACCCTCGGCGTCTCCGGCTCCGCCTAACCGCCCGGCGGTGCGACCTCCCCCGGGCCCACGACCAGGTGGTAGGCGCGGTCGATGTGGTCGAGGGTGAAGCCCAGGTCGACGTAGAGCTTGACGGCCGGGGTGTTGTCGGCGTCGACGTAGAGCATGCCGGTGCCGATGCCCCGCTGGGCCAGGACATCGAGGCCGGCGATGGCCAGGCGCCGGCCCAGGCCCTTGCCCTGCGCCCAGGGGGCGACGGCGATCACGTAGATCTCGCCCAACGGGGGGTCGTGGTCGGTGTGGACCTTGGTCCAGCAGAACCCGTCGAGGCGGCCGCCCTCACCCTCGTGCAGCAGGAAGCCCGACGGATCGAACCAGTCGAGGGCCTCCCGCTCGGCCAGGACCTCGGGCTCCCACCGGCCCTGCTCGGCGTGGTTGGCGAAGGCGGCGTTGTTGAGCTCCAGCCACGCCTCCTCGTCCCGTCCCGGCTCGAAGGGGCGCCAGTCGAGGTCGTCGGCCAGCCCGGTGGGCAGGGGCCGGCGCAGCTGGTAGAGGTCGCGGCCCCGCTGCAGGCCGTGGGCGTGGGCCACCCGGTCGTGCCAGGGCTGGGGCTTCGACACCCAGAGGTGGACCCGCCCACCGCCTTCGCTGCGCACCATGCCGAGCGCCGCCTCCACCAGCTCGGACGCGATCGTCTCGTCCTCCCGGTGGTGGGGGGCGATGACGAGCTCGAGCGACCAGTCGTCGCCCTTGGTGGCGGAGCGGCTGACCTGGGCGTAGCCGATCGGGTGGGCGTGGCCCGGGAGCGTGGCGACGATGCCGGCGAAGCCGGCCCGTCCCCCGTGGACCAGGTCGAGCCACTGGTGCTCGCCGAGGGCGTGGTGGCCGTCGTGGTGGGTCGCGGCGTCGAGGAGCACCTGCACGGCGCCGATCTCGTCGCCGTCGAGCCGGCGCTTCACCTCGAGCTGGTGCACGACCCGTAGGCTCCCACGAGCGATGGCCAGACCCCCTA
>Ga0183260_10005173_pt1 | contig 10300 bp, 11 predicted proteins | sample AntDrymUQ4972206_2_FD_129768 | JGI IMG/M metagenome (GOLD analysis project Ga0183260, IMG submission 129768) | Polar desert sand microbial communities from Dry Valleys, Antarctica - metaG UQ497 (22.06) (version 2) (version 2) | ecosystem: Environmental > Terrestrial > Soil > Desert | place...
CAGCCCGAGTGGGCCACCGTCAACACCGGTCTCTTCGGGACCAGCGAGAGCTTTGTGCCGCTGTCCGACGCATCATTCACCGGTGATCGGCTCACGATCGGGTTCTCCAAGGACAAGGTCAAGGACGCACCGAACATCGGCGACTCGGATGGGCACCTGGCGCCGGAGCAAGAGCAGGAGCTGTACGCCTATTACGGCCGTTCGTACGGCGACAATGACGTCGACACGACCCGTAGCCAGGACTACGACACGACCCGTACCCAGGACTACGACACGACGACCCGTACCTCCGATGTCGATGACGCGATGACGGTCTCCGAGGAGAAGGTCAACATCGGCACTCGCTCGCAAGAGGTAGGTCGGGCTCGGCTGCGCAAGTACGTCGACACCGACTACGTGGAGCAGACCGTGCCGGTTCGTAAGGAGCGGGCGGTCGTCGAGACCGAGCCGATCACCGACGCAAACAGGGATCGGTCCACGGACGGGCCAGACATCACCGAGGCAGAGCACGAGGTTGTGCTGAGCGAAGAGACTCCGGTCGTCGAGAAGACAGTGGAGCCCGTCGAACGGGTCCGCCTCGGCACCGAGACGGTCAGCTCGGAAGAAACCGTCAGCGAAGAGGTTCGCAAGGAGCGGGTGGACGTCGACGGCGATGTCGACGACCGCAGCTCGGGCGGTCGTACGTACTGAATCGAAAAGATGACCGCGGCCGCGGACCCTCGAGGGGTTCGCGGCCGTCGTCATGGTCTGGCATGAACCGGAGGAGGGTGGGTATGCAACAGCCATGAGCACCCCACAACCGATTGTGCCCACCGGTGACGAGCCGAACAGCCCGACGCATCCCGACTCCCAGTCCGAGGAGTGGATCGACGGTGCGCAGGACCAAGATGCCGATGCGGATGGTCCGATCAGCGCCGACAACCAGCCCGACAGCCAACGCGAGAACACCGATCAACTGCCCGGATAGTCAACCGCTCCCGTCTTCTCGACACCAGCACTCATGGCTAACTTCGGGCATTCAACGAATACTCGGGAGACCCATCATGCATGGTGTGCGCCTGCTGTTGACTGCTGCGAGTGCTGGTGCGCTCGTGGTCGTCGCGACAGTCCCCGCGCAGGCGGAAGCGAACAAGAGGGTCGCCTTGTGGCGCATGAACGAGTCGGCAACTGCCACCGTCATGATCGACAGCAGCGCCAATCATCTGGATGGGACCATCGGTGACGAGGTCAGAACGGGTCTGAGGATCAATGGCGGAACGGGGTATGGGTTTCCCTACCTGAGGCCTAACACACCGCCCGCGCACCCGGAGCATCTGGTGAAAGTGCCGGACGACCCCCGGCTCGACCCAGGGACCCGCGACTTTGCCATCACGATGCGGCTGCGGACCACCGAGGCCTTCGGCAATATCATCCAGAAGGGCCAGTCGCGGAGTCCTGGCGGCTACTTCAAGTGGCAGCTGCCCAAGGGTGTCGTGAAGTGTCTCTTCCGGGGATCCGCGGGCACCGTGACCGCTGGGTCCGTGACTCCAATCAATGACGGTCAATGGCACACCGTGCGCTGCGAGCGGACGGCCACCGCCGTCACCATGACCGTCGACGGCGAGGTCACTCGGCGCAAGTCAGGGGCCACCGGGAACATCGCCAACTCCAAACCCCTATCCATCGGCGGGAAGGTTGCGTGCGATCAGGTGGACGTGACCTGTGACTACTGGGTAGGACGGATCGACTGGGTGAAGATTCAGGCGTCCGCCCCCAGTTGATCCGCCTAGTGCTATCAGAAGGTTGGGGGTAAGTGAGGAATCACCACCCGATTGTTGCTGCTGCGGTTGCTGCCCTAGCGGCGTTGGTGGCGTGTGGCGGCGGGACCGCCAGGGAAGAGACGTTGCCCCCCGATGCGACTCAGGTAGATGGCGCTGCGGCCGGGCAGGAGTTTGACCCGGACGCTGATGTGCCGGCTGCACCGATCGAGGGTGCAGTAGCGGGTGGCACCGTCACTGCCTTGAGCACGGAAGAACCGACCTCCATGGACCCGACCGAAGCGTATACGCAGAGCACACTGTCGATCTTGAGTGGTTTGGTGACTCGGTCGTTGACGCAATACGTCTTCGACCCTGCGAGTCAGTCGATGGTGGTGGTCCCTGATATCGCCACGGACACTGGCACGCCGAACGCGGACTTCACGGAGTGGTCGTTCACGATCCGTGACGGGGTGCGGTTCGAGGACGGTACGACAGTGACCGCCGAGGACGTCGCATTCGGGATCAAGCGCTCGTTCGACCGGAAAACGTTCCAAGAAGGTCCAGCCTTCAGCAATTTCTACTTCCTCGATGGCGACAGCTACCTGGGTGTGTACACGTCCGGCACCTCGTATCGAGGGGTTGTCGTCGAAGGCGACACGGTGACGGTGAAGATGGCGCGCCCGTTCCCGGACATGCCGTACTGGGCGGCGTTTCCAGCGATGGGACCGATCCCGGAGCGGGGCAGTGATCCCGGCAGCTACGGACGGCATCCGTTGGCCACGGGGCCCTACATGATCGCCGACTTCACGCCGGGGGAGTCGCTGACGCTGGTCCGGAACGAGCAGTGGGATCCGGATACGGACGCGGGGCGTCACCAGTACCCCGACCGGTTCGAGTTCCGCTTCGGCGTACCGTCGGAGCAGGTCGGCGCAACGATCCTCGGCGACTCTGCGGTCGCGCAGACTGCCCTGTCGACCGAGAACGTCTCGGTGGACGAATACCGCAGGGCGCAGACGCTGGACCGGTTGACCCTCGGCGCTGGCCCCTGCACCTACGGGTGGTACCTGGACATCAACAAGATCCCTGACATCCGGGTGCGTCAGGCCATCGGCTACGCCTATCCCTATCAAGAAGCGGCGAGGAGACGGGGGGAGATCTTCGGAGTCACGTCCCTGCCCGGCACGTCGATCCTGCCACCCGGGTTTCCAGGACGTCGAAGCTACGAGGTATTGGACATCGAGCCGGGCAGCACCGATCCAGAGAAGGCGCAGGCGCTGTTGGGGCAGGCTGGCCTTTCGCCTGGTGAGTTCGAGGTGACATTTCCCTACATCACCAGCGACCCGGTCTCAGTAGCCGTCACGGAAACTGTGGTCCCGGCACTGGAAGCCGCAGGGTTCAAGGCCAAGCCATACCCGGTGTCGACCATTGACGACTATTTCAGCTTGAACGAGGATCCGCATGCCCCGATCAACGTTCGCACCTCCGGATGGTGCCCGGACTGGCCGTCGGGCAGCGCGTGGTTCCAGGAACTGTTTAAGTCCGGATCGAAATTCAATTTCGCCCAGTTGGACGAGCCGACGATCGACGCCGAGATCGAACGCATCCGTCAACTCCCCGTCGAGGAGCAAGCCGCAGCATGGGGTGCGCTGGACGAATCGATCATGACCGACTTCTACCCGGTCGTCGTCACCCACTACCCAGGTGTGGCACTACTGCATGGACCCAAGGTTGGGGGCATGCACGTCGACGCCTTCACCAAGCCCACGTGGAAGGACATGCACGTCATTCCTTGACCGAGCACCGAGGGCTATGCGTGGACGTTACACAGGGTGCGCCACCGGGATTGGCCGATCCGCGCGCAGAGCGTGGTCTGGAGCGGGCCGTCAACCGGAGAGCCGGCAGCGGAGTCAGGCATCTTCCAACGGGGGCGCGGTGGGAATAGCATCCGGTCCGAGCGCCCGTGGTCCTGACCAGGGACTGACTTTCAGCCGAGGAGGACTGCCGCATGCACGTCAGACGAGTGATGCTTGTGCTCGCCACTGTCGTGGGCATCCTGGGGCTCGCGGTCCCAACGGCCGGTGCCATGTCACGAACGACAGCGACGACGCCCGGTGCGGACTGCACCCTGCCGGAGTCCGATGCTGAGGCGTTGGTAATCCTCAACTACTACTCCCCGAACAAGTACGTCTGGGAGGAAACACACCTGACCGTGGCCGTGCAAGCGGCGCCCAACGTCTCCGAGGAACACGTAGCAGCCGTCCGGGAGGCGATCGAGGCTTGGGACACCGTTCTCCGTGAGTGCTTCGATGGCCAGATCACGCTGACCGACGTGACCGGGCAACCTCGGAAGTCGGCCGACATCGTGCTGCACTACGTACCGCACGCCGGCGGCGTGGTCTTCGCTGGGTACGCGATCTGCGGCGCCAACGGCTGCGGAAACATCATCGTCAGTTCGGAGTTCGGCGCGCCGACCAACGAGGGTTACACGCCTGAATACCTCTACTACATCACTCTGCACGAGCTCGGCCACGCCCTCGGACTCGGGCACGCCACGAACCTGCTAGAGAGCAGCGACCTGATGGGCTATAACTGGTTCGAGGATGGCCCCGACCCGCTTTTCTCGCAGTGCGACCTGGATGCGCTTGCCTACCTCTTCGAACCCTTGCTCGCCGGCGAGGACCCGGCAGGCCCAGGGCCGAGCGCGCTGCAGCCGACATTCTACTGCGCGGGGACCTGACAGCGGCAGCTTGCAGAGCCTGGCGTACGTGGTGAGAGCAGGGCCGTAACCGACGCGCGTGCCCTGAAGAGGTTCAGCCCGAACTACATGGCGCGCGAGGGCCTGGTTTACGAGCACCTGCAAAGCGCGGTCGTTACCCCGAGCAGTACGACTCCGGCAAGCAGCTGCTGCAGCTGAGCCCCGAGTCTGTGGGGCGTCCTCGTATCGCGGGTTAGGACCCGTTTCGAGGCGCCACCGGCGGTGTTCGTCAGATGGCTCGCCGGTACTGTCAGGACGCTCCATCACATCGTCACCTCTGTCGGTCGGAGCAGCGTCTCCCCGGCGAGCATGGGTCGGCCTAGAGCGAACCCGAGTCGAGTCTTACGCTCCCAGGCAAGGGACGCCACCACAGGAGGAGACAAAAGAAATGGCCGGGCAGTTCGAGATCTACAAGGACCAGAGCGGCCAGTACCGGTTCTGGCTCAAAGGCCGCGGCGGAGAAATCGTCGCAACCGGCGAGTCATACCCCACCAAGGCCGGGGCGAAGAAGGGTGTGCAGGCGGTTCAGAAGGCCGCCGAGGGTGCGAAGGTCGTGGACCTCACCGAGGAGTAACGACCCATCGCTGGACTTACACCGGAGTGGGGACAGGTGATTGGCGTGGTTCACCACTGACGGGCGGCCGCCGCTCAGCCTGGTCGGAGCGTTGCAGCGGCGGTGACCACACCGCCCCGTCCGCCCGCTCGACTTGTGCTAGCTCGGCGAGCATCACCCGCTGGGCGACCACCAACCGAGGGGTACCGACCACGGCGACGGTGACCGTCAACTCCACACACGTTGGCGTCGGCCACATGCCTTCCGCCTCAACTTCCACGCGGCGTCCGGTCCGGTAGGGTCACCGTGTAGCGCCGAGGCGGGTGGAACCAGATCCCTGGTGCGCAGCCAATGCTGTTTTAACCGAGGAGGACGCCTCTTACCGACGTCGCGGTCCCCAGTCTGGCGCGCTTTCCCATGTGTCGGTGGAGAGAGTGATGTTCGTTCGCTCGGAGCCGTCCAGTTTCATGGTGTAGACATCCGCTTTGTCGGTGTCCCCGGAGCCGGGGACGCGCGCTGCGGTGATTCGTTTCCCGTTGGGCGAGAAGGAGCATGACAACCACTTGCGCTCGTTGCCGCCGTGCGTGATCAGGTGCAGCCCGGTGCCATCAGGGTGGACTAGGGCGATGTTGCCCCTGGTTTCTGACTGCTCATGAGTGCGGATTGCGATCCACCGCCCGTTGGGCGACCAGTCCGGCTGTGAAGCGTCCATTCTCCACGGGGTTAGTCGGCGTAGTCCGGTGCCATCCAGTCGCACGGTGAAGACGGCGTGCTTTTCGCTGTTGTGGTTCAAGCGTTCGAACGTCAGACGATTCCCATCCGGAGCCCACTGCGGGGCGTGCGACTCAACAGGGTGCGGAGTGGCGCACGTCGCGCTCTTCTGAGTGACGCGCCGAACATGAGTTCCATCGGCCCGCATCACGTAGATGGTCAGCAGGTTCGTCGCACCGGTTGAGCACGAATCACGCTGGAAGGCGATGCGCTTGCCATGCGGCGACCAAGCCGGGAAGGCGCCGTTCTCTGTTAGGCACCCTCTCGTGCATGTCTGAGACAGATAGGTCCGGTGCGTGCCGTCCCGCCGGATCTTGAAGATCCTCCCCCCGAGGCGTCTTCACGGTGATACACAATCCACCGCGGGTGACCAGTCCGGTTCTGTGGTGATGACGCCTCGCGGCGGGTGCGTCAACTGATCCAGCCCCGAGCCGCCCGGCCTGACGGTGAAGATGGCACCGCGTGTTTGGGCGTTGTTGAGGTACTTGCGAAACGCGATCCGGCCATTATCCCCGTCTACCGTCGCACCAGCGGGTAGCGATATTGCCACCACCAACAGCGCAACCACTGCCCAGACTGATGTCAACCGTCTCATGGCGTCTCCTGGCCGGGACTCCGCCAGGTGCTCGCCGCACAGGTGGGGGCCCCTTCCGGCATCTTGCTCCGAGCGATCGGCTTTGTCACGCCCTGGGCAGCGACTCAAGGGCCAGCTGGTCAGCGTGGCGCTGCCTCTCATCTGGCACGTATCTGGCAAGAAGCCTCGCGATTGACCGAAGACTGGCTGTGACCAGCGGTGATGCTGGTGGGCGATACTGGGTTTGAACTTACGAGAGAGGGGCTACCACAAGAACTCGCTGTCGCGCCACTATTGCCGTAAACTCGCAGGTCAGAGGCCATACTGGCGAATGTCAGGTCAGGACAGGTGTTGACACACTTGGACGTCCTTGTTCCCTTTATATTCCCCGAAAGGCGATACTGGGGAGACAAAAGATCTCTCCAGAGGCGATCCCAGAGGCGATAGTAGAAGGACACAAGATGGCTCGGGAACTGCCGCGGAGAAGGCGTGGTTTCGGCAGGATCGAGAAGCGCCAGTCGGGCCGCTACCGCGCGGCCTACACCGGTCCCGATGGCCAGCTCTATCGCGCGCCCACGACGTTCGATGCCAAGGACGACGCGACCGCTTGGCTGTCCGCGCGGCGATCGAGATGGAGGTCTGGGCACCACCTGACGCTGCGGCCCGAGGTGCCCCGCGTCGCAACGCGCCGACCTTCCGGGCCTATGGCGACCTGTGGCTCGAGACCCGCAGACGCGCGGCCGCGAGCTGCGCCCCACGACGCGCTACCACTACCGGCTGCTCCTCGAGACTTACATCTATCCGACATTCGGCGACGAGCGCATTGACCGGATCTCGGTCGAGGACGTCAATGACTGGTACGACGCTCTCGCTCCTGGCCGGGGAACCGTCCGCGCGCAGGCGTACAGCCTCCTGCGCACCATCTTCACCACCGCGGCCTCGACGCGGCCGCGGCCGTTGATCCTGTACAACCCCGCGCACATCCGGGGCGCCGGCAACACGCAGCGAGTCCACAAGGTGCGGCCGGCCTCACTGGAGGAGCTCGAGACGATCGTCGCGGAGCTGCCCGACCGCTACCAGCTCATGGCGCTCTTGGCCGCCTGGTGCGCCATGCGCTTCGGCGAGCTCGCGGAGCTCCGGCGTGGCGACATGGACCTTCGCGACAACAGGGTCAAGATCCGCCGGGGCGTCGTTCGTGTCGATGGCGCATTCGTTGTCGGTCCGCCCAAGACCGACGCCGGCATCCGCGACGTCGCGATCCCGCCGCACCTCACTCCGCTTGTGAAGGCTCACCTCGAGAAGTTCACCGGCACCGGCAAGGACGCACTGCTCTTCCCGGCCGCTGCCGACAGCAACAGCCACATGGCACCCTCCACGCTCTACAAGGCCTTCTACCCGGCCCGGAAGGCAGCCGGACGCGACGACATGCGCTGGCACGACCTCCGCCACACGGGCGCGGTCCTCGCCGCCCAGACCGGCGCCACCCTTGCCGAGCTCATGGGCCGCCTCGGCCACACCACACCCGGAGCCGCCATGCGCTACCAGCACGCTGCCGCCGACCGCGATGCCGAGATCGCGCGGCGACTCTCGGCGCTGGTGTCGGAGCCTGATGCGAGGGTCACAGAGTGAAGGAGCGGCTCGAAGACGTGCTGCGACCGGACGAGGTTGCGAACGACCTCGTGCTGCTGCTGCGAGGCGGCTTCTATGAGGAAGGCCTCGAACGGCTCCAGGAGCAGGCGGCTCAGTTGAACCGCCGTTTCTCCTTGGAAGGCGGAGACTGCTATGGCATCTCAGTCTTCGCAGCGACGGAAGAGACTGAGGAGTGGGTGCTGGCGAGGAACATGGACGTTCGGCGGCGCTACTACCGAATCCAGCGCGAGGACGTGGCTGACCTTCGGCTGCTGCCGACGTTCCGGGCTCCTCACTGGACAGTGCTTTCAGCGGGCCGGATGGCCCGGAGTACGCCTACTTCGTGGACGCGTTGGGGGAGTTGAGGGAGAATCCTTACTACACCCGGAAACCTGGAAGGAGGCCCCGGTGACAACCAGCCAGAGCGTCGTTGACCCAGGCAGCTACCAGGTCGACCTTGAGCTCGACTTCGCCAACGAGGACCAGACGGGTTATCTCTGGACTTGGCTTGACGCTGCCCGCGACCCCGAGCAGATCGTGCCCGGCGCAGTCCTCACGCTGCGCGACGGTGAGGACCTCGCGATGGGTCAGGTCGTCGACCTGGTGCCCGCCGCCGACGGCACGATCGTCCACCTCCGCCTGCTACCCGGCGCTGTCGAGGACTACCACGCGGCCATCGAGCGCGCGACGCTCCGTCAAGCATGAGAAAGCGGACGCTCGGCCGTTTCGTCGGCTCGGCTTTCGGAAGCGACACGAACTTGACGACTCAGGTTCTGGGAGCCTGATCCGGCATGTCGGCGAGGGCGACGGGCGTGCCCTCGAAGCTGTTTGACCGAGATGTTGTCGGGCGAGAACATCTGGACCTTGATTGCATTCCCGGCTTCGAACACAAGACGGGACGGGGCGTTCGCAAATCGGTTGTTCCACGCGGACCGACTTCCGCAAGGGGATCCTTGGGTTCTCGCGGTGGTCGCAACACCTGACTGAGTTGGGGTGTTGATCATCCGGTTCGCTAATCACATGATCACCGAGAACGTGCAGGTCTTTTGGACCGAGCTGCAGCGTGGCGAGTTCATCAGCGATGCGGCGGTCGCGGCGGGCACATATCGCAAGCAGGGCACCCGATGGGTGATCGCCAACGGTGGCGTGCGCCCTCGTCGGGGCCGTGATCTGAGGGGCCGGTGTCTGTCATTCGCCGAGCGGGAACAGCTTGGGCTCTCGCGTGCGGCGGGCATGTCGATGAGGGCGATCGCGACCCAACTTGGTCGCAGTCCGTCGACGATCAGTCGGGAGTTGATGCGCAACCGAGAGTCTGGTGGTGGCTACCTGGCCAGCTCGGCACACGCGATGGCTTACCACCGAGCGTCACGGCCGAAGCCTGCGAAGCTGGCGGTGAATCTGGCGCTGCGGGCGGCGGTCGAGAAGCATCTGGAGAAGAGATACTCACCGGAGCAGATCACCGGCCGGCTGCGCATCGAGTTCCCCGACGACGCGGAGATGCGGGTGTCACCAGAGACGATCTACCAGTCGATCTACGTGCAGTCGCGTGGTGCGTTGCGACGGGATCTGGCGGTGTGTCTGCGGACCGGGCGGGCGTTGCGGCACCCGAGCCGCAAGCCCGGACAGCGGAAGAACCGCATCCCGAACATGATCAATATCAGTGAGCGGCCGGCCGAGGTCGAGGACCGGGCCGTGCCTGGGAACTGGGAGGGAGACTTGATCATCGGTAAGCAGAATCAGACCGCGATCGGCACTCTCGTCGAACGCCAAACCGGCTACGCGATGCTGCTGCACCTGCCCAATGGTTACAAGCCCGAGCAGGTCCGTGACGCTCTCGCCGCGAAGATCAAGACGCTGCCCGAGTCGCTGCGCCTGTCGCTGACCTGGGACCAGGGACCAGAGATGCGCGACTGGAAACATGTCTCGATCGACGCCGGGATCGACATCTACTTCTGCGACCCGCACTCGCCCTGGCAGCGCGGAACCAACGAGAACTTCAACGGCCTGCTGCGCCAATACTTTCCGAAGGGCACCGACCTCGGCGCGCACAGCGCCGATGACCTCGACTGGGTCGCCCAAGAACTCAACGACCGACCTCGCAAACGACTAGCGTTCAACAAGCCGATCGAACTCATCGGCGACCTGCTGTTGCGGTGACCGCCAGAATCCGCCGATCCCCAATCGGTGACGAGCGCCGCCCGCGGCTCGTCGCCCGAAGTCGCGCCGCACAAGCTACGGCTATCGCACGCGCTGGCCCGGCTGCTCTTCCGCTGACGGAC
>Ga0183260_10005174_pt1 | contig 10300 bp, 12 predicted proteins | sample AntDrymUQ4972206_2_FD_129768 | JGI IMG/M metagenome (GOLD analysis project Ga0183260, IMG submission 129768) | Polar desert sand microbial communities from Dry Valleys, Antarctica - metaG UQ497 (22.06) (version 2) (version 2) | ecosystem: Environmental > Terrestrial > Soil > Desert | place...
ACGCGCTCGTTGAACCCGAAAGCTTTCGAGAGCCATTCGATGGCGCCGTTTGCGTCGGCGTAGCGCGTGAAAGGAAAGAAGTTCGGCGTCTGAGTCTGGGTAGGCATCTCGTCCTCTCTGGTCGACAGGATTTGCTGCTCGGCAACTCGCCAGCGATGCGATCCTAGTCCAGCGGGCAGGATGACAACGCGCAGTTGCGTTGACCCGCAGCCGCCGGCGCGACCACTCCGACTCTTCCGGGTCTGGCCAAGCTGCTCGCAAGGCTGAACGGCGTGAAATTCCGAGAGCCGATGGAGCTAGGCGGGCTCGAACCGCCGACCTCCTGGGTGCGATCCAGGCGCTCTCCCAACTGAGCTATAGCCCCGTGGGGGCCGATTGTAGCCACCGCGCGCTGGGAAGCTCTACGGTCCGAACGGGTTGTTCAGTCCCGGAGCGGGCTGCGACGGCGTGGCTGGGCGCGGGCAGATCGTGACGTCCTCGGCTGGCGGCACGATGCGCGGCTTGTCTTGCGCGTGCGGAATCGCGGTTCCGCCGACGAGCATCCCTATGACGAGCAGCCAGAGCGCGGCTGTCATGCGCGCCCAGACCGGGTAGGGTCGCGTCTCCGAGCTCGCGGGCTGGGCGTGGATCGGTGTTGCCGTGACCGCGGGACGCAGTCGCGGCGGCGCATAGGCCGGCGCCGGAAGGGCGGCTCTCGCTCGCGCGCCGAGCTCAGGGTCGACGAGGGCGAGCTCGGGGCTGAGCGGCTCGGCTGGCATGCCTCACGAATTCTGGCTGATCGTCGACTTCCCTCGCCTCCCCGTAACGAGTCAGTGACGAGATTTCCACAGCCCCGCAGAGCCATGCGTGTTTGCCGCACTCCTGTCCGATCGGGACATCTGGCGCCGCGCCACGGCCGCGACTACCACCGGTGCGACACCTACGAAGGGAGGACGCGTGCACGTACGCACGATTGCAGTGGGATTGGTAGCGCTCGGACTGGCGGGCGGGGCGGCAGCCTTGGCAACGGGCTCGGTGACATCGCGAAACCAAGACACGATCACGGCTTGCCAGAAGAAGTTCCTGCGCATCGTCAGCGATGCGTCGAAGTGCAAATCGAACGAGCGCGTAGTGACCTGGAGCAAGCAAGGCCAGGTCGGCCCCGCAGGGCCTGCGGGTCCCGCTGGCGAGACCGGACCAGCGGGAGCTCGAGGGCCGGCCGGACCGGCGGGCCCAGCCGGACCCGTCGGAGCATTCGGACCGGCAGGCGCCGCTGGCCCAGCTGGTCCCGCAGGCTCCGCAGGCCCAGCCGGACCCGCCGGGCCACGAGGACCCCAAGGTCCGCCCCTCGCATCGCTGGACGCGCTCGAAGGCGCGGCCTGCACGCGCCAGGACGGATCCGCGGGCACGGTCGACGTCTCGACCGGGGCGGGCGGCGTCATCTCGTTCACCTGCGTCGGCGGCGCTCCGCCACCTCCGCCTCCTCCTCCGCCTCCGAGTGGCGGACTAGTGATCAACGAGATCGACTACGACCAGGTCGGCGCAGACTCGGGCGGGTTCGTCGAGATCGCGAATACGACCGCGGCGGCCATCTCCCTCGATGGGCGGGCCCTCGTTCTCGTGAACGGAGGAGACGGCCAGGAGTACGCCCGGGTCGCGCTCACGGGATCGCTCGCAGCTGGGGCGTACCTCGCGCTCGACATCGAGGCGCAGAACGGCGCCCCTGACGGCGTCGCGCTGATCGACACCTCGTCGAAGGCGCTGTTGGACGCGCTCTCCTACGAGGGCGAGATCCACGCGGCGGTCATCGACGGGCAGACGTACGACCTCGTCGAAGGTCCCGCGCTCGATGCGGCTGTCGTCGACTCGAACACGGTCGCCGGCTCGCTGTCGCGGATTCCGAACGGCAGCGACTCGAACAACGCAGCCACGGACTGGGCGTTCACGACGACACTCACGAAGGGCGCTGCGAACGTCGCGTCCTCGTAGGCGCTACGACGCTCCCGCGTCCGGCCGGTTGCGCCGGGCGCGGGAGCGCTCGCGCCGCACGAGCTGCTCGTCGAGCTCGTCGAGCTCGCGCTGGAGCGCGCGGTAGCTTTGCCAGCGCTCTACCGGGAGACGTCCGCTGGCGAGGGCTTCCTGAATCGCACAGCCCGGCTCGCTGCCGTGACGGCAGTCCGAGAACCGGCACTGGTTCTCCAGCGTGACGATGTCCGCGAATGCCTCCTCGAGCCCGTCGTCCGCGAGCCAGAGCTGAAGCTCCCGCATGCCCGGGTTGTCGACGATCAGGCCGCCGCCCGGCAGCACGATGAGCTCACGGCGCGTGGTCGTGTGCCGTCCGGAGCCATCAACTCCAACCCGCCCGGTCGCCAGGAGATCGTCGCCGGCGAGCGCGTTGACGAGCGTCGACTTGCCGACGCCGGAGGGGCCGAGCAGAGCGCCCGTCACGCCGGGAGAGAGATACGCGCGAACGGCTTCGAGCCCGAGGCGGGAACGTGCAGATACGGCGTGCACGGAGATCTCGCCGATCTCGGCGAGGCCCGCGGCAGCGGCGTCGGGATCCGGCTCGAGATCGGCTTTGGTCAGCAAGATCACCGGCCTCGCGCCGCTCTCCCAGGCGACTGTCATGTACCGCTCGAGCAGCCGCGGATTCAGGTCGTCAGCCAGCGAGGCCACGATGAAGACGATGTCGACATTCGCGGCCACGACCTGCTCGCGTGCGCTGTCGGAAGCTGGATCGTGCGCCGCGCGACGAGAGAACGCAGTGCGCCGCGGAAGGACGGCGCGGATGACGGGGTCTTGCTGCTCCGCCGGCTCGAGTGCCACCCAGTCGCCGACGACGGGCAGCTCGGCGCGAGACTGGATCTCGCGGCGCGTCCGGGTGGGAAGTCGCGCGCGTGTCTCAGCAGCCTCGGTGAGAACGTCGTAAGCGCCCCGATGCTGAACCGAGACGCGGCCCGGCTCGAGACCCCGAGCGTGATGCGGCTCGAATGCGACGACCCAATCGTCGTCCCAGCCGAGCGTCGCGAGATCGAGCACGTTTGTATTGTCGCGAAGCGGAGCAGCAGCTCGACGTTCCCTCCTACTTCACCGCCGGGACGTTGACGTCGATCCACACGCTCCTATGGTCCGAGGTCGGGAAACCGCCGACTGCGCCCCAGGTCGGGAAATCGAACACCCCGGTGAGCCGGAAGAGCGGATCGGACCGGAGCGGCCAGAAAACTCCCGCGGCGACGAGCCGGAGGTTCTTCCGGGGAAGCACGTAGTCGGCCCGGAGATTTCCGGGCGCTGTGTCGGAGAAGTCCGCGGTGTCGAACCGCGGGTCGCTCTTGTGCGTGGCGTTGATGCCTCCCTGAAGCGTCGACGCCTCGACGGCGCCCGCGCTCTCGGGCGTGAGCTTGCCGTTCACGAGCGGGTGCTCGAGCAGCTGTTGGATCGCGCCGGGGATGCTGTCGCCGTCGAATGGGTCGGAGTTCTGGTCGCCCGCAATGACGAAGAGCTCGCCGGGTTTCAGCCCTCCCTGCTGACCTTGGTCGTCGTAGATGTAGTCCGACTCGCCGGGGGTGATGTAGTCGGCCCAGAAGCGGATCTCGTCGTGGTTTCGGCGACCGTTTCGATCCTCCGGTCCGTCGAAGACCGGCGGCGTGGGATGGGAGACAAGGAAGTGAACGGTCTTACGGCCGATCTGGATCGGAATGTCCCAGTGGCTCTTCGACGAGAGCCGCAGGATCTCCACCTCGTCCGGCGAGTAGAACGGAATTGGAATCAGGTTGCCGGGCATGTCCTTCCAGAGGAACCTTCTGAAGGTGCGCACATCCTCGTAGGCGATCGGGTGCTTCGAGTACACGACCATTCCGAACTGACCCGGGAAGAAGCCGAAGCCGAACGCGTCGTTCGCGTACGCCGCCGTGCCGGGCGTCGTGCCGACGACGCCGTCGCCGTTCAGATCCTTTCCGGAGAAGACGCCGGTGTTCGACGCGGAGATGAACGCATAGTCGTAGTCGATAGGCGCGGCGCCCATCTGACCGACCTCGAGGAAGTTGCTGCGGAAGAGGTTCTCCGGTCCCGGAGCGACACCCGCATCGCCGTTTTGGAGTGGGTCGAACTCGTTCACGAGCAGGACGTCGGGTCGCACCCGTTGCACGACCTCGGCGCCGTTTCGGATCTGGCGCCGGAATACGTCATCGACCGCCGGGTTGGACAGGTGGGTGAGCAGTTGTCCGGCTGAGCTTCGATTGAGCGAGGCGTTGAAGGTCGCGAAGCGCACGTCTGCATTCGGTGGCGCGGCCGACGCGACCGCGGACGCAATACCTAGCGCGGCAACCGCCGCGACGAGCAATCTTCTCATGAGACTCCCCCTCTGGAGTGGACCATTCGCGTCTACCACATTCGTCGAAAATTCAATCCGCGGGTGTGGCCAACCGGCCAAAGTCCGGTGAAGAGCTGCGTCGAGATCGGGCCGGAGAACGCGTCTCCGAGTGGCGGTCTGGCCCCTGCAGGCCGCTGCTAGGTTCGGAGGGTGACGTCGGACGGCCGACCCACGCCTCGCGTTCGCGACGGCGTTCGCGCCGCGCTCCCGCTCGTCCTCGGCCCGTTGCTCTTCGGGCTCACCTTCGGGGTCCTCGCCGAGACGGCGGGTATGAGCGCCGTGGCGGCGATCGTGATGTCCGCGACGACGTTCGCAGGATCGGCCCAATTCGCGGCCGCCTCCGGGTTGGAGGACGGCGGCACCGTGCTCGCGGCGGTTACGTCCGCGGTCTTGCTCAACGTCCGCTACATCGGGCAGAGCATCGCGGCAGCATCGATCTTTCCCGGGAGCAGGCCGCGAAGGCTCATCGAGTCTCAGTTGATCGTGGACGAGTCGTGGGCGCTCTCCGGGAGGTCGGGTCGATTCGAGTGGCCGATCCTCGTCGGCGCTGGCCTCCTCCTCTACGTGCTCTGGGTGACGAGCACCGCGATAGGGTCGGTCGTCGGCAGCGTCCTCGGCGATCCCAACGACCTCGGGCTCGACGCCGCTTTCGCCGCGCTCTTCCTGGCGCTCGCGTGGCCCTACCTGCGAGAGCGAACGGCAGTCGCGGCCGCGTTGGTCGGTGTCGCCATCACCCTCCTGCTGATTCCCCTCGCGCCTGCGGGCGTTCCTCTGGTCGCGGCCTCTGCGGCGTGCCTGCTCGGTCTCAGGCGATGAGCGACGCCTGGATCGTCGTGCTCGTGGTCGGGGCGTTCACGTGGGCGTTCAAGGCGGCGGGACCGGTCTTCCTCGGCAGGCGCCGGCTTCCGGCGAAGGCCGCGTCCGTCGTCGCCCTCGTCGCCCCGGTGATGCTCACAGCGCTCGTCGTCACGCAAGCAGTCGGCGGCGACGAGGAGATCGTCCTCGACGCGCGGATCCCCGGAGTCGCGGCGGCAGGCGTCGCGATCTCGCGCGGAGCTCCGATCGTCGTGGTGATGCTCGTCGCAGCGCTGGTGACCGCTCTCGTCCGCCTCGTCGTCTAGCGGCCCGCAGACGACGAAGGGGGTTTGCGGCCGCGAAGCGGACGCCTTCAGGGATCTTCGCGCGACCGGAATCCGCGTTAGCGGATTTCGGTCTTGCGCTTAGAGCTGAGTCGTCTAGCGGCCCGCAGACGACGAAGGGGGTTTGCGGCCGCGAAGCGGACGCCTTCAGGGATCTTCGCGCGACCGGAATCCGCGTTAGCGGATTTCGGTCTTGCGCTTAGAGCTGAGTCGGCCGGCGCCAGAAGACAGCGGCGGCGCCGATCGCCTCGGCGACGAGGCTGAGCACCGCGATCACGAGAAGCCACAGTCGGAAGTGCCGCATGCGCTCAAAGATCGGACGGGATCGGCTCGACCTTGAGTGCGCGGAGCGCTTGGGGCGTCTCGGAAACACGATTGAATATCTCCCGAATCCGCCGGAAATAAACACTTTCCTAGGTCGGTGGTCGAAGGACCGCGAATGGATCGGTGACCTCGAGTCGGTTTGTTCGGAACCGAAAGACCTCCGCAGGCCGACCGCCCGCCGGCCCGTGCGTCCGCCTTCCACCCGTGGTCTCGATGGCGCCGCGTCGTAGGAGCACCCGCTTGAGGTTGGTTGCGGAGACTTCGTACCCGAGCGCGGCGGTGTAGATGTCGCGCAGCTCTGCGAGCGTGAACGTCTCCGGGGCGAGCGCGAAGCCGACGTTCGAGTAGGAGAGCTTGCCGCGAAGCCGCTCGCGTCCGGCGAGGACGATGGCGCCGTGGTCGAACGCCGTCGCGGGCAGCGCGACCACCGGGTGCCAGCTCGTGTCCGCGGGGACGCGCGGGTCGATGCCGAGCGGGACGAGGCCGAGATAGGCGGTGGCGAGCTCCCAGTGCTCCGGATGGCGCGACGGGTTGCTCCAGGTCCCGAGCTGCTCGAGGTGAGCGACCTCGCGCACGTCGACCTTCGCAGCCAGGTGCCGGAGAATCGACGCTTCGAGTGTCTCGTCGGGGCCGAGAGAGCCACCGGGTACCGACCACGCGCCCTGGAACGGATCGCGAGCCCGCTCCCAGAGCAGGACCTGCAGCTCGTCCTCTCGCACCTGGAAGACGGTGGCCAGCGCCGAGTGGGCGGGGGGTGTGTGTGTGCTGGTAGACTCGGCCATGAGGTTATTGACTCACAGGCGAAAACTAGCATGAGCGCCATAAACGGAACACGACACAGCCAGGACGTCGATCTCCTCGTGGTCGGCGCCGGAGTGGCCGGACTCTATGCGGCTCTCTGTGCCGCCCCGGAAGGACGGGTTCTCGTGCTCGCGAAAGGGACCCTAGGCTCGTCCACGAGCTCGTTGGCCCAGGGTGGAATCGCGGCCGCGCTCGGCGAGGACGACACACCGTCGCTTCACGCCGAGGACACGCTGCGGACGGGTCGGGGCCTGTCGCGGCCGTCGGCGGTCGCCGCGCTCACCAAGGAGGCGCCGGCGCGCATTCGCGACCTCGTCGAGCTCGGTGTCGAGTTCGACGACGACCTCGGGCTCGAGGGTGGGCATAGCTGTAGGCGCGTCGTGCATGCCGGTGGCGCCGCCACCGGCGACCGAGTCGCGCGAGCGCTTGTGGAGCGGGTGCTCGCGCACCCGCGGATCGAGGTCGCCGAGGGCGAGCGGATGCAGGGCTTGTGGCGGTCGGGTGACCGCTGTATCGGCGTCGTGACCGAACGCCGAGCCGTCCGCGCCCGCGCCACACTGCTCGCGACCGGCGGCGCCGCCGCGCTCTGGAGCCGGACGACGAACCCGCCGGGCGCCATCGGAGACGGCATCGTCGCGGCCTACCGCGCTGGCGCCGCAGTCGCGGATCTCGAATTCGTCCAGTTCCACCCGACGACCCTCATCGACTCGACGCTTCTCCTTTCGGAGGCGCTTCGCGGCGAGGGCGCGCTTCTGCTCGACGAGTACGGCGAGCGCTTCACCGACGAGCTTGCGCCCCGCGACGTGGTCGCTCGCGACATCGCGGCGCGCGGAACCGCGCTTCTCGACCTGCGTGAGATCGACCGCGCCCGCTTTCCGAGCCTGATGGGGAGCCTCGCGGAGAAGGGCTACGACCCCGCCGAGGCCCCGATCCCGGTCGCGCCGGCGGCGCACTACACGGTGGGTGGGATCGTGACCGACCTGCACGCGCGAAGCGAGCTTCCCGGTCTCTACGCGGCAGGCGAGTGTGCTGCAACCGGTGTCCACGGCGCGAACCGGCTGGCCTCGAACTCGCTTCTCGAGTGCCTGGTGTTCGGCCGCCGGGCGGGGCTTGCCGCCCTCGGCGAGCCGCTCTTTACGGGACCTGTCCCGGAGGTCGCTCAGGACCAGTGCCAGGGGGAGCGGGTGGACGAAGGAGTGCGAGCCGCGCTGTGGCGGGACTGCGGGCTGATCCGAGACGCCGCCGGGCTAGAGAGGCTGCGCGCCTCGTCCCATCTGCTCACGCGGCTCGTCGCCGAGAGCGCTCTCCTCCGGGAGGAAAGCCGTGGATCTCACTTCCGGGCGGACTTTCCGGTGGAGAATCCGTCACTCGAGCGTCACATCGTGCTGCGCCTTGGCCGCGAACCCGAGTTGGAGACATGGCCGTAGCCGCCGTCACCCTGGATCGGGTCGTCGCGGCTGCGCTCGCCGAGGACGTCGGCGCCGGTGACGTCACCACCGAGGCGACCGTCGATGCCGATGCCCTCGGCACGGGAGAGCTCCTTGTGAAGGAGCCTGGCGTGGTCAGCGGACTGAACGCAGTGGAAGCCGTGTTCCTCGCTCTCGACCCGGACGTCCAGTTCGAGGCCCTGGTCGAGGACGGCACGTTCGTCGAGGACATGACCGTCGTCGCGGTCGTCACCGGCCCGCTGCGCGCGATTCTGACGGGCGAGCGGGTGGCGCTGAATTTCCTCGGCAGGCTCTCGGGCATCGCGACGCTCACTCGAAGCTACGTCGACGCCGTCGCCGGAACCGATGTCGCCATCCTCGACACGCGTAAGACGACGCCAGGACTTCGCCTGCTGGAGAAGCACGCGGTCGCCTGCGGTGGAGGCAGAAACCACCGCTTCGGTCTTGACGACGCCGTGCTCGTCAAGGACAACCACCTCGCCGCGGCCGGCTCCGTTCTGGGCGCGGTCGAGCGGCTCCGCCTGGCGACCGATCTGCCCATCGAGGTCGAGTGCGACACGCTCGCCCAGGTCTCCGAGGCGCTGGCAGCGCGAATCGACGCGATCCTCCTCGACAACATGCCTCCGAACGAGCTCATCGAGGCGGTCGCGCTCGCGCAAGGCCGCGCGAGGCTCGAGGCCTCGGGCGGCGTCACGCTGGCCAACGTCCGCGCGATCGCCGAGACCGGAGTCGACGAGATCTCGATCGGCGCCCTCACTCACTCAGCCCGTTCACTCGACGTTTCACTGGAGCTGACATGACGACACTCGAACTAACGACCATGCACGACGAGATCCGCGAGCTCGCGCGCACGCGCGACGCGGTGATCCTCGCCCACAACTACCAAGTGCCCGAGGTGCAGGACGTCGCCGATTTCGTCGGGGACTCGCTCGGGCTCTCTCATGAGGCCGCTCGCACCGAGTCCGACACGATTGTCTTCTGCGGCGTCCACTTCATGGCCGAGACGGCCGCGATCCTATGTCCCGAGAAGACCGTTCTCATCCCCGATCTCGATGCAGGCTGCTCGCTTGCGGCGTCGATCACCGCCGAGCAGCTACGTACGTGGAAGGCGGAGAACCCGGGCGCGGTCGTGGTCTCCTACGTGAACACGACCGCGGAGGTGAAGGCCGAGAGCGACTACTGCTGCACGTCGGGAAACGCGAAGGCGATCATCGAGTCGATCCCGGAGGACCGCGAGATCCTGTTTCTTCCGGACATGTATCTCGGGCTCTGGCTCGAGAAGGTGACCGGGCGCACGCTCCGTATCTGGATGGGTGAGTGCCACGTGCACGCGGGGATTCGCCCGGCCGACATCCAGCGCTGGCAGGACGAGGCGCCGGACGCCGAGCTCCTCGTCCATCCCGAGTGCGGCTGCGCGAGCCAGTGCATGGCGTTCGGCAACGGCAAGACGCACATCCTCTCGACCGAGGGGATGATCAAGTTCGCTCGGAAGTCTCCCAAGGAGCGGTTTCTGGTCGCGACCGAGACTGGGATCATCCACCGCCTGAACAAGGAGGCGCCGGAGAAGCGCTTCGAAGCGGTCTCGGAGAAGGCGATCTGTCGCTACATGAAGATGATCACGCTCGAGAAGCTCCGTGACTCGCTCCGCGACTGGAAGCACGTGGTGACGGTGCCGCCCGAGGTCGCCGAGCGCGCACGTGGAGCGATCGACCGGATGGTCGCGATCACGTGAGAACGACGGTCACGGATAGCGAGCGCGCGTTTCTGGAGAATCCGTACGCCGGCGTGGTCACCACGCTCGGGCGTGACGGGTCGCCTCAATCCACCGTCGTCTGGGTCGACGTGGATGACGCTGGCATCTCCGTCAACACGGCCTATGGACGGGTGAAGCCCCGCAATCTCGTCCGCGATCCGCGCATCTCACTGGTCGTCGTCGATCCGGGCGATCCGTATCGGTGGCTCAAGGTGAGGGGGACGGCGACTCTCGTCGACGAGGGTGCAGACGCACAGATCGACCGGCTGTCGAAGAAGTACACGGGCCGAGACGTCTACGCTTCCCGTCAGCCGGGTGAGAAGCGCGTTTCCGTCCGGTTCGCCGCCGAGCGGATCGACTCCCGCGGCATCGACGCCTAGACGAAGGTGACTGTCACCTTTGGTGACAGTCACCAGCTTTCGTTCAGGCCACCCGCACCGAGTGCACGGGTGGGATCTTTGTCGCCGCCGTGAACCAGGTCGCGCCC
>Ga0183260_10005175_pt1 | contig 10294 bp, 9 predicted proteins | sample AntDrymUQ4972206_2_FD_129768 | JGI IMG/M metagenome (GOLD analysis project Ga0183260, IMG submission 129768) | Polar desert sand microbial communities from Dry Valleys, Antarctica - metaG UQ497 (22.06) (version 2) (version 2) | ecosystem: Environmental > Terrestrial > Soil > Desert | place...
CGCTGCATCGTCTCGACCGCGCCGAACAGCTCGACGTACCAGTCGATCGCCTTGGCCGCCTCGCGCGGGCAGATGTACGGTGTGAGCTCCCCAGCGCCGGGTGGAACGTAGCGGCGTGCCTCGGTCATGGTCAGGCTCCTTCCGGTCTCTGCCGCTTGGGCAGCTTCGCGACGACGGTCGAGTACGACGCGTCGACGGCTTCGAGGATCTCGTCGTCGGGGATCGCCCCTCCCAGGTCCAGTGTGTTCCACCCCGACCTCCCGATGTAAGCCATCAGGTGGGCGTCGTCGGGATAGCGCAGCAGCCACTCGTCGGCCTCGTCGCGGTTGGCGCCGCACTTGACGCCCACCGAAGAGCCGTCGCCGAGGAAGGCGAAGATCTTGTCACCCACCTTGGTCACCAAGTCACCCTCCCAGGGCTCGTCCTGCCAGGCGCCGGGTTTGGCCAGGCAGTAGCCGAGCAGTGCTTGGCTGTCCACGCTCACACTGTGCTACGCCGGGCCCTGACCCGCCAGGGCCGAGCGGGGGTGCGTCAGTTCAGGTAGCGACTCTCGACCCCGATGGCCCGGTACGTCGCCTCGGCTCTGCGGTCGCGGGTCAGCAGCACAGCGCCGGTGCTCTTGGCCGTAGCCGCGATCAGTGCGTCGTAGACCTCACCGCCGCGCATCCGCCCTGCTGCCAGAGCGCTGGTGAGGACCGCGTGGCGATCCGCGGCGCTCAGCACCAGGAAACCTCCCGCCCCTCGACCACGCGGACGTCGCGGCCGCGTGGACGAATCTCCACCGCGCCTCCCCGTTCCTCGATCTCGATCTCCGTGCCTGCGGTAAGCCCCAGCCGATCGCGCAATGGCTTGGGCACCACGGTGCTGACAGGGAAGCACCATCACCGAGCGCCGGCCTGCACCATCTGGCGCAGCTCCTTCTTCAGCTCGGAGATCTCGTCGCGCATCCGGGCCGCCAGCTCGAAGTGCAGCTCGGCCGCGGCGGTGTGCATCTGGTCGGTCAGCTGCTGGATGAGGTCGGCCACGTCGGTCGCGGGCAAGCCGGCGCCGAGCGCCGCGGCGTGCTGCCCGGCGTCGCCCTTGCTCGACAGGGCCGGCACCGGCGACTTGCCCCGGCTCTGCCGCCGCCCGCTGCCGCCGATGAGCCGCTCGGTGTCGGCGTCCTCGCGGGCCAGCATGTCGGTGATGTCGGCGATCTTCTTGCGCAAGGGTTGGGGGTCGACGCCCAGGGCGGTGTTGTAGGCGACCTGCTTCTCCCGGCGCCGGTTGGTCTCGTCGATCGCGCTCTGCATCGAGTCGGTGACCCGGTCGGCGTACATCACCACCTGCCCGGACACGTTGCGCGCGGCGCGCCCGATGGTCTGGATCAGCGACCGGCCCGAGCGCAGGAAACCCTCCTTGTCGGCGTCGAGAATGGCCACCAGCGACACTTCGGGCAGGTCGAGCCCCTCACGCAGCAGGTTGATGCCGACGAGCACGTCGAACTCACCGAGCCGCAGCTCGCGCAGCAGCTCCACCCGCCGCAGCGTGTCCACCTCACTGTGCAGGTAGCGGCTCCGGATGCCGGACTCCAAGAGGTAGTCGGTGAGGTCCTCCGACATCTTCTTGGTCAGCGTCGTCACCAGCACCCGCTCGTTGCGCTCGACCCGAAGCCGGATCTCGTGGATCAGGTCGTCGATCTGACCCTTCGTCGGCTTGACCACCACCTCGGGGTCGATCAGGCCGGTCGGCCGGATGATCTGCTCGACCACGCCGTCCACCCGCGACATCTCGTAAGGCCCGGGAGTCGCGGACAGGTAGACCGTCTGCCCGATCCGTTCGAGGAACTCCTCCCAGCGCAGCGGCCGGTTGTCCATCGCGCTCGGCAGCCGGAAGCCGTGCTCCACCAGGGTGCGCTTGCGCGACATGTCGCCTTCGTACATGCCGCCGATCTGCGGCACGGAGACGTGGGACTCGTCGATGACCAGCAGGAAGTCCTCGGGGAAGTAGTCGAGCAGGCAGTTCGGCGCCGAGCCCGGCGCCCGCCCGTCCATGTGGCGGGAGTAGTTCTCGATGCCGGAGCAGCTGCCGACTTGGCGCATCATCTCGACGTCGTACGTCGTGCGCATCCGCAGCCGCTGCGCCTCCAGCAGCTGACCGTGCCGCTCCATCTCGGTCAACCGCTCGGCCAGCTCGACCTCGATCTCGGCGATCGCACGCTGCATCCGCTCAGGACCGGCGACGTAGTGCGACGCCGGGAAGATGTGCAGCTGCTTGTCCTCGGTGACGACCTCTCCGGTGACCGGATGCAGCGTCATCAGCCGCTCGATCTCGTCGCCGAAGAACTCGATCCGCACCGCGAGCTCTTCGTAGACCGGGAAGACCTCGAGCGTGTCACCGCGCACCCGGAAGGTGCCGCGGGTGCCCGCGAGGTCGTTGCGCGCGTACTGCACGGAGACCAGGTTGCGCAGCAGCTGGTCCCGGTCGACCTCGTCACCCACCTGGAGCCGGATCATCCGGTCGACGTACTCCTGCGGCGTGCCGAGACCGTAGATGCAGGAGACGGTGGCCACCACGACCACGTCGCGGCGGGTGAGCAGCGAGTTGGTCGCGGAGTGCCGGAGCCGCTCGACCTCCTCGTTGATCGAGGAGTCCTTCTCGATGTAGGTGTCGGTCTGGGGGACGTAGGCCTCGGGCTGGTAGTAGTCGTAGTAGGAGACGAAGTACTCGACGGCGTTGTCGGGAAAGAGCTGGCGCAGCTCGTTGGCGAACTGCGCGGCCAGCGTCTTGTTCGGCTGCATCACCAGCGTCGGCCGCTGCACCCGCTCGACCAGCCAGGCCACCGATGCGGTCTTGCCGGTGCCGGTCGCACCGAGCAACACGACGTTCTTCTCTCCCGACGTGATCCGGCGCTCGAGGTCGTCGATCGCGGTGGGCTGGTCTCCGGACGGCTGGTAGTCCGAGATGACCTTGAACGGCGCGACCCTGCGCTCCAGATCGGTGACCGGTCTCATGACGTCCACGCTACGGGGCGGCACCGACAACGTTGGTACGGTCCCGATGTGGCGACCGGGCCGGACAGCATCGAGTTCAGGCCGCGCCGGTCCTCCATCCGCTGGCGGCGCCCGCGCAGGCCGTTTCCGCGCTGGCTGGTCGCGGCGATCACCGCCGTGTCCGCGGTGCTCGCGCTGGCCGCCGCCGACACGTGGCTTCGTGCCCGCGAGCTCGACGCGGTGCTCGACCGGATTGCCGCGACCGAGCAGACGGTGCGGGCGGCGGTCGGCCGCCGGGACGGGATCCTCGCGAACCTGGTGGCCGCGGATCTGCGTGGCCTGTCGCCCGGCGACCACGCCCGCGCCGATCGCCACCTGGTCCGGCTGGCGCGAGAGACCGCGCGCGACCTCACAGTGGCGCGGGGCCAGGTCAGCAGCACCTGGGTGGCCGGCTGGCATGGCCCGGTGCGGACCGCACGGGACGAGTACGCCGAGCGGGTCGGCGCCTGGCGGCGTTACTGGGTCGGCGGGGTCGCGGACCGGACCCGGCTGCGCGCCTCCGAGCCGCGACCGGGCGACATCGAGCCGTCGCTGGACGAGGTGGCCGCGCTGCTGCACCGGGCGCTGCCGCCGCTGGCGCCGTACGACCTGGCCGGACGCACCCGTGCCCTGCGCACGGTGGCAGACCCACGGCTGCACTAGGGCGCCGGGCTCCCCGCGAAGTGCGAAGGTGTGTCCATGCGCTTTCGGCCGCACCGGGTGAGCTCGGTCCTGCGGGTCGCCGCTCGCCGAGCCCTGCTCGGGCTGCTCACCTTGCAGGTCACGGTAATCGCGGTGCTCAGCGGCATCGATTCCTGGCGCAAGCGGCACCGCTCACAGTCGGCCGGGTTTCCCCGCAGCGCTCCGGAGCCGGTCGATGTCGGCCATGACGAGATCACGCTGTATGCCTACGGCGAGGACCTCTACGCCGATATGCTCGACGCGATCCGCACCGCCCGGCACCAGGTGCTCTTCGAGTCGTTCATCTGGAAGGGCGACGAGGTCGGTACGGCGTTCAAGGACGAGCTGATCGCTGCAGCGGCACGCGGCGTCGAGGTCTACGTCATCTTCGACGACTTCGCCAATCTCGTCGTATCTGAGCGATTCAAGCGTTTCCCGCCGTCGCTGCAGGTCCTGCGCTATCCGATGTACGCCGCGGGATGGCGGTTCTTCGACCTACGTCGTTATGGGCGCGACCACCGCAAGATCCTCGTAGTCGACGACCGGTTCGGTTTCGTCGGCGGCTACAACATCGGCAGTGCCTACGCGACCCAGTGGCGCGACAGCCACGTCCGCATCGCCGGTCCGAGCGTCTGGGGGCTCCGCAACGCCTTCGTCGACTTCTGGAACCTGCATCGGGAGTCCGAGCAACCCTGGCTGCCGGACGAAGGCGCCCTGCACTGGGACCCGCACATCCGGGTGCATCGCAACGTTCCGCGTCAGGTGGTGTTCCCGATCCGTGGCATGTACCTCGAGGCGATCGACCGGGCCACGCACCACGTCTACCTGACCCACGCCTACTTCATCCCCGACAGCGCGATCCTGCGAGCGCTGCTGGCCGCGGCACGTCGTGGCGTCGACGTACGGCTGCTGATGCCGACCACCTCCAACCACGTCGTCGCCGACTGGTTGTCGCGCGGGTTCTACGGCACGCTGCTGCGCGGCGGTGTGCGCATCTTCCTCTACCGAGCGATGGTGCACGCCAAGACCGCGACCGTCGACCGGCAGTGGTCGACCATCGGCACCGCGAACGTCGACCGGCTCAGCCTCAGCGGCAACTACGAGATCAACCTGGAGGTGTACGACGACAAGCTCGCGGCCCGGATGGAGCAGGTCTTCAGCACCGACTGCGGCAACGCGACCGAGCTCACTGCGCAGGCGTGGGACGCGCGGCCGTTCGTGGCGAAGTTCAGCGAAACCGTGCTGGCGCCGCTGCGACCGCTGCTCTGAACGGCCCCGGCTGCGGCGCGCTCAGGTGGGCAGGTGGCGACGCGGCGGCATCCGGGGGCCGTGCCGCGGGCGACGGAGACCGGCGAGCTCCACCAGCCGCTGCACGCGGTAGCGGTGCGGTCGGTACGGGTCGAGCAGCTCGGCCAGACCGTTGTCGTCGACCGCCGCTCCTCGTAGCGCCCACCCGATGTCCTTGGCCACGTGGTAGTCGCCGAAACTCACCGCGTCGGCGTCGCCGTGCGCGCGCTGGCGCACCTCCGCCGCGGTCCACACGCCGACGCCGGGCAACGTCCGGAGTCTCCGCTCGGCCTCTGCGCCAGACAGGTCCAGCGTCCGCTCCAGCGCGTCGGCGACCTGCGCAGCCCTCAGCACCACCGTCGACCGGGCCGGGTCGACCTGGCAGCGCAGCCACTCCCAGGAGGGGATCCGGCGGAGAACGTCGGGCGCGGGAAGCACCCGCATCCCACGCCGTGCCGCCTCCGGCCCGGGAGCCGGCTCACCGAAGCGCCGCAGCAGCAACCGCCATCCGCGCCACGCCTCGACACCGGTCACCTTCTGCTCGAGGGCAGCGGCGACCAGTGACTCCAGGACCAGCCGCGTCTGCGGCATTCGCCACCCGGCGAAGCGGCGCGACGCCAGCCGGAGCACCGGGTGCTCCGGCTGGAACACGCTCGGGTCGTCGGCCGCGCCGAGCAGCACCGGCAGCTGGTCGAGAGCCCAGTGCCCACCGGGTCCCCAGGCGCCGGCGTGTACCTCGCCGAGATCCGGCCGCGATCGGATGCTCACCGTGACCACACCGTGCGGCGTCCGGCTGGCGCGCCACACGGTGCCGTCGGCGTCGCGCTGGTACGCCGGGTCGCCGCCGCCACGCCGCAGCACCGAGAGGATCGCGTCGACGTCGCACTCGACGCCGGTCCGCCACCGCCGCTCGGCGTACCCGTGCCGCGGTGCATTGCGGCTGGCATGGTGGCTGGTTCGGGGCGCTGTCGGCACGAGACAGCACAATAGGCACGTGCTGCTCCAGACGCTGGTGGAGGTCTCCGCCGCGGTCGCGGCGACGCGGTCGCGGGCCGCGAAGGCGTCGCTGGTCGCCGATGCACTGCGCTCGTGCGAGCCTGGCGAGGTCGAGACCGTCGTCGCCTATCTGTCCGGCGAGCTGCGCCAGCGTCGCACCGGGGTCGGGTGGAGGGCCTTGCAGCAGCTCCCCGACTCCGCGGCCGAGCCGTCCCTGACGGTCGGCGAGGTCCATCAGGGGTTCGAGCTGCTGGCGGCCGTCTCCGGCGCCGGCTCACAGGCGGCCAGGGCGTTGCTGGTGGAGCAGCTCTTCAGCCGGGCGACCGCGGAGGAGCAGCGCTGGCTGACCCTGCTGGTCGGAGGTGAGCTACGCCAAGGCGCGCTCGACGGGGTGATGCTCGAGGCGGTGAGCCGGGCCGCCGGTCTGCCCGCGGCCGACGTCCGGCGCGCGGTGATGCTGCGCGGTGCGGCCGGGCCGGTGGCCGAGGCGGCGCTGACGGAGGGCGCCGACGGCCTGGCCAGGTTCCGGTTGGAGGTGGGCCGTCCGCTACGCCCGATGCTGGCGTCGAGCGCCGCCACGGTGGCCGAGGTCTTCGCCCGGCGGGCACACGGTGACGCCGCACTGGCCGTGGAGTGGAAGCTCGACGGCATCCGGGTCCAGGTGCATCGCGACGGTGCCGACGTCGCCGTGTTCACCCGCTCGCTCGACGACATCACCGACCGCGTCCCCGAGGTGGTCGACGCGGCCCGTGCGCTGCCGGTGAGATCCGTGGTGCTCGACGGTGAGGCGATCGCGCTCGACGCCGCAGGCGCGCCTCGACCGTTCCAGCAGACCGGCTCGCGCACCGCGAGCCGGGTCGACGTCGAGCGGCTGCGCCGTACGGTGCCGTTGTCGACGTACCTCTTCGACCTGCTGCATCTCGACGGCGCCGACCTGCTCGACCGACCGGCCTCCGACCGGTGGGCGGCGCTGGCGAACACAGCGCCTACCGAGCTGGTCGTGCCGCGTCTGCTGACCGCCTCGTCGGCGGTGGCGACTGCGTTCTCCGCCGAGGCGGTCGAACGCGGCCATGAGGGGGTGGTGGTCAAGGACCCGGAGGCGCGGTACGAGGCGGGGCGACGTGGTGCCGCGTGGGTGAAGGTCAAGCCGAGGCACACCCTCGACCTCGTCGTGCTCGCGGCCGAGTGGGGTCACGGCCGGCGCCAGGGCTGGCTGTCCAACCTGCACCTGGGCGCTCGTGACCCGAGCAGCGGCGAGCTGGTCATGCTCGGCAAGACGTTCAAGGGGCTGACCGATGCCATGTTGACGTGGCAGACGGCGCGGCTGCAGGAGCTGGCCACGGACCCGTCCACGGGTCGCAGCTCTTACGGCGTGCAGGTGCGACCGGAGCTGGTCGTCGAGGTCGCCTTCGACGGCGTGCAGACCTCGTCGCGCTACCCGGCCGGGATGGCACTGCGTTTCGCCCGGGTGCTGCGCTACCGCGAGGACAAGACGGCCGCCGATGCGGACACCCTCGACACGGTCGTCGCGATCCACCGGCGTTCCCCGATTCTTTGACGCGTCACCGATATCCCTCGATCCGGTGCCGCGTCACCGACACCCCCCCGTGACGCGTCAACGGATCCGGCCGTAGCGGATCTGCTCGAAGCGCTTGGCCGACAGCCGGGTCAGGAACTGCCCCGTCGACGGACGCCACACCCCGACGTCGGTCCTGGCGTTGCCGTCCCAGTCGCCGGTGACCGGGAGGTCGCCGGACTGCCCGAACCTGACCCGCTTCAGGGTGCCGTCGCCGTGCCGGAGCGTGAACCTCATCGTGGTCCGGTTCACGACGCCGACGTCGGTGCGCCCGTCGCCGTCCCAGTCCCCGGTGACCGGGGTGTTCGAGACGGTGCCGAGGAGTCGGGTGGTGCGCCTGCCGTCGGCGCCGCGCAGCACGAACTTCGCCTCCGCCGGGCGCCAGACGCCGACGTCGGTGCGCCCGTTCCCGTCCCAGTCACCGGTGACCGGGACGTCCGCGGTGCGGCCGGCGCGGATGGTGTCGACCCTGCCGTCGGGGAACCGCCGGGTGAAGGTGCGGTTCTGCTGGTTGTAGACGCCGACGTCGGTGCGCCCGTCGCCGTTCCAGTCCCCGGTCACCGCGACCCGGCCGGGTGCGCCGAACAGCACCCGCCTGGTCTCGCCGGAGGGCAGCCGCATCCGGAAGCTCCCGGTTGCGGGCCGGGGACGGAACACCCCGACGTCGAAACGGCGGTTGCCGTCCCAGTCACCCGTGATCGGCACGTCCTTGCAGTTCCTCGACCTGATCGCGCTGCCGTACCTGAACCGCGTACCGTCGAAGACTGCCGGCTGGTCGGCCCGGTCGACCCGCTGCTCGTAGTGCAGGTGCGGACCGGATGACCCACCGGTCGAGCCGACCGCCCCCAGCGGCGCACCGATGTCGACCCGCTGGCCGACGCTGACGTAGACCTGCGACAGGTGCGCAATCAGCGTCGAATGAGCTCCGGCGTGGTCGACCACGACGTATCTGCCATAGCTGCTGTCGCCCAGGTTCGCCACGGTCGTGACCACACCGGGCGCCGAGGCGACGGTGAGTGCGCCGAGGTCGTAGGCGTCCCGGTTGAAGTCGATCGCCCAGTAGGGGTTGTGTCCCGAGCGGGTCTCGCCGTCCCAAGTCTGGCCGCAGGGGAACGGGACCTGGTAGTCCTCGGGAAGGACGGCATGGGCCACCGGGCCGAGTGCGAGCGGCGCGACGCCGACCGCGACCAGGGTGCTGCGTAGGGCTCCTCGCATGATGGCTCCACCTCCGGGCAGGAGACGTGGGCAAAATCTGCACCCTCGTCCCATCAGTCACAGATGACACAAAGCGCGGCAACTGTAACTGGATGTCACCGTGCCTGTCTGCCCCTTGACGAACATGCCTTGGCGGCCCGGGTGCGCAGGGCGGAGATCACCGCATTCGGGTCCTCGGCCCGATAGACCGCCGAGCCGGCCACGAAGACGTCGGCCCCGGCCTCGGCGCACCGCTCGATCGTCTCCAGCGACACTCCCCCGTCGACCTGCAGCCACAGCTCGAGCCCGTGCTTGTCGAACAGCTGGCGGGAACGTCTGATCTTCGGCAGGCAGACGTCGAGGAACTCCTGGCCGCTGAAACCCGGCTCGACCGTCATCACCAGCAGCATGTCAAACTCGCCGAGCAGGTCTTCATAGGGCTCGATCGGGGTCGCCGGCTTGAGCGCCAGCCCGGCCCGCGCCTGCTTGGCCCGCAGCTCGCGCGCGAGGCGCACCGGCGCCGCCGCGGCCTCGACGTGGAAGGTGACGCTGCGCGCCCCAACCTCGGCGTAGGCCGGCGCCCACCGGTCGGGGTCCTCGATCATCAGATGGCAGTCCAGCGGGATCGGCGACACCGCTGCCAGTGACTCGACGACCGGCAGTCCGATGGTCAGGTTCGGCACGAAGTGGTTGTCCATGACGTCGACGTGCAGCCAGTCGGCGTCGGAAACCTGACCGGCCGCCGCGGCCAGGTGTGCGAAGTCGGCGGACAGGATGCTCGGGGAGATCTGGATGCCCATCGGGCGAGACTCTAGCGGGCGGCGCCGACCCGCCTGAGCGCAGCGACGAACATCGCGTCGGTGCCGTGCCGGTGTGGCCACAGCTGGGCGTGCGGACCCGGCCCCACGTCGGGCACCGCTATCAGCGGCCGAGCGTCCTCCTCGCGCACGTCATCGCGTCCGGCGAGTACGGCGTCCACGACGCCGCGGGTCTCGGCCGGCAGCGGCGAGCAGGTCGCATACACCACCACCCCGCCGACACGGCACGAGTCGAGCGCGGCACCGAGCAGCGCCCGCTGCAGCGGCACCAGCCGCTCGAGGTCTGCCGGACTGCGCCGCCACCTCGCCTCCGGGCGCCGCCGCAGCGCGCCGAGTCCGCTGCACGGCGCATCCACCAGCACCCGGTCGAACGCCTCGGCCGACCAGGCCGGCCTGGTGCTGTCGGCGACCACCAGCCCCAGCACACCGCCAGCTCCTCGCACCGCCCGCTGCACCAGCACCGCACGATGCGCCTGCAGCTCGGCTGCGAGCAGAGCGGCACCTCGCTGCCCCGCCAGGGCCGCGAGCAACGCGGCCTTGCCGCCCGGACCGGCGCAGGAGTCCAACCAAAGCGCATCCGGACCGACCACGACGGCCTCGCTCAGCGCCAACGCGACGAGCTGTGACCCTTCGTCCTGCACACCCGCGTCACCGGCGCGCACCGCAGCGATGCTGCCCGGGTCGCCGGTCGGCAGCGTGGCGGCGAACGGCGACCACCGACCCGGCTGCGC
>Ga0183260_10005177_pt1 | contig 10291 bp, 12 predicted proteins | sample AntDrymUQ4972206_2_FD_129768 | JGI IMG/M metagenome (GOLD analysis project Ga0183260, IMG submission 129768) | Polar desert sand microbial communities from Dry Valleys, Antarctica - metaG UQ497 (22.06) (version 2) (version 2) | ecosystem: Environmental > Terrestrial > Soil > Desert | place...
GAGGACGACGAGGGCTTCGACGAGTTCGACAACGACGGGCTCGAGAACGAGGTCCTCGTGGACGACGAGGAGCTCGACGACGGCGAGTTCGACGAGGACGAGGACGAGGACGAGGACTTCGACGATTTCGGCGACGAGGACGGTGACGGCGAGCCGAGCGCGACCGACGAGGACGACGATGGGGACGGCGTTGCGGACGCGAAGGACTTCGACGCCGACAACGACGGCTCCGTCGACTCACGCGACGGCGACGACGACGACGACGGAATCGCCGATGCGAGGGACTACGACGACGACAACGACGGCATCGCCGACCACAAGGATTTCGACGACGACAATGACGGGGTCGGCGACCGGGCGGATCCGGACAACGAGAACGACGGCCTCAACGATCTGCGCGACCTGGACGACGACAATGACTCGGTCCCCGACGCCCGCGATCTCGACTTCGACAACGACGGAAGCGCCGCGGCCCGCGACGCCGACGACGACGGCGACGGGATCGCCGACGGCCAAGGACTCGGACGACGATAACGACGGCCTGGCCGACCGCGTCGACGCCGACGACGACAACGACGGCGTCCCGGACGTACGCGAGTCGAAGTCCCCGGCGAAAAAGCGCCGCTGATCCGATTCAGCGGAGGCGCTCGCGCCGTGATTTCGGACCGCTGGCGGCCCCTTTTAGGGCTAGCCGGATCTTGGGCCGCGAAGCGGCCCCTTCAGGGATCTTCGCGCGATCAGCATCCGCTTTCCGCGGATGCTGATCTTGCGCAAAAAATCAGGTCAGGTGGAAGTAGAGCGCGTAGAGCAACTCGACCGCGGGGTTCGAGGCGTGCACGGCGACGTCGCTCGGCACGTCGAGGAGCGCCTCGGAGTAGTTGAAGATGATCTTCACGCCCGCGTCGATCAGGTCGGTCGCCGCCTGCTGGGCGTTGTCCGCCGGCACGGCAATCACGCCGACGATGATGTTGTTCTCGCGCACCGACTCGCGCAGTTGCGAGTACGGCTGCACGCTGAGCCTTCCGATCGCGTGGCCGGTCTTCTCGGGGTCGGTGTCCAGCACGGCAGCGATGTTGATTCCATGCTCGGCGAAGATCGGCGAGCTTGCGATCGCCTGGCCGAGGCGGCCGGCGCCGACCAGGGCGATGTTGTGCTGCCCCTGAGTGCGAAGGATCTTCCGGATCTCTCCCAGCAGCGACTCGATGTTGTAGCCGACCCCCCGCTTGCCGAACTTGCCGAAACCGGAGAGGTCGCGGCGGATCTGGGTGGCGTTGATGTTCGTGTAGTCCGAGATCTCTTGGGAGGAGATCCTGTCCTTGCCCATCTTCTTCGCCTGCGTCAGCACTTGCAGGTAGCGGGAGAGGCGCGCCGCAACTCCCACCGTCAACCGCTCCGCCAACTCGATCCTTCCGTCCCTGTTTGTGACAGCCGCATCACATTGTGCCCACGCCACCCTTCAGCCGCCCGAGGAACCGTCAGCGGCAGCTCTTCAGGCGCTGGCGTAGCGCGTCCGGCTGGACGAAGTACGTGAAGGCCCGCTCCCCGTCGATTTCGACGACGGGGATCGATGCACGGTAGGCCGCTTCCAGTTCGGGGACGCCACCGATGTCGACGCGCTCGAAGTCGCCGGCACACACCTGGTCGACGACCTCGAGCGCACGCTCGCAAAGGTGGCACCCCTCGGCGCCGTACAGAACGACTCTAGGGATAGAGGCCCCGCGTCACGGTCGCCTCGGCGACGCGCTGCACCGCCAGCCCGTAGGCGGCCATGCGCATGCTCGTCCGGTGCTGTTCACGCGTCTCCCAGGTCTCGCGGAATGCCCGCGTGACGATCTCGTTCAGTCGCGCGTTGACCTCCTCCTCCTTCCAGAAGTACTCCTGCAGGCCCTGCACCCACTCGAAGTAGGAGACGACGACGCCGCCCGCGTTCGCGAGCACATCCGGGAGGACGAGGACACCGAGATCCTCGAGGATCTCGTCCGCGGCCGGGGTCACCGGCCCGTTCGCCCCTTCGCAAATGATCCGCGCCTTCACCTGCGCCGCATTGTCCGCGCTGATCACCTGCTCGAGCGCGCACGGAGCCAGCACGTCGCAATCGAGCAGCAGCAGCTCCTCGTTGGACATCGCGTCGCCGCCGCCGAAACCCTCGAGCGTCCCGTGCTCGGACTTGTGCGCGAGCACGCCCCGTATATCGAGCCCGTTCGGCGCGTGCAGTCCGCCGCTCGAGTCCGAGACCGCGATCACAAGGGCGCCCTCCTCGGCGAGCATGCGCGCGAGGTGCCGGCCGACGTTGCCGAAACCCTGCACGGCGACGCGGAGACCTTCGGGGCGCTTGCCCTCTTCCTGGAGCGCGTCGGTGATCACGTAGAGCGCGCCGCGTGCGGTTGCTTCCTCGCGGCCGAGCGAGCCTCCGATCGCCAACGGCTTGCCCGTGACCACCCCGAGCACGGAGTGACCCTTGTTCATCGAGTACGTGTCGAAGATCCAGGCCATCACGCTCGCGTCGGTGCCGACGTCGGGCGCCGGGATGTCCTTCTCCGGCCCGATCTCGTTGATGATCTCGCTGGTGAAACGGCGGGTCATGCCTTCGAGCTCCCGCCGCGAAAGCTGCTTCGGGTCGCAGACGACGCCGCCCTTGGCGCCCCCGAACGGGAGGCCCATGAGCGCGCACTTCCAGGTCATCCACATCGCGAGCGCCTTGACCTCGTCGCGAGTGACGTTCGGGTGGTAGCGGATGCCGCCCTTCGAGGGGCCACGGGCGATGTTGTGCGTGACGCGGTGGCCCTCATAGACGTTCACGGAGCCGTCGTCCATCGTGACGGGGATCGAGACCTCGACGGACTTCTTGCACCGCTCGAGGACGTTGATCAGGTTCGGATCGATCGCGAAGGTCTCACCGACGCGTCGCAGCTGCTCGCACGCGATCGCGTACGGGTTCTCGCGCAGGTGAGTTGGCATCTCGGCCGTCGTCATACGACTCCTCTCGGCTTGACCTCTCGTTGGCGGGCGGGAGTCTACGCCAGCACCACCTGTCAGGTCAGCGGATCCGGAAGCTGACGACCTCCGCCTCGGCCGGCCCATCCGGAGGGAAGGCAACAACGCGCAACCTGTATGTCCCGCGGGCGAGTGTCCCTCCGCGCGGCCCCCGGCCCGTCAGCCCGAAGGCGTACCGGCCGGGCAGAACGTCGCGCAACCGGGCGAGCACGCCGAGCCGCTCGCCACCCCGCCACAGCTCCACGTCGAGGCGCGCGACGGGTCGCAGCTGGCGCCGCCCCGCCAGGTCGCGCACCTGACCCGCCTGCACCGTGAGAACCGCCGGGGCGCGGTCCGACGCGCGAAAGCTTCGGGTCGAAATGCTGATGCCACCGATCAGCGCCGAGCCCTGAACCGGCAGCGCCACGGCCCACGGGATGGAGAGCCGGCCGCCGCCGGAACTCTCGAGCCGGGCGCGACCCTCGATCGCACCGAGCCCGCGCGGGAGGAACGAGACCCGCGCGGTCAGCGTCACGAGGCGTTCCTCGCCCGCCCGCAGTCGCAATCGGGTCGGCTTCGCTGTCACCGCGATGCCGGCGATTCCCTCCGCCGAAGACGCCGCAACTTTGACCGTGACCCGTCGCGTGGACACGTTCCGGACGACGATCCGGCGCACGGCCCGCCAGCCAGCCGCGTCCGCGGCACCGAAGCCGACGGAGACCGGGTCTGCAATGACTTCGGCGGCCGTCGCCGCTCCGAGGTCGAGGACGCCCGCGCCCTGGGCGGCGACCGGGCTTCGGCCGACCGGGACTGCCGTGCCGACGAGCGCCCCCTTCAGCGCCGCCGCGTCGAGCTCGGGCCGCGCCTGAGCAAGCACTGCCGCCGCTCCGCCGGCGAGCGCCGCGGCCGCGCTCGAGCCGCTGATCGTCCCGTACCGAGCAGTCCGATCGTCGTTGCGGCCCGGGTCGGCGGTAACGAGCTCGACGCCCGCGGTCGCGAGCTCCGGCTTGACGCCGCCGCCGAAGGCGAGGCCATGCGAGGAGAACGGAGCGATCGCCGCACGCCGCCCGTTGGGGCGCCACCGCGGATCCCCGAGCGAGACGCGAACGTCGGTGCCCCGCGCGATTGCCGCGCGGAGCGCGGCGGCCGCGCCGCTCGGCAGGCCGACCACGGGGACGTCGAGACGGTCGTCGAGCCCGACGGCCCCAGCGGGCACGACCCCGTCTACGAGGATCGCCGCCGCCCCGGCGAGCACGGCTTCGCGCGCGTCGTCGGTCGGCCCGGCAGCCCGTGCGAGGAAGGCTGCGCGCCCGGCGACGATGCTGTAGCCGCGGTCGTCGAAGTAGCGGGCAAGCGGCGTGCCACGCGGCCCGGACGCGACGCTCCGCCGCGGCCGCATCACGGCGAGCGAGAGCGGCGCGCTCGGTGCCGCAGAGCCGCCAAGCGGGAGCTCCTGGTCGAGCACGACTTGCAACCCCGCCAGAACGAGCACGCGGACGGTCGCGGTCTCCCGGCGGAGGTCGGCGGCGCCGACGGTGAGAGCCGCGGGTGCGCCGCCCGGCCCGCCGATGCTGCCGTAGCCCGGACCGGCCGGGCCTTCGTTCCCTGCCGGAGCGACCACCAGAGTGTCCAGCCGTGTAGCTCCGGCGACGGCGCGCGCGACGGGCCCATCAGGGAACGCGGCGAAGGGCTCGGTGACGCCGACGACCGCAATGCGGGCCGCGTCGAGCACGTCGCCGTCCCCATCCGGGTCGACTGCCCGCTCGAGGCCGGCGAGCAGCTGGTCGGTCCTGCTGTAGACGGCGAAGCCGCCCTCGGCGTTCGGCTGTCGGCCGGCGACGCGGATCGGCAGGATCGAGGCGCCGGGCGCGACGCCACGAATGCCGGCGGGCCCGCCGCTGCCGACGAGCAGGCCCGCCATTTGCGTTCCGTGGCGCTCGAGCCGCATCGGCTCACTCGGCTGCGGGGGTGTGAGTGCGCGTCCGTCGGGATCGAGCACGTCGACGCCGTCGAGCAGCCGGTCGCGGATGAACGGGTGAGTCGCATCGACGCCGGTGTCGAGCAGCGCGATCGTCACCCCGCCGCCGTCGAACTCGGGCAGCAGGAGATCGGGCTGCCGGCCACCGCCGGCCGCGAACTGCGGCACGCGGAGCTCGGCCTGTGAGAGAGAGGCGGGGTACGCCGCCCGCACAGGGTAGACACCGACCACATCCGGGTCGCGCTCGAGCAGCGCGAGCGCGCGGCCGTCGATCGGGGCGGCGAAGCCGTTGAACGTGCGCGTGTAGACGAAGTCCGGGACGAGCCGGATCCCCTCGCGCGTCAACCGTGCCGCGATCTGCCTCTGGCCCGCGAGCGCCGCGGCAGTCCAACTCTGCATCTCTGCCTCGGTCGCGCGTCCGCCAGCCTCTGCGACGCGGTCGGCAAGCGACGGGTTCCGGAGCACGACGATCTTCCGCTCGCCGACCGCGACGGCGCTGCGCTCCCCGTCGACGAACCCGCGCCAGGCTGCGGCGCCGCTCTGGGGCACGGCGCGCGGGTCGGCGCCCTGGCCGCCCCCCGCCGCGAGCAGCGCCGTCACGACCGCCAGCGCCGCCACGAACGGGAGCCGGTCAGGCGCGCGATGCATAGGCGTCGAGGTCAAGGTACCGAGGATAGGGAAGGCGTCTGCCGTACCGGCCGGCAGACGCGATCATCGCGGCGTTGTCGGTGCAGAGCGGGAGCGGCGCGAAGCGGGCATCGGGCAGGGCGGCGCGCAGCTCGCTGTTGGCGGCGACGCCTCCGACGACGGCAATCGTGCCGAGCTGCTCACGCACGGCGGCGGCCTGGGCGCGCTCGACGAGCGCCCGGACGATCGCACGCTGGTACGACGCGGCGAGGTCCGCCTTGCGCGTCTCCATCCCTTCGCCGAGACCGCGCACGGCATAGAGGAGTGCCGTCTTCACGCCCGAGAACGAGAAGTCCAGCCCTTCCAGCCTGGCAACCGGGAAAGAGAACGCCTTCGGGTCACCGCTTCGGGCGAGCCGGTCGAGCTCGGCGCCCCCCGGGTAGCCGAGCCCGAGCAGCCGCGCACCCTTGTCGAACGCCTCACCAGCGGCATCGTCGATCGAGGTGCCGAGCACGCGGTAGCCGGCCCGGTCGCGGACGTCGAGCAGCAGCGTGTGCCCCCCGCTCGCGAGCAGACAGAGGAACGGTGGCTCCACAGGATCGAGCCCCAGGTAGAGAGACGCGACGTGCCCGTGGAGATGGTCGACGGGCGCGAGCGGCAGGCCCCGCGCCCAGGCAAGCGCCTTGGCTGCGGAGAGGCCAACGAGGAGCGCCCCAATCAGGCCCGGCCCCTGAGTGACCGCGACCGTGCCGACGTCGTCGAGGCTCGCCCCCGCTTCGCGGAGAGCCTCCCGGACGACGGGCGACACGAGTTCGAGGTGACGACGCGACGCGACTTCAGGAACGACGCCGCCGTACCGTGCATGCAGCGCCGCCTGGGACGAGACCACGTTCGCGCGGATCTCGCCGCCGGGGGTGACGAGCGCCGCGGCGGTCTCGTCGCACGACGTCTCGATCCCGAGGATGAGGCTGTTCACACGCCCAGCTCGACCGGTAGCTCGAATCCTTCCTCACCTTCGGGAAAATCGAGCACCCGAACGACGGCGGCGGTGTCAAGCGTGCCGTAAAGATGAGGGAAGCGCGGCGCCCCTGGCTCAGCCTCCTCATACCGGAGTTCGGGGCCGACGCGCGAAGGATCGACGATGACTAGAACGAGATCGTCCTCTCCGCGATACCAGGCATTCGCGACACGGAGGACTTGATCTGGAAGCGAGAAGTGAATGAAGCCCTCGCGTTCGAGTGACGGGGGTTCGTAGACGCCGCCAGACCTGGCAGCGATCCAGTCGTCCCGACGGACAATGTGCAAGATCACGCCGACTCGGCCTGCTCCTGCACAGGGTCCTTCCACATGATCAAGGCGTCTTCCCGGTTGTCGGTGTAGTAGCCACGCCGCACTCCGCGCGCGACGAAGCCCATCGCCTCGTAGAGCTTGATCGCCCCCTCGTTGGACACGCGCACCTCGAGTGTGTAGCCGCGGCGCTCGTCCGCTGCGGTCACCTCGAAGAGCTGGTCGAGCAGGGTGCGGGCAACACCGCGGCGGCGGGACGACTCCGTCACGGCCAGGTTCATGACGTGCCAGGCGTCGACGTAGCGGGAGATCACGAGATAGCCGACGAGGGCTCCCGATTCGGAGTCGAACGCCCCCAACGAGAGCGAGCTCGGCTTGGCGAGCTCGCCTGCGAACATCGAGCGCGACCAGGGCGTCGGATACGACTCGCGCTCGATCTGCTCGATCGCGTTCAGGTCGCGGAGCTCGAGCTTCCGCAGCTCGAGCTTCACCGGGACAACTCGACGGCGTCGGGCAGGCGGACGTAGAGCGGCTCGACCAGCTCGGCCGGCCCGAAGTCCCCCGCGAGCGCGGCGTGGAAGCGGGCCCGAGGCAGGTGACGCTCGTCGTCGTCGGGCGGCACTGCGGCGCCCGCCTGCTCGAGCACGTCGCGGTAGCGCACGGCGCCGTCGCCGACGCAGACGGTTCCTCCGGCCAGGACGAGGTCGGCGGGCGCAAGCGCGCGCGGTCCCGGCACGAAGACCTCACGCCGCTTCGCGTCGATCACCGGAGTTGCGCCGGGCGCGCCCGCGGCCAGCGCGTCGAGCGTGGAGACTCCCGCGGCCGGCACGCCCAGGGCGAGCGCGAGCCCACGCGCCGCGGCAAGGCCGATTCTGATCCCGGTGAAGCTGCCGGGACCGATGCCCAGCGCGAGCCCGCCGACGTCGCGGGGGTGCGCCCCCGCCTGGCGCAGGAGTGCATCGACGTCGGCCAGCAGGGTCGAAGCCCGCGAGACACGCTCGCCGAGCACCTCGCCGTCGTCCACGAGCGCGCTCGTCGCCCGGTCGGTCGCCGTATCGAAGGCCAGGATCAGCACCCGGCCCGGCCTAACTGGTTGCTGCCACGAGTTCGCCCGCCTTAGGGCGCGAGATCGGGGCAGAAACCATCAAGGTGCCGGGATCGTCGAGGTGATGGTCGTGTCGACGCACGCGGCGACGGCCGACTCGATTCGATCGGTGAGGTCGGGCGGGGGCGTGGTCTCGGCGGCCGCCGCTTCGAGATCCGCCCGGGCGGCGCTGCACTTCTCGACGGTGCCGAGCTCGTCGTGCTCGTCGGCGCAGGCCTTCGCTGCAGTCTCGAGGCGCTTGTCGACGAAGAGCCGGTCGCGCTCCGACACCGACAGCTCGAGGTCGGCCTTCGCCGTGGCGCAGGCGCCACCCGACGCCGCGTCGCCGTCGCTGCCACCGCAGCTCGCGGCCGCGAGTGACGCTGCGATGAGCAGGCTAATCCCGAGCAAGCACCTCGTCATCACCGGAATCCTACGTCCCCTTCGATCAAGACTCGCCGGCTCGTCTCCCCCCGGTGCTCGAGCCGGACGGAGGCCCGGAACGGTGGCAACGCCGCCGCGCCCGCCTCCGGCCACTCGACGAAGACGATCGCGCCCTCGAAGTACGGCTCGAGATCGCCCCACTCCGCCGCGGACACGCCCGTGAACCGGTAGAGGTCGAGGTGGGAGACGTCCGGGTCGCCCTCGTACCGGTGACCGATCGTGTAGGTCGGGCTCGTCACCGGCGCCGTCACTCCCAAGGCACGGCATGCCCCTCGCACGAACGTCGTCTTCCCCGAGCCGAGCTCACCCGAGACGGCGACTACGTCGCCGACCACGAGCTCGCGCGCGAGTCGTGCGGCGAGCTCCTCGGTCTCGCTCGCCGAGGAGGAGTTCAGCTCCACCTCCTAGCTAGAAGAGCCCGAGCTGGACCATGAGGTCGGGCACCCGCTCGCGAACGGGCTCCGGCTCGGGCTGCGGGGGCTCAGGGGCGGCGGCCGAACGACCGAGCAGCTGCGGGAGCCGGGCGAAGTCCTCTTCGAGGACGGAGAGCATCGCGCGCGTATACAGCGCGGCGGCCGGATGGTAGAGCGGGTAGAGGGTGACTGCGTTGCCGCCGAGCGTCACCTGCTGCGGGACGCCGTGCGCGCGCGTGATCCCTGTCGGCCTCCCCGAGAGCAGCTTCGTCGCGAAGTTGCCGAGCGTGGCGACAAGCGTCGGCTTGATCAACTCGATCTGGCGGAACAGGTGCGACTCGCACGCCTCGATCTCCTCGGGCTGCGGATCGCGATTCCCGGGCGGGCGGCACTTGAGCACGTTCGCGATATAGACGTCGGTGCGAGAGAGCCCGATCCCGTTCAACAGCCTCTCGAGCAGCTGGCCGGCCTGGCCGACGAACGGCACGCCCTGCTGGTCCTCGTGAAAACCGGGCGCCTCGCCGACGAACATCAGCTCGGCGTTCGGGTCGCCGGAGCCGAAGACGACCTGCGTCCGCGTCAACGACAGCGGGCAGCGCGTGCAGCCGAGCGTCGGCTCCTCGTAGACGGCGAGCTCGTGGATCACGCGGGTGAGTCTACGCCTGCGGGCGGACGCTCAGATAGCGGCTTGATGTGAAACTCAAGCACGCACGGCTGGTGTGCCAGACACGGCGCGCACCCGAGTTTCACATCAAGCCTCTAGCAGCCGCAGGAGCCGCCGCAGCACCCGCCGCCGCCGCCGAACTTCGGCTGGGACGACGCGCCTGCGACCGCAAAGGTGGAAATCTGCTTAAGCACGTCGGCGGCGCCGCAGTCGGGGCACGCAACGGCTTGCTCGGCATTGCGGACGAGCTCCTCGAAGTGCGTCTCGCACTCCATGCACGCGTACTCGTAGATCGGCATGCTCGCAGTCTAATGCGTCCATGGACGACACCGGTGCTCGAAGGCGAGCTCGTCCGCCTCGAGCCAATCGCGCCCGCTCATGAGGCGGGGCTCTGGGAGGCGTCGCGCGACGCACGTACGTGGGAGTGGCTCAGCGTTGAGCAGCCGCAGACGCGCGAGGAGCTGCGCGCCTACCTCGACGCGGCGCTCGCGAACGCGGGTGCCGGCACGGAGATGCCACTCGTGACGGTGCGGCTCGCCGACGACGGTGTCATCGGAAGCACTCGTTATCTCGCACTACGGCCGCAGGATCGCAGCCTCGAGATCGGGTGGACGTGGCTCACCCCGGCGGCGTGGAGCACGGGTGCGAACGTCGAGGCCAAGCTGCTGATGCTCGAGCACGCCTTCGAGCGCCTCGGTTGCCTCCGGGTCGAGCTTAAGACCGACGCGCGCAACGAGCGCTCTCGCGGCGCCATGGCGGCGCTTCCGGCACAGTTCGAGGGCGTCCATCGGAAACACATGCTCGTCCGTGGCGGCGAACGC
>Ga0183260_10005178_pt1 | contig 10291 bp, 5 predicted proteins | sample AntDrymUQ4972206_2_FD_129768 | JGI IMG/M metagenome (GOLD analysis project Ga0183260, IMG submission 129768) | Polar desert sand microbial communities from Dry Valleys, Antarctica - metaG UQ497 (22.06) (version 2) (version 2) | ecosystem: Environmental > Terrestrial > Soil > Desert | place...
GCCCACCGCGAAGCGACCGGCGACGGGACCAGGTTCGGGTCGTTGCTCACGGCGCGTCCACGAGCCTGGCACGCCCGCCCGAGGCTGCGCCCCTTCATCGACCTCGGCTCGCCGTTGGCGGCCGGAGCGGCCCTGCCGGTCGTCGGCTACCTCATCTACAACTACTTGCGCTTCGGATCGCCGTTCCAGACCGGCTACGCGCTCATCCCGGGGCTCCTGCAGGAAGCGCAGTACCTGCATGGCTTCTTCAGCATCGTCAACATCCCGCGCAAGCTGTATGCGCTGTTCCTGAGCGTGCCGACCCAGTTCCCGGAGTTCCCGTGGGTCCAGTCGCGGCACCTGGGCGGCCTGTCGATCGTGCTGACCACGCCGCTCTTCATCTGGGCGATCCGAGCCAGGCGGCCCGACTGGTTCAATCTCGGAGGGTGGGCGTCGGTGGGGCTCATCCTGATCCCGATCCTCCTCCATGCCGACGCCGGCGGTGAACAGTTCGGGTTCCGGTACGCGCAGGACCTGTACCCGATCCTGTTCCTGCTCACCGTGCGCGGGCTCCAGGGGCGGTTGTCCGTGGAGGCCTGGATCGCCATCGCGATCGGCGTTCTCGTCAACGTGTGGGGGATGGGCTCGACCTACTTCGATTGGTGGGCGTGAGCGCGGGCGGGCGCGCAGTCGCTCGGCCATCTATTTCCTCGACGTCTACTGGGTGTACTCGTTTCCCGGCCGCCAGGTCCTGGCGGACCGCGGCTTCCTGAGCGAGACAGCGTACAGCGATACGGGCATCTACCTCTGCCGAGACCATCCCGGCCAGAGCTGATCAGCGCTCGAGTCGCGAGAGCCGGTTCGAACGCAGGTTCGCGACCAGCACGCCGCCGTCGGGTACGAACGCGATGGCACCCGGCTCCTCTAGCCTTGCGGCCTCGGACGAACCGACGGTCACGGTGCGCGCTCCGTCGATCGAAAACCCGAGCACCTGGTCGGTCGCCGGGCTCGTGGCAACGATGGACCGACCGTCCGCGGAGACTGCGACGTCCGGGGAGCCCGGCGCCCCGACCCACTCCTCGACCTCGATGTTGCGGACGAAGGTCCCAGTATCATCGAAGACGGCGATCCGCCCGTTGCGCGGGTCTGCGACAGCCACGACCTCGCCACCGGTCCCGAGGCCCGTGGGATCGTTGAGCTGCCCGTCGCCAGCACCAAACGATCCGAACGCGTCGGCGCTGCCGTCCGGGGTTCGGCGCACGACCCGGGCACGACCCTGATCCAGCACGTACAGCGTGTCATCGCGGCCGACGGAGACGTCGCGCGGGCCGTAGAACCCTGGTTCGGGCCCGGTCCATTCCTGCACGAACCGGCCCACGGGGTCGAAACCCTGGACCCGGTGGTTGAGGCTGTCCGCGACCCACACGTGGCCGAGCGAGTCGGCTGCCACCCCGTGCGGCTCGCTGAACTGCCCGGCCCCCGTCCCCGGTCCGCCGAATTCGATCAGGAACGCGCCGTCGGCCGTGAACTTCTGGACACGGTGGTTGCGGGTATCCGCCACGAATATTGTCCCGTCGGGCGCGAGCCCAACGCCTCGAGGTCCGTCGAAGCGACCGGCGTCCGTGCCGTGGCCGCCGGTGAACACATTCACGGGATCGGCGCCCGGCAGCGATCGCCATGCGTCCCGATCGGTCGGGACCCGATAGATCGCCACGTTCTGATGGTCGTTGTCCGGGTCCGTGTAGACCGTCTCGAAGTGTTCACGGAAGAGGTCCTCGTTGATGTCCTGCACGTAGTGCTCCGAGCGCACCCCGTCGTCGAATGCGACATAGTCGATGCCCGCCGCTTGGAGCTCGCGGAGCACGTCACGCGGGCTTGTCGAACTCAGCAGGCGCCGATAGGACGCCTCGCGGGTCGCCATGTCATAGCCCATCGAGAACGGATATGCGGGCCAGCCAAGATAGATCCGTCGTCCGGCAAGCAGGATGGGGTGATGGATGACGATGTCAGTAAGGAAGACGGCCCGCCGGTCGGTCTGATCGCGGACCCATTCGAACAGCCGATCGCCGGTGACCCGCTGGACCTGCAGCCCATCGTTCGCGATCGGGATCAGGTCGATTCCGCCACCGATCGCGATAACGAGCGCCAGCACCACCGCGACGACTCGCTGCAGGGGCCGCCCGACCGAGCGGCTGCGCCAGGCGAGCGTACCTCGCCACAGACGGACCAGCCCATATGCCACGTACGTATTGGCCACGATCAGCCACGTGGTCAGGAACTTGTGATTCTGCGAGATGTCGATGGTGAGCTGAACGACGAAGGCCATGACGACGAGCACCGTGAGGGCCGCGAAGAAGCGCCGTTGGACACTCGTTCCGGAGAGCAGCGCCACGGCCGCCAAGAGCAGCTTGGGGCCGAACAGGAACCCCACGTATGCCGCGACGTGCCACGGCGTGGCCGGGTCGACGACGTAGCCCAAGTGGAGGGCCGGGTACGGCACGGGCTGCGTTCCCTCCGGGCGCAGGAACAGGATCTGCGGCACGGACACCACTGCCGCTGCCAGTGCCAACGCGACGAGCTGGGCTCGACCGGAGAAGAACACCAGCACCCCGCCGAGGATCACGGCGCTCGCCACGTAGATGGCGCCGTTCCATAGCGGGAGCAGGCCGAGGAGCACTCCGCACATGACGTAGCCGGCGATGGCGCGGTCACGCCGCGCGGCGCCCTGTTCGGGCTGGATTCGGTCGACGACGAAGAGCACCGCCACCAGGAGGACCCCCACGGCGCTTGCGAGATGGCGCTGGTTCAGGAATACGTTCTGCGTCCAGATCGCCCAGTCCTCGCCGCGGTACGGGAAGCCCGAGGACAGGTAGTTGCTGAGCCGTGGGATCGTGTCGAGCGCTTCTGCCGGGGATGTGAACGATGCAAGATACGGCACGAACGACAGGGACCCGTGGAAGAAGAACAGGATCACGGCGACCCGTCCGACCGCAACGGACCGGAACAGTCGCTCCCCGAGCGCCGCCAGAACGACCAGCATCGCAACCATCGATCCGATGCTCAGGGCATTGTTGGCGAGTGCCGGGTCGAGCCCCAGGAAGGTCAGGTTTCCGGCCGCGAAGTAGTACAGGAAGTGGTACAGGATCGGCTCGCCCGAGAACATCGGGTACTGCGTCGGGAAGTTGTGACCGAGCGCGAATCCCTGGGCGATGGCCAGGTTCGGGCCGAAGTCGCCGGTCTCGTGGATGCCGATCCGGAGCTGACCGTCGTCGAACTGCAGCGTGGTGGTCATCATCCAGGTGACCCAGATCCCGATCGCGATCGCGAACAGCCATGCGCCGCGGTCGCGCTGCACCAAGGTTCGGATGTCCAGCCCGCGGCGCTGCAGCTCGCGCCTCAGATCGACTACCACGAGCGGCCCGATCATCCCAAGCAGCACGGCGCTGCTCACGACGAGTGGCTGTTCCGACGCGCCAGCTGCGTTTGCCAGGAGGTAGGTGACCCACGTGCACGTAAGGAGGCCGGTGAGGAACGCCGTCGCGAGTCGGTGCGGGCCGCCAAGGGTTGGGAGCCAGCGGCGGGCGATCGCGTCGCCGATCAGCACCATCAGGACCAGGTAGGCGATGGCTAGCATGCTTCGCCCGGCGCGGTACGAGTCATGGCCGCGGCTGCACGATGAGGCTGATCCGGTCGTCGCCGGCGTTCGACACGAACAGCGCACCCGACGGACGGCGCGCCACGCTCGTCGGCGTGTCCAGGGCGTCCGGCTCGCCCGGGGCGAGCGTACCGACGAGCGTCCCGTCATCGCGGTAGACGAGGATCGCATCGGTCGTCGGGCTCGTGAGCCAGACCGTGCCGGTACCGTCAAGTGCGACGTCGGGCAGGCGCCCGGCAAGGGCCCGCCATTCCGGCACCGGCCACTCGCGCAGGTACGTTCCTTCGCGGTCGAACATCACGACGCGGGCGTTGCCGGCGTCCGCGACCGCGACCATCCCGGCCTCCGCGGCCAGGCCGGTCGGGGCCCTGAGCTGCCCGGGCTCGCTGCTGCTGCCCCAGGCGGTGAGCGTGCCGTCGATCCCGATGCGGACCACCTCTCCACGCGCCGCGTCGAGCACGAAGGCCAGCTCGTTGTCGGTATCGAGGTCCGCGATGTCGACGAAGCCCTCGCCGGGCCCGGTCCACTCCCGGACGAACGTTCCGTCGGGCTCCAGCAGCTGGACGCGCCGGTTGCCCGCATCCGCCACGTAAAGGCGCCCTGCCCCATCGAGCGCGACCCCGACCGGCTCCGCCAGCTGGCCTGGGCCCGAGCCCGAGGCGCCGAGCACGTCGAGCGGGTTGCCGTCGGATGAGAAGCGCTGGATGCGGTCGTTGCCGCTGTCCGCGACCAGCACGGTGCCGGCTCGTTCCGTGGCGAGACCCCGGGGAGTGTCGAGCGTACCCGGGCCGGCTCCCCGCCCGCCTCTGTACATGTTCGCCGCCGGCGCCTCGGGCAGCGCCTCGATCGTCGCAAGGTCGGACGGCACCTGGTAGATCGCGACGTTGCCGTGGCTCCCGTCCTCGGCCCGGAACACCTGCTCAAAATTCGCCCGGAACAGCTCCTCGTTGAGGCGCGGGGCGAACGCCTGGGCACGCAATCCGTCGTCGATCGCCACGTAGTCGATGGCTTCGGCTCGCAGGCGTGTGGCCAGGGCGCGGGGACTGCGCTCGGCGAATGTGTCCCGGTACCAGGCCTCGCGTGGCGATACGTCGTACCCCGCCGACCAGGCGTAGTAGGGCCAGCCAAAGTAGATGCGACGCCCGGCGAGCAGGATCGGGTCGACGACGACGATGTCCGTCAGGAACACCGAATCCGGGTCGGTCTGGGTGCGAACCCACTCGTACACCGGGTCGCCGTCGATGCCGAATGTCAGAGTGCCCTGGTTCTTGACCGGGATGAGGTCGATGACCCCGCCCGCCACGATGATCGCCGCGAGGCCGACGCCAACCGTACGGGCCGGGATGCGCAGCGCTCGCCGCGCACCCCAGAGCCGGAGCAGGCCGGCCGCCGCGAACAGATTGGCGACGATGAGCCAGGCGTTGATGAACTTGTGGTTGGCCAGGACCTCGACGCTCAGCTGGATGAGGAACGCCACGCCGACCAGGCTGCTGAACGCGATGAACACGCGGCGCTGGCGCCAGGTTGCGGCAAGGAGGGCGAATGCGACAAGCAGCAGCTTCGGCCCGAACACGAACGCGATGTAGGTCGCAACGTTGGCGACCGTGGGGTCATCGACGACGTAGCCCCAGTGCAGCGACGGGTAGGTCTGCTCGCCGGCCATGGTGCCCGGCCGGACCCACAGGAGTTGCGGCACCGCCAGGACCGCCGACGATACGCCCAGGATCAGCATCTGGAGACGGTTCGGGAAAAGCACCAGCCACACGGCGAGCAGTGCCGCGGCCGCGACGAACATCGAGCCATTCCATAGCGGGAGCATCCCGGCGAGTGAGCCGAAGAGGACATAGCCCGGAAGCGCCGGGTCGCGGACCAGGTCGACCACCAGCCGGCGAGGCCCGACGGAACGGGGGAACCGCCACCGACTCGTGCGACGGGCCGTGCCAGTGACCGCTGACGGCTCGGTCTGGGCGGCGGGAGCCGGGGGCGGTGCCGGATCCCCATCGCCCGGTGCAGCCTCGAGACCGCTGTCGGCTGCGACCGGTCCGGGTACGGCGGTCGTTTCCGGAAGTCTCTCGAGCAGGAAGAGCACGATCAGCAACAGCACCCCGATCGCGCTTGCCAGGTGGCGCTGGTTGAGGAAGACCATCTGGGTCCAGATCCCCCAATCCTCACCGCGGTACGGGAACCCCGACTTCATGAAGCCGTCTAACGGCGGCAACGCGGCCAGGATCCGATCGAGCGAGGCCAGATCTGCCGCCCACGGGATGAACGACAGGGATCCGTGAAAGAAGAACAGCAGCGCTCCGATCCGACCCACGGCAGCGCTCCCGAACAGGCGCTTCCCGAGCGCCATCACGACCACGAGCATGGCCACGATCGATGTGATGCTCAGGACGTTGTTGGCAGTCGCGGGATCCATCCCGAGATGGGTCAGATTCCCGACCTGGAAGTAGTACAGGAAGTGGTACCGGATCTGCTCGCCCGCGTAGTGCGGGTACTCGGTCGGGAAGTTGTCGCCGACCGCGAAGCTCTGGGCGATCGCGCTGGTCGGACCGAAGTCGCTCCAGAGGCCGCTCGCGATGAGGAGCCGGCCGTCGGCCACGTGATACGTGGAAACCATCATCCAGCCGACGAGCAAGGCGATCCCGCCGATCGTGGCTACGTCCCAGCAGCCGACCGCAGATGGTCGACTTGCCCGAGGGATCGAGTCCGTTCGCCGACTTCGGCCCCGACGCCATGCCCAGACGGTGAACAGCAGCAGCCACCAGATCACGACCAAGGCGGCCAGCAGGAGGCGATCGCCCGCGCCCTCGAACAGCTGGGCCGTCAGGTACGACAGCCACGAGGCGACGGGGAGACCGACGAGGAAGGCGGTTGCCCAGCGCTGCGGTGCCCTCGCGGTCGGGAACCAGCGACGCGCCAGCCCGTCACCCGCGAGGACCAGTGCAACCAGGTAGAGGAGCGCGACCATCAGCCGCTGGCGGCGGACGGCGGTGACGGCGAGTGGCCCGCGGCTCCCTCGACGTCCTCGCGGAGCTCCTCCCGGAGCATGGCGACGAGCGCGGGCGACCGATACCGGCCGCGCGCCCAGTTCGCCCGGATGGTCGCGATGTCGCGGAACGCGCCAGCCGAGTCGGGCACGACGCGAACGGAGCTCGGGGCGTTACGCTCGAGACGCACCGGGATGCGCTTGACGTCGAGCCGGTACTTGAGCACGAGGTAGATCAGCTCGACGTCGATCGCGAAGCCATCGATCCGGCTGAGTCGGAAGACCTCGCCGGCGACATCGCCTCGGAAGATTTTGAAGCCACATTGCGTGTCGTAGATGCCGCCCGTGACCAGGGTCCGGAACGCGAAGCTGGCCAGTTCGGATACCGCCCTGCGGAGCACGCCGGTGCTCTCGTAGTGGGACCCAGGCAGGGTCCGGTCTCCGATCACGGCGTGATAGCGGCGCTCGCTGATGTACCTGACCGCCAACGGCAGGCGCTCGAGACCGTACGGCAGGTCGCCGTCAGTGAATCCCCGGATGTCGCCGGTGGCGACGGCCATGCCGCCGCGCAGCGCCGCACCCTTTCCACGATGGGGCAACCGGAGTACCGTCACCCGGCGGTCAGTCCTGACCGCGTCCGGAGTGCCGTCGGTGCTGCCGTCGTCGGCGATGATGAGCTGGCCCTCGAGCCCGGCGGAGTCGAAGTACTCGAGCACCTGGCCGACGTTGGCGTCCAGATAGCGCACGCTGTTGAAGGCGGGCATGACGAGCGAGATCGCCGGCGTCGTCACCGGGCCGGCTCCACGGAGGGGAGATCGCCGGCCGAGTCGTCCCCGGCCCCGTCGACGAGGGCCGATGGCCGGACCTGGAGGACCCACAGGGAGACGAGGCCTGCCAGCGCCGGCGGGAACGTCGACAGGATCCGCATCAGCAGGATCGTGGCGAGACCCTGCTCGGGGGTGAAGCCCAGGCTCGTGACGATCGCCACGCCCACGAACTCGTAGGTACCGAGCGCCCCGGGGGCGGCAGGGATGGCCAGGGAAAGGGCGATTCCGCTGGTGAACAGGACCACTTGCGGCGCGCTGAGGTTGACGCCGACGGCACTCGAGACGGTCCAGGCAACCAGCATGGCCGTGCAGGCTACGGTGAGCGTCAGAATCACCACGGCCGCGGCACCACGGACCGTGGTCATGGTGCCGGCGCCGGCCGCCAGCCGCCGGCCCACGCCTGCCACCACGGTGCCGACCCGGGTCGACGCGGCCCCCGATCGGGACACGACGAGCCAGCCGATCGCTAGGGCGATGACTCCGGCCACGCCCGCGACCAGCGCGAAGGCCACCAGGTCGCGCAGCTCCGCGATCCCGGCGACGACCACGCTGGAAACGAGGGCCAAGGCGAGCATCGTCAGCCCGTCCCCGAGCCGCTCGATCATGATCGTGCCGAAGATCGCCAAGCGCGGCGTCCGGAAGGCGGCGCCGGCCAGGATCGCGCGTGCCACGTCGCCCAGGCGGGCTGGCAGGACGGCATTCGCCGTGAAACCGATCGTCAGGTACCCGACCGCGAGCCGGTACGAAGGCCGCGTCGCGGCGCCGTGGACGCCTTGCAGGAGGAGTTGCCAGCGCAGAGCCCGCAGCCCGAGGTCCACGATCACGATGCCGAGGGCGGCGAGCAGTCCGGCCGGAGCCGCCTTCGCGATCGCGTCTCCCGCAGCGGCGAGGTTGACCCGGGACAGGGTGACCGCCAGGAACACGACGCTGATCGCGATGCCGATGAGCAGCCGGACCAGCGCGGGTCGGTTCACGGAGCGGCCGTCCCGAGGTCGGACCGCAGGTAGAGCTCGAGCTCGACGCCCGGCCGCAGCGTGTAGGTACCGATGCTCCGATACCGGCCTTCGATCGTCGGGGCGAGCTCGGCCCGCTGCGCGACGCTGGCCAGGATGAGCGACTCCTGTGTCTCGACGATGGAGCCGAAGAACCCGGCCTTCGGGTGATCGCGCAGGTACCAGGGAAGCGGCCAGTAGTCCCGAGCGACGATCGTGATGGCGGTGTCCTTGCCGGTCCCGAGGCGCGTTCCGGTCGCTTCGATCTCGTTGACCAGGTCGAGCGCCTCGCGGGTGGTATGGACGAAGACGTACGGGTACGTCTCGTCGTCGTAGTGGCGGAAATTGAGGTCCCATGCTTGGAATGTGCTCAACCCCAGGGCAGCCACGAGCACGGCCGGGGCGGATATGCGCAGCGGGCCGCGCGCGCCGAGGAGATCACGGATCGCCAGCCCCGCCAGCAAGGCAAGCGGCAGGAGCATGTTGACGATGATCCAGGGCGTCTTGTACGACACGAGCGAGTAGGCCAGGGTCACGCCCGCCGCCCACAGCCCGACGAACGTCCACAGCCGGTCGCGCGCCCGGATCGCGGCGATCAGCCCCCCGGCCACGCCCAGCACGAGGATCGGCCCGTCCGCCGCGAGCATCCAGGCGAGGTACTGGTGGAGTGGCTGGACCTGCGTCTCGCCGCTCGTCTGGGTCCAGATCGTAAAGGTAGCCAGCGAATCGACGAGGCCCTTCGGGTAGTTGGTGAAGAACGACGAGAAGAAGAGCACGTAGATCGACGCGAACACGATCCCGGCCGTAGCGATCAGTTCCGGTTTCGGCCCGCGGCCGCTCCGCCAGCTCGGCCCGGATGGGACCTCCGCGCCATCCGCGGCCGCGCGGTACTCAACACCGTCGATCCAGATCGACTTTGCAGGTCGCTTCGGCTTCGGCCCCCGCCGCGATGTGCGGGGTGGACTCGCGAACGCCGACCTGCCGGCTCGCAGGTTGACGTATACGCCGCTCACGACCGCCGCGATCCCCAGGACGGCGACCGTGATGATCCCCGTCTCCTTCGTCGCGAAGAGCAACGCAGCCGACGCCGCGCCGGCCAGGACCCACAGCGGGCGACCCGACCGAAGATAGAGCAGCGCGGAGAGCACGAGGGTGAGCGAGAACGCGACCAGCAGCGCCTCGTGGATGAAGTAGCGCGAGACGTACACCGATCCTGGCGAGACGGCCAGGAGTGCGGCCGCCGTCAGGACGGGGATGGCGCCGAACACCGGGCGAAGTGCAAGGACGCCGGCCACCGTCACAAGGCCGAAGACGACCGGTACCAGCCGCATCGCCTCGGTGGTCAGCCCGAACAGGATCTCGGACGCGAGCGCGAAGTAGTACAGGGTCGGGCCGTGGTAGTTGGCCGGGTTGTAGCGATAGGCGCCGTCACGGACCAGCGTCGTCATGAACAGGCCGTTGACGCCCTCATCGTGGTGGAACGGGTTCAACGCGAGTTCGGGCAGCCGCAGGGCGGCCGCGACCAACAGGATGAGAATCCCGGCGGGAACGAAGAGTCGGGCAACGCGGGCGGGAATGCCGCTCTCGTCGGAGGCGGCGGGTGGCGATGGAGGCCCGGCCCGCCGCGTGCCGCGCTCGGCCCCCGTGGCCTCTGTGGCCTCGCCGACCACCGCCACGTCGTCTGTGACCTCAAGCGGGCCGGCAGTCCCGTGCCGGGCCTCTGATCTCTTGCTGCGCCGGCCCTGACGTGTGCGCGCCACTACGTGCCGCCCGTTCGATACAGGCGGTACTGGCCGACCTCTGCGACGATCGGGAAACGGGCAAGGAACATCTCATCGGGGGCCACGGC
>Ga0183260_10005179_pt1 | contig 10290 bp, 6 predicted proteins | sample AntDrymUQ4972206_2_FD_129768 | JGI IMG/M metagenome (GOLD analysis project Ga0183260, IMG submission 129768) | Polar desert sand microbial communities from Dry Valleys, Antarctica - metaG UQ497 (22.06) (version 2) (version 2) | ecosystem: Environmental > Terrestrial > Soil > Desert | place...
CGAGCACCGGGTCGACCGCCTCGAGGTGCGAAGGGTTCGCCGCGACGGACACCTTGATCGTGGCGCCGTTTGCGGAGGTGAAACGGCCCTCGGCACCCAGGTGGTACTTCACGTCGCCCGAGCCCTGGACCGTCCGTGGGTCGATGTTGCCCTCGAACTCGCGGAAGACCTGCGCGACCCCCTTGCCGACGATGTTCACCAGCACGTTGAGGCGACCGCGGTGCGCCATGCCGACGCACACCTCGTCGATCGCGGCTCCGGCGGCCGCCTCGCAGATCTCGTCCAGCAACGGGATCGTCGTCTCCCCGCCCTCGAGGCTGAACCGCTTCTGGCCGACGAACTTCGTCTGCAGGAAGGTCTCGAACGCCTCGGCCTGGTTGAGCTTGTGCAGGATGCGCAGCTGCTCCTCGCGGGGCGGCTTCTCGTGGGCGCGCTCGACTCGCTCCTGGATCCAGCGCCGTTGCTCGGGGTCCTGGATGTGCATGTACTCGATTCCGACCGTGCGGCAGTAGGAGTCGCGCAGGATGCCGAGGATCGAGCGCAGCTTCATGAACCGCCGCGCCGCGCCGCCGAACGAGCCGGTGGCGAACTCCCGCTCGAGGTCCCACAACGTCAACCCGTGGGTCACCACGTCGAGGTCGGGGTGGCTGCGCTGGCGATACTCCAACGGGTCGGTGTCGGCCATCATGTGGCCGCGCACCCGGTAGGCGTGGATCAGCTCGAGCACCCGCGCCTGCTTGCTGATCTCGTCGTCGTGCGTCGCGTCGACGTCGCGAGCCCAGCGGACCGGCTCGTACGGGATGCGCAGGGCCGCGAAGATCTCGTCGTAGAAGCCCCCTTCGCCGAGCAGCAGCGCGTGCACCCGACGCAGGAAGTTGCCCGACTGCGCACCCTGGATGATGCGGTGGTCGTAGGTGGATGTCAGGGTCATGACCTTGCTCACGGCGAGCTCGTTGAGGGTCTTGTCCGAGGCGCCCTGGTACTGCGCGGGGTAGTCCATGGCGCCGACACCGACGATGGTGCCCTGGCCCTTCATCAGCCGCGGGACCGAGTGGTTGGTGCCGATCGTGCCGGGGTTGGTCAGCGTGATGGTCGTGCCGGTGAAGTCGTCGACGCCGAGCTTGCCGTCGCGGGCCTTGCGCACCACGTCCTCGTAGCCGGTCCAGAACGCGGCGAAGTCCATCGCCTCGGCGCCCTTGATCGACGGCACGAGCAGCTGTCGGGTGCCGTCGGACTTGGCGACGTCGATCGCCAGGCCGAAGTTGACCTGCCCCGGGGTCACGAGGACGGGCTTGCCGTTGTCGTCCGCGTCGTAGGCCCGGTTCATCTCCGGCATGTCCGCCAGCGCCTTGACCAGTGCGTACCCGATGAGATGGGTGAAGGAGACCTTGCCACCGCGGGCGCGGGCGAGGTGGTTGTTGATGACGATGCGGTTGTCGATGAGGAGCTTGACCGGGACCGACCGGACGCTGGTGGCGGTCGGCACCGCGAGGCTGGCGTCCATGTTGGTCGCGGTACGCGCGGCGGCACCGCGCAGGGGCGCCCGCTCGGGCGCGGTGCCGGCCGGCGGCGCCGGCGCGGGGGCCGCAGCCTTGGGGGTCGGGCGCCCGCCGGCCGAGGACGCCGACGGCGCCTCGGCGGAGTCGCGGGCCCGGGAGATGGTCGACGACTGGTCGCCCTGCTCGGGGTCGGGGCTGACGGCGGCCGGCTGGTTGGTCGTGCGAGCGCGGGTGTCCGGGGTGTGGGCGGCCCGACGCTGCCCCGTGGGCTGTTCGGTGGGCTCCACGCTGGGCGCGGGCTGGGGGCCGGCGCGGTCGGCGGGACGGGCCGCGGCGCTCGAGGCGCCGGACGGGCTGGGGCTCGCGGCGGGCTCGACCCCGTTGGCGCCGGCGGTGCGGTCCCGGAAGAAGTCCAACCACACCCGGTCGACCGAGTCCGGGTCGGTGCGGTAGCGCTCGTACATCTCGTCGACGAGCCACTCGTTGGTGCCGAACTGGGACTGCGGGGTGTCCTGGGGGGACTCAGCCACGGCCGTGATCGCCTCTTCAACTCTCGGGGTCGAGCTCGTCGGTCACGGTGCCTCCGACCCGTCGGCACGCCACCTCGTCGTCAGCCCCCCAGGCTAGCCCCCGAGCGCGCACCGTGGGACAGCGACATGGCCCGGCTCCCGTGTGATAGGTCTGGCCCGATGTCCGACGCACGCGGCGCCGCGTCTGCCCGGGTCTGTGCCGCGGTCCTGGCGGCGGGGATGCTCGCGGGATGTCCCGGCGACGACGAGCGCGAGGCGCGGCCGCCGGCGACGACGACCACGACCACGACCACGACTGAGACGACGCGGCCGCGCGGCGGCCGGGTGACGGAGCCGCGCCTGGACCGCGCGCCCGCGCCCCAGAAGACCATCGTGACGCGGGTCTGGGGTCGCTGGCCGGCCCGGCAGGCGGCGCCGCGGACCCGCAGACTGGAGCAGCAGACCGGACGGGCCGTCCGCACCTGGCTGGACGGGGGGTTCGTCCGGCCCGCCTACCCGACGCGGCGCTTCGACGGCGCCTTCGCCGACTTCACCCCGGGGGCTGCCGCCCTCGCTCGCAGGCAGCCGAGGCTGACGACCAACCGTGCGCTGGGCCCCCGGCTGGTCGCCGCGGTCCCGACCCGACGGGTCGTGCGGGTCACGGCCTTTGCTCCGCGCGGTGCCGCCGTCGGGGCGACCGCCGACGTCACCCTGGTGCTGCGCGGGCTCGGCGCGGGCGGGCGGAGTACCGAGACCGTCGTACGCGCGCAGCTGTCGCTGACCCGGACGCGGGGTGCGTGGAAGGTCTTCGCCTACGACGTGCAGCGCTCGGTAGGCGCACCGGGCTCGTTCGCCGCCGCGCGCGGCGGCGGGGATGACCGGTGAGCGCCCGGCACCGGCGGGCCGGGCTGCGCCGCGTGCTGTCGCTCGGACTCGTCCTGGGGCTGACGGCGTTCGCCGTGCCGAACGCCCAGCAGGCCGCCACCAACGCCGCGCTGGTCAAGGTCCGGGGTGCGGAGGGGGTCGACCCCGACGACGGCGTCGTCTGGATCCTCGCCCTCGGGTCGGACGCCCGGCCCGGCCAGTCCATCCTGCGCAGCCGGGCCGACGCGATCCAGCTCGTGGGCATGAACCTCCGCACGGGGGACGCGACGATCGTCGGGATCCCGCGGGACTCCTACGTCGCCGTCCCTGGGTTCGGCCGGGACAAGGTCAACGCCGCGATGGTCTACGGCGGGCCGCAGCTGATGGCACGCGCGGTCGGGGGCATGGTGGAACTCACCCCCGACTACGTCTTCACCACCGACTTCCTCGGCTTCCAGGCGATGGTGAAGGCGATGGACGAGGTCACGGTCTACTCGCCGTTCTCCTGGTCGATCCCCGTGGCCACCGTCCGTCGCGGGCAGAACTCCCTCAACGGCGCCGAGGCACTCGCGTTCGCCCGGGAGCGCTACTCGCTGCCCGGGGGCGACTTCGACCGCTTGCGGGACCAGGGCTACCTCCTGGAGGGCGGCCTGCGACGGGTCCGCGAGCTGACCCGGGAGCCGGGCAGGCTGGAACGACTGCTCGCCTCGTTCGTCGACAACACGTTCGTGGACGTGCCCCCGGCGGAGCTCTACCGGCTCGCGCGCGCCGTGCTCGAGGTGGAGCCCACCGCGGTGTCGGTGTGCGTGCTCCGGGGCACCACCGGGTCCGCCGGAGGAGCCAGCGTGGTCTTCGCCGACATCGCGCAGGCCCGGTCGATCATCGACCGGGCCCGGGACGACGCGCGGCTCGAGGGCGGTTGCTGACGCCCCGCCCTCGGGCCGCGCCGTCGCGGACCGGGCGGCTCAGCCCAGCGACCGCGGCCGGACCGACGACGACGCCGTCGCCACGTCGATCGTGGCGCCGAGCGGCGAGGCGTCCAGCAGCTCGATGCGGAGCCCGACGACCTTGATGCCGTACCGGCCACTGGTGACCAGCTGCGAGGTCACCGTCCCGACACCGGCGATCCGCAGCGACGCCCCGGGTCGCGGCAGCTCCACGACCTCGCCGTCCAGCACGAGCGACCCGACCGACGAGCCCTGGGCGGTGCGCTGGTAGCGGTCACCCTCGCGCACGGTGTTGGCCTGCGCCTGCACCTCCCGGACGACCAGCCCGCCGTCGCCGAGGCTCAGCCGGGACACGTACGCCTGGGTGTGCGCGTCGGCGCGGCGGGCGGCGGTGTGGTCCCCCCAGGCGGTGGCGGTCGCCGCGCCCAGGGCGAGGACGCCCGGCACCCGAGCCGCCGTGGTGGCGTTGGTGACGTGGCGGCCGTCGGTCCCGCGGCAGTCCAGCGGCTGGCGGGCGATCTTGCCGGAGGTGAGCACCTCGTCGAGGGTGTCGGCCTCGAGAGCGGTCGCCGGCCCCCGCATGAGCCCCGCGACGACGTCGCCATCGATCTGGGCGTTGGTGCGGCCGGCGGTGAGGGTGCTGCCGTCGGCGAGGTCGACGCGCAGCCCGAGCGAGATCGAGCGTGCGCCGTCGTTGCTCCGCTGGCCTCGCAGGTCGAAGAACGTCACCTCGGCGACCCCGGGGACGGACAGGCTGTCGCCGGCCTCGATCTCGCCCGGCACGGGGACCGGCACGGGTTGGCCGCCGACCTGCGCGCTGAGCGCGGCGACGGTCGCGGACCCGGAGCGGTGGAAGCCGTCGGCATCGTGCCAGGCGCGGGAGCGCACCCGGAGCCCGCGGATGTCGAGCGATCCCACGTCGTTGCCGACCGCCAGCCGGTCCACGTCGCTGCGGGACAGCACGGACACGACGCCGTCCACCCGCGACGTACGCGTGCTGGTGTCGATGCCGGCGGCGAACGCGCCGTCGGTGAGGTCCGCACGGACGAGGCTGTTGGCGCGCTCGACCCCGGCGACGGCGGTGCAGGACACCCAGCTGTACGCCGTGCGGCCGGACTCCGCGGGCACGGTCCGGCTCCGGACCGTCGTGCCGTACGCGTTGCCGCGCAGGGCGTACGCCGTCACCTGGCGGTCGCCGGCGGTGCGCTCCTTCTCGCTGGCGGCGACAGCGCTCGCCGGCGACAGCCCGGCGAGCACGAGGACCGCGGCGGCGGCGGTGCCGACCGCGCGCCGCAGCGCGCGCGCCGGGGGTGCGAGGACAGTGGGACGAGACATGCAGACCCCGATCGCCGAGCCGTCCGTTGCTGAACGCGACCGAGGACGCATCGTGCGTCCGCTCAGAGTGGGCGGGACTGGTGTAAGTAACTCTTCGTCAATGAGACACTACTCATGGTTACTTGTCTAGGGGGGTTGCGACGCTGCTCTGCCCGGCGTGCTCGGCGGCGTGCGGTGCCCCCGGCAGGATTCGAACCTGCGCACACGGCTCCGGAGGCCGATGCTCTATCCCCTGAGCTACGGGGGCCCGGGCGACCGCCGACACTACCGCAGCGCCCGCACCGCGGGCTCGTAGGCTGCGGCCGTGGTCGACGACACGGAAGCCCTGCGGCCGGTCGTCCTCGTGGTGGACGACCAGGACTCGCTGCGCCGGCTGATCCGGGTCAACCTCGAGCTCGACGGGTACGAGGTGCTGGAGGCCGCGGACGGCGTGCAGTGCCTGGAGCAGGCGCGACGCCGCACCCCGGACCTGATCACGCTCGACGTCGTCATGCCCCGCTTGGACGGGATGGAGACGGTGGCGCTGCTGCGGGCCGACCCGGTCCTCGCCGAGGTGCCGGTGATCATGGTGACCACCAGCGGTCACCCGAGCGACCTCGTACGGGCGCGTGCGTCCGGGGTGGACGCCTACCTCACCAAGCCGTACGACCCCGAGGAGCTGGTCGCGACGGTCCGCGAGCTGCTCGTCTCGACCCGCTGACCGCGCCCGGGACGCGGTCGTCGGGTCGATACGCTGGACCGGGTGACCCCCGAGCAGCTCGCGCAGACCATCGTGGCCACCCTGGCAACGCTGGTGGAGGAGGGTGCGCTGGCGCTGGCCGACGGGGTGCCGGCTGACGTACGCGTCGAGCGTCCGAGGGTCAGGGAGCACGGCGACTACGCCACCAACGTGGCGATGCGGGTGGCCAAGCAGGCCCACCGTCCGCCGCGCGAGATCGCCGAGCTGCTGGCGGCACGGCTGGTCCGGGCCGACGGCGTCGCGACCGCAGACGTCGCCGGACCGGGGTTCCTCAACATCCGCGTCGAGGCCGGTGCCCAGGGCGTGCTGGCCGGCGAGGTCGTGGCGGCCGGAGCGGCGTACGGGAGCAACGCCACGCTCGCCGGGCAGCGGGTCAACGTCGAGTTCATCTCCGCGAACCCCACCGGGCCGCTGCACCTCGGGCACACCCGCTGGGCGGCGCTCGGCGACGCGCTCGCCCGCACGCTGACCGCTTGCGGGGCGGACGTGGCGCGCGAGTTCTACGTCAACGACCGCGGCGCGCAGATGGACAGCTTCGGCGCCTCGCTGATGGCCGCCGCCGCGGGTCGCCCGGTGCCCGAGGACGGCTACCACGGCGCGTACGTACGCGAGCTCGCCGAGCGGATCGCCAGCGAGCATCCAGACTTCGCCGACCTCCCCGACGACGAGCGGCTCGTGGCCTACCGCGAGGAGGGCTACCGGCTGCAGCTCGCCGAGCAGCAGCAGCAGCTGCTCGCGTTCCGTACCCACTTCGACGTCTGGTACTCCGAGCGCACCCTGCACGACGACGACCGGGTCGAGCACGGCATTGAGAAGCTGCGCGGCCTCGGCCACCTCTACGAGGCCGACGGTGCGCTGTGGATGCGCACCACCGACGCCGGCGACGACAAGGACCGGGTGCTGGTCCGCTCCGACGGCACCTACACCTACTTCGCCTCCGACACGGCGTACTACGTCGACAAGCGCGAGCGCGGCTTCGACCGCTGCATCTACATGCTCGGCGCGGACCACCACGGGTACGTCGGACGGCTGCGGGCCATGGCGGCGTGTGCGGGGGACGACCCCGACCAGCACATCGAGGTGCTGATCGGCCAGCTGGTCCGGGTGCTGCGGGGGGGTCGGGAGCTGCGGCTGTCCAAGCGGGCGGGCACCCTGCTGGGGCTGCAGGAGCTGGTGGACCTCACCGGGGTGGACGCCCTGCGCTACACCCTGTGCCGCTCCCCGGCGGACTCCCCGATGACCGTCGACGTCGAGACGGTCACCCGGCAGGCCAGCGACAACCCGGTCTTCTACGTGCAGTACGCGCACGCCCGGCTGTCGTCGATCCTGCGCAACGCGACCGACCTCGGGCTCGTCGGACCGGACGGGCCGCAGGCGTACGACCCGACCCTGCTCGACCACCCGCGCGAGGGCGACCTGCTGCGTGCGCTGGCAGAGCTGCCCCGGGTCGTGCAGCAGGCCGCCGTGCTGCGCGAGCCGCACCGCGTGGCGCGCTACCTCGAGAGCACCGCGAGCACGTTCCACAAGTTCTACGACGAGTGCCGCGTCCTGCCGCTGGGCGACGAGGACCTCACCGACCTGCACCGGGCCCGGCTCGTCCTGGTGTCCGCCACGAGGGTCGTCGTCGCCAACGGTCTGGCGCTGCTCGGCGTCACCGCCCCTGAGCGGATGTGACCGTGATGCGCACGCATGAGGCCGGCGCCCTGCACGGCCAGTCGGGACACCGCCCGTCGTGGTTGCGCCCACCCGCGGACGTCAACGAGCTGGTGGCTGCGCTGTGGTCGGCCACCGTGGGCAAGGACGGGACCGAGCTCCGGGTCGGCGGTGTGCCGGTCAGCCGACTCGCCCGCGACGTCGGGACGCCCGCGTACGTCCTGGACGAGGCCGACTTCCGTGCCCGGGCGCGGGCATTCCGCGACGCGTTCGCCGACGACGGGGTCCACCCGGCCGCCCCGGCCGACGTCTACTACGCGGGCAAGGCGTTCCTGTGCCGCGAGGTGGTGCGCTGGATCGACGCCGACGGGCTCGGGCTCGACGTGTGCACCGGTGGCGAGCTGACGCTGGCGCTGCGGGCCGGCTTCCCGCCGGGCCGGATCACCATGCACGGCAACAACAAGTCCGGCGCGGAGCTGGCCCTCGCCGTCGAAGCGGGCGTGGGGAGGGTCGCCGTCGACTCGTTCACCGAGATCGATCGTCTCGACCGGGCCGCGCGCCGCGCTGGTCGGGTCGTCCCGGTCCTGGTCCGGGCGACCGTCGGCGTCGAGGCGCACACCCACGGCTACATCGCCACCGCGCACGAGGACCAGAAGTTCGGCTTCTCGCTGACCGGCGGCGACGCGGAGCTCGCGGCGCACCGGGTGCACGCTGCCGCCGGGCTGCGCCTGCTCGGTCTGCACAGCCACATCGGCTCGCAGATCTTCGACACCTCGGGCTTCGAGGTCGCCACCCGCAGGGTGCTGGCGTCGCACGCCGCGCTGTCCGCGGAGCTCGGTCCCCTGCCGGAGCTCGACCTCGGAGGCGGGTTCGGCATCGCGTACACCACCCAGGACGACCCGCAGTCGCCGGGGCAGCTCGCGGCGGGGATCCGCGCGATCGTGCGGCGCGAGTGCCACGCCCTCGGCATCGACGTGCCCCGGCTGTCGGTCGAGCCCGGTCGCGCCATCGCCGGCCCGTCCACCCTCACGCTGTACGAGGTCGGCACGGTCAAGGAGGTGGCGCTCGACGCCGGCGCGTGCCGCACGTACGTCGCCGTGGACGGTGGGATGAGCGACAACCTGCGCACCGCGCTCTACGACGCCGACTACTCGTGCACGCTGGCGTCCCGCCGCTCCGACGCCGCGCCGGTCCTCGCCCGGGTGGTGGGCAAGCACTGCGAGTCCGGCGACGTCGTGGTCAAGGACGAGTTCCTGCCGGGCGACGTACGACCGGGGGACCTGCTGGCCGTGCCGGCGACCGGCGCCTACTGCCGCTCGATGTCCAGCGCGTACAACCACGTGCCGCGGCCGCCGGTCGTGGCGGTGCGCGACGGTGACGTCCGCGTGCTGGTCCGCCGGGAGACCGAGGACGACCTGTTCGCACTGGACGTGGGGTGAGTCACCGGTGATCTCCCGGGACCGGACGCTCGGCGTGGCGCTGCTCGGCTGCGGTGTGGTGGGCACGGAGGTGGCGCGGCTGCTGACCGCCCAGGCCGACGAGCTGGCCGCCCGCGTGGGTGCCCGGCTCGAGCTGCGCGGGATCGCGGTGCGCCGCGGCGGCCGCGCCCGGGACCTGGACGTCGATGCGGCGCTGTTCACCACCGACCCCACCGCGTTGGTCGGTCGCGACGACGTTAATCTCGTGGTGGAGGTCATCGGCGGCATCGAGCCGGCCCGCACCCTGATCCTGTCCGCGCTCGAGCACGGCGCCTCCGTGGTGACCGCCAACAAGGCGTTGCTGGCCGAGGACGGTGGCACGCTGTTCGAGGCGGCGGACAAGGCCGACCGGGACCTGTGGTTCGAGGCGGCCGTGGCCGGGGCCATCCCCATCCTGCGGCCGCTGCGCGAGTCCTTGGCCGGCGACCGGGTGCGTCGCGTGCTCGGCATCGTCAACGGCACCACCAACTTCGTCCTGGACAAGATGTCCACGACCGGGGCCGGCTTCTCCGACGCGCTGGAGGAGGCGCAGGCGCTCGGCTACGCCGAGGCCGACCCGACCGCCGACATCGAGGGCTTCGACGCCGCGGCCAAGGTCGCGATCCTGGCGAGCCTGGCGTTCCACACCCGGGTCACGGCGGCCGACGTCTACCGCGAAGGCATGACCGAGGTGTCCGCGGCCGACGTGTCCTCCGCGGCCCAGATGGGCTGCGTGGTCAAGCTGCTGGCGATCTGCGAGCGGCACGAGATGCCGGGCGGGCCCGCGGTCTCGGCTCGGGTGCACCCGGCGATGATCCCGACCGAGCACCCGCTCGCCAGCGTCCGTGAGGCGTACAACGCGGTGTTCGTCGAGAGCGAGGCCGCTGGGCGGCTGATGTTCTACGGACCCGGCGCCGGGGGGGCACCGACCGCGAGTGCGGTTCTCGGCGACCTGGTGAGCGCTGCCCGCAACCGGCTGGCGAACGTGCGGGGGGCGGGGGAGTCCGCGCACGCCCAGCTCGAGATCCTCCCGATGGGCGACACGACGACGCGCTACCACATCGCCGCCGACGTCGACGACCGCACCGGGGTGCTCGCGGCCGTGGCGACGGAGTTCAGCCGCCACGGCGTGTCCATCCAGACCGTGCGGCAGGAGGGCCGCGGCGACGACGCGCAGCTGGTCGTGGTCACCCATCCGGCCAGCGACTCCGCGCTGGCCGCGACCGTCGACGGTCTCGCGCGCATGGACATGGTGCGCGAGGTGTCGTCGGTGATGCGGGTCGAGGC
>Ga0183260_10005180_pt1 | contig 10290 bp, 10 predicted proteins | sample AntDrymUQ4972206_2_FD_129768 | JGI IMG/M metagenome (GOLD analysis project Ga0183260, IMG submission 129768) | Polar desert sand microbial communities from Dry Valleys, Antarctica - metaG UQ497 (22.06) (version 2) (version 2) | ecosystem: Environmental > Terrestrial > Soil > Desert | place...
GCGGACGCGCATCGTCGAGCCCGGCGAGGTGTCGGTGATCAGGCGCGTCTCTCACGACCGGCTCGTGCTGTCAGCCTGCCATCCGCTCTACAGCGCGGCCAAGCGGATCGTCGTCTTCGCGCGCCTCGTCCAGGCCCAGCCGCGCGGCGCGGCGCAAAACTAGCCTCAGTTCGTCGTGCGCTGGTTTTCGGACGTCCTCTCCCAGCTTTCTGCGGAGTGGACGAGGATCTGACTCAAGGTAATCCGTCCAGCGTTCGATAGCGCTATCGGGATGCGAACGCAAGAACTCAAGCTCCGCGTGCAGCGCGCGGACTACGCCGTTGAACCCGCCTTGGTGGCGGACGCGATGCTGCGCCACGCGGTCAGTCACAGGCGGTGGTGGAACCCCCGCACCGTCTGTGCCTCGCCTCCGGCGGACAGCACGACGCCCGCAGCGCCGTCGCCGATCTCGCCGATCTCGCCGATCCACGTCAGCGCGGCCGCCGATTCGATTTCTGGACACATGTCCAGCGCCGCGCAGATGCACAGCTCGTAGTCCTCCCCGGCGCCGGCGGCGAGCTCCCAGGCGGGCACACCGAGCTGCCGCGCGACCCCGGCGACGCCGTCGGCCAGCGGGAGAGCGTCGAGGTCGATCCGCAGCGTGACGCCGCTGGCGCGCGCGATGTGGCGGGCGTCGGAAGCCAGGCCGTCGGAGAGGTCGATCATCGCGTGGACGCCGGCGCGCGCCAGCGCGCGACCCTCGGTCAGCCGTGGCTGCGGGCGACGATGGCGCTGCACGAGCGCCTCGGGACCGTCGGCGCGGCCCTCCAGAATCGCCAGGCCGGCGCCGGAAGCGCCGAGCGTGCCGCTGACGCCGACGAGGTCCCCTGGCCGCGCGCCGCCGCGGCCGACGAGCTGCTCCGGCTCGTCGGCCCAGCCGACGACGGTGATCGCGAGCGTCAGCGCCGGAGCGGCCGTCACGTCGCCGCCGACGATCGCGACACCGCTGTGCCGCGCGAGCGCTGCCATGGCGTCGGCCAGCGCGATCGCCTCGTCGTGCTCGAAGCCCGTTGGGAGACCGAGCACGACGTACGCCTCCCCGGGGTCGGCGCCCATTGCCGCGAGGTCCGACAGCGCGCCCGCGAGCGCGCGGTGGCCGGCGTCGCCGGCGCTCGCAGTGTCGCCGAGACGGAAGTGGACGCCGTCGACCATCGCGTCGGTCGAGGTGACGCACAGCGGCCGCGCACGCACGACCGCGGCATCGTCGCCGCTTGCGACGAGCACCCGCTCGGGCGGCGGCCCGAAGCGCTCGCGCAGCGCGGCGATGAGCTCGAACTCGTCCATATGTAACGTCGCCAGGAGGTCACCGGTTCCGGTGACCGGAGGGCGAAACCCTACTCCAGGAGGTCACCGGTTCCGGTGACCGGAGGGCGAAACCCCGATCTTCCTAGCGGTGGCGGTAGACGATGCGAGCGCGGTCGAGATCGTAGGGCGACAGCTCGCAACGCACGCGATCGCCGGGAAGGATGCGGATGCGAAAGCGGCGCATCTTGCCCGCGACGTGACCGAGCACGACGTGCTCGTTGTCGAGCTTCACGCGAAACATCGCGTTGGGCAGAGCCTCGATGACCTCGCCCTCGAATTCGACCTTTTCTTCCTTGGCCATGCGCGGTCCACGGTAGCAGCGCCGCCCCCGGCCGACCGGGGCGCGGGCGGCTACTTGCCGTCGGGATCGATCGGGCCGCCGCCGTTCTCGTCTGGGTCGTACGGCTCGTCCGGCGTGGGCTGCGGATCGGCCTGGTAGTTGCCGGGGTCGTACCCCCGGGGCGGTGGCTGCGCCCCGCCGGGCGGCGTCTTCAGCGGCGGCGGCCGCCGGCCGCCGCCCGCAGGATCGACCAGCGTCGCGGCCTTGCCCGTCGACCGTGCGTACTGGCCGACCAGCGGCGAGCCCTGGAAGACCTCGTCGGGCTTCTCGAACGGCCCGCAGAAGCCGCGCCGCGCCGACTTCATGTAGATGCCCCAGATCTCGGCGGGGAACGTGCCGCCGTCGACCGGGCCGCCGTTGAAGAGGTTGGGCATGGGGATGTCGGCCTTCGGGAAGCCGACCCAGACGGCGGTCGCGAGCTTCGGCGAGAAGCCGGCGAACCAGGCGTTGCGGTTCTTGTCGGTCGTGCCGGTCTTGCCGGCGACCGGACAGCCGGTCGCAGCGCGCCCTCCGGTCCCGCTCTTGATGTTCAGCTCGAGGATCTTCACGACCTCGTACATCGCTCCGGAGTTGAACGCCTTGTGGCGCTGCGGCTTGCCGATGTTGTCGGCCTTGCCGTCGGGGAAGCGCACCTTGATGATCGCCTTGGGCTTGTTGCGCCAGCCGCCGCTGGCGATCGTCGCGTAGGCGTTGGCCATCTCCAGGGGCGAGCAGCAGCGCGCCAGGCCGCCGAGCGTCTCGGCGGGGTAGCCCTGCAGCCGGGACTTGATCCCTAGTCCGCGCGCGGCCTTGACGACGGCCTCGGGCCCGATGTCGAGCGCCAGGCGCGCGTAGACGGTGTTGTCGGAGCGCAGCGTGGCGCTGACGAGGCTCGGCGCGCCTCCGGCGCAGGCGCCGCCGTAGCAGTTGACGTTGATCGGCCCCCACTTGGGATCGGTCGTCACCAGCTTGCCCGACTGGATGTAGGTCGTCTTGGGATCGACGCCCTGGTCGACGGCGGCGACCAGCGCCATCACCTTGAACGCCGAGCCCGGCTGGCGCTTGGCACTGGCGGCCAGGTTGAACTTCGACTGCGCGTACTTCGCCGACGAGGCCATCGCGCGGATGTAGCCGTTCTTCGGGTCGACCGAGACGATCGCCGACGAAGGCGCGCCGGAGAAGCTGAGATCCTTGGCGATCGCATCGCGCGCCTTCTTCTGCAGGTCGAGGTCGATCGTGGTCGTGACCCTCAGGCCGCCGCCGCGCACGGCCTTGACGCCGTACTGCTTGATCAGCTCGTCGGTGACGTAGTCGAAGAAGTAGCTCTCGCGCTTCTGCTTGAAGTAGTTGGACGTCTTGACCTTCAGCGGCTCGGCCGCTGCCTGCTGCGCCCGGGAGTCCGAGATGAAGCCCTCGTCGGCCATCTTCTTGAGCACCTGGTTGCGTCGGCCGATCGCCGTGTCCGGGTTCTTCAGCGGGTTGTAGTTGCTGGGCGCCTGCGGCATGCCGGCCAGCAGCGCGGCCTCGGGAAGCGTCAGGTCTCTCGCGCGCTTGCTGAAGTACACGCGCGCCGCGGCCTGGATGCCGACCGCGGTCTGGCCCTCGTTGGTGCCGTAGCCGACGGAGTTGAGGTACTTCGTGAGGATCCAGTCCTTGCCCTTGCGGCCGCGGTGGACGTTCTCGAGCTCCTCGGCGAGCTTCGCCTCGCGGATCTTGCGCTTGACCGTGCGCTCCTTGCCCGAGCCGGGCACGTACAGCGTGCGGATGAGCTGCATCGTCAGCGTCGATCCGCCCTGCACCGCCTTGCCCGAGTTGACGTTCTTGAAGGCGGCGCGGACGATGCTCTCGAGATCGACGCCCTTGTGCTCGTAGAAGCGACGGTCCTCGATCGCGACCGTCGCCTCGCGGATGTTCTGGGGAATCTCCGACGACGCGATCGGCCTGCGCTGGACGTCGTTTTGGATGATCCCGAGCTGCTTGCCGTCGGACGCGTAGACGATCGAGTTGCGGCCCGGATCGAGTGGCTTGAGCGTGTTCAGGTCCGGCGCGGAGTTGGCGATCCCGACGACGTAGCCGACCGCACTCAGGCCGCCGATGACGGTACCGGCGACGATCACGGCGACGGTCAGGAGGGTGACGCGCCCGGCTCCGCCTATGCGGCGGCGACGGCGGTGGCGTTCGAGGCGGGCGGACATCGTGTGGTGTCGCGCGCGGGTCTGCACCGACACCACACGCGAGAAGGGCATTCTAGGGCCACGGGATGTTTCGCCTGCCTTACGGGCGATCCTGCGCGCCAACGCGCCTGCACGAGGTCGCCCGCAGGGCTGCCAAGATCCTGCGATGCAGCCGCGCGCCCTTCCCGCCCGCGCCGGCATCGTCCTTGGCGCGCTGGCCTCCGCCCGCGACGCGGCCGTCAGCGATGCCTTCAGGGCGTTGTGGATCTCGCGGCTGATCGTGCTGGGCGCAGGCGTCGTCGCGGTACTCGTCTTCGGCCTGTCGGGCCGCGAGGCGCAGTTCGACCAGGTCGGCCTGGCGGCGCCGTTCGGCCACACGGGCGATGTGCTCGCCGCGCCGTTCGCGCGTTGGGACTCGGTCTGGTTCCTGTCGATCGCCGAGGGCGGCTACAGCGGCAGGGGCTCACCCGAGGCGTTCTTCCCGCTCTACCCGCTGCTCGTCAGGCTCGCCGGCATTCCGACGGGCTCGGCGCTGGTCGGCGGCGCGCTGCTGTCGACCGTCTGCTTCGGCGCCGCGCTCGTCCTGCTGCACAAGCTCGTCGCGATCGATCATGACCGCGCCGTCGCACGCAACGCGCTGCTCGTCACGGCGCTGTTTCCGATGGCCTTCTTCTTCTCGGCCGTCTACAGCGAGTCGCTGTTCTTGATGCTGTCGGTCGGCGCGATCTACGCGGCGCGGCGCGAGCACTGGGCCTGGGCCGGGAGCCTGGGAGCGCTCGCGGCGACGACGCGCAGCGCCGGCGTGGTGCTGCTCCTACCGCTGGTGATGATCTACCTCTGGGACGGTGCGCGGATACGCGCGCGGCCGCGGCGGCCGCTGCGTGTCGACGTGCTGTGGCTCGCGCTCGTGCCGCTCGGGCTGGCCGCCTACTGCGCCTTCTTGGCGCTCGACGGCAGCGATCCGCTGGCGCCGTTCGACGCGCAGGACGCGTGGCAGCGCTCCTTCGCGGGCCCGTTCCTCGGCGCCTGGGACGGGCTCGTCGCCGCCTTCGAGGGCGCGCGCCAGCTGCTGTCGGGCTCGCGCGAGCCGGTCTACTTCAGCGCCGCCGGCGGCGATCCGTTCTTCGCCGCGCGCCACAACATCGATGGTGCGCTGTGGCTCGTGCTCGCCGTGCCCGCAGTGATCGGCGTGCTGCGCCGGCTGCCGTCCGCCTACGGCGCCTACGTCGTGACGGCGCTCGCGTTGCCACTCTCTTACCCCGTCGCCCCGCAGCCGCTGATGTCGCTGCCGCGCTTTCTCGCCGTGCTGTTCCCGCTGGCGATCTGGCTGGCGCTGTGGATGACCGGCCGCGTCTGGCGCGAGCGGGCGGTGATCGCGCTGTTCACCGTCGGCCTGGCGGTCTACACGGGCATCTTTGCGACGTGGCATTTCGTCGCGTAGTCACGCTGGACGCGCTCGGCACGCTCGTCGCGCTCGAGCAGCCGGCGCCGTTGCTGGCCGCCGAGCTGCGGGCACGCGGGGCGCAGTGCAGCGAGCGCCAAGCGGGGGCCGCGATCGCCGAGGAGATCGCCTTCTACCGAGCGCACCTGGACACCGGAGCGGATGCCGCGTCGCTGGCGCGGCTGCGCGAGGGGTGCGCCGCCGTGCTCGGTGATGCGTTGCGTGGCGCCGGCGCGACGCTGGGCGAGCTCAGCCTCCCGCAGCTGCTCGAGGCGCTGCTGGCGGCCCTGCGCTTCGAGCCCTACCCCGAGGTGCCCGCAGCGCTGCGCTCTTTGCGCGCCGCCGGGCACCGGCTGGTCGTCGTCTCCAATTGGGACGTCTCGCTGCACGAGATGCTGCGCCGCAGCGGCCTGGATGCGCTCGTGGACGCGGCGATCAGCTCGGCCGAGGCCGGCGTGGCAAAGCCGTCGCCGGTGATCTTCCAGCGCGCACTCGAGCTGGTCGGTGCCCGCGCCGACGACGGATTGCACGCCGGCGACTCGCTCGAGCACGACATCGCCGGGGCGCGTGCCGCCGGCCTGCGCTCGGTGCTCGTCGCGCGCTCCGGCCGGCCGCCGGACGCGCCGGCCGGCGTCCCCGTCATCGCGTCGCTCGCCGAACTGCCCGCACTCGCCGCGTAGTCTGATCGACACCATGACGAGCCTTCCGCCGCCCCCGAGTGCTCCTGCGCCGCCCCCTCCCGCATTGCCCACGCAGCAGGGCCCGGCGCTGCCCGGCCGGCGCCCGCGCGGCATGCGCGGCTGGCCCCCGTGGCTCGCATTGGTGGCATTGCTGAGTGGCTTCGGAGCGACGATCGTCGGCACGATCCTCACCGTCGGCATCGCCACGTCGGCGGGCGTGGACGTTGAACCCGAACTGCCCCCGGGCCTCAACATCGGTCTGACGGTGTTCCAGAACGTCGCGTTCTTCGTGACCGCGTTGCTGTTCGCGCGCACCGTGTCGCGCCCGCGCGCGCAGGACTTCGGGCTCCGCGCGCCGCAGCGGCTGCGGCGCGCGATCGGCGTGCTGTTCGCGGTCTGGGGCACGTTCTTCTTCCTCAGCGCGGCGTGGGCGCTGGCGCTCAAGCTCGACGAGAAGAGCGACCTGCCCGAGCGCCTCGGCGCCGACCTCTCGACGCCCAACCTGCTGATCGTCACGTTCCTCGTGTTCGTTGTCGCGCCGGTCGGCGAGGAGCTCTTCTTCCGCGGCTTCTTCTTCGGCGCGCTACGCAACTGGCGCGGCGCATGGCCCGCGGCGATCATCACCGGGATCACATTTGCCGCGTTTCACTACGAGTCGGCACCGATCGGCCAGCTCGTTCCGCTGGCGATCTTTGGTGTTGGCCTGTGCATGCTCTATCACTGGACCGGCTCGCTGTACCTGTCGATCGCCCTGCACGCCATCAACAACGCGATCGCGTTCGGGGCCGGGGAAGAGCAGTGGCGCTGGTGGATCGTCCTGCTCGCGATCGCCGGCGCGGTGGTGGTCTCGCTGGCGATGGCCGCCGCGATCGGGCGCCTGCTCGGCACCGGCTCACGCGATCGCAGCCCAGCGACGGCGACCGCGGTCTGAGCCGACCGATTCGAACTCCCGCAACCAACGAGCGCCAATCCCGAATCGATGATCGAGCGCCGCGGCGCCACCCCCGGGTCCGGCTCGTGGCACGCGTCTGCCGCTCATGGCATATTTGCGCGATGCGCCGAGCTGCCATCTCGCTGATCTTGGTGGCCGCGGCGTTTCCCGCGCAGGCTTCAGCGCAGGCTCCGGTGCCCCAGCCGGTCCAGACGACGATGAGCCTGAGCCTCGAGCGCGCCGGCGGCAAGCACCGCACCGTTCTCGTCGGGGATCGCATCCGCGTGCGCGGCGCGGTCGGCGCCTACGTGCCCGGCGACAGCATCAGCGTGCGCTTCTTCCGCCGCGGCAGGAAGGTGCGCACCACGCAGGTCCAGCTTCAGCCCACGCCGCAGGGCGGCGCCTTCTTCCTGGTCGGCTATTCCCCGCCGCGGGCCGGCCGGCTCGTCGTCCGCGCCGAGCACGCCGCGACCCCCGCCCTCGGCGCCTTCAGCGCCAAGAGCGCCGGGATCGACGCGCTCCCGCGCCGCGTCGGCTCAGGGAGCGGCTCGGGCTCGGTCCGTGCGCTGCAAAACCGGCTCGCCGAGCTCGGCTACGTCGTCGGGCGCCGCGGCTCCTTCGACGCGCGCACTCGCCGCGCGGTGCTCGCGTTTCGCAAGGTCACCGGGATGGCGCGCACATCGCGGGCCTCCAAGAAGGTGATGCGCCGTCTGGCGCGTGGCGGCGGGCGCTTCCCGATCCGCTTCCCCAGTCACGGCCGCCACATGGAGGCGGACATCTCACGGCAGGTGCTCGTGCTGATCGAGGGCCGGAAGGTGCGGCGCATCTACCCCACCTCGACTGGCAAGCCCAGTACGCCGACCGTGCTCGGCTCCTTCCGCGTCTACAGCAAGACCCCCGGAACGAACTCCAGGGGGATGATGCACTCGGCGTACTTCATCCGCGGCTACGCCACCCACGGTTACCCCTCAGTTCCGATCTATCCCGCAAGCCATGGCTGCCTGCGCGTGCCGATCCCCGATGCGCTGAGCCTGTTTCGCTGGATCCGGATCGGGACCCCGGTCGACACCTATCGCTAGATGGTTGATTTCATCTAGCCGCGCCCGCGCATGAAGCGCGCGAGGAAGCCCAGTCCGAAGCCATAGACGAGCAGCCCGAGCAGTGCCGGCACGCCGCGCTGTACCCAGCGGCTGCCGGCCGACTCGGAGATGCCGGCAAACGGCTTGAGCAGGATGTCGTTGGCGTCGTCGATCGCCTCGCGCAGCTTGCCGTGGCGCTGCTCGCGCTCGCGCTCGCCGGCCGGGGTGGGGTCGGCCTGCTGGTAGGAGGCGATCTCTGCGACCTTTCTGTCAGACGTCCGCTCGACGTCGTCGAGCGCGAACAGGACGAACCCCAGCGCCACGACGGCGCTGAGAATGATCGCGACGATCCTCACCGTACGTTCGAGCACGGCTCTAACGTACGCAACCGATGAGCGCCCATGGACGTTTGGTGCAGGAGCTGCTGAAGCATCGGAAAGCTCCGTCCGGCCTCTCGGGTTAGATAGTGAACATCACCGACGGGATGACGAGCAGGACGGCCCTATGGACGCTCTAGCCATGATACGTGCGAGTATTGATGCGATGAGCACCCGCACCCCCACGTTGCCCGCGGCCAAGGGCGTGGATCCCGGTCTGGTGGCGCAACTACAAGCGAAATCACTGCTCCGCGATGGGCCCTACACCCTGAGCAGTGGCTCGATCACGTCCTACCTTGTAGATGTCAAGCGGACGAGTATGACCCCACGAGGCTTTCGTTTGCTTGCCGACGCGGTGGGTCCATACATCCGGGAGTTCGGTGCAACCGCCGTCGGGGGGTTGACTTTAGGTGCCGACGCGATCGCGTACGCGGCGCTGGAGTCCGGTGAGAACGTAAAGGGCTTCAGCGTTCGGAAATCTCCAAAGGAGCACGGTCTTCGCGGGCTTATTGAAGGTCCCCCTCTTGTGCCTGGAGTGGACCGATGTCTGATTGTCGACGACGTAGTGACGTCGGGCGCATCAACGATTCGGGCCATCAAAGCTGTGAAGGGCGCCGGAATCGAGATCTGCGGTGTCCTTAGCGTTGTCGATCGGCTTGCGGGCGGTGGGGAGAAGATTCAGGCCGCGGCGGACGCTCCGTACGTGGCGCTGACGACGATCGACGACATCTACCCCGACGCTCCGGACCGTGGAGCGCCGGATACTTAGCGGCGTGCGGGCCGTCTTGTGTGGCCTCGCCCCTGGGCAACGTTGTTCATGGTGTGCACTTGTGCCGCTCATAGCGGCTTAACTGCACACGCGTACGGCCGGCCACGACAGCCTGGTCGGCCGCCGTCCCCCGACGCGTTCACGGATCGAGATCGATGCGGAGGGTCACAAGCTCGGTCCCCATCGCCCGCACGCTCGCTGCGTGGATGCGCGGCATACCGCGCTGGCGCGCGCGCGTGTCGTCGTCCTCGAGCACGTGCGCGACGCCCGAGCGCCAGCGCCGTCCGACCCGCACGCGGACCCGGGGGTCAGCCTCGATATTGCGTACGTACGCGGCCTTGCGACCCTGCTCGGCCACGATCCAGAACGTGTTCGAGCCCCGCTTCAGGCCGTTCGTGACGGGCGTGCGGCGCGGCTGCCCGCTCTTTCGCCCCGCTGTCTCCAGCAGCGCGACGCCGGGTGCCAGCCCGCGCACCGCCAGCGCCTTCATCGGCGGGTTGAGGACGCGGACCTGGAGCGCGGTGACGATCCGGCGCTTGCGTTCGCTCGACACGACTGCACCTCCGATTGCGGTTACGCCAAGTGCCCCGACCTGGATTCGAACCAGGGGCCTACTCCTTAGGAGGGAGTCGCTCTATCCAGCTGAGCTATCGGGGCTGGTGCTTGCGCGACGCAGGATACGGCCATCTACAGCCGGATTCGCGGGTCCATAGCCGCGCAGGCGATGTCGACGATCGTGTTGACGGCGACGATGAAGAACGTGCCGAGCATCGTCACGGCAAGCACCGGCGGGACGTCGAGGCGGCTGACGGAATCGGCGAAGTACTGGCCGATGCCCTGCAGGTCGAAGACCGATTCGGTCAGGACGGCTCCGCCGCCGAGCACCGCCCCGAAGTCCAGCCCCCACAGCGTCACGATCGGGATCAGCGCGTTGGGCAGCGCGTGGCGCCGCAGCACCGCGCCCTCGCTCAGTCCCTTGGCGCGGGCGGTGCGCGCGTAGTCGGCGTGCAGCGCGTCGAGCAGGTTGGAGCGCAGCACGCGCGAGTAGACGCCGATCAGCACCACGGCGAGCACGCTCCATGGCAGCACGAGGTGCCACAGCCATTCGAGCACCCCTTCCCGGCCGATCTCGGCGTAGCCGCCGTCGGGGAAGATCCGGGCCTCGAAGCCGAGGTA
>Ga0183260_10005181_pt1 | contig 10290 bp, 9 predicted proteins | sample AntDrymUQ4972206_2_FD_129768 | JGI IMG/M metagenome (GOLD analysis project Ga0183260, IMG submission 129768) | Polar desert sand microbial communities from Dry Valleys, Antarctica - metaG UQ497 (22.06) (version 2) (version 2) | ecosystem: Environmental > Terrestrial > Soil > Desert | place...
CAGACACGACGCAACTGCCGGGCATAGGTTCGAATCGCTACCGGCTCTCGATTGAGCATGGACGTTTTCAGCTGAGACGTCGCAGCTCGAGTCTCAGCTCTCGCTCGACCCGGCCCAGAGGTTGATGCCGGCGTCGGTCGCGTGGCGGTCGATCTCGCCCAGCTCGTCTTCGCCGAAGTCGAGGCGGTCGAGTGCCGCGACGTTGTCCTCGAGCTGCGCGACGCTCGACGCTCCGATGAGCGTCGAGGTAATGCGCGCATCGCGCAGCGTCCAGGCGAGCGCCATGTGCGCCAGGGTCTGCTTGCGTCCCGCGGCGATCTCGTTCAGCGCGCGGATCTGCGCCAGAGCCTCCTCGGAAATGAGGTCCGGCGAGAGCGAGCTCGCCCGGCTGGCACGTGAGCCTGCGGGAATCCCGTCTAAATACTTCTCCGTGAGCATTCCTTGCGCGAGCGGCGAGAAGACGATGCAGCCCACGCCGAGATCGCCGACGGCGTCGAGGAGATCCGGCTCGATCCAGCGATTCAGCATCGAGTAGGAGGGCTGGTGAATGAGCAGGGGAGTCCCGAGCTCGCGGAGGATCGCGGCTGCCTCGCGTGTCTGGTCCGCCGAGTAGGACGAGATTCCCGCGTACAGCGCCTTCCCGGCGCGGACCGCGGAGTCGAGGGCGCCCATCGTCTCCTCGAGCGGCGTCTCCGGATCGAAGCGATGCGAGTAGAAGATGTCGACGTAGTCGAGGCCCATGCGCGCAAGGCTCTGGTCGAGGCTCGCGAGCAGGTACTTGCGAGAGCCCCACTCGCCGTACGGACCCGGCCACATGTCGTAGCCGGCCTTCGTGGAGATGACGAGCTCGTCACGGTAAGGACGAAGATCCTCGCGGAGCAAGCGCCCGAACGTCTCCTCCCCGGATCCGTACGGCGGCCCGTAGTTGTTCGCCAGGTCGAAGTGCGTGATCCCGAGATCGAACGCGCGGCGGACGATCGCGCGGTTCCTCTCCAGCGGGTCGTCGGCGCCGAAGTTCCACCAGAAGCCGAGCGAGATGGCCGGCAGCAGGAGCCCACTGCACCCGCTGCGGCGGTAGAGCATCCGGTCGTAGCGGTCCTCGGCGGGGACGTACGTCACGCGTCGAGGATAGTCAGGGGTGAAGCTCGACGAAACTGGAGTCGTGAACCGAACCCGCTCTCGGTCCGCCCTCGGTCGAGGCTCCCCGGCTCTCGTAAAGCTGGCTCTCGAGGGTTTGCTAGCTACAGCGCGCCACTCGGTGCCCGCAGGATTTCGGCGACCGCGGCCTCAGCGTCGCCTTCCAGCCACCGGGCGACGTATTGATCCGGACGCACGAGCACGTCGCGCCGGTGAAGCCGCGCCACCGCGAAGCCGTGCACGAGAGGGCGGGCCGGAATCTCCCGGGGTAGCGGACGCCCAGTGACGCCATCACTGTCGCCGTAGACCGCCGGCTCCGCGAGCCGGCCACTGTTTACATGGCGCCGCAGAAGCGCGCTGCGGAGACTTCCGCGAAGGATCGCCCGGCGAGCCAGACGGTGGAGCGGCGTGGGCGGCGCCATGAATCGCATCGTCGCGGCAGTCGCCCGCAGGTTCTCGAGCGCGGCGGTCCTGCGCTCGAGCTCGTATCCGTCGAGGAGCCGATCTCCAGCGACGCCGGCTCGCACGAGCGCGAGCCGCCACGCGAGGTTGACGGCATCCTCGACCCCGCTGTTCAGGCCGCGAGCGCCGAACGGCGAGAAGATATGGGCCGCGTCGCCTGCGAGGAAGACGCGGTCGGCGCGCCAGCGATCGGCCACCCGCTGGTGAAAGCGATACGCGGTGAGCCAGGCGAGCTCGTAGTCCCCGTGCCCGACGACGCTCCGGATCCGCTCGTCGAGCCGCCCGCTTCGCCGCTCCTCCTCGGCGTCCGTGTCCCCCGGCACCTGCCAGTCGATCCGCCATTCGTCGTCGGGCTGCGGGTGGACGAGCATCGTGCGGCCCGGGTTCTGGGGCGGATCGAAGAAGAAGCGGCGCTCGTCGCGGGGGAAGGGCATCGACGCCCGGACGTCGGCGATCAGGAAGCGGTCGGGATGGCTACGGCCCGGAAACTCGACTCCGAGCAGGTCGCGGAGTGTCGAGCGCGCCCCGTCACAGCCGACCGCGTGGGAGCCGCGTACCTCGCGAGCGGTGTCGAGGACGACCGTCACGCCCTCCGCGTCCTGGTGGAGGTCCTGCACGCGCGCGTCCCAGCAGAGCTCGACGTTCGACGCGCCGCCCACCGCGTCCAACAGCGCCGCCTCCGTATAGGTCTGCTGCAGGTTGACGAAGCGCGGCAGCTCTCCCTCGCGCTCGCGCGGGAACTCGACGCAGAAGAGCTCGGTATCGCGGAAGTACGTGCGGGCGCGGGAGAGCACCACGCCCTTGTCGAGCATCGGCGCACCGCAGCCGAGCCGCACGAAGGTCGCAAGCGCGTGGCGCGCGAGAACGATCGCCCGCGACCCCTCCCGGGTCGGCTCCGGCTTCGCGTCGAGGACGATGGTCTGCACGTCGAAGCGCGCGAGCTCGAGAGCGAGCGTGAGCCCGATCGGCCCGGCTCCGACGATCAGGACTGGAGGGCCGCCCACACCTCTTGGTCCTTTTCCGCCGTCCACACCTGCGGCTCGAGCCCCGAGGCCTCGTCGTAGCAACGCGCGACGTTGAAGGGGAAGCAGTGCTCGAAGATCCACCAGTCGCCGAAACGCGGTTCGAGCGCCGCGCGCGCCTCCTCTCCCGCCTCGCGCAATGACGCGCCCCGCGCGTGCGCGCCGCGCACGGTCGTCAAGATCGTCCGCAGGTAGTCGCGCGTCTCCGCGATGCCCCGACCGACCTCGTCTCCGCGGAGCGCGGCTCCTCGTCCGGGCACGAGCACCTCGGCCCCGAGGGACTCGATGAGGTCGAGCGTTCCAGCTTGCCACTCGGTCACGAGCGCATCGCCCATGTACGGTGCGGCCCGCGCCTCCACGAGGTCCCCCGCGAAGAGCACCCTCTCCCGGGGCAACCAGACCGCGACGTCCCCGTGCGTATGGCCACCTCCGAGCCAGAGGAGCTGCACGTCGCGCTCTCCGAGCGTCAGCGTCAACGTGTCCGCGAAGGAGACGTCCGGATAGGTCAGTCCGGGAATCGAGTCGGCGTCGCGGAAGAGCCGCGGGAAGCGGCGGTACTCCGACTCCCAGTCCTGCGCGCCCCGCTCGTGGATCCACGCGTGCGTTCCGGAATGGGCGACGACGTGGCGGGCGGCGAATGCCGATGCGCCGAGCACGCGGACCGCGTGGTAGTGGGTGAGCACGAGCCACTCGACCGGTTTGTCCGTGACCTCGCGAAGTGCCTCCAGCCACTCGCCCGCGGCGGTCGGCGTCGCGCGGGCATCGACGCAGAGGACGGACTCGGGACCGACCACGGCGCCGACGTTCGGGTCGCCCTGTGCCGTGAACGCGTACACGCCGGGCGCAAGCTCCTCGAGCGTCGAGCGCTGCTCGGTGGTGTCGCCGGTGGAGGCAAAGGGCTTGCTCATCGTTCTCGGAGAGCGCCGAGCGGCGCGCCAGGCGGTTAGCGTATCGGCGATGAGCGTTCGCCTCGACCTGGCGACGCACGAGCAGACGCTGCCGACGATGCTCGAGCGCGCGGCGGCGCTGCACGGCGACCGCCCGCTCCTCCGCTTCGGAGATGCCGTCTGGAGCTATGGCGAAGTGCGGGACGACGCGGCAACCCTCGCAGGCGCGCTCGCCGAGGCCGGGATCGCGCTCGGTGACCGGGTCGTCGTCATGAGCGAGAATCGCCCGGAGGTCCTGCGCCTGTGGCTCGCGTGCGCGTGGCTCGGCGCCGTACTTGTGCCCGTCTCGACCGCCCTGCGAGGCGAGGGCCTCGAGCATGTCCTCGCGAGCGCCCGGCCGAGGGCCGTCGCGCTCGAGTCGGCGCTCCGGGATCGTGTCTCCGAGGCGGGCATCGAGGCGACGTGGGTGCTCGACGAGAGCGGCCTCCCGGCCGGGGCGGCCCCGGTGAGGCCGCAGCTGGTCGGCCCCGGGCACCCGTGCGCGATCCTCTACACGTCCGGGACGACCGGACCGTCGAAGGGGGTGCTCTGCCCGCACGCACAGTGGTACTGGTGGGCCGTCAAGACCGGTGGCGTGCTATCGATCGAGCGCGAGTCCGTCCTGTACACGAACCTGCCCCTCTTCCACACGAACGCCCTCAACGCGTTTTGCCAAGCGGTCGTCGCGGGCGCGACGTACGTGCTCGGCCCGCGCTTCTCCGCGTCGGCCTTCTGGCAGCGGCTGGAGCAATCCAGAGCGACGGTGACGTACCTGCTCGGCGCGATGGTCTCGATCCTGCTGCGCACGCCGGAGGGCGAGCACGACCGCGCTCACCACGGGCGCGTCGCGCTGGCGCCGGCGACCCCGGCCGACCTGCACGAGCCCTTCCGGGAGCGGTTCGGGATGCGACTGATCGACGCGTGGGGCTCGACGGAAACGAACATCGTGATCTCGAACACGCTCACGGATCTGCGGCCCGGCACGCTGGGTCGCGTCCTGGACGGCTTCGAGGCGCGCGTCGCGGACGCGAACGACGCCGAGCTGCCGGACGGAGTGCCCGGCGAGCTCCTCGTGCGCCACCGCGACCCGTGGGCGTTCGCCTCCGGCTACGACGGGCTCCCCGAGGAGACGGCGGCGGCGTGGCGGAACCTCTGGTTTCACACAGGCGATCGCGTCGTCCGCGACCCGGACGGCAGCTTCCGCTTCGTCGATCGGCTCAAGGACGTGATCCGCAGGCGCGGCGAGAACATCTCGTCGCACGAGGTCGAGCAGGCGCTGCTCGCGCACGCGGACATCGCGGGAGCCGCGGCCGTTCCGGTGCCGTCCGAGCTCGGCGAGGACGAGGTGCTCGCCTGCGTCGTCGCCCGCGACGGCGCGGAGCTGGATCCGCTCGACCTCATCCGCTTCTGTGAGGCGCGCCTGCCGTACTTCGCCGTCCCCCGCTACGTCGATGTTCTGCCCGAGCTGCCCCTCACGGCCAGCGGGAAGGTCGAGAAGTACCGCCTGCGCGAGCGGGGAGTGACCGCGTCGACGTGGGACCGCGAGCGGCGGGCTACACCCTTCGTCGTTAGGAGCGAGGCTTTAGAGTCGCGGGGGTGGCGGAGCCGACGACGCCAGCCCTGACGATCGAGTCCGTCTCCCGGAGCTTCGGAGCCGTACACGCCGTGGAGGACCTCTCGTTCTCGCTCCCTGCGGGCGGGCTCACGTGCCTGATCGGGCCCAACGGCGCCGGCAAGTCGACTCTCGTGCACTGCATCGCCGGATTCCTCGAGCCGGACGAAGGTCACATCCGACTCGGCGAGCGCGACGTCACGCGCTGGTCCGCCCACCGGCGCGCCCTGGCCGGTCTGGGAATCGTCTTCCAGGTCATGCGCGCGCCGCAGCTCGACGTGCTCGAGAGCACGATGATCGGCTGCCACGCGTGGACGCGGGCCGGCTTCCTCGAGGGGGTCGTGCGACCTCCGTGGCAGTGGCGGGAGGAGCGCCGGATTCGCGAGGAGGCGCTGCGCGCGCTCGAGCTCGTGGGGCTCGAGCGGCGCGCGCGAGATCCCGCGGATGCACTCCCGCTCGGGCATCTGCGACTCCTCTCGATCGCGCGGGTCCTCGCGCAGCGACCGCAGGTGCTGCTCCTCGACGAGCCCGTCGCAGGGCTCCGAGCCGCGGAGAAGCGGCAGCTCATGCACGTCTTCCATGACCTCCGGCAGGCGGGGTTGACGATGCTCCTGATCGAGCACGACATGCAGTTCGTCGGCTCGGTCGCGGACCGGGTGATCGTTCTCGACCGCGGGAAGCTGATCGCGGATGGCACACCCGCCGAGGTGCGAGAGGACGAACGCGTGATCGGCGCCTACCTCGGGACGGCCGCCGCGCTGTGAGCACCCCGCCTCTCCTGGAGATCGAGGGCCTCGTCGTCAAGTACGGGCCGGCGGTCGCGCTGGACGGCGTCTCGCTCTCCCTCGAGGCCGGCGAGCGCGTCGCCCTGATCGGCCCCAACGGCGCCGGGAAGACCTCTCTCCTCAACGGGGTGTGCGGGCTCCTGGAGCCGGCCGCCGGGCGCGTGCGGCTGGACGGTCGCGATCTGACAGGTCGGGGTCCCGGCGAGATCGTGCGCGCGGGGTTGACGCAGGTGCCCGAGGGCCGACAGGTATTCCCGACGCTCCCGGTCGAGGCGAACCTCCTCCTGGGCGCGTACGGACGCGAGTTCCGCCACGAGCTCGTCAGCGCGACGCTCCGCTACCTTCGTCGGCGCGGCGAGATCGCGGCTCGGCTGGAGCGCGTCTACTCGCTCATGCCGAAGCTCCGCGAGCTTCGTGAGCGGCCGGCCGGCCGGACCTCGGGCGGCGAGCAACAGATGGTCGCCATCGGGCGAGCGCTCATGGCGGAGCCCCGCCTGTTGGCGATCGATGAGCTCTCGCTCGGCCTCGCGCCGCTCGTCGTCCAGGACCTTTCGGCGTTCCTGCTCCGGCTGAACGAGGAGGAGGGTGTCGCGCTGCTCCTCGTGGAGCAGAACGCCGTGCTCGCGCTCGAGCTCTGCTCGCGCGCGTACGTGCTCGAGGCGGGGCGCCTCGTGCTCGCCGGCCCGAGTCACGAGCTCGAGCAGAACGAGACCGTGCGGAGCGCCTATCTGGGCGGAGGCCTGGACGTGGCCGACGCGGAGCCCGGCACGCAGACGGAGCCTGGCCCGTGAGGGAGTTCCTCCAGCTCGTCGTCGTCGGCATCTCGACCGGCTCGGCGTACGCCCTCGTCGGCATCGGGATGGTGCTCGTCTTCCGGACGACCGGGATCGTCAACTTCGCGCAGGGCTCCTTCGCGGTCCTCGGCGGGCTCTTCATGGTCGAGCTCGTCGACGAGCTGCACGGGCTGCTCGCCGGACTCGTCGCGGTCCTGGCCGTCGGGTTCGTCGGGTCGCTCGTCGGGTTCGTCGCGGTCGGCTTCCGGCATCGAACGACGCCCCTCGCGAGCCTCATCATCACGCTCGGCATCGCGCTCCTGATCGCGTCCCTGAACCTGCTCGCCTTCGGCGACCGGCCGCACACGTACCCGACCATCTTCGAGCGCGCGTGGGACATCGGCGGGGTGCTCGTCCAGCCGCAGTACGTCCTGGTCGCCGGCGTGACCCTCCTCGCTGCGCTCCTGCTCACGCTCGGCCTGCAGCGGACGATCGCCGGCCAGGCGCTCGTCGCGTGTGCCGACTCGCGCCGGGCGGCGGAGCTCGTGGGGATCGACGTGCGGGCGGTCGCGGCGATCGCGTTCGCCGTCTCGGCAGGGCTGTCGGCGCTGGGCTGGGTGCTCCTGACCCCCGTTGACCCCGTCAACTACGACTCGGACGTCCGGATCGCGATCAACGGCTTCGCGGCCGCCGCGTTCGGCGGGCTCGCCAGCATCCGCCTCGCCTACGTCGGGGGGCTCGTCCTCGGCGTCGCCCAGCAGCTCGTCGTCGGCTACGCCGACGAGATCCCCGGCCTCGGACAGCAGGCGCGGCAGTACGAGCTCGCCGCCGCCCTGGTGATCATGCTCGTCCTGATCGGCTGGCGCGCCCGGCACGAGGTGCACGAGTGAGCCGCGGCGGTCGGCTGCCGGGTCTCCTGCGGCTCGCCGGAACGCTCGCGGCGGGAGCCTTCGCGATCTGGCTCGGCTATCAACTCGGCCCCGGCGACCGCTCGCTGTACACGCTCATGGGCCTGTACGCGATCGTCGCGATCGGCCTCTCCCTGCTGATGGGGTTCGCGGGCCAGATCTCGCTCGGACAGGGAGCGTTCTACGCGCTCGGCGCGTACACGGCGGGAATCCTGACCGTGGGCCTCGACCCCGACGACCGGTTCCTCCCCGAGGCCGGGATCGACCCCGCCCTCGCCGTGGTCGCCGCCCCGCTCCTGACCGGCCTCGTCGCAGCCGTGATCGGGGTGCCGTTGCTGCGCCTTCGCGGTCACTACCTCGCGTTCGCGACGCTCGCGCTGCACCTGATCCTGCTTGCCGTGATCTTTGCTCAGAGCCGGTTCACCGGCGGCCAGGACCCCGGTCTCGCCGTGATCGAGCCGCTGGAGGTCTTCGGCTGGCAGATCACCGGCGTGACCGGCGGCACCGCGCGGCACACCGCGATCGTGTGGGGGCTCGTGCTAGTGACCCTGCTCGTCGCGCTGAACCTGGTGGGCTCCCGGGCGGGCCGCGCGCTCCAGGCGATCGCGACGAGCGAACGGACCGCCGCGGCCGCCGGAGTCAACGTGTCGGCCTACAAGCTCCGCCTGTTCGTCCTCTCCGCCAGCCTGGCGGGCCTCGCCGGGGCGCTCTACGCGTTCATGCTCCAGTTCCTCTCGCCGGACGCGTTCGGCGTCTTCCTGAGCATCCAGTTCGTCGTCATGGTGGCGGTCGGCGGCCTCGGCTCGATCTACGGCGCCGTCGTCGGCGCGGTCGCGATCACCTGGCTCGAGCACGAGCTCCGCGAGCTCGGGACGCGACCGAGCCTGCTCGGCTTCGACCTCCCCGACCAGGCGCCGCAGGTGTTCTCCGTCGGCGTGTTCGCCGTCATCCTCATCGTCGTGATCCTGTTCTTCCCGCGCGGCCTCCTGCCGGCTCTCGGAGACGGCATGCGTCGCCTTCGGCCCGCGCGCGACGAGAGCTGAGCGTTCTTGCCCCTCAGCGCATGAGCAGGCCGCCGTTCGCGTCGAACGTCGCGCCGGTGATGTAGCCCGCCTCCTCGGAGCAGAGAAACGCAGCCAGCTCGGCGATCTCGGCAGGCTCGCCGAAGCGCCCACGGGGATTCGCTGCCGCAGCGTCTCGAGACGTTCCTCGGAGAGAGCGTCGAAGGCGGGGGTGCGAACCGCGGCCGGAGCGAGCGCGTTGCAGGTGACGCCGTGTGGGGCGAGCTCCGCGGCGGCGATCTTCGTGAGGACGACGATCCCGGCCTTCGAGGCGGCGTAGTGCGCCCCGGAGGAGCACCGGCGGCCTGGCCGGAGATGGACGCCATGTTCAGGATCCGCCCCCAGCCCTGCTCCCGCATGCGCGGACCGGCGAGCTGGCAGCCGAAGAACACGCCTCGCAGGTTGGTCGCGAGGACGTCGTCCCACTCGTCCGCCTCGATCTCCCACAGCGGCCGAAAGACGGTGCGAGCGGCGTTGTTCACGAGCACGTCGACTCGACCGGCCTCGTCGAGCAAGCGCTCGACCGATGCGCGCTCGCGGACGTCCACGTGCGTTCCGCGAGCGCGTTCGGTCAGCGATGCGGCCACGCGCTCGGCGCCCTCATGGTTCACGTCGGCGACGACGACCGACGCGCCCCGCGCGTGCAGGGCCCGGGCGATCGCCTCGCCCAGGCCCTGGGCCGCACCGGTCACGATCGCGGTGCGCCCCTCGAGGGACACGGTTACTTCGTCGCCTGCAGGATCTTCTGTCCCGGCACCGGGACCATCTTGCAGTCGCGGATGCTGGAGACGACCATCGACGCCGTTTGCAGCCCCGAGTGGTTGACCGGGCTGTAGAAGTAGACCCCTCCCGGGCCGGCGAACCCCTTCATCTGCGTCTCGAGCGCGGTGTTGATGCGCTCGCGAGTGAAGCCGCCCTTCAGCATCGCCTCCCGGAACATCCGGATTGCCGTGTACCCGTCGTAGTTGAACGTCGATCCCTGCTTGCCGATCAAGCGGTTCACGCGGAGCGCGATCGCCCGGGACGGGTGCGTGCGCTTCACGTACTGCGCGACCGGCCCGAGGTACGTGTTGATGAGCGCGCCATTCGCCTCGGGACACGCCGGCCCCAGGAACGAAGGCGAGGCGTTGCCGCCCGTCAACACGAGCCGCTGGGTCAGTCCGAGCTGCTTCGCCTCCTTCGTGATCGTGACCGCGAGCGAGGTCGCGTTCCACAGCCACAACACCTGCGCGTTCGAGTTCTTCACCCGCGTGAGCTCCGCCGTGAAGCTCGTCGACGTGAACGGGAAGATGATCTCCTCGACGATCTCGAAGCCGTAGCGACGCGCCAGCTCCTTGACGTTGCGCAGGCCCTCCTGGCCGAAGCCGCCGGCGTCGTTCATCAGCGCTATGCGCTTGACGCCCGCCTTGCGCAGCTGCGCCGCCATCGAGTACGCGAACAGCCTGCTCGTCGCCGTCGTCATGAAGTAGTACGGCTTGGCAGGCGTCACCTGGGCGGCGGACGAGGCCATGCTGATGTACGGGATCTTCGAGGCGGCGACGATCGGCGCCACCGCGAGCCCGACGGAGCTGAACCCCGATCCGATCACGCCGGCGTACTTCGCC
>Ga0183260_10005182_pt1 | contig 10289 bp, 9 predicted proteins | sample AntDrymUQ4972206_2_FD_129768 | JGI IMG/M metagenome (GOLD analysis project Ga0183260, IMG submission 129768) | Polar desert sand microbial communities from Dry Valleys, Antarctica - metaG UQ497 (22.06) (version 2) (version 2) | ecosystem: Environmental > Terrestrial > Soil > Desert | place...
GACATGCGTGCCGTCCTCCAGGAACGGCATGTCCTCGATCGGCACGATCTTGGACACGACGCCCTTGTTGCCGTGACGGCCCGCCATCTTGTCGCCGGGCTGGATCTTGCGCTTCACCGCGACGAAGACCTTGACCATCTTCATGACGCCGGGCGGCAGCTCGTCGCCGCGCTGCAGCTTCTCAACCTTGTCGATGAAGCGGCTCTCCAGGCGCTTGCGGCTCTCGTCGTACTGTGCCCGAAGCGCCTCGATCTCGGTCATCAGCGCATCGTCGGCGGTGGCGAACTGCCACCATTGCGAGCGCGGGTTGGCCTCCAGGGCCTCGCCGTCGATTTCGACGCCTTTTCTGAAGCCCTTGGGGCCGGAGGTCGCGACCTGGCCGCGCAGCATTTCCGCCAGGCGGCCGTAGATGTTGCGGTCCAGGATCGACTGCTCGTCGTCGCGGTCCTTGGCGAGGCGCTGGATCTCCTCGCGCTCGATCGCCATGGCGCGCTCGTCCTTCTCCACGCCGTGGCCGTTGAAGAAACGCACCTCGACCACCGTGCCGAAGGTGCCCGGCGGCATGCGGAGCGACGTGTCGCGCACGTCCGACGCCTTCTCGCCGAAGATGGCGCGAAGGAGCTTCTCCTCCGGCGTCATCGGGCTTTCGCCCTTCGGGGTGATCTTGCCGACCAGGATGTCGCCGGGCTTGGTCTCCGCGCCGACATAGACGATGCCGGCCTCGTCGAGGTTCTTCAGCGCCTCTTCCGAAACGTTGGGGATATCGCGCGTGATCTCCTCCGGCCCGAGCTTGGTGTCGCGCGCCATCACTTCGAATTCCTCGATGTGGATGGAGGTGAACACGTCGTCGCGGACGATCCGCTCGGAGAGCAGGATGGAATCCTCGAAGTTGTAGCCGTTCCACGGCATGAACGCGACGAGCACGTTGCGGCCGAGCGCCAGGTCGCCATGGTCCGTGGAGGGTCCGTCGGCGATGATCTCGCCTGCCTGCACGCGGTCGCCGACGCTCACCAGCGGACGCTGCGTGATGCAGGTCGACTGGTTGGAACGCTGGAACTTCTGCAGCCGGTAGATGTCGACGCCCGATCTGGAGGCGTCGCGTTCCTCGGTCGCCCGGACGACGATGCGGGTGGCGTCAACCTGGTCGATCACGCCGGTCCGGCGCGCCGCGATCGCGGCGCCGGAATCGCGCGCCACGATCGGTTCCATCCCGGTCCCGACAAGCGGCGCCTCGGCGCGCACCAAGGGCACGGCCTGACGCTGCATGTTTGAACCCATGAGCGCGCGGTTGGCGTCGTCGTTCTCCAGGAACGGGATCAGCGCCGCGGCCACCGAGACGAGCTGCTTCGGCGACACGTCCATCAGGTCGACCTTGTCGCGGGCGAACATCGCCACGTCGCCGGAGTGCCGGCAGATCACCAGATCGTTGATGAAGCGGCCGTTCTCGTCGAGCGGCGCATTCGCTTGGGCGACGGTGTATTTGGACTCCTCCATGGCGGAAAGGTAGACGACCTCGTCCGTCACATGAGCGTCAGCAATCTTCCGGTATGGGCTCTCGATGAAGCCGTATTTGTTCACCCGGGCGAAGGTGGCGAGCGAGTTGATCAGGCCGATATTCGGCCCTTCCGGCGTCTCGATCGGGCAGATTCGGCCGTAATGGGTCGGATGCACGTCGCGCACCTCGAAGCCGGCGCGCTCGCGCGTCAGGCCGCCGGGGCCGAGCGCCGACAGGCGCCGCTTGTGGGTGATCTCCGACAACGGGTTCGTCTGGTCCATGAACTGCGACAGCTGGGACGAGCCGAAGAACTCGCGCACCGCTGCGGCCGCCGGCTTCGCGTTGATCAGGTCCTGCGGCATGACCGTGTCGATCTCGACCGACGACATGCGCTCCTTGATCGCCCGCTCCATGCGCAGGAGCCCGACGCGATACTGGTTCTCCATAAGCTCGCCCACCGAGCGCACCCGGCGGTTGCCGAGATTGTCGATATCGTCGATCTCGCCGCGGCCGTCGCGCAAGTCCACGAGCGTCCGGATGACGGCGATGATGTCCTCCTTGCGGAGCACGCGCACGGTGTCCTCCGCATTGAGGTCGAGGCGCATGTTCATCTTCACCCGGCCGACGGCCGAAAGGTCGTAGCGTTCCGAATCGAAGAAGAGCGACTGGAACATGGCCTGCGCCGTGTCCACCGTGGGCGGCTCGCCCGGGCGCATCACCCGGTAAATGTCGAACAGCGCGTCCTCGCGGTTCTGGTTCTTGTCGGCGGCCAGCGTGTTGCGGATGTAGCCGCCCACATTGATGTGGTCGATTTCCAAGAGGTTCAGCGTGTCATAGCCGAGTTCGAGCAGCTTCTTCAGTGTCCCGCCCTTGATCTCGCCCGTCTTGGCGTCGCGGTCTACCGTCAGCTCGTCGCCGGCCTCGAAATAGATCTCGCCCGTCTGGTGATTGATGATGTCCTCGGCCAGATAGCGCCCGACGAGCGCCTCGTCGGAAGCCCTAAGCGCCTCGACGCCCTTCTCCTTCAGCTGCTTGGCGAGCCGCGCGGTCACCTTCTTGCCGGCTTCGACCACCACCTCGCCGGTATTGGCGTCGATCAGGTCGTCGACCGGCTTCGCGCCTTTCAGCTTCTCCGGATCGAAAGGCAGCCGCCAGCCCTCGCCGTCGCGCGTGGCGGTGACGGACGAATAGAACGTCGACACGATCTCCTCCCCGTCCATGCCGAGCGCCATCAGCAGCGAGGTGACCGGGATCTTCCGCCGCCGGTCGATGCGCGCATGGACGATGTCCTTGGCGTCGAACTCGATATCCAGCCAGGACCCGCGATACGGGATGATGCGGGCGGCGAAGAGCAGCTTGCCGGACGAATGCGTCTTGCCCTTGTCATGATCGAAGAACACGCCCGGCGAGCGGTGCATCTGGGAGACGATGACGCGCTCGGTGCCGTTGATGACGAAGGTGCCGTTATCGGTCATGAGCGGCATGTCGCCCATGTAGACGTCCTGCTCCTTGATGTCCTTGACCGACTTCGCGCCCGTATCCTGATCGACATCGAACACGATCAGTCGAAGCGTCACCTTCAGCGGCGCCGCATAGGTCATGTCGCGCTGCCGGCATTCCTCGACGTCATATTTCGGCGGATCGAATTCGTAAGAGACGAATTCGAGCATGGCGGTGCCGGCGAAATCGCTGATCGGGAACACCGACTTGAAGACGGCCTGCAGCCCCTCGTCGCCGCGGCCGCCTTCCGGCTTTTCCACCATCAGGAACTGGTCGTATGACGACTTCTGAACCTCGATGAGGTTCGGCATCTGCGCCGCTTCGGTAATATGGCCAAAGAATTTGCGGATGCGCCGGCGGCCAGAAAAGCTCGTCTGAACGCTGGCCTGCTTCGCGCCGTTGGTGGTCTTCGCCGTCTTCGCCATCATTAGTCCTCGTCAGTCTTGTCGGACAACTGTCCGGAAAGAAGCACCCACCCAAGACAGGAGCATGCATCCATCCGGGCAGTCCCGCGGAGCCGGATTGCTCCAAACAGGAAATCCGGTCCTCGCGGCCCGAAACCATCGATGCATCCGGGCGCGGCGGACCGCGCCCGGAAAGAGCGGAAAGGCTCTACTTCAACTCGACCTTGGCGCCGACGTCCTCGAGCTTCGCCTTGATCGCTTCGGCGTCGGCCTTGGAAGCCGCTTCCTTCACGGTCTTCGGAGCGCCCTCGACGAGATCCTTGGCCTCCTTCAAGCCAAGCCCGGTGATGGCGCGCACTTCCTTGATGACGTTGATCTTCTTGTCGCCGATCGCGGTCAGCACCACGTCGAACTCGGTCTTTTCCTCCACCGGAGCGGCGGCGGCCGCGCCCGGAGCCGCCGCGGCAGCCACCGGCGCGGCGGCGGATACGCCCCACTTCTCCTCGAGCATCTTGGACAGCTCGGCGGCCTCCAAGACCGTCAGCTGCGACAGGTCATCAACGATTTTCGAAAGATCAGCCATTTTCAGTCCCTTACGGTTCGAACCAGTTCTCAGATGTTCAAGGTCGGCCTTCAGGCCGCTTCGCTCATCTCGTCCTTCTTGGCATAGGCCCCGAAGACACGCGCAAGCTGCCCGGCGGGCGCCTGCAACACGCCCGCGATGCGGGTCGCCGGCGTGTTGATCATGCCGACGAGCCTGGCGCGCAGTTCATCCAGCGACGGGAGCGTGGCGAGAGCCTCCACCCCCTTGGCGTCCAGATTGGTCTTGCCCATGGCGCCGCCGAGGAGGACGAACTTGTCGTTCGTCCTGGCGAAATCGGCGGCGACCTTGGGCGCCGCGACGGGGTCCGCCGAATAGGCGATGACCGTCGGGCCCTGGAACAATTCGCTGATATGTTCGGCGTCCGTGCCTTGCAAAGCGAGCTTCACGAGGCGGTTTTTGGCGACCTTGAGGCTGGCCCCCGCGTCCTTCATCCGGCCCCGGAGGGTCGTCATCTGGGCGACGGTCAGACCGGAATAGTGGGCCACGACCACAACGCCGGTGTTGGAAAACACCTCGTTGAGGGTGGAAACCATTTCGCTTTTTTCAGCTCTATCCACTGCCTCTGTCCTCATCTGGCCCGGGCCTGCGGGATCTACGCAAGCCGCGGGCCGTTTCGCCTAGCCGCCAATCCCAGAATCCTGGTCGGAATCCGGAGACGGGCGACTTGTGAACGCCTGTCCCCCGGACCCCCCCTATGGAGGCGCGGGCCCTCGCCCCCTACCAAGGAGCGAAGGACGAGAGGTTCGAACCGATTGCGGGTCTTGGCGACCCGAACCCGGTTCCTGAACCCGTCTCATGCAGGCCCCCTTCTTCAAGGAATAGGGGGCTTAGAAGCTTCCGCTCACCTGCAATCTCGGACAGGATCGGGCCGAACAGGCGAACCTGCCGGCCCTTCCGCTCCGGGCATTCACCCGAAGCGAAATCTTCCGCCCGGCGCTTCCGCGCCGAGCAAATCTCGTTTCGGCCTAGCCCGCGGAGAGCGAGGCCGGATCGACTCGTACGCCGGGCCCCTGCGTGGAAGCTACCGCGATACGCTTCAGGTAGGTGCCCTTGGCGCCGGTCGGCTTGGCGCGGCTTACCGCATCGGTAAGCGCGCGGATGTTCTGGAGCAGCGCCTCCTCCGTGAACGAGGCCTTGCCGATGCCGGCATGCACGATGCCGGCCTTCTCGACACGGAATTCCACGGCGCCGCCCTTGGCGTCGCGAACCGCTTGCGTCACGTCGTTCGTCACGGTGCCCACCTTCGGGTTCGGCATCATGCCGCGCGGCCCCAGGATCTTTCCCAGCCGGCCGACGAGCGGCATCATGTCCGGCGTCGCGATGCAGCGGTCGAAATTGATTTCGCCCTTCTGCACGGTCTCCATCAGATCCTCCGCGCCGACCACGTCAGCCCCCGCCGCCGTCGCCTCGTCGGCCTTGGCGCCGCGCGCGAACACCGCTACGCGGACGGTGCGGCCAGAGCCATTCGGCAGGTTGACGACACCGCGAACCATCTGGTCGGCGTGACGCGGATCGACGCCCAAGTTCATCGCCACCTCGACGGTCTCGTCGAACTTGGCGACCGCACGCTCCTTGACCATCCGGACCGCGTCGGAGAGCGGATAAAGATGGTCGCGATCGATTCCCTCGGAGATCTTGCGGATGCGTTTGCCAGCCTGCGCCATCGTCAACCCACCACTTCCAGGCCCATGGACCGGGCCGAGCCTTCCACCATCCGCATCGCCGCATCCACGTCGCCGGCGTTGAGGTCCTTCAGCTTCTGCTCCGCGATGGAGCGGACCTGGTCGCGCGTGACACGGCCGGCGCTCCCCTTCCCCGGCGTCTCCGATCCCTTCGGAACGCCGGCGGCCTTCTTGAGAAAATGGCTGACCGGCGGCGTCTTCATCTCGAAGGTGAAGGTGCGGTCGGCGAATATGGTGAGCACGACCGGCACCGGCGAGCCCTTCTCCATGTCGGCCGAGGCGGCGTTGAAATCCTTGCAAAACTGCATAATGTTCAGGCCGCGCTGGCCGAGCGCCGGCCCGATCGGCGGCGACGGGTTCGCGGCTCCCGCGGCGACCTGCAGTTTCAGGTAGCCCGTAATTTTCTTCGCCATTCTTCGCTCCGTCGTTCATCTGCCGGCCTCGCGGCGCGGCGTTTCGGATGTCGGTGGTGCGGCCTCTCGGGTCCCGATGGCTCGGGCGACCAGCCTTCCACCAGAGCCCTGATGGGCTCCTTCCGGCGCTAAGGACCCGAGCCGTCGGCCCGGGCCGCGCTTCCTTGCTCAGACCTTCTCGACCTGCGCGTATTCGAGCTCGACCGGCGTCGGCCTGCCGAAGATGGATACGGCCACCTTCAACCGCGCCCGCTCCTCATCCACTTCCTCCACGTTTCCTTCAAAGGAAGCGAACGGTCCGTCGGCAACGCGGATGCGCTCGCCAATCTCGAAGCTGATCGACGGCTTCGGCCGCTCCACCCCCTCCTGGACCTGCGCCATGATGCGCTCGGCTTCGGAATCCGGAATCGGCATGGGCCGATTGTCGGAACCGAGGAAACCGGTCACCTTCGGCGTGTTCTTGATCAGGTGGTAGAGGTCGTCGGTCAGCTCCATCCTGACCAGCACGTAGCCCGGAAAGAACTTGCGCTCCGAATCGACCTTCCGCCCGCGGCGCACCTCGACCACTTTTTCGGTCGGCACGAGAATGTCTTCCAACAAATGATCCAATCCGGTCGCGGCGGCTTTTTCCCGGATGGAATCCGCCACCTTCTTCTCGAAGTTCGAGTAGGCGTGAACGATGTACCAGCGCTTAGCCATCAGGGCCCCGATGCTCCTCAGCCGGCCGTGCCGAGCATGAGGCCGACGCCCCAGCTCATGATCTGGTCGGCCACGAAGAAGAACACGGTCGCCAACGCCACCATGACGAAAACCATCACAGTCGTGATCGCAGTTTCGCGCCGCGTGGGCCAAGTGACCTTGGCCGCCTCGGTTCGAACCTGCTGAATGAATTGAAACGGGTTTGTCTTCGCCATGCGCCAATAGAGAAGCGCGCGACAACGATCGCGCGCCTCGAACCTCTTATCTAAGCAATTTCAGCCGGTCGCGCAAGGGGTCCTTGCGGCCGGGAACATGAATCCGGATTGGCAGGGGCGGAGGGACTCGAACCCCCGACCACCGGTTTTGGAGACCGGTGCTCTACCAGCTGAGCTACACCCCTTCTGAGCGCCTCAGATACTGTGCCGGGCCATGTGACGCAAGCGGATAGGATGCGGCGACGGTCGCTCGCGGCGGCCGGCCGAGACTATTTTATCGCGTAACCCCGTCATGACTCCTTGGAGCGTCTGCTCCGCTGCCAAGGCTGGCCGGGATCTTGTCGCCACGCGACCCAGCCAAGAGGAAGATCGACGAGATCGCCGACCGTCGGTCACGCCGCCAGATTTCTCGCGGCGCCACAATCCGCGCGTCGCCCTCCGCTGGCCGACGACCGGAGATGAACTGCCACGCGCCATCCGGCTCGTCGTGGGACACGAGCAGGATGGGTTCCCCTTCTTCGATGACTTGCCGAACCGTGAAGGCAGCGACATCGGGCGGTTCATCGAACGGCCAAGAAGCGTCTCCCATCAATCGCACGCTGAATTCCAAGAGTTCAGATCGGCTCCAGATCGTCCAGCGAAAACGCGAACTCACGCGGCGCATGCGTGGGCTCCAGCCGTTCCGACGCCCGGCGCTTGACCACCGACGCATAGCCTTCCGGTCCGGCGTTGATAAGCACATGGGCGACCCGGCGCGCGGCGTTGACCACCCAAATCTCGCGGACCCCGAACGCCGCGTAGACCTGCGCCTTGCGACCAAGATCGTAGCCAAGCGAGCTGTCGGCCACCTCGACCGCGAGCAGCACGTCCGGCCCGGTCAGCGACCCGAGCGCCACACGCCGATCGAAAACCACGAAATCGGGCTCAAGATAAGTGTATTTGTCCAGGCGCAGCGCCGTTTCGGGAGCAAAGGCGAATCCCTCTGGGCAGGCGCGCCCCCAAAGGAGGTTCAACGCGACTTTCATCCGCTCGTGCCGGTTCCCCTTGGGCGACATCGGGACGATCTCCCCGCCGATAATCTCGAGGCGCTCGTCCGGCGGGATCAGGCCGACCTCGACCATGCGCTCGACATCCGTGATGGTGAAGGCCCGGCGCGGGAGCCCCTCGGCAGCTTGCGTGACAGGGATGGTCATGCCGGGAGCATAACGCATCTCCACAACGGACGGAACAGACCCGGAATGGTGACGGGCTGGAGCGGGTAGCGGGAATCGAACCCGCATATTCAGCTTGGAAGGCTGCTGCTCTACCATTGAGCTATACCCGCCTGATTTTGACTCCACGCTTGCCGCGCCATCGGCGCGGGCTGGTGGGAGAGGTAGGACTCGAACCTACGAAGGCGTACGCCAGCGGATTTACAGTCCGCCCCCTTTGCCACTCGGGACACTCTCCCAGATCGGTCCGAGCCTGGGCTTTCGACCGCCAACGAAGACGCCCGCCGCACCGGCGGGCGCTCTCGTCCGAGGCGTATATGCTCAGCACCGGTCCGCCTGTCAACACGAGGCGCCGCAACCTTGCGCCGTGAGGCGGGAGGCTTGGGGAGGGGTAGCTCGGAGTGGGGAACACGGATTATACGATCGTCATGAGACCACGCGGCAAACGGCGGGAACCGACCCGCGGTGGGATAGAATCAGGCGCGGCCCTCATCTATGGCTGGCACAGCGCGCTCGCGGCGCTGCGCAACCCTCGGCGTCGAATTCGCAAGCTCCTCGCCACGCCGAACGCCCTGCAGCGCCTCTCCGATCTCGGCATTCCCGATCTCCCGCCTCCGGCCGAAGCCTCAGAGATTGATCGGCTCGCCGGCGCGGGCGCGGTGCATCAAGGGATCGCAGTCCTCTGCGACCCGCTCCCCGAGCCGGAGCTCGACGAGCTTGCCGACGCCGAGCTCCTCCTCGTCCTCGACCAGGTCACCGATCCGCGCAATGTCGGCGCCATCCTGCGCTCCGCCGCTGCCTTCGGTTGCAACGCCCTCGTGCTCACCGAGCGCCATGGCCCCGCCGATTCCGGCGTTCTCGCCAAGGCCGCGTCGGGCGGGCTGGAGCATGTCGCGCTGGCGCGGGTGAAGAACCTGGCCCGTGCATTGGGGGAGCTTGCGGAACTCGGTTTTCACCGCCTCGGCCTGGACAGCGCGCACGCCGACCCTCTCGAGAGCGTCGATGCGAGCGGCAAGATTGCTCTGGTGCTCGGCGCCGAGGGCAAGGGCTTGCGCCGGCTGACGCGCGAGAATTGCGACCGGCTTGTCCGGATCGACCTTCCCGGGCCGATCAAGAGCCTGAACGTCTCCAACGCCGCCACTCTGGCGCTTTTCGCAATTCGGCGGTCGGTTCCCAAACCCCCTTTCTCCTGAGCGGCAAGGCGCCGAAGAGCCCCTGCGCAGGCGGTTGCGGCGTTGATTCATCCTACCGGCACACCTGCCGACGCCCGGAATAGGTCGTATATGTCCCAGTGTCGCGATCGAAGCTGCGGTAGCGGCTGGCGCAATATTGATACCATTGCGCCGTCCAGGCCGGGCGCGCGCCGGTGCTGTATCCCGGCTCGACCGGGGTCGGCATGACTACCCGCGGCCGGTATTCCCCGTAGGGCAGAGTCCGCGGCGCGTAAGACCAGGGCTGCTTCCAGCCGTAGGTGGCGTATGCGTGATGCGGGTCCTGGCTCCAATCCCAGTCGTGATGGCCATGCCAGCGCCGGCCGTCATTCCAGTTGGATTCCACCGGTGGGACGTAAGCCGGCACGGCGATGGTCTCCGCCGGAGCGGAGACATCGGGCGAGAAATCCGCCGCAAGGGCTGATCCGGCGAGCGTTGCTACGGAAAGCATTAGCGCCAGGGCCAGAATGCAGCGTGTCGGCATCGTCATCTCCGTCACCGGGTTCGAGGCAGGACCCATTCCGGCTCTTGTTGGTTCGGCCTGGAACGCGCAACGTGCCCCCTTGCCGGCGGTTCCGCAAGGCACGATCGGCGTCAAGCCGCCGCCGCATCCGTTATTGGCCGCGGCGGAGATGCGGCGGATACGCTGCGCGGTAGTCAGTCGATTCCGCCGCAGGGATAATGCGGACCCGTCCGCGGCGCCCGCAAGCAAGAAGCGGCCGGACGCTGGACAGGCTCCCTCCGGTCGCATAATCCACGGCGATCTTCCCGCGCGTCAGGCCGGCTTAGCTCAGTTGGTAGAGCACCTGATTTGTAATCAGGGGGTCGGGGGTTCGAGTCCCTCAGCCGGCACCA
>Ga0183260_10005183_pt1 | contig 10288 bp, 7 predicted proteins | sample AntDrymUQ4972206_2_FD_129768 | JGI IMG/M metagenome (GOLD analysis project Ga0183260, IMG submission 129768) | Polar desert sand microbial communities from Dry Valleys, Antarctica - metaG UQ497 (22.06) (version 2) (version 2) | ecosystem: Environmental > Terrestrial > Soil > Desert | place...
GCGATGAAGCTGCGAAGAAGGATCGAACAATTGCTGTCGGTACTGCGCGTAGGGCGCATGGTGGATCTCGATCAGCAGTCGCCGGCGCAGACCCGCTACACGAATGGCCGGCAGCAAGTGGTCAACCGTGGCAGAAGCGAGCAACGCGAGTCGAACCCTCAAGAATCCTGCCGCTAATGCCGCGGCATTTTTTCTCAGCGCGTTATCGACTTGGATCGTTTCCAGAAAACTGAGCCGATGTTGAGCAAGGCCGGCAAGTTTTTCAAGGCGTTGATCCGGATCTGGCAGAGATAGCGCCGATTGCAGGCCGCGCTCGAATCCGGCTGCGCCGAGGGTTGGGGTCATTGCCGGTGTTTGTTGCGGAACATCCATCCAATCATCAGGCTAGAAAGCGGGCCGATTTGATTCCAGGCAGCGTCGGATCCGAGGCCCAGCGGTTTGGAAGAACGCGCTTGACCAGCGCTCCGCGCTCGCCCGGTCAAGGTGGGAACCATCAAATGTCTGCAACCTGTCAGGATCTGTCGAGACTAGATCAAACCCGAGTGCGGTGGCTATCGCTGTTGCCTCGGCCCTTCTGGTTTCACTGGATGGGGCGATTGTCAGGAAAATGCACTTCCGGTCGGCCGGTAGTTGGGATATGAATTTCTCTCCCAGCGCGGCGTACTGTGACCACCGTTGCGGATTACTGGGTGGACCATCCGCGACCGATTGCGGCTTCAATCCGTCAGACCCGGAAAACTGCCACGCTCCGCTCTCGCGCAGACGAAAAAACGAAGCGCCGGCGCCGCAAATCGCAGGTAGCGTGTTGCAGATTGGCTTGTGGAGCGACTGCCAAAAGCGCTTCTCAGGGTATCCAGATTGCGCTTTCGTTTCGCGCTGGATGTCGTGGGCTGGTGGAGTCACTCGGTCATCGAAAAAGCGATCGACATTGATGACGTAGACCCGGGCCCGTGGTTTCAGCTTCGAAAGCAGTGGTGCGAAAAAGACAATATTTTCCGTGTGACTGAAACCCAGCAGGTAATAACGCACAGCAGGCGAAGAGAACCAGTCGGCGGTGGCTTCCGTGGAGAAGGCAAACTGCATGCGGCTGCTCCCGATGAACAGGACCTCCGCCTCGATGGCATTACGCTGCGCGTCGGGTTCGAGCCCGTACCAAAACGCCCCATGGTCATAGTCGCCGTATGCGGTCGCGTTGCAGTAGGCCAGATAACGATCCCCCGAGTAGCCGTCGGCGCCACAGGCGAAAATACCGTCACTTCGCAACTTGTAGCCGAAACTTGCTACGGCACTGCATAGAAGCAGCAGGACGTAGAGCAATGGCGTCGCCGACAAGAAAGGAGCGCGTGATTTGCTGCGGGAAGTTTCGGGCGTGACGGGCGACTGAAAGGCCATAGATTGGCGCTGGCTCGATGAGAAGTGTCGCTGGGAATCGCTAGTCTGAATACTACGAGATGCTATCTAGTAGCGATCCCAGTTTCTTTTGTGGTTCTTCCGCGTTGGCTTGTTAGCTGACAATGTGCGATTCTCGTACTCACCCTTTGCGAGCCGATGGCGACAAGAAGATTTGCAATCGCGATATTTCTGCTCCTGCCCTTATTGGCGATCGCGGGCTTCGTGGCGGCTCGGTCGTTGGCACCGCCGGAGCTGGCGTGGCGCCTGGAAGTTCTGGTAGCGAAGAGCCGAGGGGACTTAAAACAGATCCCGCTGTTTGACTTGTTGGCCTGGATGGCGCCGCAAAGCCCGATTTATCTGGCGGGGCTTGCGGAGAATCCCAATCCGCATGCAGCCATTCAGAATCGCTTCATTGGGTCAGACGACGTCGATCAGGGAAAGATTGTCTACGGCAAGTACTGTGGACAGTGTCACGGCAATGCAGGTCGCGGCAACTCCGCACCCGATCTCGTTGCCGCGCTGGGCGTCAAGTCTGACTGGAACTTCTTCTCGGCTACGAAATGGGGACTCAACGGCACCTCAATGCCGGCGCAGCCGTTGACCGACGTTCAGATTTGGCAGGCTCATGCGTACCTTCGTAACGAAGCTTTGTCCGCTGCGGGTCGGCCGGATATGGGCAGCGAAAAAGCCGGTGTTCGCGCCGACGTTTTCGTCGCGCCACAGGAAATAGTCGACAGCGACACGCTGCCGGCACAATGGCTCACCTACGCCGGCAACTATCTAGGACACCGACACAGTCCGCTTTTGGAAATAGCGAAGGGCAATGTTCGGAATTTGCGTCTTGCGTGGGTCGCGCAGTTGCGACAAAGGGATAGGGAGCTGCAGGTCTCGCCCATCGTTGCAAACGGTGTGATGTACGTGACGGAGTCTCGGGATGGTGTGGTCGCGCTCGACGCGAAGACGGGTGAAGTCATCTGGACGTTCCGCAGGCCGGTGCCCGACGGGCTGTCTTTGTGCTGTGGTGCGCCGAACCGCGGCGTTGCGATTCTCGGCAAAACGGTTTACGTCGCCACGATCGACGCCTACCTCGTAGCGCTCGACGCCAACACTGGAAAGCAGCGCTGGACAACCAAGGTCGCCGACTATGGCGACGGTTATTCGATGACCGGCGCCCCCTTGGCGTTGGGAGACCGTGTCGTAGTCGGTGTGGCGGGTGGCATCTTCGGAAGTCGAGGATTTCTGGCGGCTTTCAACGCGGAAGACGGCCGACAACTCTGGAAGTTCAATACGGTTCCGGGCCCGGGCGAGATGGGACACGAGACGTGGATTGGTGACTCATGGAAGACGGGGGGCGCACCCACCTGGACAGTGGGTTCATATGACGCGGAGCAGGACCTTGTTTTCTGGGGTACCGGCAACCCGGCGCCGGTGTTTCATGGTGAAGCTCGCCGCGGAGACAATCTATTTTCCAACAGCGTGATCGCGATCGAGGCCAAATCCGGCCGGCTCAGGTGGCACTACCAGTTCACACCGGGCGACGAGCACGACTGGGACTCGGCACAGCAACCCATCCTCGCCGACATCGAGTGGCACGGCAACAAGCGCTCAGTCGTGCTCTGGGCGAATCGAAACGCGTTCTTCTATGCGTTGGATAGAAAAAGCGGGGAGTTCTTGTTCGCAAGACCTTTTGTAAAGCAGACCTGGAACGAGGGCTTCGACGCCAAGGGCCGTCCGCGTGTCGCCGCGAGCGCAAGGCCAAGCGCGTCCGGAAGTCTTGTGTGGCCCGCGACAATGTCCGCAACGAATTGGTGGCCCCCCTCCTACGATCGCGCACGACAATTGGTCTTTGTTCCTTCCTCTGACGCGGCCGGCATCTATTTCCAGGCAGACGAGGTCAAGTTCAAACGGGGCGAGCGCTTTGACGGAGGTGCGGCGACGTTCTACTCGCCCAACCAGCCGGCGACCGCCTATGTAAAGGCCATCGACGCCCAGACGGGCGAGATACGCTGGCAGACTGTTTTGGGATCGGGCTCGGAAAATTTCGTGTGGACGGTCGGCGGGGTGCTGTCAACCGGTGGCGGTGTTGTTTTCGCCGGGTATCGCGATGTGTTCCGTTCGTTTGACGCCGACAGCGGCGAGGAACTTTGGAGGATGAATCTTGGAGCGCGCGTTCGCGGCTCGCCTGTGTCTTTCGCAATCGACGGCCAGCAGTACATTGCGGTTGCTGCTGGCAGTTCACTTTTTGCATTCCGGTTGCCGGCGCCCATGGCCGTCACATCTACGAACCAAACAGTAAATTGACACGTATACCGACGCCAGGTGCTAGTGAGAAGACACTGGCTACCGGCATGCGCTCGCTTCTAATAAGCAGCTCTTACTTTCCTCCGCAAGTCGGCGGAATCTCCACCATGATGGCGGAGATCTGCAAGGAACTGGGGGAGCGTCGAGTCGCGGTCCTGACCGGCGTCAAAAGGCAAGCCGAGGAACCCGCGCTGGGTCGAGTTCGAATCCATCGCATGGACGCCGAACTTCCCCCACGGTCGTCGATAGCGACTTTCCGCCTGATCACGAGCCTCGGACTCGCGCTGGTGCGGGAGCGCCCGACGGTATTGCAATACGCCACGCTCGAGGATGCGTACCTGACCTATTGGACGCATAAGGCCTTGCGAATCCCGCATGTGATGTACGCCCACGGAAACGAGCTTCTGGCCGCGGGAAGATCGTCGTGGAGCAAGCCGAGAGCTGCCCTTTTAGCGTCCTCGTGTGTTGTAGCCAACAGCCGATACACCGAGGGGCTGTTGCGAAATCTCGGACTGCACGCCGACCAGATCAGGGTCGTTCATCCCGGATGTGACCTGGAGCGATTTCGTCCCGTGCAAACGACCAAAGAGGAACGCGCGCGGCTGTCAAATGGGCGGCCTGGTGCCCGTCTACTGTTGACCGTGGGCAACTTGGTTGAGCGAAAGGGGCACGACACCGTAATCCGTGCTCTCCCATTGCTCACAAATCAAGGCCACGATGTTGTGTACTTGATCGTTGGCGACGGTCCGAATCGGACCGCGTTGCAGTTGCTCGGCGAATCGCTGGGTGTTTCGGATCGCGTCGTGTTTCTCGGGCGCGTAAACACTTCGCAGTTGCCGCTGCTTTATTCGGCAGCTGACATCTTCATCATGGTTTCACGGGAACGCCTCGAGCACTGCGACGTTGAAGGATTCGGAATTGTATTTATCGAGGCGGCGGCTTGCGGGACGCCATCGATTGGGGGACGATCGGGCGGCGTCAGCGACGCCGTGGTGGATGGTGTCACTGGACTTCTTGTGGACCCGCTCGACGTGGCCGAAGTGGCCGGCTCTATTAACGCCTTGCTTGCCAATCGCGATCTCGCGCGGCAATTGGGAGACGCTGCAAGGCATCGGGCGGCCAGCCAATTCAGTTGGTCGCGGTTCGGCCAGACGGTCGTCTCAATCCTGGATGGGGTTGTGCGAAGGCCGGCGCATTCGGTCTTGCGATAGAACGTCCGGCCGCCGCGGACCATCATCGCTGCAAAACATATCTACCGATTCATGAGGGAGCGGCACGCCGATACGCCGTATCGCGCAAGCAAGACTTCCGCGGTATCAGGTCGACGAGACAGCCGCCACAGCCCCCATAGCATCAGACAGTAGATCAGCACGCCCACTACGACTCCAGTGATGAGATCACGCACGGCGGTCGCCACGCTGTAATGGGGCACAAACCTTTGGAGCACGCCATGTACGGACACACCCATGATGGCGCTTGCAACCAGTGGGCGCCATAGCGCTCTCACATACCCGAGAACCGGAATTCGCAGTTGTCTGAACAGCATCGGGTAGCTCACCAAGAGACTGGCTGCTGCTGCGGCGAATTCGGCGTAAACGATCCCGAGTAGTCCCAGCTGCGTCGATAGAAGAAACAGCAGTGGAATCAGGACGGCCACGCGCGAAAGCAGAATGAATGCGGAAAGGTGGGGCCGGCCCAGGGCGACATAGGCGGCGTGGTTGTTTGACACTATCGCGTTCACTGCTCCGGAAAATGCCAGCACCTGAATGACCGGTACGGCTTCGTTCCACTGCTCGCCGAGCAAGACACGAACGATTGGGCCCGCGAGAACCGCGATGCCGACACTTGCGGGCAGTACAAGAAGAAGGATCGCTGCTGCGGAATCGATACAGGTCCGTCGAAACGCATCAAGGTCGTCTGCAAGACGAGAATAACCAGGGATCATTGCGCGATTTATCGGCGCGACCAGCTCGGTGTGTGTCAACTGAGCGATCTCCGCGCCAACCGTGTAGGCGCCCAGCGTCTGCGTGCCGAACATCCTGCCAACAAAAAACTGCGGGATCTTGCTGATGACGGCGCCAGCGATGTTCGTAACGAGCATCCACCCCGAAAACGAAAACAACTGTCGGCTTGCCGCCAGCGAAAGCCTTGGGCGAAACGATTCCATCAGATAGCTCAAAATCACTCCAGCCATGCGCCCCACAACCATCCCGAACACAAGCGCCCAATAGGAACGGAGCGTCACCGCGGCGGCGATTGCCACGCTGAACGAAATAACGCGTTTGTAGGCGAGAAAGCGAAACTCGCGTCCGAAATCCATGTTTCGTCTGAAGTTGACGGTCCCGATGTTTTCAAAGCCCGAAATCAGCCACGCAGCGCCGATTGCCAGCATGACCGGCACGAGCCGTGGCTCGCCGTAGAAATCCGCTGCTGGATACGCGAGAACCACGGTCAGGATGGCTCCGCCCGTGGCCAACAATATGTTCAGGGTGAAAGCGGTGTCGTAGTGCACTCTCTCGGGATTGGCCTTCTGGATCAACGCGATCTCGAAACTGAATGCCGTGGCCAGTTCGATCAGACCGATAATTGACATGGCCATTGCGACCAGGCCGAAATCCGCCGGCAATAGCAAGCGAGCAAGAATCGCCGTGCTGATCAGTCCGAGCGAGCGATCGATCAGCCGGAAAAACACCATCCAGGCGGCGCCTGTCGCGATTTCTCGTCTCATACGTTGGTAGCGCCGGAATAGCCGCAGACCCGTAAAAGCTGGCCTGCTAGCTCAACTTGTTTTTCGTCGCGAGAAAACGCTCCCGGATGCAGCTCGCGCATAGTCGGCGAGTTCGGCAGCTAAGTCTTGGCGATCCCAGATCATGCGTCGCCCAATATAGCGATAGAGACGTGTCTTGGATTGCACGGGAAGAGGAGACCTTCCCACTCCCAGGAATAATCCCAGGTGGCGGCGCCACTTGTTAAATCCGATCTTGGCACCGCTGGCATGGTATCGGCGCGCCTGGTGCGCGGCATCACCACGTTTCCAGCTTCCGGAGTCCTGGTGAAATCTCCGGAAATAAAGTCGATGAGGCAGCTCGAAAAACTTGCCGTACAAGCTCAACTCAGCCAGCAAGTTGACGTCAGAGGCTTCGTAAGCGCCAAACAGATGTGTCTGGAGCAAATGCGACATTCTGATCAAGCCAAGATGTTGGTGTGCTAACTTTATATTGTCGATGACGTTCACAAAGCGATCAGCCGGATTCTCTTGCAGGAGGTGAAGAACGTCGTCGTAATTCTTCCGATTACGACCGTCTGCGTCGATCAGAACGGCCTGCGGATAACAAAGTGCGATCGTGGGATCGCGCTCCATTACATTTAAAGCGCGTTCGAGAAAGGTTTTCTCCCACACATCGTCAGCTGTAGACCACTTGAGGTAGCGTGACTGGGCAAGCCTGGCCACCCGATTGAAGTTACATGGGAGACCGAGGTTCACTTCATTGCGTGAATACTGAATCCGCGAATCAGCGGCCGCGTACTGCTGGCAGATTTTCCCCGTACCGTCGGTCGATGCGTTGTCGCTAATGACCAGTACGAACTCAGAAAATGTCTGCGCAAGCAGCGAGTCCAGAGACTGCCTCAAATACCGCTCCGAGTTATAGACGGGCAGTCCGATGGTGACAAGGCAATTTTCCGACATCAAGAAGTCCCAACGCTTCGACGCAATCGCGGTTTACCGATTGTGGGTGAGCCGCACCGCCAGACCTAGCGTAAAAAATACATTTGTTGTGCGGACGAAGCGTCACAAAGGCGCCCGTCACCAAGGCGTATTCAGGCATTACGCACACGGATTCTTCATTACACCACTTCCGCCGGCCCGCGCTAACGTTTCGTCACACGGTGCGGACAATGGCACGCCCAGCGCCGACCAGATCATGTTTCGATCGAACCAAAGGCGCTCATTTCTTGCGTTTACCGGTATGTGGCGATGGGTTTCCGCTGCGGACGACAACCGCGTCCACGCCGCCGTGAAGTACGATCGCGGCATGCAAATCAGCAGCGTGGCAGTAGCATGAGAGACGCGTGCTTCCACTAAGTATCGGACGACCGGGTGGATCCCCGGCGCACCTGCTCTTCCTTGGCGCGCACAGCGACGACATCGAACTCGGTTGCGGCGGAGCGGTTCTTACGCTGCTGGCTCGGTACCCTGGAAGTCGCGTGACTTGGGTCGTCTTCAGCGCCGTCGGCGATCGCGCAACCGAGGCAAGGGCAAGCGCCGCGGACTTCCTGCAGGACGCTGGCGAGCGGGACATCCGGACGCTTGAGTTTGCGGAGTCAGTCTTCCCGTACAACGGAGCCGCGATCAAGAGCGCGTTCGAAGCATTGAAATCGACCGCGCCCGATGTTGTTTTCACGCACCATCGGCGCGACCTGCATCAGGATCACCGGCTGTTGTCGGACCTCACCTGGAACACGTTTCGGGATCACGTGATCCTGGAGTACGAAGTTCCCAAGTACGACGGAGATCTCGGACAGCCCGGCGTGTTCGTAGCGCTCGAGCGCGAAGTCGCGCTGCGGAAGTGCGAACTGATCGAACGCCACTTCGTTTCCCAGCGCTCGCGCCAATGGTTCGATCCGGAGTTATTCATGGGGCTCTTGCGCATCCGTGGCATGGAATGCTGCGCGCCCGCCGGCTATGCCGAGGCTTTTTACGGCCGCAAGCTCGTGATTGTCTAGCTTCGATGGAAATGCCTTCATTGACTCCGCCGTGCCGATTTTGCCGGGCGCCACTGGTACACACGTTCGTCGATCTGGGTATGTCGCCTCTCTGCCAGACGATGGTGGAGCCTGGGCAGCTTCACCAGAGTGAGGAGTTCTTTCCACTGCACGTCCGAATTTGCAACCAGTGCTTCCTGGTTCAGCTCCAGGAGTCTGTGAGCCCGGCGCGCATCTTCACCGAGTACGCGTACTTCTCGTCGTACGTCGACACGCTGGTCGAGGCTGCGCGCGTGTACAGCGATGGCATGATCTCGAGCCTTGGGCTCGGCGCGCAAAGCCTGGTAATCGAGCTTGCGAGCAACGACGGCTATCTGTTGCAGCACTTCGTCGCCAGGCGAATCCCGGCGCTCGGCATCGAGCCCGCGGCGAACGTGGCCGTTGCTGCGGTAGCGAAGGGAATTCCGACACTCGTGAAATTCTTCGGCACGATCACGGCGCGCGAAGTCGTGGCGGAGCGCGGCAAGGCGGACCTTCTGCTTGGCAACAACGTCCTTGCCCACGTGCCTGACCTGAATGACTTCGTTGGCGGCATGGCGATCCTGCTCAAGCCCGACGGCGTGATCACGATGGAGTTTCCGCATTTGATGCGGCTGATGGAGCTGAATCAGTTCGACACCATCTACCATGAACACTTCTCTTATCTCAACTTCACCACTGTCGAGCGCGTCTTCGCGGCGCACGGGCTTACGCTCTTCGATGTAGAGGAGATTTCGAATCACGGCGGCTCGCTGCGTATCTTCGCGCGTCATACAGTCGATGCGTCGAAGCCGGTCGGCGCGCGCGTCGCCGAGCTCCGCGAACGTGAGATGCGCGACGGGCTCGGCGAGCTCGGCATCTACTTCGCGTTTGCGGAAAAGGTCTGGAAGACCAAGACGCAGCTGCTCGAATTTCTCATCAACGCCAAGCGAAGCGGGAAGCGCATCGTCGGCTACGGTGCGCCGGGAAAAAGTGTGACGCTGCTTAACTACTGCGGCATCCGCACAGACTTCGTTGACTATCTGGTCGATCGCAACCCGTACAAACAGGGCAAGTACCTGCCGGGCGTGCGCATCCCGATACATGCACCTGAAATGATCCGCGAGACCAAGCCCGACTATCTGCTCATTCTTCCCTGGAACATTTCGGACGAAGTAATGAAGTACACAGCGTACCTGCGTGAATGGGGAGGCCAGTGGGTTGTGCCGATCCCGGGCGTGAAGGTGCTTTCGTAGCGCCCGTGATGAACACTGCGAAGGAAGTCGTCGAGACCGACCTCGACTACATCTGCCAGAGCCTCGACGTCGAGCTTAAGACGATGGCGGGGAAAGAGCTCCTGATCGTTGGCGGTGCCGGCTTTCTAGGCTACTACCTGGTCCAGTCGATACTGCACGCAAACCGCACGGGGCGCGCGCGGCCGCCCATCCGGGTTACCGTCTACGACAACTACTCGCGCGGCATGCCAAGCTGGCTTTCGGATTTATCGGCCGACGCGAACCTCACTTTAGTTCGGCACGACATCACCGATCCACTGCCACACGACATTCGCGATTTCGACTACATCGTGCACGGCGGGTCGATCGCTTCGCCGACTTACTATCGTCAGTATCCGATCGAGACCATGGATGCGAATGTGAACGGTGTGCGCACGCTGCTCGAGTACGCACGGCGGCAGGGCGACCGTGGCAAGCCACTCGACGGGTTCCTCTTTTTCTCGTCGAGCGAGATCTACGGCGACCCGACACCGGACGACATTCCCACGCCGGAAACTTATCGCGGCAGCGTTTCGTGCACGGGGCCGCGCGCGTGCTACGACGAGTCCAAGCGCTATGGTGAAACGCTATGCGTGAAC
>Ga0183260_10005184_pt1 | contig 10288 bp, 12 predicted proteins | sample AntDrymUQ4972206_2_FD_129768 | JGI IMG/M metagenome (GOLD analysis project Ga0183260, IMG submission 129768) | Polar desert sand microbial communities from Dry Valleys, Antarctica - metaG UQ497 (22.06) (version 2) (version 2) | ecosystem: Environmental > Terrestrial > Soil > Desert | place...
AGCCCGATGTACATCGGAATCGGCGCACTACTTCTCATCATCATCATCGTCGTGATCCTCCTGTAGACGGCACGAGCCGCTCCCCTGGGCTCCTGCCCGAGCGGAGTCGTGGTGGGGTGACGCTGGAGGCACGACCGGCCGTCGCAGACGCGGAGAGAGGAAAGTGGCCGCTCGGGGATTGCCCCAGCAGGCCCTTGAGTCGCCGCTGGGCCACGAGTCCCTCGGCACAGCCATCCAGGGCGGCTATCTCCTGTCCACCGCATCCAAGACCACCGAACCCATGACACACACCCTCGACGCCGCCTACGCCACGCTGCGCGCCTACCGCCCATAGGACCCACTGGCGGCAGGTCACGTGAGGAGGCCGCGCGCGCGCAGGCCGGCGATCGCTTCGTCGCCTCTCTCGCGCACGTTCTGGGCCGCCACCCACTCGGCGAGTTGCGGAAGCCCCTCGGCAAGACTGCGCCGCGGGCGGAAGCCGAGCAGCTGCTCGGCTCGATGCACGTCGGCGAAACAGTGCCGGATGTCTCCGGCGCGAAACTCGCCCGTTATCTCCGGGGAGAGTTCCGAGTCAAGCGCCGTGGCGAGCCGCCTCGCGAGCTCACCCACAGTGACGGTCCGGCCGGTCGCGACGTTGATCGCGTGACCGGACGCAGCGGGCGCATCCATCGCTGCCAAGGTGGCCCGCACCACATCCGAGACATGCACGAGGTCGCGGATCTGGCCACCGTCCTCAAACACTCGCGGCGCACGACCGTTGAGGATCCGCGCGGCGAAGATCGCGGCCACCCCCGTGTACGGGTTGGCGAGCGCCTGCCGCGGGCCGTACACGTTGAGGTAGCGCAGCGCTACGACTTCGAGTCCATAGGCGCGGCCGAGCACGAGCGCCAGCTCCTCCTGGTCGCGCTTGGTGATGCCATACACGCTCGCCGGCCGCAGCGGTGAGTCCTCGTGCGTGGGGACAGGCCGGAGCTGCTCCCGGCAGTCGGGACAACGTGGCTCCCACGAACCGACCTTCAGGTCCTCCGCTCTGCGCAGGCGGACGCTCGTCGTGCCGTGCCGCGGGCAGTCGTAAGCTCCCTCGCCGTAGACCACCATCGAGGACGCCACCACGAGACGCCGAATCCGGTCCCGCCGCTCGAGCACCGCCTCCAGCAGCGTCGCCGTTCCCCCTGAGTTTGCGTCGACGGCCCGGCGCACGTTGACCATCGATTCGCCGTTCCCAACTGCGCCACCGAGGTGGAATACCTCCTCCACACCCTCGAGCGCCCGGTCCACGGTGGCTCGATCCCCAACGTCACCGATCAGGAGCTCGGCGTCTTCCGGCAGGTGGCCGGGTGGCTCGCGGCGCGGGTGGGCCAGCGGGTCGAGGTTGTCGAGGATGCGCACCTTCTCGCCCCTCGCGACCAGCGCGTCGACCAGATGGCCGCCGATGAAGCCGGCCCCACCCGTGACGAGCACGGTCCTCACCAGATCGTCTCCAGCAGCAGCTCGGCCGCAAGCGCCTGGGCGGCAAGTACGGCGAGCACAGGACGCAACCGTCGCTCGGGGAGTGAGGACGCGGCCGCCACGCAGGCAAGGGGGACGATGAACAGGTAGATCCGCTCCGTCTCGGCCTTGGTGAAGCCGAGCACCGCGGCTACCGCGAGCACTGCGACCACGCCTATCGCCGCTGCGCTGCCCGCCCCCGCGCTTCTCAACGCATACCAGGCGGTGGGGAGGCCCAGCGCCGCCAGAAACGCCACCGGCGAGCCGACCAGCCAGAACGCGTACGGCCGTCCGCTCGCGACGCCCTCGCGATAGACGCTCTCGACGGAGACCAGCGCCCCGACGGGGTCATAGCCGGTGGCCAGATGAAGCCCCCCGTAGAACGCGCCGAGGGCCACCGCGCATAGCGCTGCCAGCTTCACCGCCCGCGCGGGGCCATCCCGCCCAGCGGCGACGATGGTGGCCCAGGCCCCTACGGCGAGGTTCGCATAGGAGAAGAACGAGACCAGGGCGAAGGTCGCCGCGCCGAAAGTCTGCCCGACCCGCTCGCGCGCGACGAGCAGGAGCGCCACGAGCAGTGCCAGCGTGGCGTAGAGCGCGTCGGCCGACGTCGCGCCGTAGAGCATCGCGGACGGCGCGAACACGTAGAGCAGCGTGGCCATGCGGGCTCGCCGCTCGTCGAGCAGGCGGCGTGCGAGGAGGTAGGCGAGCGGGACCGACAGCGCGCCTCCCACGATCGTCAGGACGGCCATCGCCTGCGCGGACTCGATGCCCAGGAGGTGCAGGACGACGAGCAGTCCGGGCGGGTGGCCGACCGCGTTGACGGGCAGCGAGGTGCCGATCTCGGCGAACGTGTCGAGGAAGAAGCGCAGGCCGAACTCGAAGGCGGGGAGCGCCGGCAGATACTCGTTGGCGGCCTCTAAGTTGGGTACCTCGTACACCGCATACCAGTCGGCGACGCCATCGCGAGCCGCCGCGAGCGTGAGCCGCAACGCTAGCCCGAGGATGGACGCGGCGGCGACAAACCTGGGAGCGCTCACCGATGGCAGCTGGAGCCGCGGCGCCAGTGCGGCGCCTGCGGCGAGCAGGGCGACAGCGAGAGGGGCGAGCGGCCCCACGCGCGGGTCCCACTCCGCCAAGAAGGGCGGGAGCGGGGTGCCGAGCTCCGTGCCGGCAGCTGTCGCGATCAGACCGTAGGCGACGGTGCCCGCCCCAAGGGCGGCGCCGGCCACGGGCAGGGTGCGCTCGGCCCGCCATCGGGTAAGGCCGGCTCGTGCCGCTTGCACTTCCACGTGGGCACAGTAGGGCGCCGACAGCGACGGAGGGCCCGCCGACCGTTCTTGTTGCAGTTTCGTAATGGGTTGGCCCTACCGTCGGCCCATGCCCGCGATCGACGTCATCCTCCCGGTGCTCGACGAGGCGGAGGCCCTTCCCGGCGTGCTGGGCCTGATGCCGGCCGGGTACCACCCGGTCGTGGTCGACAACGGATCGAGCGACGGCTCCGCCGAGCTTGCCGCCGCCCTCGGGTCACAGGTGGTCCACGAGCCGCGACGTGGCTTCGGCGCGGCCTGCTTCGCCGGCCTTCAGGCGGCGCGCAGCGAAATCGTGTGCTTCATGGACTGCGACGGCTCACTCGATCCACGTGACCTCCCGCAGGTCGTGGAGCCGGTCCTGCGACGGCAGATGGGCCTGGTTCTCGGTGCGAGAGCAGCCGAGCCCGGCGCCTGGCCCGCTCACGCACGACTGGCGAACAGGCTGCTGGCGTGGGAGCTGGCGCGACGCACGGATCTGCGGCTGCGCGATCTGGGGCCGATGCGCGCGGCGCGGCGCAAGAGCCTGCTCGCGCTCGGCATCCGCGACCGGCGCTTCGGCTGGCCGCTCGAGATGGTGCTGCGAGCGGCCGCTGCCGGGTGGCCGATCGGGGAGGTGGAGGTGCGCTATCTGGCTCGGACCGGCGGGCGATCGAAGGTCACCGGCACCCTGCGGGGCACCGTGCAGACGGTGCGCGACATGTCCGTGGCGCTCAGGTGAGCGCACCTGCGGGCGTCGCGATCGTCGTGATCGCAAAGGCGCCGCAGCCAGGCCGGAGCAAGACGCGGCTATGCCCGCCGTGCACGCCCGCCGAGGCGGCAGCGCTGGCCCAGGCCGCCCTCTGCGACACACTCGCCGCTGTTGGCGCCGCACCCGCCCGCCGGCGGGTGATCGCCCTCGACGGGGAGCCCGGCCCCTGGCTCCCCGGCGGCTTCGACGTGGTGTGCCAGCGCGGCTCGGGCCTGGGCGAGCGCCTGACCCACGCGCTGGCCTCGGCCGGTGGACCCGCGATCGTGGTCGGCATGGACACGCCGCAACTCACGCCGCGGCTCCTCGAATCGGCGGCGGCGCGGCTGGTCAAACCGGGGATCGACGCGGTGCTGGGACCGGCGCTCGACGGCGGCTACTGGACCATCGGCCTCAGGCGAGCTGATCCGGCGGTCTTCCTGGGCGTGCCGATGTCGACCGATCAGACCTACAGCGCGCAGCGCCGTCGGCTCCGGGAACTAGGCCTGCTCTGGGCAGAGCTCCCTGCGCTACGCGACGTGGACACGATCGCTGACGCACGGACTGTGGCTGCGGCAGCGCCCAAGACCCGCTTCGCGCAGGCCCTCCGGCAGCTGTCGCCTGCCGGACCCGTGGGCGAGCTGGCGCACTAGCCGACGCGGCCGACCATCACGAGACCGTGTCCGTAGCCGCCCGAGCTCTGGCCGTCGAGGGACCAGACGAGCCGTGCCAGCGAGGAGGAGAGACACCCGCCGCGGGCGACGGCGCGGCGACGGCGCGCGGCGATGCGCGATGCCGTAAGGAACCTGAAAGCTGGGCCCGCTCGACTTACCCGATGCCTGTGCGCCTCCGAGTCCTCCTCGTCGCGCTTCTCACGGGCGCGGGATGCGGCGGCTTTACGGAGGAGCTGCCGCCGGCCGCCGAGCCCGCGCGCTCGCCGCTGCTGGTCGACCGTCCGGCGGGACGCGTGGTGCGGGTCGGACACAAGCCCGAAGGACTCGCGGTGGATCCGCGCAGCGGTCTCGTTGCGGTAGGGCTGACGAACCCCGATCGCCTCGCCCTCGTCGACGCCGACAGCGGACGGGTCGTGCGCCGGGTGGGCCTGGCGGAGTCGCCGAGGCACCTCGGGCTTGCCGGGCCTGGAGGCCCCGTCCTCGTGCCGGGGGAGAGCGCGGACCGGCTCCTGCAGGTCGAGCTTCCGGATGGCCGCGTGCGCTCCACCCGCGTGGGGCGCTTTCCCCACGATGCCGTTGCCGCCGGCGGGCGGTTCTTCGTGGCCGACGAGCTCGGCGACACGCTGTCGGTGGTCTCCGGTGGCCGTCGCGTGAAGGTGCTGGAGGCTCCGGTGCAGCCGGGCGGCGTCGCCGTAACCGACGGCGGGCGGACCTTGGGCCTGGTCGCCGTGCGGGAGCGGGTGCTCCAGCTCTACGACGCTCGCGCGCTGCGCCCTGGCGACAGCATCAACGTCGGGATCGGCCCCACCCACGTGGTGGCCGCCCGCGCCGCGCGCTTCTTCGTGATCGACACGCGCGGAGACGGCGTGCTCGAGGTGCGCCTGCGACCGAACCTGCGCGTGCATCGCCGCACCCATCTGCCGGGCGCTCCATACGGCGTGGCCGCCGATCCGGTTCGGAGGCGAATGTGGGTCACCCTGACCGAGACCAACCGCGTGGCGGAGATGAAGGACGGGAAGGTCCTGCGCACCTACCCCACCGTCCGCCAGCCCAACAGCGTGGCAGTCGATCCCCGGACGGGCCGGGTCTTCGTCGCGAGTCGCAAGGACGGGACGCTGCAGATGATCGACCCGGCTGACCGTTCGAGATGATCGACCCGGCTGACCGTTCGGTTACAGAAAGTCCGCGAGCGGCCCGGAGCCCCGCCGCGAGGGGGCTGCGCACCGGCTCGTCGGCGTCCTCCAGTCGGGTGCGATGATCTCTACCGTGCACGCAGGCGAACCGCGGGGCTCGATCCTCGTCGTCGACGACGAACCCACGATCGGTGAGGTCGTCTCCCGCTACCTCGAACGCGCCGGCTACGAGGCGCGGGTGGCAGGCGACGGCCGCGAGGCACTCCGGTTGGCCGGCGATCACCGCCCCGACCTCGTGGTGCTCGACCTCATGCTGCCCGGGATGGACGGCCTGGAGGTGATGCGCCGCCTGCGCGAGCGCGACGCGATGTCGGTGATCCTCCTCACCGCCAAGGGGGAGACGAGCGACCGCGTGATCGGCCTGCGTCTGGGCGCCGACGACTACGTGGTCAAGCCGTTCTCTCCGGCCGAGCTCGTCGCCCGAGTCGACGCCGTTCTGCGCCGTACGGAAGGCTCCGGGCTGAGCGAGGAGCCGATCGCCTTCGAAGGCGTCGAGCTCGATCCCGTGGCCAGGCGGGTCACGATCCGTGGCGAGGAGGCGCCCGTCACTGTGCGCGAGTACGACCTGCTGCACTTCTTCATGCGTCACCCGGGGCAGGCGTTCTCCAGGGATCAGCTCATGGACGCGGTCTGGCAGTACACGTTCTACACCGACACCTCCACGGTCACGGTCCACGTGCGCCGCCTGCGCGAGAAGATCGAGGAGGACCCATCCAATCCGCGCTGGCTGCAGACGGTGTGGGGCGTGGGCTACAGGTTCCAGCCGTGAGCCCGCTACGCGGATTCGCGATGCTTGCCGCTGCGGCTGCCGCCGGAGGCGGGCTCACGGCTCTCGTCTACGGCGCGCACGACGGCCGCGTCACCGCGCTGCTCCTGCTCCTCTGCGGCACGCCGGTGATCGCGCTCTCGCACGCCTTCGCACGCCGCCAGGAAAGGATTCGGTCGCTTGCCAGGAAGTTCACGCTCGGCATCGCGCTGGCGATAGGACTGGTGCTCGTGGCCGTCGGCGTGGTGGCGGCGCTCATGTTCGTCTCGCCACACGACGCCTTCCTGATGGCGATCCTGCTGGCTTTCGCGGGCTTCCTCGCGGCTTATTCCGCCTGCCTGCTGGCGCGTGGACTGATCGAGGACATCAGGGCGGTGCGGGACGGCGTCGTGGCCGTGGGCCACGGGCGACGCATTGCCGACATCGTGACCGGCTCGAGTGATGAGGTCGGCGATCTTGCAGAGGCCGCCAACCGCATGACCGAGCAACTGTCCGTGCGCGAGGGGGAGCGAGACGCTGCCGAGGACGCACGCCGCGGCGTCGTGGCGGCGGTCTCGCACGACCTGCGCACGCCCCTCACGTCCCTCCGTCTGCTGGCCGCGGCGATCGAAGACGACGTGGTGGACGCAGGCACCCGCCAACGCTACGTGGCCCAGATGTCCGTCCACATCCGGTCTCTCAGCGCGCTGATCGACGACCTGTTCGAGCTCTCGAGGCTGCAGGCCGGTGATATCCAGTGGTCGATGCAGCAGGTGCGCCTGGATGAGCTGATCGAGGACACCGTCGAGGCGATGCGCCCGCACGCCGATGCCAAGATGGTCATGGTCGCGGCTCAGGTGCCGGGCGGAGTGGCTCCCGCACACGCAAACCCAGAGAAGCTCCAGCGCGTCCTCTTCAACCTCATCCAGAACGCTATCCGTCATACGCCGCCCGACGGGAGCGTCACCGTTGCCGCTGAGTCGAAGGGCTCGGTGGTGGAGGTAGAGGTGGCCGACACGGGCGAGGGTCTTCCACCGGAGGAGCGCGAGCGGGCCTTCGAGCCGTTCTACCGTGGGGGCGACGCCCAGGCGCGCACCGCTGGTGGGTCCGGCCTCGGGCTCACCATCTGCCGCGCCATCGTGGAGGCCCACGGCGGCATGATCTGGTTCGTCGAGTCGAGGGCGGGTACACGCGTGCGCTTCTGCGTTCCCGTAGCCCGATGAGGCTCTTCGGACACGGGCGGGTGCAGTGAGGGTCGGCCTGCTGACGGGTACCGGCACGTACGTGCTCGGCCGGGCAGCTGCCGGTCCGGAGAGGGTGGTAACGCCTCACGGCGATGCGTTCGTGACGCACGGGGAGTTGGCGGGTGTCGATCTCCTGCACATCGCTCGCCACGGGCGAGGCCACGCCCGGCTCTCGAACCACGTGAGCCATCGGGCGAACATCCACGCGCTGCGGCACTTGGGCGCCGACTGTGTCATCGGCGTCACCGTGTGCGGAGCCGTCGATCCGACCCTGCCCGTGGGCTCGTTGGTCGTCTTCGACGACCTCCACTTCCTGGCCAACCGACTCAGCGACGGATCGCTCTGCACGTTCTATGACCGGCCCGAGGACCCGGCAAAGGGCCATTGGATCTTCGGCGGCCCTTTCTGCGAAGAGGTCCGCGAGGCGCTGGTCTGGGCCTGCGATGAGTTGGACGTTCCGGCACTGGAGCGCGGCTGCTACGGGCACGTCGACGGGCCACGCTTCAACTCCAGGTCCGAGGTCAGGTCACTGGCCCTGGCCGGAGTCACGGCGATCAGCCAGACCTGCGGCCCCGAGGCCGTCCTCTGCGCGGAGCTCGAGCTTCCCTATGCCTTGGTCGGCTACGTGACCGACCACGCGAATGGAGTCGCCGACGCCCCGCCGGATCCCGAGGATCTCGTTCGACGCATCGCCGAGAGCAGCGAAGTCGTGCTGGCCGTGGTCGAGCGGGCGCTGAAACGCCTGGATGCCGGACGCCTCACCAGCGTCGGGATGGTCTACCGCTTCGCCAGGTAGGATCAGGTACGGCGCTCGAGGTCGGCTACCCGGTCAGCCTCTTCATCCGCGCGGTCCTCGGCGCGGTCGAGGCGTTCCTTGGCATCGCCCTTCGCCTCCTCCTTCTTGCCCTGACGGCGCAGCGACGGATCGTCTGTGACGTCGCCGGCCGCTTGCTTGGCCTTACCTGTGATCTTGTCGAAGATGCTCACCGGTTGGTTCTCCTTCATCGGGGTGCAAGGTATGTACCCGCCGCAGCCTCCGCGGAAACGGCGCAGCGGTAGGAATTCCCCGGATCGGTCGGCCTCGGTTTTGGTGGGCCGTCGCGCGGGTATCGGGCTTGCTGGGGCGCCGTACGCGGATCTGGGTGCGACAGCGGCACCCGACGTCATGATCGACATCGAAATCGACATCCGCAAGTCCGAGCTGGATCTGTGCCTGCCCGCGGAGCCTGACAGCCTTCCCATCATCCGCCAGGCAGTGCGTTCGCTCGGCGAGGCCGCGGGGGCCGACCTGAGCCTGCTCGAGGACGCAGAGCTCGCTGTGACCGAGGTATGTGCGAACGTCGTCGCCCACGCCTACGAGAGCGGCAAGGGGTCCCTCGAGGTCACCCTGCGTCCCTCTCCCACCGAGCTGGTGGTCATCGTGCGCGACAGCGGGCGGGGCATGACCGGAGAGGACCAAGGTGACGGGCGGCACGGGTACGGACTCGCGTTAATCGAGGCACTCGCCAGGCAGGTCGATATCCGTTCAGGCGAGGATCGGGGCACCGAGGTGGAGATGCGTCTTGGCATGGGAGACGAGGTTCTCTCCCTGAACGGCAGCGCAGGGCCCGAAGCCGCTCCAGTCGAGCGGATGGCGCGCCGGCTGGTGGCCGTGATCGCGGCTCAGACCGACATGCCGAGCGACCGTCTGACGGAGTCCCTCCTGGCCGTCGAGATCGCCGCACGGCACGCGCCCCGCTACCTGGCGGGTGACCGGATCCAGCTCTCGCTCGAGCGTCTGCCCAACGGCTTTGAACTGTGTCTTGGGCCGCTCGTCGACCACGGCGCTCGTGCCCTTGTGCGGGAAAGCGAGCTCCCGGTGATCGGGGCCGTGATCGAGCGGCTCGCCGACCACATCGGAGTCGAGCCGATCGAGATCGAGCCCGGCCCCCGGTCTTCGGCTGCCGAGCGTCTCAGGTTGCGGATCGGCTCCCGCTAGTCGCTTTTGTCGGAGTCGCCGGACCGGGCGCCGATCTCGGAGGGATCGGCCACGATCTCGAGCTCCTCGGTTGCCATCGTCAGCTCGAACACGCGGTGCACGCGCGGTGGGCCCTGTACGAGCACCAGCCGCCCGTTCTGGCCGCGCAGCCGTTGGTCCAGCCTCAGCATCAGGCGCAGGCCGGTCGAGTCCATGAACTCCAGGCTCCGCAGGTCGAGCACCACGAGCTCGGGTCTACCGTTCACGCAAGCGTCGAGGCCGCTCTGAAGCTGGTCGACGGTCGAGAGGTCGAGCTCTCCGGAGAGCGAGAAGGTGATGGCGTGATCGCCGCCGCGGCTCGCATTGACGTCGAAGAGCTTCATGGCTGGAGACTCGAGGTAGGGATGATCAGGTGCCGCGATAGGGCTTGCCGGAGGCCCGGTCGAAAGGGTATAGCACCCAAAGCCGGGTGATTACGGGCGAGGGCCGGCGCCATATCGGCGCCGGCCCTCGGTCCTATCTCAAGCCGCAAGCGCGGGAGTGCTTCCTGCGGCTAGGACTTGATGAACGGCTTGGCGGCGTCGAGCACCGCCTGCATCTCGAGGGGCTTGTCGAACGCCCCCTCGCTGATCGGCTGACCGCGCACGAAGCGGATGGCCGCCGCATGACGGGCCTCCACCTGCACGATCGAACCGGCGGCGCCGAGCACTTCCTTCGACTCGATCTGCGGCGCGGCGCCGTTGTAGGCGCTCACCCCGAGATCCTCGAAGGTCTGCGCCGTCTCCAGGAACGACTTCTCGTTCGCGAACGCCTTCCCGAAGTCAACGCCAGGTGCTGCCACCGGCTTGCCTCCGAGATCGGTGATCGTCGCCGAGAGGGCGTCGACATGCTCGTTCTCGTTGTCGCGGAGCGTCCCCGCGAGCTTCTTCGTATCTCCGCCCAGGCCCTGG
>Ga0183260_10005186_pt1 | contig 10287 bp, 8 predicted proteins | sample AntDrymUQ4972206_2_FD_129768 | JGI IMG/M metagenome (GOLD analysis project Ga0183260, IMG submission 129768) | Polar desert sand microbial communities from Dry Valleys, Antarctica - metaG UQ497 (22.06) (version 2) (version 2) | ecosystem: Environmental > Terrestrial > Soil > Desert | place...
GCGCCTCGGACTGTTCTGTGTTCTATCCCACCATGACGAGTCTCCCGCGGGCCGGTGGTGAAGGCGCGAGTAAACCTGATGGCTCCATACAGCGATTACTGGCACGGGGTTAGCTTCCGCGTGCTGCCTGGCGATCTTCACACACAGGTGGTGTGGTCGATGGGATCGAAGCGGGTAGCGCCGGCCGCGCCCGCTGGACACGCATCCATGGAGGGCGCTGTCGCGCTTGAAGTCGTGCTGCTCCGGTTCAACCGACCAGACGGCCTGAAGAGCCTCTAGCCACTAGCGAACTCTCCGCGCGCGCGGAGGGCGTGGCTGCTGTGTCAGCTGGCACCGAACGGGGCCGTCGTCCGAGCTCGCAGCCAGATCACCGAGTCCCCATTCTTGTCCCCATTCCTTGCGCGCAATCCCCCGCAGCGGCGTGCAGTCCGACGCAGTCTCCAGAGAGGCCACCACCGTAGCGCGCAGTCTGGCGCAGACAAAACTACCGGTAGCGTGACACTGTAAATCTGCCGGTGTAACGCCTACGGAGGTTCGAACCCTCCCCGGCCCACAAGAAGAGAAAGCCCTTACGGAGTGTCCGTAAGGGCTTCTACTTTGTTCGGGATCCGACAGACCTGCATCCGTTTATAATTCTTGCTCTTCTGTCGCGGCATGGGTATACCCCTGGAGGCTGTCTGAGAATGGAGTGGCCCAATGGCGGTCGCAGCGTAGAGTATGCCAAGAAGTCCCTACCCCAGCGACTTGTCCGACGGCGAGTAGGCGTCCCTGGCGCGCCACCTTCCACGCGCTTGGAAAGCGTCTCCCATACGATCGCCGGATCGCTCAGCGCAGCTCGTTGATGCGGATCAGGTTGCCCGCAGGATCGCGGAAGGCGCAGTCGCGCACTCCGTACGGCTGATCGACCGGCTCCTGAACGACCTCGGCGCCGCTGGCCTGCAGCCGTGCGAAGGTGCCGTCGAGGTCGGGGGTGGCCAGGTTGATGAACGCGTAGGTTCCTTTGGCCATCATCTCGACGATGGTCCGGCGCTCGTCGTCGGTGACGCCGGGGGCGGCAGCCGGCGGCTCCAGGACGATTGACGTGCCGGGCTGGCCGGTGGGACCGACCGTGATCCAGCGCATCCCCTGGTAGCCGACATCGTTGCGGACCTCGAAGCCGAGAGCGTCGCGATAGAAGGCCAGGGAGGCGTCCGGATCGTTGTGCGGGAGGAAGGTCGCGTGAATCGTGATGTCCATGGCGATCATTCTAGGAGCGGCTCAGCGACCGGCGCTTCTCGATTCCTGATCGGTCTCGTCACCTGCGAGATCATGCGCCATACGACGGTGTGGAGAGCAGGATGAATACCTATTCTACCCTGGTAGACACGCCCTGTTAACGGTCGAGTGCGATGGGTCGAAACGGATGAGACAACTCGTCTCACGGTGTTTGCGCGGGCCTCCGTCAGGTGCCGGCGTAGGCCGCGAGGTGCTCGCCGGTGAGGGTGGAGCGGGCGGCGACGAGGCCGGCGGGGGTGCCTTCGAAGACGATCCGGCCGCCATCGTGGCCGGCGCCGGGGCCCAGGTCGATGATCCAGTCGGCATGCGCCATGACCGCCTGGTTGTGCTCGATGACGATGACCGACTTACCGGAGTCAACGAGCCGGTCGAGGAGGCCGAGCAGCTGCTCGACGTCGGCGAGGTGTAGGCCGGTGGTCGGCTCGTCCAGGACGTAGACGCCGTCCTTCTCGGCCATATGCATGGCCAGCTTGAGCCGCTGCCGTTCGCCGCCGGACAGCGTCGTGAGCGGCTGGCCGAGGCTGAGGTAGCCGAGCCCGACATCGGCGAGCCGCTCAAGAATGGCGTGCGCGGCCGCCGTGCGCGCCTCGCCAGCGCCGAAAAACTCCTTGGCCTCGGCTACCGACATCGCGAGCACCTCGCTGATGTCGCGGCCGCCCAGGTGGTACTCCAGCACCGATGCTTGGAAACGCTTCCCCTCGCACTCCTCGCAGGTGGTGGCGACGCCGGCCATCATCGCCAGGTCGGTGAAGATGACGCCGGCGCCGTTGCAGGTGGGGCAGGCGCCCTCAGAGTTGGCGCTGAACAGTGCCGCCTTCACGCCGTTAGCCTTCGCGAACGCGTTGCGGATCGGGTCGAGCAGTCCGGTGTACGTCGCTGGGTTGCTCCGTCGCGAGCCGCGGATGGCGCCCTGGTCCATCGACACCACACCCGCGCCGGCGGGGATCGACCCGTGTATGAGCGAGCTCTTGCCGGAGCCGGCGACGCCGGTGACAACGACAAGCACCCCGAGCGGGATGTCGACATCGACATTGCGCAGGTTATGCGCCGTCGCGCCGCGAATCTTCAGCGTGCCGGTGGGCGTCCGCACCGGCTGCTTGAGAGGGGCCCGATCGTCCAGATGGCGGCCGGTGAGAGTGCTGCTGTCCCGTAGCCCCTCGACGGTGCCTTCGAAGCAGACGGTGCCGCCCGCCGAACCGGCGCCGGGACCCAGGTCGACAACGTGGTCGGCGATAGCAATCGTCTCCGGCTCGTGCTCCACGACGAGCACCGTGTTGCCCTTGTCCCGCAGCCGCAGCAGCAGGTCATTCATCCGCTGGACGTCATGGGGGTGCAGGCCCGTGGTAGGCTCGTCAAAGACGTAGGTGACGTCGGTGAGTGAGGAGCCGAGGTGGCGGATCATTTTGACGCGCTGCGCCTCGCCGCCCGATAGCGTGCCCGCCGGTCGCTCGAGGGAGAGGTAGCCCAGCCCGATCTCCACGAATGAGTCTAGGGTCTGCTGCAGCTTGGCCAGCAGCGGCGCCACCGACGGCTCGTCGAGGCCACGGACCCATTCGGCCAGGTCATTGATCTGCATCGCGCAGGCACCGGCGATGCTGATCCCCTTGATCTTGGAGGAGCGGGCGGCCTCGCTGAGCCGGGTGCCACCGCACTCGGGGCACGTGGCAAAGGTGACGGCGCGCTCCACGAAGGCGCGAATGTGCGGCTGCATCGCGTCCACGTCCTTGGAAAGCATCGACTTCTGGATCTTCGGGATCAGGCCCTCGTAGGTGAGGTTGATGCCGTCAACCTTGATCTTGGTTGGCTCCTTGTGGAGGAGGTCGTGCAGTTCCTTCTTGGTGAACTTGTTGATCGGCTTGTCCGGGTCAAAGAAGCCGCAGCCGCCGAAGATCCGGCCGTACCAGCCGTCCATGCTGTAACCGGGAATGGTGAGCGCACCCCCGTTGAGCGACTTGCTGTCGTCGTACAGCGCCGTGAGGTCGATGTCGTTGACGGCGCCGCGGCCCTCGCAGCGTGGACACATGCCGCCAGTGATGCTGAAACTCCGTCGCTCCTTCACGGTCTGCCCGCCGCGCTCAATGGTGACCGCTCCCGCTCCGCTGATTGAGGCGACGTTAAATGAGAAGGCCTGAGGCGAACCGATGTGCGGCTGCCCGAGCCGGCTGAAGAGGATGCGCAGCATCGCGTTGGCGTCGGTGGCGGTGCCGACGGTGGAGCGGACGTCGCCACCCATCCGCTGCTGGTCCACAAGGATCGCGGTTGTCAGGCCGTCGAGCACATCGACTTCGGGCCGCGCCATCGCCGGCATGAAGCCCTGCACAAAGGTGCTGTAGGTTTCGTTGATCATCCGCTGGGACTCGGCGGCGATCGTGCCGAACACCAGTGAGCTCTTGCCCGAGCCGGAGACGCCGGTGAACACCGTCAGCCGTCGCTTCGGGAGCTCGACGCTGACGTCCTTGAGGTTGTTCACGCGCGCGCCGTGAACGCGAATCAGATCGTGGCGGTCGGCGACGTGCAGCGCAAGCGACCTTCTTGTAGCCGTGCTCATCGTGTCTCCATGGTGAAACGCGGAGCCGCCTTTGCGGTCTCCGCCGGCGTCGCGCGTAGGCTCTTTCACGGTGCCGCCTGCAATGACCGATCAGTCTTCGGGAAGAGCAGCAAAGGCCTTCTTTGTTTTTAGATACCACCCCATTCCTGAAATGGGATTTTTCCACCTATCCTGCATACTCTTCAGTGCGTCTTTGTGAGTTTCGTCACCACTTGTGACCATTTCTCTTAAATGTTTATCTTGCGCTTTTATGACCACATCGCCACTATTGCCATGGAACGGGGCATCACAGGGCCCACCCATTTGTTTACATGTCATTGTCTTCATAGGGGTCGTCTCCTCTTTGTAGCGCATCGTCCGGAATGCAGCTCGGCCTTGATTCCCTGGGCGGAAGAGCCGGTCATGTTCACACCTTGAGTCGTGGTGGTGATGACCATGGCAGTCATTCTAGGCGCGGCACGGTGACCGGCGCTTCTCGATTCCTGATCGGTCTGGTCACCTGTTTCGCCACGCACGATGGCATCCCTGCAGTCGCACGCGCCGCGTGGCGCCGGTAGGTGCTGGGTGGTACACCCACCAACTCGGTGAAGCGCGTGCTGAAAGTGCCCAGCGATGCGCAGCCGACCGCGAAACAGACCTCGGTGACGCTAAGGTCGCCACGACGCAGCAGTGCCATCGCGCGCTCAATGCGCCGCGTCATCAGGTAGCTGTACGGCGACTCGCCGTAGGCGAGCCGGAACTCGCGGCTGAGGTGCCCGGCCGACATGAGCGCGCCGCGGGCGAGCGCCTCGACGTCCAGCGGCTGCGCGTACTCCCGGTCGATCCGGTCGCGGACACGCCGCAGTTGCGCGAGGTCGCGCAGGTGCTGCGCTTCGGCGGGGCTGCTGGTCACCTGCGAAATCATGCCATGTCGCGCCGGAGGCGCCTCGCGCACACGCGCCTAAACCCCATGGCGCTCCCCATCCCGCTGGCCAAGCGAGCCACGATGGCGCCGGTCAGCAAGTACGTGCAGCATCGCACCGGCATCTCACTCTACGGTTGGATGGACTTCGTCAGCAGCACCCAGAAGCAGTTCGAGGAGTACCTCGCCCAGGTGGAGCAGGTGGCCACCCTCGCCGCGCTTTCCGCCGCGCCGCTTGGTGCGCCGCATGAGGCCGCCGCCACCGTCGAGGCGCATCCAGCGCCCGCGCCGCTGACAGTGATTGATAGTGGCGCCCCGCTTCGGGCGGACAAGACGCTGCTGCTCGAGACCACGGCCAAGACGCGCATCTGGCGGCCAGTCCTGACGCAGGTCAACCAGATCGGGAATGCGCTGAACGCCCTGCTTCATGGCTGGCGCGAAGAGACCCGGCGCCTTGACTCCACCGGCGGCAAATCCCAAGACGACGGCTGGTCACAGAACTTCGGCGTCCTGTTCCAGGGGGCCGCCGCCAAGGTGACGGATCAACTCGCTGGCGCACGCCTGGTGGGACAAAACTAACTCCTCTCGGCCCTCGCGGACCTCGGGGAGCGCGCTTCCCAGTTCCGCGACCAGGTGAGCAACCTCTCGCGTAGCTTCGCCGACCCCGAGGACTTCCTCGACCTCGAGATTGCGCAGCCTCAGGCACGCGCCGGCGAGCTCCTCACTGAAGAGGTGGACCTGCTTCGCCAGCGCGTCGCGGCCGCGGTGCTGGTGCCGCGCCTCGTGCAGCAACTCGCCGCGGTCCGTGCGAGAGAGGCGGCCTTCCGCGCGCGTCTGCAAAAGCTGGCAGAGGCCCGCAAGGGCGCCACCATCAGCGATGCGGCCCGCGAGACGCTGGAGGCGGAGTACGGAGACGGGCTCACCGCGACCACCGCTCAGCGCGCCGCGCTCGAATCCGAGGCCGCGGTGTGGCAGACGCAGGTCCAACCCATGCTCCTGGCGGCGGCTTCGCGGTTGAAAGGACAGCGGGAGCTGGTCCGAGCCAGACAGCTGGTGGGCGAGCTCATGGAAGAGCCCGCGCGCGACCGGCTCGATGCACTAGATCGGGAGCTGTCGAAGGTAAGCGAGGCGAATCGCGTGCTTGAGAGTCTGACTCAGCCAGGCACGTCCCCGTCGCACGGCTAGTCCCGCACTACCTCACGCCTAGCGACAACCGCGACTGGCATTGATACGAGTGCCTTATAAAACCTCAGTCTTCAGATGCCCGTCCGGCTTCGCTTTCTGAGGTGACTGGCAAAAACCGGTAGCCTCGTCCTGGAACGGTTTCCACAAAGCGCGGCCGACGCCAGTCATTCTGAAGCTTGGCGCGCAGGTTGCGGATATGGCGGTCCACAACGTTGCTATCCGCAATGTAGTCCGCCCCCCACAGGTTGTCCATGATCTCGTCCCGCGTCAGCACCCGTCCGGCGTTCGCGGCGAGAAGATAGAGCAAGCTCTGCTCCAGCGGCGTCAGATGCAGCTCGGAGGTTCCGGCGCGCACCTTGCGGTGGAAGATGTCTATCTCCAGCTCGCCCACCCGAACCACCGGCGCAAACGGAATAGCCTTACGGTACACGCGTCGCACCACCACTAGCGACCGGGCAATCAGCTCTTCCGGGGAGAACGGAACCGTGATGATGTCGTCCACGCCGCGGTCAAACGCCGCCAGCTTGGTCTTTAGGTCACCACGCCGGGTGAGCGCTATCACCGGCACCGGCGCCAAGCTACTGCCGCCATCGTAGCCAAAGTAGCCAAGCCGCTCCATCAGGTGATCGCCCCCAATCGCCTCAATGTCCATGTCCAGGACCAGGAGATGCGGACGGCGGTGCTCCAGTTGACGGGACGCCGCCGCCACCGTTCTAGCGACATCCACAACGAAGGTGCCGTGATTGAGCGTCAAATTAATGAGATCGGCCAGCACCGGCTGGTCGGTCACCAACAGCACCCGTGCCGGACCATCCAGCTGCCTATGGGACCGTTCCTCAGCAGGTGCCTTCGTTGTCATCTGAGAGTACCGCAGGAACAACCACGGCGGTCCCGCGCGAAGGCGTACATTGTACTGCCCGCCTAATGCCCGACCAGGCATGAATATCACTCATGACGGGATGGCGGGAACCGTCCATACTTGGACTATCCACCATCAGAACGAACGCTGGATCCTGACTCTCATAGAGTCACCTCAGGTTCAGGCGGCACGGGCGGTATAGGCAAGAACCGTGGAGGTACCGGCGGCAGAGCGAGACGCCATCTTGGCGCACATCGCAGACGGCGTGGTCGTTGCGAATCCAGAGGGGGGGATCGTGTACGCCAACGCCGCCGCCGAGCGTCTTTACGGCGTGCCCTTGCGGCAGGCGCGCCTGGGGCACACCACCGGCGGCGCCGCCAGCGCCGCCGGTACGTACAGCCTCTCAGCCGCGGGAGGTGAGCCGCTGGCAGCTGCCGCGCTGCCGCTAGTGCGTGCCGTGCGCCATGGCGAGACCGTGCCCGACGCCCGCTGGCGCATCCGGCGGCCGGACGACTCCGAGGTGGTTGTCCAGGGCAGCGCCGCGCCGGTGGTGCTGGCTGACGGCAGCCGCTTGGGGTCTGTGCTGGTGCTTCGCGACGTGACGGCACAGTACGACCTCGCCCGTCACAAGGACGAATTCCTTGGCACCATCTCTCACGATCTGAAGAATCCACTAACCACCATCATGGGGACCGCCTACCTGCTGGAGCGGGAGCTTTCAGACAGCGGTTCTGTGCCGGCTGAGCAACTGCGAAGCGGATTGGCGACCATCCAACGCTCCGTTGCCAGGATGACCGCCCAGCTTGACGAAGTGCTCGACGAGCTAGGTGACGTCGCGCGCCTGGACGCCACCCAGCCAGCGTCACTGGAGCGCCGGCCAATCGACATCGTGGCGCTGACCCGTCAGGTCGTCGCCGATTACGGTGGTTCTGACGATCGCAATCCCGTCCACCTGGAAACAGCCGGTGACACACTCTTCGGTCAATGGGACGGCGCGCGACTACAGCGAGTGCTGGCAAACCTCATTGGCAACGCCGCCAAGTACAGCCCCGCGGGCGGACCAATCACCGTTACCGTGCGCCATGAAGCCGCCACAGACTCCGTGGATGACCCCGCAGAAACGGACGGGTGGGCGGTGGTTGTGGTTTCCGACCACGGCGCCGGCATCCCAGCGAGTGACCTGCCGCATGTGTTCAAGCGATTCTGGCGGGGTGGGCACGGCACTGGACTGATTGCCGGCACCGGCATCGGCCTGGCCGACGTGAGACAGGAGGTGACGCGGCACGGAGGGACCGTCGCGGTAGAGAGTGAGGAAGGCGCTGGCTCAGCGTTCACCGTCCGACTACCTCTCCAGCCGTCTTCGCGTGACGGCCGGCCTACGTAGCGCCGGAGTCGCCCTCATCCCCAACCGTAGACAAATGACGAATGTTCATGACGGTTGCGCGTAGACCTGCCATGCTCACAGTTGATGACATCTCTCGCGCTCCATGTTCGGGGCGCAATGCGCCGGCCGCTCGTAACCCTCTTTAGGGGGGGTTGGCAAAGCACCCTAACCGCGCGGGTTATGCTGGCCCTGGCCGCGTGCGTGCTGCTCGTCGCGGGCGCACTTGGAGGCCCGCCACGGGTTGGGGAAGCCGGTCCCCTCACGCAGACCGCGCCCGCGCTTGGCGCCGCTGCCAGCTTCGCGGTACTGGGTGGCTCCACGGTGACCAACACCGGCGCCACCACGGTGAATGGCGACCTTGGCGTCAGCCCGGGTAGCGCCGTGACCGGCTTTCCGCCCGGCACGGTCACCGCTCCCTTCTCCATCCACGCCGCCGATGCCACCGCCGCGAGCGCCCAGGCCGCGGTGACCACCGCATTCACCTCCCTGAATCAGCCGTGTACGCAAAACCTCACGGGCCAGGATCTGGGGCTCGTTGGGACCCTCACGCCAGGCGTCTTCTGCTTCGACACGTCAGCACAGTTAACGGGTACGCTGACGCTAAACGCCCAAGGGAGCCCGACCTCAACCTTTATCTTCAAGACCGGCTCCACCCTGACCACGGCAGCCGCCTCGCGGGTCGTCATTCTGAACTCCGGCACCGCTCCCGTAGCCGCCGCCGCGTGCAACGTCTTCTTTCGGATCGGCTCCTCGGCCGTTCTGGGCACCACCACCGAGTTCCGGGGCAACATCCTCGCCCAAGACAGCATCACCCTCAACACCGGCGCGAGCATCGTGGGCCGGGCACTGGCCCGGACCGCCGCCGTCACGCTCGACACCAACACCGTGAGCCGCGCCAACTGCGGGGGCACCGCCGCCGCAACCAATACGCCCACCGCGACGGCGACGGCGACGGCGACCCCCGTCCCATCGAGTGGCGAGGCACCGAGTGGAGGCTCGTCTGATGATGGGGGCTCCCCTGAGGCGACGGCGGTCCGCACGGCAACGCGGACGTCCACCCCGACCGCAACACGCACGGCCACGCCAACGGCCACGCCCGTGTCCACGGCAACCGCAACGGCAACCGCGGTGCCCCCGACCGCGGTGCCGCCGACGGCAACGCTGCCGCCTGCCACGCCCATTCCGACACCGATTCCCGCGATCGTGGTAGCATCGGTGGTCGAAGAAGACATGCCGCTCCCCCTGGAGACACCGACTGACGTGGTCGCGCTCCCCGACGCGGTACCCGAGGGCGATCTGCCCTCGTTCGGCAGCGGCATGCTTGCTACGGGCGGTCCGGTGGAGCTGTTCACGGTGCCACTCAGTCAAGTGCCTCCCTCAGAGATCATGACGACAACCCTCGCGCGCCCGGAGCGCCCGGCCGTGGTCTTTCCCAAGACAGGAACCGGTCCTGCGCCCAACGCCTTACCAAATACCGGATCGCCTACTGGGGCTATTGGCGGCGTTGGTGGACTCCTATCCGCCGCAGGCGTGCTTCTCCTCAGCGGAGTTGCGTTCGTACGCCGTCGCCGCTCCAGCGGTAACCGCGGTGGCAAGTAGCGTGGTGACCGGCGCGCCACCAGATGCCAGTGAGGAACTCGCTGCCAAGGAAATAACCGAGCTCCGCATGCGGGCGAGAACCCTAGCCACGCAGACGAAACGCGCCGAAGAGGCGCTTCAAGCGCGCGCCGCCGAGCTTGCACTCGTATCGCAAGTCGCTGGCGCGCTCGTCGGCCCGCTGCTCCCACCTGAGATTGCCACGGCTTTCCTACGAGGTGTCGCCAGCGTCCTCCATCCTGAGGCAACGGCCATGTTCTTGTTGTATGACGAGGATCAAAAGGCGTTTCGCTCCATTGCCGCCGAGGGACCCGACGCCGGAGATTTCCTCGATTACTCAATCGCTGTGCTGCCGCACGAGTTGCACACGCTGCTCATGGATCAGCGCGAGGCGCTCCTCCTTCCGGACACCACAGAGGCAGCCGTGTGGCCCGACCTGACCGCCGCCTTGCCCACGCTCGCTACCGCTCGTTCGCTCTACGTCGTCCCACTGGTCTCGCGTGACCGGCTCGTCGGCGCGTTGTTCATTCGTTCAGGCC
>Ga0183260_10005187_pt1 | contig 10286 bp, 9 predicted proteins | sample AntDrymUQ4972206_2_FD_129768 | JGI IMG/M metagenome (GOLD analysis project Ga0183260, IMG submission 129768) | Polar desert sand microbial communities from Dry Valleys, Antarctica - metaG UQ497 (22.06) (version 2) (version 2) | ecosystem: Environmental > Terrestrial > Soil > Desert | place...
AGCGCACTTCGCCGAGGCCCTTTCCGTCGACCCGGGCTCAGACGCCGCACGGGAAGGCCTGGCCTCCGCATTCGAGCGGCTGGGAGAGGACGACCGGGCGGCCCGGCTCAGGCGGCCGCAGGCGGCCTCGCAGCGGCGGTGACTCAGTAGAAGGCAAGCAGCTCACGATGGAAACGGGCCAGCCCGCGCAAGACACGGACATCGACCCGGTCAGAGCACCTGTGTCGATCAGGTGTAATCTGCGCACCTGATAATGCGTAAGACAGCTATCGGAGTGCTCCTCGGCCTGGGTGCCGCCGCCCTCACCTTGGCGCTTGGGGCTGCCGATACGTTTGAAGCCCTCGAGCTCGACCTCTATGACTGGCGCATGCGCCGGGTCGCCTCCAATCCGCCCGACGTCAATCCCGACATCGTCATTCTCGAACTGAACGACACGACGATCCGTGATCTGGATGAACCGTTCGGACGCTGGCCGTGGCCACGGGCGGCGGTCTCTCTACTTGTCGACTTCCTCAATCGCGCGCCTGCCAAAGTGATTGCGCTCGACTTCGCCTTCACCGAGGCAGATCGCGTCGAGCTGCACCGGCTTGGCAGCGCAAAGCTGTCGGGCGCCGAGTCGGACGAGGCGCTCGCGACATCGGTGAAGGCAGCGCCCTCGACGATCCTGCTCGCCGATGCAACCTACGAAGGGCTGCAGAGCGGGGATATCACGAACAAGCCGTCGGAGTGGAAGGCCGAACCTTATCGGCTCGGCCCCGGGATGTACGAACGGCGCACGATCACGACGCCGTATCCCGCACTGGCGGCTGCCGTTTCAGGTCTCGGGCACAACTACGCCGTCCTCGATCAGAGCGGCGGCTTGCGTCGCATTCCTCCATTCGTTCGCATCGCCGACCGTTACATGCCTTCGCTCGGCGTCGCGGCGGCCTTACGTGCTCTCGGCATCCAGCCCCAGGAAGTCGCGCTCGAGGGCCACACGCTGCGTCTCCGCGATCGTCTCGTGCCGCTGCTCTCGTCACAGATCGCCGACCCCATCGTGCCAGGCGCCACGCGAGAGCAGTTGACGATGATGGTGAATTACCGGGGGCCGGCGGTGCTGCCTGGCGGCGAGAAGCCGTTTACGAGGTTCGAGGTGCGGCACATCATCAACTCGGAGATCCAACTGCTCAACGGCGAGAAGCCAGAAGTCGATCCGGGCGCGTTCAAGGACAAGATCGTCTTCGTCGGCCTGACGGCATCGGGCCTCGTCGACATCTTCCAGAGCCCCTTCGATAACAAGGGCCAGGGCCGGATGCCCGGCGTGCAGATGCACGCGAGCATCGCGGACAGCATCATCTCCAATCGTTTCATCCGTCCCGCGGCGGTCGGCTGGAGGGTCGCGGTGACACTTGCCGGTGCGGTCGCTATTGGTCTGCTGGCGGCGTTCTTTCCATTCAACGCTGCCGCGCCGGCTGGTGTCGTCGTCATGGGCGCATGGGTCGCATACGCGGTCTTCGCCTTCAAGAGCGGGCTGTGGTTGAACATGACGGAACCGCTGGCCGCGATGGGACTGGCGCTCTTCTCAGGCACTGCGTATCAGTATTTCGTCGAGGGCCGGGAGAAGCGGGAAGTGAAGCGGCTGTTCGGCCGGTACGTCTCCAAGGACGTCTACGACGAGCTGATTGCCCATCCGGACCGGGCCGAACTGGGCGGCAAGCGTCGGGAGATGACCGTCCTCTTCTCGGACATCCGCGGGTTCACCGCCATCACGGAAAGCGGTCAGCCCGAAGAACTGGTCGCCCAGCTCAATGAATATTTCTCCCGGATGGTGGACATCGTGTTCCGGCACCATGGAACGGTCGATAAGTTCGTCGGCGACATGGTGATGGCGCTGTTTGGCGCGCCGCTGGACGATCCGGAGCACGCTGAGCATGCCGCTCGGGCGGCGACCGACATGGTTGAGGAGCTCGGCCGGCTGAACCTGAAGTGGGCCGGCGAAGGGCGAGCCCAGCTCGATATCGGGATCGGCATCAATTCCGGAGACATGATCGCCGGCAACATCGGCTCCTCGTCGATCATGAGCTATACCGTCATCGGCGATAATGTGAACCTCGGCTCGCGGCTGGAGTCGTTGAACAAGGACTACAAGACGCGGATTATCATCAGCGACGCAACGCGCGAACGCCTGTCGGGCGCCTATGACATTCGCCCGCTCGGCAACGTGACAGTCAAAGGCAAGACCCGGCCGGTGGCCATTTTCGAGATCCATATGCCGTCACCGATCCCGGCTGCGGCCGCGGCGAGCAGCGAGTCTGCGAGCAGCGCAGCCGCGCGAGCGGGGGTGGGGCCCCGCGAGCACTGAAAAGCGCCTGCGGCCGCGGCGAGCAGCGAGTCTGCGAGCAGCGCAGCCGCGCGAGCGGGGGTGGGGCCCCGCGAGCAATTAATAAAAGAGGACACGATTCTATGAAGCTCGCTGTATTCACTCTCGCTCTCGTGATGTCCGCGGCGCCGGTCCATGCGCAGCTCGGCGGGCTGGGCAGCAAGGTCCGCAAGGCGAACGACGCGGCCGACAAGGTTCAGAAGGTCAAGGATCTGAAGATCAGCGACGCTGACGAGCGCAAGATCGGCGAGCAGGTCAGCGCCAAGGTACGCACCGAGTTCGGCGTGTTCCAGGACAAGGCGGTCACGAAGTACGTCAGCCTGGTCGGGATGGCGCTTGCCAAGGCGAGCCCTCGCCCCGACCTGAAGTGGGAATTCATCGTCCTCGACACCGACGGCGTCAACGCGTTTGCGTCACCCGGCGGCATCGTCCACATCACGCGCGGCGCCCTCGGTCTGATCAAGAGCGAGGCGGAACTCGCCGGCGTTCTCGGTCACGAAGTCGCTCACATCACGAAGAAGCACACGGTCAACGCTATCCAGAAAAGCAACACCATAGAGCTGACCACCGAGATGGTGCCAGGCAGCAACGCGCTGATCGAGGGGCTGGCCAACGCCGCCTACGACAACATCGTCGAGAAGGGCTTCGATCGAGGCGACGAAGAGGACGCCGACGGAGCGGGGGTAAAGCTGGCGAACTCGCTGACCTACAACCCGGCCGGGCTCGGCACATTCCTCACCAAGCTGGCCGACCGCAACAAAGACGCGGCGCCCGAGCGCAATGCGCTGTTTGCATCGCATCCGGAAACGAAAGGGCGGATCGACAAGTTGAATCGCATGATCAAGTCCGAGAAGCTGACCGGCACCGCGACGGTGCAGGCCCGCTATGCGGCCGCGATCACGTTCGACGCCAAGGCCCTGTCTGAGATCGCCACGGTGGTCGCGGGCACGCGAGGTGTCGCCGGCGGTGGCAGCAAGGACGCGAAGGCGAAAGAGGAAAAGCCCGAGGAGAAGCCGAAGAAGGGTTTTGGGATCGGCTCGCTCAACCTCTCCAAAGGCAAGCAGGCGGAGTCGACACAGGCGTCCGCGTCGGCAGGTAATCGCGCCGTCGGCACCGACCGCGCCGCCAAGGGTGGGTCGAACCCGTCCAAGCTGACGCTCCCGGCGATCACGCCAGCCGAGCTCGAAGCCTTCACGAAGGGGATCGCCGGCTAACAGGCCGGCCTCCGGCATGGAAGATGGAAAATGGAAGATGGAAAACGGTTGTGACTAGGGCCGCGTGAGTCCTTTCATCAGCGTGGTGGCTGGCGTCATCGCCTTCGCGGTGACGCTCGGCATCTACAGCTTCACGATCAACCGCCTGGTCCGGCGGAAGCTCCGACTGTCGTTACTCCTGCTGGCCGCATACGCGATCCTGCACCTCGTCCTGCTGTGGACTCCCGCGCTCGAGCCGGCCACGGCCGAAAACATCAGGGACTTCGCGCGCCTCGGCCTGTCCGCCGCGATCATCAATCTCCTCGTCGTTGCACTGCTCAATCCGTTGCGGGCGGATCGGATCCCCGATCGGTTCCCGTCGATCGTGCAGGACGCGTTCGTCATCGGCACATTCCTGCTGGTCGCGACGTTCCTTGGCGATAAGTTCCTGGCGACGTCCGCCGTTGGCGCCGTCGTCCTTGGCTTTGCCCTGCAGGACACACTCGGCAACGCCTTCTCGGGGCTGGCGATTCAGAGCGAGAAACCGTTCAACATCGGTCACTGGATCACGGTCGGCGGCAATGAAGGCCGCGTTGCCGAAGTGACGTGGCGCGCGACGAAGCTGCGAACCAAGACCGGAAACTTCGTCATCGTTCCCAACAGTGAGGTCGGCAAGGCGCCGATCACCAACTACTCTGAACCGGCCGCACCGATGCGTCTGTTCGTCGACGTTGGTGTCACCTATGACGCCGCGCCGAATCATGTGAAGGCCGTCATCAAGGACGCGCTCGCGAACTGCCCGCTCATCCTCAAGGCACCCGCACCTGACGCGATGATCCACGACTTCGCCGGGTCGGCGATCACGTATCGCGTGCGCTTCTGGATTGAAGACTTCGAACTGGACGAGGAAGCCGCCGACCAGGTGCGCAGCTCGCTGTTCTACGCGTTCCGCCGCCACCACATCGAGATCCCGTATCCGATCCAGATCGAGATGTCGAAGGAGCTGCCGGTCGATCATCCCGAGGTGCGGGTCGCTGAGCGGGAGAAGCTCCTGGCCACGGTCGGGCTGTTCGCGCCGCTGTCCGCCGCGGAGCGCGCAACCATCGCCGGGCGGATGACGTTCTCGGAGTATGGCGACGGCGAGACGATCGTCCGCGAGGGCGACCCCGGCCAGTCCATGTTCGTCGTGAAGTCGGGCCGTGTGAAGGTCCTGCTCGAGGAGAGCCGCCGCGAGGTCGCTACCCTCAGCCGGGGAGATTACTTCGGCGAGATGTCGATGCTCACCGGCGATCCGCGCACCGCCAGCGTGGTCGCGGACGGCGACGCGATGGTGCTCGAGATCGATGCGGATGTTTTCCGCCAGCTTGCCGAGGCGAATCCCCTCGCGGTCGAGCAGGTGGGTGTTGCGGTCGCGAGCCGCCGTGCTGAACTCAATGACGTGCGCGCCTCGACCCGGACTGCTGCCGTGATCGAGGCGCCAAACAACTTCCTCGCGCGAATGCGGAAGTTTCTCCGAATCTGACGCGCCTAGCGTCTGAACTCGCGGTAGCCGCGATCGTAGCCGACAATAAATCCCCGCCGGTATTCGTTCTTGTACTGATCGCGATTGCCATAGCGGTTGTTGTATTCGCGGTCGCCTTCCCGATACCACTTGTGGCTGCGGGGATCCGGACGATCGCGATCCCGTGCGTCCTCACGACCCTTCTCGTAACCGTCGCGAGCGCCGATCTCCGACGGCGAGATGTAGCCGTAGCCATCGCGGCCCTGCTGATAGCCACCGCCGTAGCGATCGTCGTTGCGTCCGTCACCGTAGCGGCCTGGCCCCGCGTAGCGGCGGTACCCGGCGGCGTAGCCTTCGACGAAGCCGGACCTGAAGTTCACGCGGTAGCGTTCGGGATCGCCGTAGCTGCGGTTGTAGCCGATGTCTGCGCGCTGGAAGTCGCGCTCGTCCTGGTAGTGGAACCGGTCGCGATTGCGTCCGTCCCGCTCACCCTCGACGAGGCCTTCGCGATATCCGCGATCGAACGCGAGGCGCCGGACATCCGAGTTGGAGCCGTAGCCATAACGGGAATCGGGTCGCGTCGCCTGCGCGCACGCGGGTGCCGCGATGGCGAGGGACAGGACACCGAGGATGGGACCGAGATAAGCGCGTTTCATGTGAGCCTCCGTGCCAGGCTCCAGCGCAAGATCTGCGCCTGTCCAAACGGCCCGAGAATTCGCAGTAAATTCTCGGGATTCATCGCGGACGGCCTCGGCGGAACCGCGCCGCGTCGTGTCCAGTGGACAGCTACTGCGACCAGACGAGGACACGGTCCCCGCCTTCGTTCGCCTGGTCCAGCACCAGTGATGGCCCAAGGCGATCGAGATCGGCAACCGTCAGCTTGAGTTCTTCGAGCGTCACCCGGTTGCCGCCGAAGTCGATGTTGCCGTGCATCTTCATCCGCAACAACCAGAACGGTACCGTGACCTTGACCAGCCCGCCATCATCAGGATCGAACGCCATGACGTGGAGAGCCTCCGGCCGCCTGGTGCCGCCGGGTGCCTCGCGATCGGTGTTGGAGCGCAGGAAGTTGCCACGGGCGTCGAGTTCGATCAGCGGCTTGTGACCGCGGAAGCGTGCCCGGACGACGTCGAATTCCTGCTGGGCGGTGGCGGCGGTCGCCGTGCGGGTGTCGATGTGCTGCGTGAAGTAGTAGAAGCCGGCACCCGCCACCGCGATGACGAAAAGGATGCAGACCGCCGTCAGGCCAAGGGCGACCCATACCCACGTCTTGAGCTTAACGGCCACGTGCCCTCCGCTTCAGTTCTTTGGCCTGTTCGACGCACGGCGGATCGTTTCCGTTCACGCAAAGCGTCTCGGCCTGTGTCGCCTCGGATGTGGCGGCCGCCCGGTCGCCGCGCTTGAGCGCCACGCGGGCGAGTTCGACACGCGCGCGTCCGGCCACCCATGTGAGGCCGTCCCCGCCAGCCGCCACCTGGAGGTCCTCGACAGCGTCAGCCCGTTCGAGTGTCGCCCGCGCCGAGCCCCGCTTGTAACGCCACAGCTGTTCCTCGCCCTGGAACCGTGCCCGCGTCTCGCGCGACAGGAGACCGATGCCCTCGGTGAGCAGCGCATCGGCCTCGGCGGCTCGTCCGCCGCGCAATGCGGTGGCGCCTGCCTCGAGCAGGACCAGCCTGTTCCTCGGGTAGAGCTGCCGCAGCTGCTTGAGGACGTCGAGCGCTTCGCCGAAACGTCCTTCCCTGTTGTGGATGAGGACGAGTGCGAAGAGCGCGTCGATGCGCGCCTCGCCACCGCCGGCTGCCGCCTGCTGAACCAGCTTGACGCCCTGCTCCTTGCCGCCACCGAAGCCAGCAACATACGCCATCATGCGCATCGGCAGTGACAGCGTGGAGATGATGTAGCGATACATGCCGACCGACAGCGCCGCGTCGTTGCGCCGGGCGTCCAGCTCAAGGACACGCTCGTGTTCGTCATAGCACCGGCGCGCCGCTTTGAAACCGGCGAGCATCCGTCCATCGACTGTTGCCATGTACGACGCGTCCAGGCCGAGTGCCGTTCCCAGGTCGTAGTGAGCTTGGGGATCGTTCGGCGCACTCGTCACCCGTGCCTGCGCCAGCTCGATCGCGCGGGCGATGTGTTTTCGGAACTGCGCGTCCAGCTCGGGTGGTGGCTTTCGCAAGTCCACCCGCGCTCGACTCAAGGATCCGAGATAGTGGTCCACCGTGACGGCGCCGCGCTGAAAGAGGATCTGTTGCCACAGGACGGAGGCCAGGGTCCGGTGTGGGGCGGGGTCGCCGGGAGAGGCCTCTACAGCGCCCTTAAGGAGCTCGATAGCACGGTCGTAGTCAAGGTTATAGGCTGAATCCAGGGCCTGTAGACGAAGTTCCGACGCCGATAGCTTCGTCTGGCGCTCAATTTGCGAAAGGGTCATTACTTGGCTTGGGGCCTGGCTTGCGATAGTGCCGCCAAGTAACAAGGCCAGGATCAAGCTAGAGGCAGACCGCATTCGGGACTATGATAGCCGCTGCTGTTCTTACTTATTTTTTTGGAGGATGCGATGCCGCGAGGGCGACCGAAAAAGAATCAGAGCGATGTGCTGGTGAAGTCAGCGGAGATGATCGGCTGGGCGATTGGCGGAATCGAACGCGAGATCATGAATACCCGCGAGCGGCTTGCCGCGCTCAGCGCCCAGGCGAACAGCCTTCGCTCGCGACTGCCCGCGGGCGTGGCGGGGCGCGGTGCTGCGTCATCCGGCGCTGCGATCGCCGAGACTCCCACCGCCAAGGAAAAGCGGCGTCGTCGCAAGATGTCGCCCGAGGCCCGCAAGCGCATCTCCGAGATGATGAAGAAGCGCTGGGCTGAACGCCGCAAGGGTAAGTAGGTCCAACCTACAACGTCACTACCTGACCGACGCCGCGCGCCATGGCTCTCTGATAGACAAGGTGCGCGGCGGCGACATCCTCTACCGCCATCCCCAGTGACTTGAAGATAGTGACGCGATGGTCTGACGCGCGTCCTGAGACTAGTCCGCCGGCAACTTCTCCCAGCTCGGCCTTGATGTGAGTCGGCCGGATCAAACCTTCCTTGATCGGCAGCACGATGTCACCAGCTTCCGCGAGGGCAGCTTCGCGCGAATCGACGTACAGGTCGGCGCGCGCCACCAGCGCCCCGTCCATCTCGCGCTCTGCGGGACGGCACGCACCGACCGCGCAGACGTGCGTGCCATCCCCGATCCACTCGCTATAGACGACGGGCTCTTTCGATGCTGTCGTGAGCGCCACGATCGAGGCATCACGCACCGCCTCTTCCGCCGATCCCACTTTCCGAAGCGGGCAGTCGACATGCGGTTTCATGTCGTGGATGAAGGTGTCGGCGTTGGCGGACGTTCGACTCCAGACGCGGACGTCCTCCAGCTTGCGGACCTTTGTGATCGCCTCGAGGTGGCTGCGTGCCTGCACGCCGGTGCCAAGGATCGCGAGCACACTGGCGTCGTTGCGAGCGAGATGCTGCACCGACACCGCCGACACCGCGGCCGTCCGCGCTTCGGTGATGTAGCGTCCGTCCATGAGGGAGAGGAGTGCACCTGTCTCCGGGTCGAGCAGGACGATGGTAGCGAGATGGGTAGTCAGGCCGCGCGCGGGATTGCCGCTGAAGACGGTGACCAGCTTGGTGCCGAGCGCCGGCGTGCCGGGAATGTAGGCCGGCATCACACCGTAGAAGGCGTGCTGCTCGCCGATCGTGAGCACGGTCCGCAGCGGTTGCTGCACTTGCCTGGCGGAGAAAGCCGCGAGAGCGGTGCTCATCGCCGGGATCAGATCGTCCATGGTGAGCAGCGACTTCACGTCCGCTTCGGTTAACAGGATCGGCATGCGGGGATTGTATAGACTCTTGCCAGATGACTCGAATCGAAACCATCGATGCTCATACGGCGGGTGAGCCGCTCAGGCTGATCGTCGCCGGCTTCCCGACAGTGGAAGGCGCCACCATCCTCGAACAGCGCGAGTTCGTCCGCGTCAACTACGACCACCTGCGCCGCGCGTTGATGCTCGAGCCGCGCGGTCATGCGGATATGTATGGCGCGCTGCTGACCACGCCCGAACACCCGGGATCGCACGCCGGCGTGCTCTTCATGCACAACGAGGGCTACAGCACGATGTGCGGCCACGGTGTGATCGCGGTGACGACGATAGCGATCGAGCGAAATCTCATCCTTCTGCCTCGCGAGCCGGATGGAACGGTGCGGCTGACCCTCGACTCGCCTGCCGGTCCAATCTATGCGACGGCTGTCCTCGACGATGTAGGGCGGGGGTTTACCCCCGCCGTAAAATCGGTGAGCTTCCGCAACGTTCCTTCTTTCGTCCTGCACGCCGCCGTCCCAGTAGTCGTCAACGGCCGCGAGGTTCGGGCTGACGTCGCTTTCGGGGGCGCCTTCTACGCGATCGTTGATAGCGAAGCGGTCGGCATTCCGGTCCTCCCCGAGCGCCTCCCGGATTTGCGCAAAGCCGGTATGGAGATCAAGCACGCCATCGAGAGGGCTTTGACGATCGAGCACCCCTTGGAGCCGCAACTCCACGGCATCTACGGGACGATCTTCACCGGCCCGCCGTCCGACGAGACCGCGGACCTGCGCAACGTCACGATCTTCGCGGATGCCGAAGTGGATCGTTCGCCGTGCGGCACCGGCACTGCCGCGGTGATGGCGGTGCTGGCGGCGATGGGGATGCTCACCGAAGGTGAGCAGGTCTTTACGCACGAGAGCATCATCGGCACACGCTTCCGCGGTCGTCTTGCGGCCCACACCGCGGTCGGCGAGGTGGAAGCGATCATTCCGGAGATAGAAGGCTCGGCCTACATCACCGGCGAGCACACGTTCCTCATCGACGACCGCGATCCACTCAAGCACGGCTTCCGGCTGTAGCCGCGCCAGCCAGAAACGGTGACACTCAACTTAACGCTAAGTCGTTGATGGGTAAGGAGCGGCATCCGCCAGGCGCTAGAGGAACAGCGGACGTCGGCGGATCCACGTCAGCCCCTCGGCGCCCCCGCCTAGAACAAGGCTCCGGCGAGGTCTCGCCGTAGCTCGCTCTGTGTTTCTCGCGAGCGGAGGCGGATCGGACTAACGCCCGGAAAAACGAACCTTCGGCGCTGCCTGACGATGCGGCGTCGGCATGAGTTGTCCGCAGGCCGGCAAGGGATCGTTTGGGCCGTAGGGTTATCCGTACGGTGTTGGCGA
>Ga0183260_10005188_pt1 | contig 10286 bp, 9 predicted proteins | sample AntDrymUQ4972206_2_FD_129768 | JGI IMG/M metagenome (GOLD analysis project Ga0183260, IMG submission 129768) | Polar desert sand microbial communities from Dry Valleys, Antarctica - metaG UQ497 (22.06) (version 2) (version 2) | ecosystem: Environmental > Terrestrial > Soil > Desert | place...
CTCACGTCGGTGTGCTGCCTGTGTCTGTCCGCGATTGCACTCGACTCGCTGACGATCGGCGTTCGGGTGGTGCGGCGCAGGTGCGTCACCCACGCACTCCCGAGCGCCTACACATCCCCGGCGGCGATCATAGCGGCGAGGGGACTCTCTGCCACGGTGAGCGGCAGGTCGATCCGCGCGCGGCGGCGCGCCGACTCGTAGATGGCCATCAGGATCTCGTGCACCTGCCTCGCGGAGCGCATGTCGAGCGGGTGCGTTCCCCCGTGCTCGAGCACGTCCAGCAGCTTCTGAAACGCGGCCTGGGTTGCCTCGTTTGGCGGCGCCTCTGGGAAGGTCCAGTCTGGCTCGCCTTTCAGGAGCGCCCGCAGGTACGGCTCTCCTGGCTCTGGCCGGTCGCCGCTGGTCTCGATGACTCCCTCGCTGCCGTAGATCGTCGCGCTGTACCCCGGTCGTCCCCGGCTCACGATGCCGCACTCGACCAGGCCCCGTGTCCCGCCCTGGAAGTGAATCATCCCGAGTGCGCCGGTCTCCACGTGATGCCCGTAGCGCATGTGCGTCTCTTCCCACTGCTGGAGACCGATCAGTCGGTTGCTGAAGCCCGGGTCCCGGCGGTCGATCTGGCCGATCACCCACTCCGCAGGGGCGTCGTCCACCAGGTACCGCATAACGTCCACCATGTGGCTCGAGCTGGTGAGGAGGTCCCCACCGTTGTAGACGTTGATCTGCTCAACGCGTCCGATGGTGCCCGAGTCGATCAGCTCCTTGGCCTTCACGAAGCGGGAGCGGAAGCGCCGCTGATGGTGTACGATGAGCGTCGTTCCCGAGCGTTCGGCCGCGCCGATCATGCGGTCGCACCCTGAGAGATCGACCGCCATCGGCTTCTCCGCCACGACGGCACGAACGCCGCGGGCACAGGCTAGTTCGGTCATCTCAGGGCGCAGCGGCGGCCAGGTGCAGATGCTCACGATGTCCAGATGCTCGCGGTTGAGCATCTCCTCAGCGGTGGGGTACATGGCCGGGACCTCGTGCTCGCGCTGCCAGCGCTCACGCGTCTCCGGCGAGACGTCCGCGCCGGCCACCACTTCCACTCCGAGTAGCGCCCGGTATGAGCGCAGGTGCAGCTGCGCTATGTTCCCACAAGCAATGATCCCCACCCGGTAACGGGCTGTCATGTTCTTCGGTCCTTTCCCCTGTGCTCGTTGCCCATACGGGTCGATTTAGAGCTCTCCCACCGCCATTGCTTCCAGGGGGTGGCCATCGAAAGCCAGTGGCAGGTCGATGCGCGCGCGCTGACGCGACGACTCGAAAATGGCCATTTAGGATCTCGTGCACGTGGCGCGCGGCCCGGGCGCTCAGCGGGTGTTCCCCACCCCGTTCGAGCACGGCGATGATCGCCTCGGCCTCTTCCTTGAAGCCGGCATTGAGCCTGGCCTCCGGATAGATCCACTCGCTCTTCCATTTCACCCGTGCACGCAGGGCATCCTGGACTTCCTCGGGCCGATCCGGCCCCACCTCAAGAAAGCCCTTGGAGCCGTAGACGGTCATTGGCCAGCCGCCTTTCCCCTTGCGCTGCAGGATCCCGCTCGCCACCGTTGCCCGCGCGCCACTGCGGAACTGGATCATGGCGAACGCGCCGGTCTCCACGTGGTGCCCGTAGCGCATGCCGGTCTCCTCCCACCGTTGGTATCCAGTGGGCGCGTTGCGGCGCTCTTGGCGGCGCGTGTCGATTTGGCCGATGACCCACTCGGCCTCGTCGTCGTTCAGGAGAAAGCGGATGAGGTCAACCGTGTGCGTGGCGCTGCTGAGCAGGTCTGCGCTGCCGTAGCCGGTGATTTCCAGCACTTGGCCGATAGCGCCCGAGTCGATCAGCTCCTTTGCCTTGACGTAGCGGTCGCGGAAGCGCCGCTGGTGGCCGACTACCAGCAGGGTCCCGGAATGCGCCGCCGCGGCGAGCATGCGGTCACAGCCGGCCAGGTCCACCGCCATCGGCTTCTCCGCCAGGATGGCGCGCACACCAGCACGGCACGCGAGCTCGGTCATCTCGGGCCGGATAATAGGCCAGGTGCAGATGGAGACAATGTCGAGCTGCTCCCGCTCGAGCATGTCGGCGGTGCTGGCGTACATCATGGGGATGCCGAGCTCGTCGGTGCGGGACTGGCGGTCCTGGCGAACTGCCTCGGACACGTCGGCCCCCGCCACCACCTCGACCGCGGGCATCTCGCGATACCCGCGCAGGTGCGAGTTGCTGATGCCGCCGCAGCCGATGATCCCCACGCGGTAGCGGGCCGGCGCACCGGCGGAGCCGATAGAGGACGTGGCGGCGCGCCGGGCGGTCACCTGGCCGCCAGCGCCGGGGACCTGGCGAGGTGCGACGCGAACGCCTCGCGCGCGTAGGCCACGCTCTCGGCGATGGTAGCGTACCCCACCTCGAGCACGAGCCACAGTTCTTCCCCGAGGGGACCTCGCTCGGCGAGCAGGTCCACGATGGGCGGGAGATCGACGTGCCCCTGCCCGAGCGCGCAGTGGCGCAGCCCCAACAGGCCGCCCGGCGTGAGTCCCCGGTTCCCCGGCTCCGCCTCCACGATCATGTCATTTATGTGCGTCGCGAGCGTATAGGGCGCCAGCGCCTCCGCCGCGGCCAAGGGCTCCTCGATGACGGCGTAGGGATTGGCCGTGTCCAGGCGGGCGCCCACGGCCGGGCTGCCCACGCGCGCCAGCACCTGCGCCAGCTCGTAGCCGCGATAGTCCGCGTGGTTCTCGATGGCCAGCTTGACGCCAGCCGACTCGGCGACGGGCGCAAGGCGGCTGAGCGCCGCGCCGAGGCGGTCCAACTGCTCGTCGAGCGGTGGTTCCTTCAGCCACCGGCCGCCGTGCAGCGGTGACGTGGTGCCGATGATTTCGACCCCCAGTGGCTTGCACGCCCGCTCGACGAACTCGGCGAACTTCTCGTTGGGTTGGTCTGCACCGTTGGCGATGTAGTTGTCGCCGAATCCCAGCTCCAACTCGATCCCGTAACGCTCCATCAGGCCGCGCACGCGGTCCGCCCAGCCGGGGTCTTCCCAGCCGGTGGACCGCATCGAGACCACCTGTAGCCCAAACGCGTGCGACGCCGCCAAGACCGCCTCCGGGCGCACGCCTGAAGGCGTGCGCTCCTTCGCGAGCGACGTTCCCATAGCTCCAAGCTTCACGTCTTCTCCCCTCGGCTCTCTTGGCCTTGTTAGCTCTCTTGGCCCCGTTAGCCGCGCTGCGTCTTGAAGCGCGTCTTGTACTCGGTGTACGCGTTTGTCGCCTCGCGGTGGATCTGGTCCAGCGCGTCCCTGGCAGTGCGCTTCCCGGCGATCGCCTCGTCCAGCGCGGTGAAGGGCACGCTTACCGGCACGTAGTAGCCGAACTGTGCGAACTCGGCGCGTTGCACTGCCTCGACGTACGCTTTCTGCAGCGGGTCCTTGGCCACCTCCGCCAGCCCTGGTGACTTCAGCCAGCCCGGCAGGCCGTTCATCCGCGCGACATTGGTGGTGCCCTCCTCGGAGGCGCCACAGTATTTCATGAACTGCCAGCCCGCGTCGCGTTCCTTCGCGCCCGCCACCATCGCGATGCCCCAACCGCCGATCGTGACCGCGCCCGTCTTGCCGGGCGCCTCCCCCGGCAGGGGCCCCGCGCCGATCAGCTCCGGCGTCGCCATCGAGGGGTCGGCGCTCATGATGCCGTTCAGCGCCGATGGCGTGAGTGGGTGCATGCTCCACTTGCGCGACACGAAGAATGGCACGTTCGGCCGGTTTGCAGTCGCCGCGGTCTCAAGCGCCTTCACGCGTGCCGCGTCCAGCCGCCGTGCCCACTCCACGTACCACTCGACGGCACGCAGGATGCGTGGGTGGTTGAACGTCAGCTCATCCTTCTGCTCGTCATAGAACGAGCCGCCGAATGCTCTGGTCCACGCATTGATCGTGTTGCCGCCCGTTCCATAGAAGTCCCACGGCTGCATCCCAACCCGCTCGAGCTCCCCGCCTCGGTCGCGGTGCAGCCGCGCGATCATCGAGTCGAGCTCGGCGATCGTCTGCGGCCCTTTGTTCGAGTCTAATCCCGCCTCCTGGAAATGCGGCTTCAGCCAGTGCAGCACGAAGTCCGGGTTGGCCCGGAACGGCAGCGCCCGCACTTTGCCGCCGTAGCTCATGCTCACCCACAGCGCTGGCGGGAAGTCATTCTTAGAGAGGCGGTCGCGCTTGAAGTACTCGTCGACATCGGTGATCAGCCCCGGATCAGTCCAGGTGCGGAACCGCGACGGCGAGAGGCCCGTCAGCGTCGGGGGCGCGCCGCCCACCTGCGCCGCCGTCAGTTTCGTCTGCACCGTTCCCTGGGCGTCATCCGCCTGGTCCGTCGCGTCGATCGTGCATGACGGGGACTTCGCTGTGTAGTCGGTGACGAGCTTCTTCATCACCTCGCCGCCGATGCCGTACGCCCACACTTCGACCTTGGTCCGGCAGCCGGTCGTCGAGGCCACTGCCTGCTGTCCGCCGCTCGCGCCAGGTCCGGCGCACGCAGCTGAAAGCAGCCCTCCTCCCACCGTCGCTGCGGCACTTTGCACGTGCATCCTGCGCGTGTGTCTTGTGCTTCGAATCACGAGGCCCTCCCCGCCAGCTTTCCTTCCGCCACGGTGTGCTACTGTCCTAGGCTCACTCAGTCGACGCGATTATCGATAATGATGGACCGGGGCCACTATATAGCGCCCCCGCAGGCCCGTCAAGGACGCACGACCGGCGCGGAATGGTCCGATGCACCTACCCATACGCTGGCGACGGGGGAGTATCGATAACGGCGAGCGAGGTGCCCCGGTCCGCGCGGCGACTACGCTCGGGCGCTGACCGCGGCCGCCTGTGCGGACCCGCCGCGGACCGTTAGCCATAATGCCGTCAATGAGGGCGCTGCAGTACCGAGGACCGGCCGACGTGCGGGTGGTGGAAGTGCCGTACCCCGTACCGGATGCGCACGAGGTCATCGTCCAAGTCGCCGCGTGGCTGACCTGCACCCATTGGGAGTTGACACTGTGTGACGGGGTGGACATCTTCGAGCGGCCGGGCTACCCGCGTTACCCCCTTGATCCAGGCTGGCCCGGGCACGAATGGTCCGGCGTCGTTGCCGAGACAGGTGAGGGGGTGTCCCGCGTGAAGGTGGGCGATCTCGTGGCGTTTTGGGGCAGCGCCCCCGGCGACAAGCGTCCCTCGATGTGCTCCTACCTGGAGTACAAAGTCGTGCATGAGGCAAGCGTGCTGTTGTTCCCGGCGGAGCACTCCTTCGCTGGCGCCGCGCTGTTGGAGATGCTGACCTCCGTTTGTTCCTCGGTGGTGCGGGCCGGGTCGGTGGCCGGCAAGCGAATTGGCGTCTCTGGCTTGGGCGCGGCGGGGCTCCTCTGTACCCAGGCCCTGCGTGCCCTGGCTCCCGCTGAGTTGGTCGGCTTCGACCCCGTGTCCGAGCGGCGCGCACTGGCGCTCCGCGCCGGGGCGGACCACACGCTCGCACCTGACGGCCCGGCGTGGGAGGCGCTGCGCGCCGCGCCGCTCGACCTCATGATCGACTGCTCGGGTGCGGGTGCGGCGATCAGCGCGGCGCTCAAGGTGACCAACGGTCGCGTGCTGGTCTTCGGCGTGCCGCACGGACCGGTGGCATTCGGCCCAGACCAGTGGCGCAGCGGCGTCACGCTCGAGGGCTACGGCGGCCGCCTGCGCGCCGCGGCGGACCTGGCGCGCCATCTCCTGGTGACGCGCCAGGTCGACGAGTCGCTCTACGTCACGCACACGTTGCCGCTGGAGGAGTATCCACGAGCGGTGGACCTGCTGCGGCGAAAGGAGGCGGTTAAGGTGTGTTTCCTTCCCGGCGGGTCCGGCAGCTAGCACAAAAACGGCGTGGAGCGGCGGCGCGCCGCCGCTGGACCCTACGAGAGGAGCCAGCGCACCGCCTGTACGGTGAGCGCCCGGAATCCAGAGTTGGCGATCGCCTGGCCGTCGTGCCCCAGGGCATTGACGCAGATCTTCCCTTGACCTAGAGGCTTGACGTATACCAGCGGCGCACGCGGCTGCTGCTTGCGCCAGGCGTGCGCCTCCTCATGACGCGGATCGGGCGCCTGCCCCTCGCGCAGCCGGTACGGCGCGCCCGCCGCGCGGCCGTTGTAGCCTGCCAGCACCGTCACGTCCGGCGTCAATTCGTCGAGGCAGTACAACTCGTCGGTGATAGCGAAGTCGTCCACGCCCGCGGTAATGGGGTGCTCGCGGTCGTAGAGGTTGACCTGAATGTCCTGGTAGGGCAGGTGCGGGAAGCGCTTAATGTAGCTCGCACCGATCGCCTGCGGCCCGCCCTCAACCATGCGCACGGTGTATGGCGCCGCGTGAATGCCCAGCAGCGGCGTCCCGGCGCGCACCACGTCGAAGAGCTCGTCGATGGGCTCCGACGGTGGCTGTCCCATGGTGGCCCAGAGTACGAGTAGATCATAGCGGGACATGCTCTCTCTGGTCTGACCGGGTAGATCGTCGGTGAGAGTGAGGTTCAGGCCACCCGGGCCGGCCATCAGCCCGGCGAGCTCCTCGTAGTGCTCCTCCTTGTTGTGGTAGGCATCGCCCCCCATGATGAGCAGGGCAGTGGGTCTGGGCATGCTCTCTCCTTCGTGCAGTCGTGCAGTGATTAGGTGGCGATCACGCGAGCGCAGCGAGCTACGTGACGATCCAGCCGCCGTCCACGTAGATGCACTGCCCGGTGACGTACGAAGCATCATCGCTCGCGAGGAAGACGGCCACCTTGGCGATCTCGTCCGGATCGCCGGCGCGCTTCATCGGGATGAGGTTTAGCACCACCGGTAGCACCTCCGGGTTCTGCATGACCCAGGCGGTCATGTCCGTCGCGATGAGACCGGGGTTGATGCAGTTGACGCGGATGTTATTGCTGGCGAGCTCCGCGGAGAGGTTGCGCGTGAGCGCCTCCACGCCGCGCTTGCTGGGGGCGTAGTGGGAGCGGCCGGGCAGGGCCATGCCGGACTGGATTGAGGCCAGATTGACGATGGCGCCGGGCTTGTTCTTCGCTACCAGCCGGCGCACCACTGCCTGGCAGGTGAGCCACTCACCCTTCAGGTTCACGTCCAGGACGCGCTGGTACTGCGCCTCGGACATCTCGAGGAAGGGGATGATGGTCTCGATCCCGGCGTTGTTGACCAGCACGTCTACCGTGCCGAGCTCCCGGCCGATCCGCTCCACCATCGCCTGCACCGCTGCGCCGTCGGAGACGTCCGCCTCCACGGCAATAGCCCGGCCGCCGCTGCCGGTAATCTCCTGGACCAGTGCCTCGGCGTCCGCCCGGTTGTCCTTTCCCTGGACGGGCTCCAGACCAGTGATGTAGTTGATGGCCACCGCAGCACCCTCGCGGGCACAGCGCGCGGCGATGGCGCGGCCGATCCCGCGCGACCCCCCGGTAACGAGTGCGACTCTCCCGGCCAGTTTCCCCTCTGCCATACTGCTCCCTCTGGTGGTGTGATGGGCGCCCTGCACGCCATGCAGCGCCCAGTTTACTTCTGCGCGTCCCAGCCCTTATTCTGGTCCAGGAAGGGCTGCATGCGGCGCGAGGCGGTCTCCATTGCCTCTTTGACGGGGATCTCCTGCTTGAGCAGTTTTGCCCGCTCCTCGGACCAGATCTTGTCCAGTTCCAGCTTGACCGGCGAGATCGGGCGACCGACCACCGAGTACTTCTCGGATGGCGCCACGATCTGCACGTTCGGCATCGCCGCCTTGCTCTTCTCGTATTCCTTCATTGTGGAGAGGCGCACCGGCGTACCCAGACCGGTCTTCACAAACTGGTGGAGGAGCGAGCGATCCGGGTCTTTGCCCAGCAGCTCGGATTCGTAGAGCCACGTCTCGTCGCGGAACTTGCTGTTGGTGGTGATGGGGTAGCCGGATCCCATTGAGGAGGACACGCGCTTCCCAGTCGGGCCTATGGGCCAGTTTGCAATCGGCGACTCGAAGCTGATGTTCTTCGCGATCCAGCCGCGGTACGTCCACGGGCCGCCGACGCGCATGGCGATCTTACCCTGGAGGTAGAGGTCGTCCGCGCTGCCCTGGAAATTGCCGGGAAGCGGGTTGACCTTGTGCTTATGGAACAGGTCCATCCAGTATTGCATCGCCTGAATCGAGGTCACACTTCCGAGTTGAGTCTTGGTCTCTGTATCGTCGACGTACCGGCCACCCCACGGCGAGATGTAGCTATCCATGCTCCACCCGCCGCCGGGACCACCGTCAAGGATGCCCCACTGGCCCTGGCTCTCGCTCGTCAGTCGCTTGGCGGCGTCCACGACATCATCCCACGTCCACTTGTCGTCAGGAGGCTTGACACCGCCCTTCTTGAAGAGGTCGGCGTTGTACCAGAGCATGTTCGCGCCGTGGTCGTACGGGATGGCGTACACCTGGCCGCTGCGACTGTACATGTCAATCGCCACCTTGGGGAAGTCGTTTAGATCGAACGTCTTGTCCCTATTCAGGTACGGCTGCATCGAGACGACGATCTTGTTACTGATGTAGTACTGGATCTGCGTACCCTGGGCATAGATCATGTCTGGCAGAGTGCCGGCGGAGGCGTCGACGACCATCTTGGCCATCGCGTCGAAGGAAGAGGAGCTGCCGCCGAGGTACTCCATAGTCAGCCATGGGTACTTGGCCTTGATCGCCTTGTCAGCCGCGTCGTAGGCGCCCCACTGTGTGCTGGCGGGCGACTGGATGTTGGTGGTCAGTTTAACGGGCGCATGATCCTTGTTCACTGCCTCCCGACTCACGCCGCCGATCGCGCCACAGGCCGCCAGCACCGCCGCCCCCAGGCCACCAACCGCACCCGCAAGAGTCCGGCGCGTCATCCCCTTCACGTTCATGCTGTGATCCCTCCTGCTATCTGGCATGTGCTAAATCGCTGTGCTGGCTCGTTGGCTGATGCCTTGCTGGGGCTAGGTGATCGTGCGCATGTATTGGCGGCCCCCTCATTAGTGCGCTTTGCCGTGGCAGCGGCGTTCTTTGCCGTGATGGAAGACAGGGAGGCAGCGGTGGCCTCCTCCTCCGGGATGTTGGGGAGGACCAGCTCCGCCACTTCCCAGATGTGCTGGCGGATGGCGGCGGCGGCAAGCACCTGGTCCCCCGACCGGTACGCACCGAGCAGCGAACGGTGGCGTTCCGCCAGCACCACCGGATCGGGCCCCACCAGGCGCGTGTAGGTGACGAAGCGCCAGTTAAGTGGATTCACCGCCAGCCAGGACTTGAGCAGCAGATCGTGGCCGGCGCGCTCCACCAGGTAGCGGTGGAACGCCACGTTCATCTCCACGCTGTGCGCGTACGCCTCGGCCCCCGGGGAGGAAGCCGTGCCGGCGGCGCGGCCAATGGCCGCCGCCGCCATCTCGTCCACGATGCCCTCGAGGGCGCGGAAGTCGGCCTCGGTCAGCCGCGGCATCACCCGCCGCGCGGCGAACGCCTCCAGCTCCATCCCCAGTGAGTAGCGCTCGGCTGCCTCGCGCCGCCCCACGCGGCGGACGAAGGTGCCTCGATGGGGCCGGGTGATCAGGAGCCCATCGCGCTCCAGCGTGCGCAGCGCCTCCCGCACCGGTGTCTGGCTGATCCCGAGTTGGCGGGCGAGTTGGTACTCGACGATCTGATCGCCTTCCCGGAGGGCGCCGGTGAGGATCTGATGCTCAAGTACCTCCCGCACACGGGTGGGGAGCGTCGTCCGCGCTTCACCCCCCGTGCTTCCGTGAGAGGCGTTCTTATCGATAATCACGGCGTGACCCCCCTTATACACTACCCTTCGCTACCCGTCAATAGCCGGTTCCGGTGCAGTGGAAACGCTGTTCTTGACAGCGACTGATCTGCTATCGATAATCCCGCGGCATGAGGCACGCGAAACAGGCGATCGCTGAGGAAGGTGCGGACACACGATGAAGGGACTGCAGATCACCCACCCGGGGCATTTCGAGATCGTGGACGTGCCCGCGCCGGAGCCGTATCCGGATGAGGTGCTGGTGGAGATCAAGGCGATCAACAGCTGCACCCACTGGGACCTGACGGTATGGGATGGGGTGGACATCTTTGGCCGCAAGGGGCATCCCGAGTACCCCTACTACGTGGGCGGGCCGGGGCATGAGTGGTCCGGCGTGGTGGTGGCCAAAGGCGACCAGTTCAACACGGTGAGCGTAGGGGACCGCGTCGCCTACTGGGGCAGCCCTCCCGGCGTGAAGCCGCTGCGCCAGGGTGGCCGCCAGTACGGTGGCTACGTGCAGC
>Ga0183260_10005189_pt1 | contig 10284 bp, 7 predicted proteins | sample AntDrymUQ4972206_2_FD_129768 | JGI IMG/M metagenome (GOLD analysis project Ga0183260, IMG submission 129768) | Polar desert sand microbial communities from Dry Valleys, Antarctica - metaG UQ497 (22.06) (version 2) (version 2) | ecosystem: Environmental > Terrestrial > Soil > Desert | place...
CCTCGGTCCTGGTGGACAACCTGGCGGCCAAGGCCACCGCCACCCTGGCCCTGCTGCACCTGCTCGACAAGTCCGGCATCGACCCCACCTCGATCGACTACGTCGTCGGGTGCGGCGAGGAGGCCATCGGCGACCGCTACCAGCGGGGCGGCGGCAACATGGCCAAGGCCGTGGCCGAGGCCGCCGGCCTCACCGAGGCGTCGGGGGCCGACGTCAAGAATTTCTGCGCCGCCCCGGTTCCTGCCCTGGTGATCGCCGCCAGCCTGGTCGCCTCCGGCGTGTTCGGCCGGGTGGCCGTGGTGGCCGGCGGCTCGCTGGCCAAGCTGGGCATGAAGTTCCAGGGGCATCTGAAGAACGACCTGCCCATCATGGAGGACGTCCTCGGCGGCACGGCCGCCCTAGTGCAGGCCGACGATGGCGTGTCGGCCCGCATCCGCCTCGACGTGGTCGGTCGTCACAAGGTGTCGCACGGCGGATCGGCCGGCGCGGTGATGGAGGCGCTGGCCATCGAGCCGCTGAGCCGGTCGGGCATCGCCCTCACCGACGTCGACGACTACGCCACCGAGCTGCACAACCCCGAGATCACCGAGCCCCAGGGATCGGGCAACGTCCCCGAGCGCAACTACAAGACCATCGCCGCCCTGGCCGCCCGCCGGGGCGACATCGACAAGGCCGACATCGCCGCCTTCGCCGCCGAGCGGGGGATGCCTGGGTTCGCCCCCACCCAGGGCCACCTGGCGTCGTCCCTGTGCTACCTGCCGCACGCCGTCGAGCGGCTCACCACCGGCGACGCCGAGCGGGTGATGCTCATCGCCAAGGGCAGCCTGTTCCTGGGCCGCATGTGCCAGCTGTCCGACGGGATGAGCGTCCTGCTGGAGCGCAACGCCGGCACCCACAACAAGGAGGAGCAACCGTGAGCACCGACCTCGTCACCGAGGCCACCAAGGAGACCTTCCGGGACCTCGTCGCCGAGGGCCAGGTCCTCGTCGACGTGTGGGGCCCCGACTGTCAGCCCTGCCTGCGCATGATGCCGCACGTCGAGAAGCTGGCCGAGGAGAGCGGCGGTACCCTCCGGGTGGTGAAGGTGGAGGCGCCCAAGGCCCGCCGGCTCTGCATGGAGCTGAAGGTGATGGGCCTCCCCGCCTTCCTGCTGTTCCGCGACGGCGAGGAGGTGGCCCGCATCAACGGCCCCCAGGTGACGGAGGAAGGCCTGAGCGCCTGGCTCAACGAGAAGACTGAGGCCCAAGCGGCCCCACAGAGCGAAGATGCTGAGGCCAAAGCGGCCCCACCGAGCGACAACAAGGAGTCTGCATGAGCGTCCTGAAGGACAAACAGGTCATCGCCCTCGGCGAGCGGGACGGCGTCTCCGGCCCCGCCATCGCCGCCATCGCCAAGGCCGCCGGGGCCTCGGTGGCCTTCACGGCCACGGAGTGCTTCGTCTGAACGGCCTCCGGAGCCATGGACCTCGAGAGCCAGGAGAAGATCCTCCGGCTCAGCCAGGAACACGACCCCAAGGACCTCGTCGTGCTGATCGGTGCCCCCGACCCGGAGGCAGCGGAGATCACGGCGGAGACAGTGGTGTCGGGTGACCCGGCGTTCGCAGGTGCCCTGGCCGGGACCCAGTTGGGTCTCAGCGTGTACCACGTGCTCGACGACGACGTGAAGGCCGAGGTGCCCGACGACGTCTGGGACGACCAGATCGGCGTCATGGCCGACGTCCTCGAAGCGGAGGACCTCGTCAAGGCCGTCGTGTCGATGCGCCAGGCGTAGCCCGCCCCGCGCGCTCCAGGCGCTCAGCCCCTGTCGACAGCCATGAGGTAGTCCCGCGCTGTCTCCTGGACCTCACCGCGACCCCGCTCAGACGCGTCTCGTATCGCAGCGCGAGCGTCGCCGTCATTCTCACTTCCGGGACCAGAGTTGATGATCCCGATCAATGCCTGATAAGCCAGATGCTCACACGCGTGATCTTCCATTACTCCGTACAGGAGGTTGATGAGGGGGGGTACGATCCGCGGCTCGTAGCTCTTGGTGAGGGCCCAAACTGCCATAGCGGACGGCCGTTCCGTGGACCTCACGTACTCAATCAGATCGTCCACGATCCCCTGCAGCTCCTGATCATTCAAACGACGGGTCGACCAATGATCGTCAAGGATGATGCTGAGCCCGCCGTCGTCACCAACAGGGCGCCGAACCCTCTCACGTTCGAGAATAAGCCCAAGGGTCCTGGAGGCATCCACAGCCTCTTCCCCTCCTAATCTAACATTTTCGAGCAGCTGAGGGATCGAGTTCATCGCCTCACGTCCTTAGGTTGTGACCGAATATGTTCTCTACGTCTACCCGGGCGTCCGTAGTTCTACCGTACGAGAAGTACTCGCTCTTGGAGTACCCCTCCGTGCCTATGCCACCTGGGGGTCGAGCGCTGATCCACTTGCTCTGCTTGGCCAGGGCGGGGGCCGCGGCGTTTTGGGCGGCCTTCGGCACGACTGATGAGACTGCGGCCGTGAGGGACGCCACGGCCGCCGAGGCGGTGATGCCCGGCTCGGCCTGCGCCGTTGCGGTGGTCGAGAAGGTGGGTCCGCCTTTACCCGTGTCCCATTGGACTTGAAAACGCATTACGAAGGGAACTTCTCGCTTCTTCCCAGCGGCCTCGTCGGTGCCGCCACTCGCCGCCTTGGCGGCCGTGCGACTCTTCTTCGATGGGTTGATCTCTCCGAGAATTGTCCAGTTGCCATCTTCCTCGATCGGTCTGAGGGACGTGAGGCCATAACGGATGCGGATAGCACCCAGAATCGGGACGAGTACTCCCTTCCCGACCGGCTTTCCCGCGAAGCGGTCGACCGCAGGCACAGCTGCCGATATGGCGGCGTCCAGCCGACGCTGCTTGCCTTCGGGGCTGTCGTCGCCGCCCAGGACCTTTGCCTTGGCCTTCGCGCCTAGGCCCTTCGCTCCGGCGATGAGGCCCTTGGCGGCTTTCACGGCGCCGCCGATGACGGCGTCGACGGCCTTGCCCACGGGGCCGCGAACCGAGTCGAGGATCGACTTGATCTTGTCGCCGATGCCGCCGAGGCCCAACAGGCTGGCCAGGAAGCTGATGACGATCGGCACCGCCCTCGAGAGGGCGCCCTCGATCTTGGCCGGGACGCCGCCCATGCCGCCGTTGGCGATGTCGGAGACGGCGTCGATGATGCTGCCGACCAGCTCGACCAGCGCCGCGCCCCGCTCCATGATCCACTGGACCACCGAGATCAGCGTCTGGATGATCTTGATGAGGGCGCCGGCCGGGTTGAGCATCCCGATCACCCACGTGATCCCGGCCTTGACGATCTTGGTGATCACAAAGTCGCGGATCTGGCCCATGACCATCTCCTTGAGGTCGCCGACCTTGTCGACGATCCACTTCCAGAGCCCGCCCACGCCCTCCTTGACCAGGATCATGAAGACCTCGGCCTTGGTCTCGAGGAACGACATCGCCTTCTCGCCGACGACCTTGACGATCTTGGGCCGGATCGCCCCCCACGTCAGGCCGAGGATCGAGAGGACCATCCTGATGATCCCCTGGAGGTCGAGCTTGTCGGGGATCTCGATGCCGGCCTCGGCCAGCTTGCCGAACAGCCAGCCCTGCAGGCCCTTCTTCAGGTGCTCGCCGATCCGGTCGGCGAAGCCCAGGAACCCGGCCTTCACCGCGCTCAGGAAGTTCCCGATGAACTTCAGAGGGTCGGCGATGATCTTCTTGAAGGCGCCGGCCGCCTTGGCCAGCATCCCCATGAACAGGTCCTTCAGCTTCAGGATGGCCTCGATGGCGTCGCCGATGGCGGCCTTGGCCTTGGACCAGGCGCTCTTGTTGGCGGCCTGCGCCTCCTCGATCTCCTTGTTCACCTCGCTGAGGGCGGCGGTGTACTTCCCGGCCAGGTCCTCAGCCAGCGACTGAGACTTGGCGTCGACGTCGGACTCCAGCTGGTTGAACTTCTCGTCCATCCCCTTGGCGGCGTCGGCGGCCAGCTTCTGGATGTCCTGGGGCTGCTTGGTCACCCAGTCCTTGATCTCGAGGCGGCCCGCGGTGATGCGGTCCTTGGCCCTGTCGATCTCCCGGCCCACCACGTCAGCCACGTTGGAGATGACCCGCTCCATGCCCTTCTCGTAGTTGCCCCTGGCCCGCTCGTAGATCTGCTTGACCTCCCGGACCTCCGACAGGTCCTTGAACAGGTCGATGCCCCACTGGATTTTGCCGTCGATGCCGGAGTAACGGCGGTCCTTGAAGGCTTCGAGCTCGCGCTTGTGCTCGGCGGTGAAGGCCTTGCGGACGTCGGCCTCGCCCTTGGTGAAGGCCTGGTCGACCTTGCCGTCCAGCTCGGTGAGGATCTTCTCGACGTCGGTCTTGGTCTTGTCGAAGATCTTGTTGAGCTCGCCGGCGATCTGGGCCCGCTTGGCCTCGTCCTTCGACTTCTGGTCGGTCTTCTTGGCGCCGGCCTGGGCCAGGGCGTTCTTCTTGGCCCCGACCATGGCGTCGACCCCGCCCTTGCCCTTCTGGGCCGCATCCGCCTCGGCCTTCTTCAGGACGTTGGCCTCCTTGGACCGGATGTCCTTGGGTGCCTTGGCCGCCAGGACCTCGCCTTCCTTCTTCGCCGCCGCGGCCTCCATCATCTGGGGCTCGTTGGACTTCTTGAGGTCTGACTCCGAGACGTCCGCCTCGGCCATCTTGTCGTTGACCTCGTTCTTGGGGCCCGCGAAGTCGGTTTGCTCGGGCGGGACCTTGGCCGGCATAGCCTTGGCGAACTCCGGCGTCTTGGGCTTGGTCTCTTTGGCGGGCTCGAGCGGCTTCACCTCCTTGTCGCTCGCCTTGGAGGCGTCGGGGGCCTCCTTGGTCTTGGCGGCCACGTCCCTGGCCGACTCCTCCTTGCCGGTGGCGACCTTGCCCATCACCTGGCCCTTGACCCCGGCCGCCTTGCCCGAGTCGGCGAACTTGTCGGCCTCCTCGAGCGTCTTGGGGGCGGCGGCGGCGATGGCCTGCTTCACGGCGGCGATGAAGGCGGCCTTGTCGAACCCGCCCTTCTTGGCGCCGGCCATCTTGTCGACCTGGCCGGTCTTGGCCTTGGCCTGCTTGTCGTTGGCCGGAGGGACGGCGGCGTCGGCCGCCTTCTTCGCCTCGCCCTTGCCCGGCGGGTGGGCCCTGACCTCCTTCTTCGTCTTCTTCAGCTCCCCGCTGACCTTCTTGAAGCGAGGGTCGCTCCTGGGGTTGCGACGAACCGGCGGCGCCGGTGGGGCGTAGGAGCCGGCCTTGCGCTGGACCGAGACCCGGTGGCTGGCCACGGCACCGGCGGCCGCCCCCGCGAAACCGTCGGTTCCCGGCCCCTGCGAACCGGGGCCGGCGCCGGCGGGAGCGGTCGCGTCGTGTGCGGGCCGGGTCCTGGGCCGGCCGCCGCCGCGTTGCAACACCCAGCTCCAGCGTTGCACAGCTGTTGCAGCCGCCTCCGATCTGTGCTCGACCGGTGCGTCACCAGCCTGCGACGCCTCCGCCCCACGGCGGCGTCGGTCCGCATCCGAGGCCACCACCGGCGCCGCAGCCGTCATGGTGGGCGAGGCGCCCGCGATCGCCAAGCGTTCGACCTCGACGGGACCGGTCGTGGCGTGCGGCGAGCCGCCGACCGGGGCGCCGGTCCCGGAGATCACATGTCCGTCCTGATCGGTGGCCGCGCTGAACTCAACGGTCGCACCTGGTCCGTTCTGGGGGATCGTCTCCACCGCCGGAGCATCTGTCGCTTCGGCCTCCGCGAGGGACCCGATACTCGTCCTCGACGACTCGGTCGCCCAGCCCCGATGGGCCGGCGCCTCGGAGCCCGAGGTCTGGACGGCCGACCCGGGTGGCCCGCGGGCCGGTGCAACATGCACATCGACTGCGGTTGGCGAAGTGCTCAGGGCACCTGCTGGCATCGTGCTCCCCGCCGGGGCGGCCGGTCGGGCCAGGCGGCTGACGGTGGGCGAGCCGACCTCGCCGCTGGCGGGCCGGTCGGCGCCGTCGCTCTCACCGGCCAGCTCGTCGGCGCTCGTCGTCTGCGATCCCTCGAGCTCGGTTCTGCCAGCCGACCTGTCGTCGACCTGGCCCGGCCGCCTCGCCTGCACCTCCGAGCTCGCAGCCTCGGCGTCGAGGACCTCGGTCGGGGCCGCTCGTTGCACGGCCGGAGCCGGCACGATGCCGATGCTGGGGGCCGGCACCGCCGGCACGACCGAGGGGGCGGCGACCAGCCGCTGGAGCGGGGTCAGCCGGCGCCCCTCGCGGCGAGGGGGCACGTGGTGCAGGTCTGGGGGCGGCGTCGGCGCCGACGGCGGGAGGGGAGCCGAGCGTGCACCGGCGAGCAGCCGGCTGACTGCTGCGTTCCCGGCGGTCACCCCCAGCTGCTCGACACCGCTGACCTCACGCGCCGTCACCCCGCCGTCGCGAGCCGCAGCCGGCTCCTTCACCTCGGCGTGGTCAGCCCGAGCGCCCACGCCCCCAGTCTCCCCCACGCGCCCCTGCCCTTTCGGGAAGAATTGCTGCCGCCGCCGTCCGGATGCGGGGGTTGGTCACGATCCTGGCGAACCCGATCAGCGAGTGGTCGTTCAGGGCCAGCTCGTCTCCTCCTGCCACCACTTCCGCCAGCCACGTGGCGTACCGGTCATGTCGCTCCGCCTCACGCCGGAACGCGTAGACGAGCACGTTGACGTCCGGCAGGATCACCTCATCACTCGGCCTCGAGCGCCGCCCACAGAGCGTCTCGATCGGCGAGATCGACGAGGACGTCGCCGTCCGGGTCGCCGTAGGCCGGAAGGGGATCGGCCGTGTCCAGGGCCAGGGGCCTCAGGCGGTGGGTTCGGGGTCGGGGACGGCTTCGATGGGGGCGACGGCGGCGACCTGGTCGCCGGCGTCGGTGTTCATGACCCGGACCCCGGTGGCGTCGCGGCCCTGGCTGGAGATGTCACGCACCGAGGTGCGGATGACCACGCCGCCGGAGGACATGAGGACGACCTCGTCGTCCAGGTGGACCATGAAGGCGGCCACGACCTTGCCCTTCTTGGCCGTGAGGCGGATGGCGATGAGGCCCACCCCGCCCCGGGTCTGGCTGCGGAAGTGGGCGATCTGGGTGCGCTTGCCGTAGCCGGCGTCGGTGACGAGCAGCAGCGACCGGTCGTCGCGGCACACGTCGCAGGACACCAGCTCGTCCCCGGCCCGCAGGCCCATCCCCCGCACGCCCTGGCTGTCGCGGCCCATGGTGCGCACGTCGTCCTCGCCGAAGCGGATGGCCATGCCCTTCTGGCTGACCATCAGGATGTCCTCGTCACCGGTGGTCTTGATGACCCGCACCAGCTCGTCGCCGTCGAGCAGCTTGATGGCGATGAAGCCGTCCCGGCGTGACTTGTCGTACTCGGACAGCAGGGTCTTCTTCACCTGCCCCTTGCGGGTGGCGAAGAACAGGTGGCCGCCGCCCTCGAAGTCGCGGGTGTCGATGATCGTCTGGATCCGCTCCTCGGGGGCCAGGGGCAGCAGGTTCACGATCGGGGTGCCCTTGGCCGCCCGCTCCCGGATCGGGATCTCATGGGCCCGCAGCCGGTACACCTTGCCCCGGTTGGAGAAGCACAGCAGGAACGCATGCGCGCTGGTGTGCAGCACCTCGGTGACGAGGTCCTCCTCCTTCAGCTTGGCCCCGGTCACCCCCTTGCCGCCCCGGGCCTGGTTGCGGAAGGCGCCGGCCTCCAGCGACTTGACCCAGCCGGCCCTGGTCATGGTGATGACCAGCGGCTCGTCGTCGATGAGGTCGAGGTCGACGATCTCGCCGTCGTCGTGGGTCAGCTCGGTGCGGCGAGCGTCGGCGTAGCGGGCCCGCACGGCAGCCAGCTCGTCCTTGATGACCTGGCGCAGGGCGGCCGGGTCGGCCAGGATGCGCTCGAGCTCGGCGATCTGGCTGCGCAGCTCCTCGAGCTGCTGCTCCAGCTCGACCCGGGCCAGGCGGGTCAGCTGGCCCAGCCGCATCTCGAGGATGTCGTCGGCCTGCACCTCGGAGAACTCGAACGGCTCGGCCATCAGCGAGGCCTTGGCCGCCCGCCGGTCGTCGGCCGCCCGGATGAGGGCGATGATGGCGTCGATGACGTTAACGGCCTTCAGCCGGCCCTCGCGCAGGTGCTCGTCGCGGCGGGCCTTGTCGAGCCGGTGCTGCGACCGCCGGGTCAGCACCTCGACCTGGTGGGCGATGTAGGCCTCCAGCGCCGTCTTCAGGTTGAGGGTGCGGGGCACGCCGGGCGTGCCCCCCGAGGCGCCGACGAGTGCCACCATGTTCACGCCGAAGCTGGTCTGCAGCGGCGTGAGCTTGTACAGGTTGTTCAGGACCACCTGGGGGTTGGCATCGCGCTTGAGCGGGATGACCAGCTTCACCTTGCCGCCGGCCGACTGGTCGATGGCGTCGGCGATGCCGTCGAGAGTCTTGTCGTTGGCCAGCTCGGCCACCTTGGCCAGCACCGCCTTGGGGCCGACCTGGTAGGGCAGCTCGGTGACGACGATCTCGAAGCCCCGCCTGGTGTCCTCGATGGTGGCCCGGCCCCGCATCTTGATGGAGCCCCGGCCGGTCGTGTAGGCGTCGATGATCCCCTGGCGGCCCAGGAGGAACCCGCCGGTCGGGAAGTCGGGCCCCTTCACGAAGTGCATCAGCTCGGTGGGGGTGGCCTCGGGGTTGTCGATCAGGTGCACGGTGGCGTCGACGATCTCGCCCAGGTTGTGGGGCGGGATGTTGGTGGCCATGCCCACGGCGATGCCCTGGCTGCCGTTGACCAGCAGGTTGGGGAACCGGGCCGGCAGGACCGACGGCTCCTCGTCGGTGTTCGAGTAGTTGGGCACGAAGTCGACGGTGTCCTCGTCGATGCCCTCGAGCAGGACGTTGGCCAGCGTGGCCAGGCGGCTCTCGGTGTAGCGGGAGGCGGCGGCCCCGTCGTCCATCGAGCCGTAGTTGCCGTGGAAGTCGATGAGCGGGTGGCGCAGCGAGAAGGGCTGGGCCATGCGCACCAGAGCGTCGTAGATGGCGCTGTCGCCGTGGGGGTGGTAGTTCCCCATGACCTCGCCGCAGATCTTGGCGCACTTCAACCGGGTGCGATCGGACCGGGCCCCCATGGCCCACATGCCGTAGAGGATCCGGCGGTGCACCGGCTTGAGGCCGTCGCGGGCGTCGGGTAGGGCCCGGGCCACGATGACCGACATGGCGTAGTCGAGGAACGAGCGCTCCATCTCCTCCTGGATCTCGATGGGCTCGATGCCCAGGCGGGGCGGCACCTGGCCTTCGAGGGTCTCGGGGATCTCGGGCGGGCCCGGGCCGTCGCCGTTGGTGCCGGAGATGTCAGACATCGAGGAACCTCACGTCCTTAGCGTTGCTGGTGATGAAGTGCTTGCGGCTCTCGACGTCCTCGCCCATCAGGATGCTCATCACCTCGTCGGCCAGGCCGGCCTGCTCGACCGACACCTGCAGCAGGGTGCGCGGGCCGGCCTCCATGGTGGTCGTCTTCAGCTCGCCGAAGTCCATCTCGCCCAGGCCCTTCAGGCGCTCGAACGGGTTCTTGTGGTTCGGGTTGGCGGCCAGGAAGGCGGCGCGGGCCGCCTCGTCCTTCAGGTACACCCGCTCCTTGCCCACCAGGGTCGAGAAAAGCGGCGGCTGGCAGATGTAGATGAAGCCCCGCTCGAACAGCGGCTTCATGTAGCGGAAGAAGAACGTGAGCAGCAGGGTGCGGATGTGGCTGCCGTCGACGTCGGCATCGGCCAGGATGCAGATCTTGTGGTAGCGGGCCTTGCCGGCGTCGAAGTCGTCGCCCAGGCCGGCGCCGATGGCCTGGATGAGGTGCTGGATCTCGTTGTTCTTGAGCATCCGGTCGATCCGCGCCTTCTCGACGTTCAGGATCTTCCCCCGGATCGGGAGGATGGCCTGGTTCGTCGGGTTGCGGGCCTGCTTGGCCGAGCCGCCGGCTGAGTCGCCCTCGACGATGAACAGCTCGGCGTCCTCGGGCTTGGTGCCGCGGGCGCAGTCGGCCAGCTTGTCGGGCATGCCGGCGCCCTCCAGCGCGCTCTTGCGGCGCACCGCCTCGCGCGCCTTCTTCGCCGCCTGGCGGGCCTGGGCCGCGTCGCGGGCCTTGGAGATGATGGCCTTGCCCTCGTTCGGGTGCTCCTGCAACCACTCGAACAGCTTGTCGTTGGTGGCCTTCTCGACCATCGACCGCACGGGGACGTTGCCCAGCTTGGCCTTGGTCTGGCCCTCGAACTGCGGCTCGCGCAGCTTC
>Ga0183260_10005191_pt1 | contig 10279 bp, 9 predicted proteins | sample AntDrymUQ4972206_2_FD_129768 | JGI IMG/M metagenome (GOLD analysis project Ga0183260, IMG submission 129768) | Polar desert sand microbial communities from Dry Valleys, Antarctica - metaG UQ497 (22.06) (version 2) (version 2) | ecosystem: Environmental > Terrestrial > Soil > Desert | place...
CAGCCGGCCTTGTGGCGCGGACGCGTGGGCCAGCCACAGCAGCCGCGACCGGGTGCGCTGCCCCGTCGCGAGGAAGTGCGTGCCGACCGGCTCGCCGGCGAGGATCGCCGCCGCGTCGTCGGCGGCGCCGACAACCGCCTGGACGCCGCTGCCGGTCGCGATCCGCGCCGCGTCGACCTTAGTGACCATCCCGCCGGTCGACACGGCGGTGCCGCGCGCGCCGAGGACGACGCCGTCGAGCACGGCCGCATCCGGCACCACGTCCAGCCGCTGGGCGCCGCCACGGCGCGGGTCGGCGTCGTACACCCCGTCGACGTCGGAGAGCAGCACGAGCAGGTCCGCCTCCACGAGCAAGGCGACCAGCGCGGCGAGCCGGTCGTTGTCACCGAGGCGGATCTCCTGCGTCGCCACCACGTCGTTCTCGTTGACCACCGGTACGACACCCATGTCCAGCAGCCGGCCGAGCGCCTGTCGCGCGTTGAGGTAGTGCGCCCGGCGTACGACGTCGTCGGCGGTGAGCAGCACCTGTCCGGCGATCAGCCCGTGCCGCCGGAACGATTCGGTGTAGCGGTGCATCAGCAGGCCCTGGCCGACCGACGCCGCCGCCTGCAGGGTGGCGAGGTCCTTCGGCCGAGCGGCCATGCCGAGCGGGCCGAGCGCAGCGGCGATCGCCCCGGACGACACGAGTACGACGACGCGACTGGCGACGCGCTGCGCGGCGAGCACGTCGACGACTCGGTCGACCGCCGCCACGTCGAGGTGGCCGTCCGGTGAAGTCAGCGACGACGAGCCGACCTTCACCACGACACGGCGCGCGTCGCGGACACCGGCCCGCACGTCGGTCGTGGTCACCTCAGTCCAGCCGGCGGTCGGTGCCGCGAGGCCCCGGGAGGTAGCCGGCCTCGGTCGACGGCTCCCAGTCGAAGGTCCAGTCTCCGATCGTCACCGCGACCCCCGGCTCGGCGTCGAGCCGGACCAGCTCGGCCTCGATGCCGATGCGCGCGAGCCGGTCGGCGAGGTAGCCGACCGCCTCGTCGTTGTCGAACTGCGTCTGGCGCACCCAGCGCTCGGGCTTCTCGCCGCGTACGACGAACCCATCCTCGGTCGCCTCAACCGTGAACCCGGCGTCGTCTACCGCGCGCGGCCGAAGCACGACCCGGGTCGGCGCCGCGGCGGGCGCGGCGGCGCGTGCTGTGGCGACCTCGCGGGCCATCGCGTAGGTCAACGCCGGGATGCCGCCGTGCGTCGGCACGGAGGTGAGGAAGACCTGCAGCCCGCGCTCCTCGATCGACGACGTGACCAGCTCGGCCATCTCGCGCGCCGACGGGACGTCGACCTTGTTCAACACGACGAGCCGCGGCCGCCCCTCGAGGCCGCCGTACTGCGCCAGCTCCTCCTCGATCGCGTCGATGTCGCTGAGCGGGTCGCGCCCGGGCTCCTCCGTCGCCGCGTCGACGACATGGACGAGGACGCTGCACCGCTCCACGTGCCGCAGGAACTCCAGGCCGAGACCCCGGCCCTGCGCGGCACCCGGGATCAGCCCCGGTACGTCGGCCACCGTGAAGACGACCTCGCCCGCGGTGACCACGCCGAGGTTGGGCACCAGCGTCGTGAACGGGTAGTCGGCGATCTTCGGCCGGGCCGCGGACAGCACCGAGATGAGCGAGGACTTGCCCGCGCTCGGGAAGCCGACCAGCGCGACGTCGGCGACCGACTTGAGCTCGAGGATGACGTCGGCGGCGCTACCCGGCTCGCCGAGCTCCGCGAAGCCGGGAGCCTTGCGTCGCAGCGACGCGAGAGCGGCGTTGCCGCGACCGCCCCGGCCGCCCTGCGCGATGACGTAGCGGGACCCGGGCCCGACGAGGTCGGCGAGCAGCTCGCCGTCGAGGCTCTTCACGACGGTGCCGTCCGGCACCGGCAGCACGAGGCTGTGGCCGTCGGCGCCGTCCTTGTTGCCGCCCTGGCCCTGCTTGCCCGACGTCGCCTTCTGGTGCGGGCGGTGGTGGTAGGCGATCAGCGTGGTGACCTGCGGGTCGACCACGACCACGACGTCGCCGCCCTTGCCACCGGTGCCCCCGTCCGGCCCGCCGAGCGGCTTGAACTTCTCGCGGTGGATCGACGCACACCCGTTGCCGCCGTCACCCGCGGCGGCGTAGAGGGTGACGCGGTCAACGAACTCGGCGGCCATCAGCCCGGCCCGCCGACGCGGCCGCGCCGTGCCGCGAGCACCTCCACACCGTCGACGATCAGCATGTCGTCACAGTAACCATTCATCTTCGGGCGGGAACGACAGAGGGCGGGTCCGGGGTGACCCGGCCCGCCCTCTCCTTGAGGTGTCTGACGCGCGGTGCGGGCTAGGCGTCCGCCGGGACGATGCTGACCGTCTTGCGGCCGCGCTTGAGGGCGAAGAGGACCTTGCCGCTCGCCAGCGCGAAGAGGGTGTCGTCGCTGCCGCGGCCCACCTGGTCGCCCGGGTGGAACTTCGTCCCGCGCTGGCGGACCAGGATCTCGCCGGCGTTGACCTGCTGGCCGCCGAAGCGCTTGACGCCGAGGAACTGGGGGTTGGAGTCGCGACCGTTGCGGGACGCGGATGCGCCCTTCTTGTGAGCCATCTCTACTTCCCGCTCTCGATGCCGGTCACCTTGAGCTGCGTGAGCGGCTGACGGTGGCCCTGGCGCTTGTGGTAGCCGGTCTTGTTCTTGAACTTGTGGATCCGGATCTTCGGGCCCTTGGTCGCCGCGAGGATCTCCGCGGTCACCGAGACGCCCTTGAGCGCGTCCGGAGCGGACGTGACCGTCTCGCCGTCGACGAGCAGCAGGGCGGGCAGGTTCACGGACGAGCCGAGACCGGCCTCGAGCTTCTCGACCTCGAGGACGTCGCCGACGGCAACCTTGTACTGCTTGCCGCCGGTCTTGACGATGGCGTACACGGTGGAGCTCCTGACACGTCTGGTGGGCATGCGAGCGCGAACGCCTCAGGGCGCGCACGAAGGGTCAGGGTAACGCACCAGGCCGGGGCGAGGCCAGCCGGGACCGGTCAGCCGACTCGCGGGGCGGACCGAGGGAGCGGGGTCAGACCGTGCGGAGGGCGACGTTGAAGCCCGCGGCCGACGCCTGCGCGAGCAGGCCCTGGACGGTTGGGCCCTCCTCGGTGCAGATGCCGATGCACAGCCGGCTGACGATGCCCAGCGCCTTGCCGCTCTCGATGTGCACGATCGGGCCGCCGGAGTCACCGAAGATGACCGGGCCGACCAGGTCGTAGATCTCGTCGTCGTCGTAGTTCATGACGCCGACGCGGCTCTGCCGGGTGAGCGTCGTCGAGTTGAAGCCCATGCCGTAGCCGGAGATCTGCACGAGGTCGCCGACCACCGTGTCCTGCCGCGTCGTGACCCCGGTCGGGTACGCCGGGTAGCCCTTCACGGCGGGGCTGACCCGCGACAGGAACTCCCGGCGGATCTCGACGAGGGCGACGTCCGGGGCGGTCGCGTCCTCGTTGCCGATCCAGGCGACGTCGCCGAAGGTCTCGCGCGTGGAGAGCAGAACGTCGTCGCCGACCTTGGATACGCAGTGCGCCGCAGTGCCGATGAAGGTCCGGCCCCGGTCGTCGCCGACCCCGTCGTACACGAAGTTGAGCGTGCAGCCGGCGTTGCCGCTCTGCGAGTAGGCGCCCGGCTGGATCAGCGGACCCTCAGCCGACGCGGACGGCACGAGCAGGGCGGAGGCCGCGACGGCGGCCGCGGTGAGGGCACGGAGAGAGGAGCGCATGGAATTCCTAACGAGTCAGGTGACGATGTGACACGCACAACGCCCCAATTCGCCGGAAAACTCCGACCAGGGTGGCCACAAAGGACTAACTGTCCGTCGTCCCTCGGGTTTACGCATCTTTTCGACCCCACGACCAGATTTCGGCCCTCAGATCTGGTCACCCGGTCGAAAAGTCGCCTCAGCGACGTGCGTCAGCCGGTCAGCGAGGCGACGAGGGCGTCGGCGGCGGCGTACGGGTCAGTCGTGCCCGCGACGACGGCCGCGGCGAGGTCGTCGAGGGCGGCGTCGCCGTGCAGGTTGCCGAGCCGGGCCCGCAGCGCGGTGACGGCGATGGCCTCGATCTCCGCCGCCGCGCGCGCGGTACGGCGTCGCTGCAACTCGCCGCTCTCGGCCAGCCAGGCGTGGTGGTCGTCGATCGCCTGCACGACCTCGGCGATCCCCTCCGAGCGTGCGGCGACGGTCTTGAGGATCGGCGGCCGCCAGCGGGTGGCTGGCCGGTCCCCGTGCGCCCCCGCGTCCAGAGAAGCAGCGTTGCGAAGGTCGCGGACGGTGTTGTCGGCGCCGTCGCGGTCGGCCTTGTTCACGACGAAGATGTCGGCGATCTCGAGGATGCCGGCCTTCATCGCCTGCATCGCGTCGCCCATGCCCGGCGCCAGCAGCACCACGGTCGTGTCGGCGTGCGAGGCGATCTCGACCTCGGCCTGCCCGACGCCGACCGTCTCGACCAGGATCACGTCGAAGCCGGCGGCGTCGAGGACGCGCAGCGCCTGCGGGGTCGACCAGGCGAGCCCGCCGAGGTGCCCGCGCGAGGCCATCGACCGGATGAAGACCCCCCCGTCCGTGGCGTGGTCCTGCATCCGCACGCGGTCGCCGAGCAGCGCCCCTCCCGAGAAAGGAGAGCTCGGGTCGACCGCGAGGACGCCGACGCGACTACCGCGCGCGCGGTACGACGTGACGAGCGCGGCGGTCGTCGTCGACTTGCCGACGCCGGGTGCGCCGGTGAGCCCGACGACGCGCGCCTTCCCGGCGCGCGGCGCGAGCGCCGCCATCACCTCGCGCAGCTGGGGCGAGGCGTCCTCGACGAGCGAGATCAGCCGGCCGACGGCGCGCGCGTCACCGGCGACGGCGCGCTCCACCAGGTCGGCGACGTCCTGCGCGCCCCGTCGGTCCAACGGTCGGTCGGTCGCGGAGTCCGCGGTCACCCGGCCACGCGCAGGATCAGCGCGTCGCCCTGGCCGCCACCACCGCACAGCGCGGCCGCGCCGACACCGCCGCCACGGCGGCGCAGCTCGAGGGCGAGGTGCAGAGCGATGCGCGCGCCGGACATGCCGATCGGGTGACCAAGCGAGATCGCGCCGCCGTCGACGTTGACCCGCTCGGCGTCGAGGCCGAGCTCCTTCATCGACTGGATGCCGACCGACGCGAACGCCTCATTGATCTCCACCAGGTCGAGCTGGTCCGGGGTCATGCCCTCGCGGGCGAGCGCCGCCTTGATCGCATTCGCCGGCTGCGACTGCAGCGAGGCGTCCGGGCCGGCGACGACGCCGTGGGCGCCGATCTCGGCGATCACGGTAGCGCCGAGCTCCTCGGCCTTCGCCCGCGACATCACGACGACGGCGCACGCGCCGTCGGAGATCTGCGACGCCGAACCCGCGGTGATCGTGCCGTCAGGGGCGAACGCCGGCCGCAGCTTGGCCAGCGACTCCGCGGTCGTGCCGGGTCGGACGCCCTCGTCATCGCTCACCAGCAGCGGGTCGCCCTTGCGCTGCGGGATCGACACCGGCGTGACCTCCTCGTCGAAGCGGCCGGCCTTCATCGCCGCGGCGGCGCGCTCGTGCGAGCGCGCGGAGAACTCGTCCTGTTCCTCGCGAGAGATGCCGAGCTTGCTGTTGTACGACTCGGTCGACTCGCCCATGGCAACCTGATCGAACGCACAGAACAAGCCGTCGTGCGACATCGCGTCGAGCAGCGTCGCGCTGCCGAACTTGAAGCCCTGGCGGGCGCCGGGCAGCAGGTGCGGCGCGTTGGTCATCGACTCCATGCCGCCAGCGACGACGACGTCGTACTCCCCCGCCCGGATCAGCTGGTCGGCCAGCGCGATCGCGTCGATGCCGGAGAGGCAGACCTTGTTGATGGTCAGCGACGGGACGGTCATCGGGATGCCGCCCTTGACCGCGGCCTGGCGGGACGGGATCTGGCCGGCGCCGGCCTGCAGGACCTGGCCCATGATCACGTAGTCGACCTGGTCGCCAGCGATGCCGGCGCGCTCGAGCGCGGCCTTGATGGCGAAGCCGCCGAGGTCGACGCCGCTGAACGGGGAGAGCGACCCCTGCAGCTTGCCGATCGGCGTACGTGCGCCGGAGACGATGACGGAGCCGGCCACGGGGGCCTCCTCGGGCGAGACATGTGAAGGTGTGGCCAGAATATCGGCTCATCCGACGCCGCCGGAACGAGGTGCCCCTTGCTCACCAGGATCGACCACGTCGGCATCGCCTGCCACGACCTCGACGAGAGGGTCGAGTTCTACGAGACCACCTTCGGCCTCACCGTCGCGCACCGCGAGACCAACGAGGAGCAGGGCGTCCACGAGGCGATGCTGCTCGTCGCCCCCGGCTCCTACGTGCAGCTGCTCCAGCCCACGCGCCCGGACTCCCCCGTCGGGAAGTTCCTCGCCCGCAACGGCGAGGGCGTGCACCACATCGGGTACGGCGTCGACGACGTCGAGGCCGCGCTGGTCGACCTCGGGGTCAAGGGCGTGCCGCTGGTCGACCAGCGGCCGAGGCACGGGTCGATGGGCGCGTCTATCGCCTTCCTGCACCCCAAGGGCGTCGGCGGCGTCCTGACCGAGCTCGTCCAGTCGCGCTGACCGCCGGGTGACGTGACCGTCGACCCGGCCGGACGCCGGCGCGCGCTCGCGGTGCTCTCCGTCGCGCTGATGCTGTCGATGACGACGTGGTTCTCCGCCTCGGCGGTGCTCCCCCAGCTGCGCGCGGAGTGGGACCTCTCGCGGACCGCGGGGTCGTTCCTCACCATCGCGGTGCAGCTCGGCTTCGTCGGCGGCGCCGTGCTGTCCGCGGCGCTGAACCTGCCGGACCTGGTCGCGCCGCGCCGGCTGATGCTGCTCGGCTCCGTCGTCGCGGCGACCGCGAACCTCGGACTGCTCGTCGCGGACGGGCCGGCGTCCGCGCTGCCGCTGCGCGCGCTGACCGGCGCGGCGCTGGCCGCCGTCTACCCGCCGGCGATGAAGGAGGTGGCGACGTGGTTCCGCCGCGGCCGCGGTGTCGCGCTGGGCGTCATGGTCGGCGCGCTCACCGTCGGGTCGGCGGCGCCGCACCTCGTCAACGCCCTCGGCGGGGTGGACTGGCGGGTGGTGGTCGCGACGACGAGCGCGCTGACGGTGGCCGGCGGCGCAATCGCGGTCGTCGCCGGGCGCGACGGGCCCTACCCGTTCCCGCGCGCGACGTTCGACCCGCGTCAGGCGCGAGCGGCGCTGGCGCATCGCGGCGTACGGCTGGCCACGGTCGGCTACCTCGGCCACATGTGGGAGCTCTACGCGATGTGGACCTGGTTTGGTGTCTTCTTCCTCGACGTCCTCGGTCGCCACGGCGTGGGAGACAGGGACTCCGTGGCGGCGTACGTCACCTTCGTCGTCATCGCCTCGGGCGCTCTCGGCTGCTGGGCCGGTGGCGTGCTGGGCGACCGCTGGGGACGCACCCGCACGACCGGCACGGCGATGGCGATGTCGGGCGCCTGCGCGTTCGCCGTCGGCCTGCTGCGGGACGCGCCGCTCGCGCTGCTGGTGGCGGTATGCGTGGTGTGGGGCGTCACCGTGATCGCCGACTCCGCGCAGTTCTCGACGATGGTCACCGAGCTCGCCGACCAGCGCTACGTCGGCACTGCGCTCACGCTGCAGCTCGCCGCGGGCTTCACGCTGACCGTCCTGACGATCTTCCTGATCCCGGTCGTCACCGACGCCTGGACCTGGCGGTGGGCGTTCGCGCTGCTGGTGCCGGGCCCGTTGCTGGGCGCGGTCGCGATGGCCCGGCTGCTCCGGTCGCCGTACGCCGCGGCACTGAGCAACGGCCGCGGCTAGTGGAACCGGACTAGGGCGTCTGGACCGACTCGACGACAGGGAGCCTGACGACGGTGTCCTGCAGCACCCACGCGCCGGCGGTGCGGCTGCCGTGCCCGGCGAACATCTCCGACACCGGCGAGAGCGTGAGGAACAGCGACTGGCCGGCCGGGACAGTGACGCTGACCGACGGGAGCGTCCACGTGCGCTTGGCGCCGACCACGGGCAGCAGCTCGCGCTGCGGCTGGACGAGCGACTGCACGATCCTGGCGTCGGCCGGGGTCGCCCCGATGGACAGCGCCGTGAACACGCGGTTGTCCACGCCGGCCGACGTCACCAGCGCGTCGACGAGGGGCGCGCCGGCAATCGTCACGGGACCGTCGACGACCTTGAACGCAACTGGTGCGCCGGCGGCGGACGTCGAGACGACCGCGCCGATCTTGTACGCCGTGTCCGCGGCGACCGAGTTGACCGTGGTGCACGCCGTGCCGTCGGCGGTCGCAAGGTGGTACTGCCCGGTGCCGCGCAGCGTGCTGCGCACCCGCTTGAGGTGGACCTTCATGAAACTCTGCGACAGGTCGGTGAAGTCCTTGGCGCCCAGCGCCGCAGCGCACGGGTCGGCGCCGTTGCCGAGACCGACCGGGAATGAGGCCGGCAGCACGTGGCCGCCGTTGTAGCCGGTGAAGATGCTCTTCGCGCGAGCCCGCTTGGTCAGCGCCTGGTCAAAGATCTTCAGCCCCTGGTCGAGCGGGAACAGCGTGTCGGTGATGCCCTGCCGGAAGAGGACCGGGATGTCGAGCCGGCGGCCGTTGGCGACGTGCCAGGCCGGGCCGTTGTTCTCGAGGAAGCTCTCCAGGTTGAACGGCGGCACGGTGCCGTCCGGCCACTGCCCGGTCGCCGTGGCGTAGGCGAGACCCTGGTGCACGGGGGGGGTGTGCGCGTCCGACGACAGCCCGGCGGCGTAGAGCGCGTAGGACCACGTGGTCTTCGGCACGCGGTTGGGCGCGAGGCTCTCCGACAGGCTCCACCAGGTGATCTCCGGCGCGAGCGCGTCGAAGCGGGTGCGGCCCTTGGTCATGAGCTCGGTGAACGCGCCAACCATCTGGTAGCCGCCGCCGTACGACCCGCCGATGGCGCCGAGCACCGGGTCGCCCTTGCGCTGCTGGGCGACCCAGTCGAGGCCGGCGACGAGGTCGACGACGCGCATGACGTCCTGGCCCTCGAAGTCCGGGTCCTCGATGTGCGCCTGACCGCCGCTCTCGCCGAAGCCGCGCTGGTCGAACGACAGCACGCCGAAGCCCTGGTCGAGCCAGGAAGTGAAGGAGTCCGCGGACTTGCTGCGTGATCCGGCCCAGCCGTGGCTGTGCAGCACCATGGGGACGCGCTTCGCGCGCGAGGCGGAGGCCGGCTTGTGGATCGAGTAGCAGATCTGGACCGGAGCACCGCCCGCCGTCTCCGGCACCGAGTTCAGGCAGCCGTCGACGGTCGTGTGCGCGGCCGCTGCGGTCGACGGCAGCACGAGGGCGCCGCCGAGGAGCGCAGCGGACAGGGCGAGCAGGACGGGCTTGCGCATCCGCAGGTCCTCACGGGCCGGGGGTCGGCGCGGTGACCGCGCCGAGGACCACGCCATATTCCGTGGTCCTCGCCGACCTGCTCATGCTGATGAGCCGAGCGGCGCTACCGGACCACGACAGCGACGGTCGTACCCGTAGAACGAACGAACGACGCAGGAGTGACGGTCACCTCTCCGGAGAGGTAGGCCGCGACCCGGGATCCGGCGGCGGCGGAGACCATCACCATGCCCTCGCCCGGGGTGCCGCAGGTCGAGCAGGTCGTGCTGGCCCGCACCGTGCCGAGGAAGCCGTCGTACCAGACGACGGTCGGCGTGCCGGTCGAGGCGCCAGCCGACTCACGCACCGTGCCCTGGAAGGAGTAGTCGACGTCGCCGAGCGCGACGTCTGCCTGGACCTGCGCGAGGACGCCCGCGGAGGAGCTCGTGTACGGCGCGCTGAGGCGGTGCACCGGCAGGCCGACGCGCGCCAGCTTGGCCTCGAGCCACGCTGCGTCGGTGACCTGCCAGAGCAGGTAGGAGTGGACGCCGGCGCTCGCGTCGGGGGCCGTGATGGCGACCGTTGCCTCGTGCACGACCGCGGTCGCGCCGCCCTGCGTGGTGAACGAGCGCGCGGTGATGAAGACGATCGCGTTGCCGCCGCTGACCGAGGCCTGGTAGCGCCTGGGGATCCAGTCGGCGACGAGCGCAGCGGAGACGGCCAGGCGCAGCTGCGTGCGCACCGTGGCGGTCTCGGCCCACTCCTCGCGCGGCGGCGGCGGGGGCGTCCGGCGGTCGCCGCCCTTGCCACCCTTGGCGCCCTTGCCCTCACGTATCTCGCGTTCCCGCTCGCGCTCGCGCACCTCGCGGGCGTTCGCGCAGGACTCCCGCTGC
>Ga0183260_10005192_pt1 | contig 10279 bp, 6 predicted proteins | sample AntDrymUQ4972206_2_FD_129768 | JGI IMG/M metagenome (GOLD analysis project Ga0183260, IMG submission 129768) | Polar desert sand microbial communities from Dry Valleys, Antarctica - metaG UQ497 (22.06) (version 2) (version 2) | ecosystem: Environmental > Terrestrial > Soil > Desert | place...
CGAGCCCCAGCACGTGGGCCTCTTGGAGCGCGCCGATCGCCATCAGGTCGCTCGAGCAGATGATCCCGGTCGGCGGGCCGCCAAGCGCCGCGGCAAGTGCACGGAACGCTTCGCGCCCGCCCTCGACTCCGAAGCTCGTGTGCTCGATCAGGCCGTTCGGGTCGATCCCCGCGTCGCGGAGAGCCGACCTGCGGCCGGCGGCCTTCTCGCGGGTGGGGCTCGAATGCTGCTCACCCGCGGCGAAGCCGATTCGGGTGTGGCCGAGGGCGAGCAGGTGCTCGGTCGCCAGCCGCCCTGCAGCCCGCTCGTCGACTCCGACCGAGGTGACGTCGAGCTGCTCCGAGCCGCCATTGACGAAGACGAGGCGCGCGCCCTCCCGGAGGAGCAGGCGGTAGTGCGAGTGGTCGGAGCGAACATCCGTGATCTCGCTCGAGATGAAGATCATCCCGTCCACGCGGCGTTCGAGCAGCATATGAACGTAGTCGGCCTCGCGCAGCGCGGAGCCGGCGGTGTTGCAGAGGATCGTCGCCAGGCCGGCCGTGCTCGCCTGACGCTCCAGCTCCTGCGCGAGCGCCGGAAAGATCGGGTTTGCGAGCTCGGGGACAAGGAGGCCGATCGCCCCCGTCCCCAGCGAGCGCACCCCGCCGGAGCGCGGCGGCACGTAGAGCAGCTCCCGCATCGCGCGCTCGACCCGCGCCCTCGTCTCTGCGCGGACGGCCGTCGAGCCGCTCGCGACGCGCGAAGCAGTAGCCACGCTGACACCTGCGTGGTGAGCAACCTCGCGGAGATTGCTCATTGCAAAGATCTTCCCATTGCGTTGCAGGACGTTACACCTCGCGGAACGGGAGAAACAAGCTTGACTTTCTTCAGCCAGCCTCTTAGGGTCGCACCCGTCATTTCACAAGCCTGAAACACGTTTGCTGCACACCTGTCGGCAGCTGCCGGCGAAAGGGGATCGAATGAACAGCCTGAGCAAGCGCACCGTCGCCGTCCTGGTCGCGATGGCGGCGGCCACGATCGCGGTGCTTCTCGTCGCCGGCTCGTCGGTCGCAGCACGCAACGCGGCCGCGTCTACCCTCACGATCTGGACGGACGCCGACCGCAAGCCCGCCGTCGACAAGATCGCGTCCGCGTGGGGTAGTGCACGCGGCGTCAACGTCGTCGTCGTCCAGAAGGACTTCGGGAAGATCCGCGACGATCTGAAGACCGTCCAGGCCGAGACCGCGCCCGACGTGATCGTCGGCGCCCACGACTGGACCGGCGACCTCGCCGCCAGCGGCCTCGTCCTGCCGCTCAACCCGCGGAAGGCGGTGCGGGAGAAGTTCCCGTCGTACGCGCTGAACGCGTTCTCGTACGGGACGGCGGTCAAGAAGCTCTATGGCGCGCCGGTCGTGATCGAGAACATCGGCCTCGTCGTGAACACGAGGCTCGCAAAGGTGCCGACGAGCTTCGCGAACCTGCAGACCCAGGCGCTTGCCTTCAAGAAGAAGAAGTCGGGCAACCTCGCCATCGCCGTGCAGCAGGGCGCGGCTGGGGACGCTTACCACATGTACCCGTTCTTCTCGGGTCTGTGCGGCTACATCTTCGGCACGAACAAGGCGGGCAACCTCGATCCTTCCGACATCGGTCTCAAGAACGCCGCGTTCCTCAAGAACACGGCGCGGATCGACTCGTGGAACAAGAGCGGGCTGATCAACGCGAAGGTCGACGACGGAGCCGCCTCGAATGCCTTCCTCACCGGCAAGGCGGCCTTCTGGCTGACCGGTCCCTGGAACGCCGACCGGATCAAGAAGGCCGGGATCAGATTCCAGGTCGTGCAGGTGCCCGCGGTCAACTGCAAGTCGGTGCCGTTCCTCGGCTCGCAGGGCTTCATGGTCACCAAGTTCTCGGCCGCGCACGGGGTCGAGAGCGCGGCGAAGGACCTCGTGGGCGACTACATGATGAGCGCCGACTCGCAGTTCGCTCTGACGACCGCCAACGGCCGCTATCCGGCGAACCTCGATGCCGCGAAGCGCGTCAAGGATCCGGTCCTGGCGCAGTTCGGCAAGGCAGGCGCGGGCGGCGTCCCGATGCCGAACATCCCGCAGATGGGGAGCGTCTGGAGCGATCTCGGCGCCGCGTGGGTCAAGTCGACGAAAGGCTCCGGTGCTGTCAAGGCTCGGACCGCCTTCTCGACCGCCGCCCGCAACATCGCGAACAAGATCGGCTAGGCGGCAGGTCCGGTGGGGCGCCCTTCGGGGCGCCCCACCATCTCATCAGCCCGACCGGGGGTACCTGGCCTTGACGACGCAACGCAGCCTGTGAGCACGACCGTGGCACCGGAGGCTCCGCGCCGGAAGGCCGCCTTCGCGGCCTGGGCATTGCCCTCCCGTGCAGCCGCCGCCCTGTCAGGGCCGGTCGGGCTCGCGCTCAAGCTGCTCTTCCTCGCGCTCGTGAACGCGGTCGCGGTCTGGGCCGCCGTCGTCCTTGCCGCTGACGACAAGTGGATCGCGCTCGGCGTCCTCGTGGCCGCCACCGTCGCGATCGACGCCGTCTACCTCTCGCCGCGCGCGTTCCCGCTCAAGTTCCTGATTCCCGGCACGCTCTTCCTGCTCGCGTTCCAGGTGTCGCCGATCGTCTACAACGCGAACATCGCCTTCTCGAACTGGTCGACGGGACACATCCTGTCGAAGGGGGAGGCGATCGAGGGGATCCAGCGCAACTCGCTGGTGGAGTCCTCGGAGGGCGGTGCCTACGCGATGGCGGCCGCGCGCGACGAGTCGGGCAAGCTCGTGCTCGTCCTCGTCGACGAGGACACGAGCAAGGCCTTCCTCGGCACGCGGGAGGGACTCGAGGAGCTCCCGGCCGGAGTCGTCGAGCTCGACGGCGACGGCAGGATCGCCGGCGCGCCCGACGGCGTGGCCCTGATTCCGGGCGACCAACTGCTGGAGCTCGACCAGGAGCTCGCGTCGTTCACGGTTCCGGTCGGCGGCGACAGGGCGATCCGGCCCGAGGGGTTCGACGCGGCGCTCGAGCTCGCGCCGTCCCTTCGCTACGACCCGAGCGGGGACACCTTTACGAGCCTCGACGGCGGTGTCGTCTACCGGAACAACGACCGAGGCTCGTTTGTGGCTGCGGCCGGGGAGGAGCTCGAGCCCGGCTGGCGCACGGGCGTCGGCTTCGACAACTTCGCCAGCGTGATCAACGACCCGCTCGTCCGCGATCCGTTCGTCCGCGTCTTCGTCTGGACCTTCGTCTTCGCCACCCTGTGCGTCCTGCTCTCGTTCGTCCTCGGGCTGTTCCTCGCGATCGCCCTCGACAAGCCGAAGCTGCGCTTCCAGCGCACCTACCGCTCGTTGCTCGTGATTCCTTACGCGGTGCCGGGCTTCCTGTCCCTCCTCGTCTGGCAGGGGCTCCTGAACGACGACTTCGGCGTCGTCAACCGCGTCCTGCACACGAGCATCCCCTGGCTCTTCGATCCCAACTGGGCGAAGGTCTCGATCATCCTCGTCAGCGTCTGGCTGACGTCCCCCTACTTCTTCCTCGTCGCGATGGGCGCGCTCCAATCGATCCCCGGCGAGCTCACCGAGGCGGCGCGCGTCGACGGCGGCGGACGCTGGCAGATCTTCCGCCGGGTGACGCTGCCGCTCCTGCTGATCGCGGTGGCGCCCCTCCTGATCGCCTCGTTCGCCTTCAACTTCAACAACTTCGGGAACATCTACCTCCTCACGGGAGGCGGGCCGCCGGCCAACGACCAGTCGGTCGCGGGCGCCACCGACATCCTGATCACCTACACGTACAAGATCGCGTTCGAGTCCGGGAAGGGGCAGGACTACGGGCTCGCGAGCGCCGTCTCGATCCTGATCTTCTTCATCGTGGCGACGATCTCGGCGATCACCTTCTGGCGCACCAAGTCCTTGGAGAACATCACATGAGCGCTCCCGCATGAGCACCCTCGACCAGACCGCGCGGACGATCGAGGCCTCCAAGACCGCCAAGGTGGCCGAGAGGCCGGCGCCCCGCCGACCCGAGCTCGGGGATATGTGGTGGCGTCACCTGGTTGCCCTCGGCGCCCTCGCGTTCGCGCTCTTCCCGATCGCGTACATCGTCTCGGCCGCGTTCAGCGTCGACGGCACGCTGAGCGGTGCTTCGCTGATCCCGCGCGACGTCACCCTGGACAACTTCCGCACCATCCTCGGAGGCACGATCAACGTCGCGGGAGCCGACAACGACATTCCGTACATCCGCTGGTACGCCAACACCCTGATCGTCGCGACGGCGACCGCGTTCGCCACGGTTCTCGTGGGCGCGCTCGCCGCTTACGCGTTCAGCCGCTTCCGCTTCAAGGGCCGTCGCCTCGGGATGCTCGGACTGCTTCTGATCCAGATGTTCCCGCAGCTTCTGCTCGTCGTCGCGATCTACCTGATCATCCTGAACACGGGCGACGTGTTCTCGTTCATCGGCCTGAACACGCTCACCGGCCTGACGGTCGTCTACCTCGGCGGCGCGCTCGGCGTCAACACCTGGCTCCTGAAGGGGTTTTTCGACACGATCCCGGCCGAGCTCGACGAATCGGCCCGAGTGGACGGCGCCACGCCGGCGCAGGTCTTCTGGGGCGTCGTCCTGCCGCTGGCCGCGCCGGTGCTCGCCGTCGTCGGGCTCTTCTCGTTCGTTGCCACGGTGAACGAGTTCGTGATCGCGAGCGTGCTGCTCCAGGATCGCGACAGCTTCACGCTTCCGCTCGGGATGCGCTCGTTCATCGACAAGCAATTCGCGGAGCAGTGGGGCCCGTTCGCCGCGGGCGTCCTCCTGGCAGCGCTGCCGGTGACGATCCTCTTCGGATTCCTGCAGCGGTTCATCGTCTCCGGGCTGACGCAGGGGTCGGTGAAGGGATGACGGCTGTAGAGACGAGAGTCGGGGCCTCGTTGCTCGACCTGCCGCACCACGACGGCTCCGACCTCTACCTGCTCGAAGGGCCGCAACGGCTCGGCGATCAGGCCGTTGTGCGGTTGCGGGTGCCAAAGGGAACGGAGGTCGACGCGGTCGCGGTGCGCTACCTGCGCGACGGCGAGCCCCGGTCGGTGCGCGCCGAGCTCGTCGAGGAGACGGAGGTCGAGACCTGGTGGCGTGCGTCGTTCCCGGTCGAGAACCCGTCCGTCTCGTACCGCTGGCTCCTCGCAGGGGGTGAGGTTGGGTACGGCTGGGTGAACGGGCTCGGGCTCGTGCTCCACGATCCGCCGGACTCGGACGACTTCGTCGTCTCGATCGATCCCGGCGGCCCGGACTGGCATCTACGCACCGTCGTGTACCAGGTCTTCCCCGACAGGTTCGCGCGCAGCGCGCGGCGGCAGTCGCAGCCGGAGTGGGCCGTGGCGCGGGAATGGGACGAGCTCCCGGCCGGCCGAGCGCCGCACACGCCGCTCGAGTGGTACGGCGGCGATCTGGCGGGGATCGAGGAGCGGCTCGACCACGTCGAGGCGCTCGGCGCGACGACGCTCTACCTGACGCCGTTCTTCCCGGCGCAGAGCACTCACCGCTACGACGCGAGCTCCTTCGAGCGCGTGGATCCGCACCTCGGCGGCGACGACGCTCTCGCCGCCCTCGTCGCCGCCGCCCACGCGCGCGGGATTCGCGTGCTCGGTGACCTCACGCTCAACCACTCGGGCGACGCGCACGAATGGTTCCTCGCCGCGCGCGAGGATGCCGACGCGAGCGAGCGCGACTTCTACTTCTTCGACGACGGCTCGCCGCTCGGCTACGAGGCGTGGCTGGGCGTCCGCACGCTCCCGAAGCTCGACCATCGCTCGGCGGGGCTGCGACGCCGGCTCGTCTCCGACCGCGACTCCGCCGTCCGGCGCTGGCTGCGGGTACCGTTCAACCTGGACGGCTGGCGGATCGACGTCGCGAATATGGCGGGCCGCTTCCGCGAGGTCGACTCCACGAACGAGCTCGCGCGGGACGTCCGTGCGGCGATGGCCGAGACCCGGGAGGACACCGTCGTGATCGCCGAGCACGCCCATGACGCGCGTGGCGATCTGCGCGGCGGCGGCTGGCACGGGACGATGGGCTACGCGGGCTTTCTCCGCCCCGTCTGGGCGTGGCTCCGCGGCGACGAGCTCCCGGACGACCTGGCGACGGGCTTTCTCGGCCTGCCGGTCGAGCTGCCGCGGCTCGCCGGCGCGCAGATGGTTGCGACGATGCGAGCGTTTCGGGCGGGCGTGCCGTGGTCGTCCGTGCTCCATTCCTGGACGCTGCTGGACAGCCACGACACGGCGCGCTTCTCGACCGTGGCCGGCACGCGGGAGCGCCACCTCGTCGGAATCGGACTGCAGCTGACGACGCCGGGTGTGCCGATGATCTTCGCCGGCGACGAGCTCGGGCTCCAGGGAGCCTGGGGCGAGGATGCGCGGCGGACGATCCCGTGGGACGCACCGGAGAGCTGGGACACAGTTCTCTTCGAGGCTTACGAGCGCCTGATCGAGCTGCGCCGGACGAGCGATGCGCTGGCGCGGGGCGGGATTCGCTACGCGCATGTCGGGAACGACGCGGTCGCGTACCTGCGCGAGACTGCGTCGGAGCGGCTGCTCATGCTCGCCGTGCGCTCCGAGCATGAGGCCGTTCGGCTGCCGCAGGTCGAGCTCGGAGCGCGGGAGCTGACGACCCTGTACGGCGCGGAGGCGCAGCTCGCTCAGGGAGAGGCGATCCTCCCCGTCGAGGGGCCTGCTTTCCATGTCTGGAGACTCACATGATCGAACTCGAAAAGGAGCCCCCAGTGGCTGAGGTTGCGTTCAAGGACGTCGACAAGTTCTACGAGAACGGCGTCCATGCCGTGCAGGATCTCTCGCTTGAGATCGGCGACGGCGAGTTCCTCGTCCTCGTCGGGCCGTCTGGCTGCGGCAAGACGACCGCGCTTCGCATGGCCGCGGGGCTCGAGGACATCTCCGACGGGACGCTCTCGATCGGCGGCAGGGTTGTGAACAAGCTCTCGCCGAAGGAGCGCGACGTCGCGATGGTCTTCCAGAACTACGCGCTCTACCCGCATCTGAGCGTGGCCGACAACATCGCGTTCGGCCTGCGCCTGCGCAAGGAGCCGCGCAAGACGATCGAGGAGCGGGTCACGTGGGCGGCGAAGATGCTCGACCTGACTCCCTACCTCGCCCGCCGGCCGAAGGAGCTCTCCGGCGGCCAACGCCAGCGCGTCGCTATGGGCCGCGCGATTGTGCGGCATCCGCAGGCGTTCCTGATGGACGAGCCGCTTTCGAACCTCGACGCGAAACTGCGGGTGCAGATGCGCGCTGACATCTCGAAGCTCCAGCGGGACCTCGGCACGACCACGATCTACGTCACCCACGATCAGGTCGAGGCGATGACGATGGGCGACCGCGTTGCCGTGATGAGCCAGGGGGTGCTGCAGCAGGTCGATTCGCCGCAGCACCTGTACGACGTGCCCGCCAACCTCTTTGTCGCGGGCTTCATCGGGACGCCTCCGATGAACCTGATCGAGTGCGACGTGGTCGTCGAGGCCGACGCGGTCGCGCTCCAGATCGGCCGACAGCGGCTGCCTGTGCACGACGCGGCGCTGAAGCGCTATCCAGAGCTTCGAGGTGCGACTGGGCGGAGGATCGTCGTCGGCCTGCGCGCCGGCGATCTCCATCTGGCGAGCGATCGGCCAGACCTGCCGGTGCTAACCGCGCGGCTCGAGCTCGTCGAGGCGCTCGGGTCGGAGTCGATCGCGTACTTCCGGATCGACGCGATGGCGATCCGGCCGGAGGGCGTCGACGAGGAGCCGGACGACGAGCTGGGCGGCGAGGGAGTCACTGCCGCGCGCCAGAATTTCGTCGTCTCCGTCCCGGCCGAATCGGCGTACGGCCTACGGGTCGATACGGAGGTGCCCATCGCAGTCGACGCCGCGAAGCTGCACGCCTTCGATCAGGAGACGGGTGCGCCGCTGCGCAATCGCAGCTAGCGCTGCGATTGCGTTAGGGCTCGGCGGCGCCGCCTCGGCCGGGCCGCGGCTGTCCCGCGGACATGCGCAAGAGGGACAGATCCGAGCGCCTGTCCCTGCGCCGCCCGTCGGCGCTTTGCTCGAGGCGCTCGCCCAGCCCCCGGTGCGAACGTCGATCGCTTCGCAACGGATCTACTTCGTGATGCCCGATCGCTACGCGAACGGCGATCCTACGAACGACCACGGCGGCCTCTCCGGGACGCGCGGAGTGACCGGCTACGACCCGGCCGACATCGGCTACTTCCACGGCGGCGACTACCGCGGGCTGACCGGCGACTGCACGGGTCCGCGGGGGCTTGCCCGGATCAAGAACCTCGGCTTCACCGCGATCTGGGTGACGCCGCCCTTCGGGCAGAAGGCGGTGCAGGGCTCGAGCGCTGCCTATCACGGCTACTGGATCCGCGACTTCACGAGCGTCGATCCGCACTTCGGCCGCGAGCAGGAATTCGGCGCGTTCGTCGAGTGCGCACATCGACTCGGGCTGAAGGTCTACGTCGACGTGGTCGTGAACCACACTGCCGACCTGATCACACCGACGGGGACGAGCTATTCGGACGCCCCCTACCGCGACTGCCGCGGGCGAATCTTCTCGCCCGCCCGCTATGCCGGCGGCACCACGTTCCCCTGCCTGAAGGCGTCGAATCTGCCGCGGGTGCCGGTGCTTGTCGGCCCCGACCGGACGGCGAAGAAGCCCGCATGGCTGAACGACGTCACCCGCTACCACAATCGCGGCGACATCTCCTTCGACTCCTGCAGCGAGCTGTGCTTCGAACAGGGCGATTTTTTCGGGCTAGACGACCTCTTTACCGAGCAGCCGCGGGTCGTCGCCGGGCTCGCTGAGATCTACGCGAGCTGGATCCAGCGCTTCAGGATCGACGGCTTCCGAGTCGACACTGCGAAGCACGTCGATGCACGGTTCTTCGCCGGCTGGGTGCCGAAGATCCGGGCTGCAGCGCGCGCGGCGGGGGTGAAGGACTTCGAGCTCTTCGGGGAGGTCTTCGTCACGGACGCGGTCGAGCTGTCCGGCTACGTCCGGGACCGCGGCCTGCCGAACGTGCTCGACTTTCCCTTCCAGGATGCGGCCACCCGTTTCGCCGGCGGCGATGCGAGCGCGAAGGGGCTGGCGGCGCGCTTTGCGGACGACGACTACTACCTGCGCGCAGACGGGCGCGCGCACATCCCGCCGACATTCCTCGGGAACCACGACATCGGTCGCGCCGCCCGCGTGATCAAGGATCGCTCCGGCGGCAAGGGCGGCACCGAGCTTCTGCGTCGCGTGCAGCTCGGAAACAGCCTGATGTACCTGCTCCGCGGAGCCCCGGTCGTCTATTACGGAGACGAGCTCGGAATCATCGGCACAGGAGGCGACAAGCAAGCGCGACAGGATCTCTTCCCGACGAAGGTGCGCGAGTGGCAGACCGAGGAGCGGGTCGGCTCGCCGGCGATCGGGACACGCTCCGCGCTCGAGCTCGTTTCGCATCCTGTCGCAGACCATTTGAAGGTGCTCGGCGCGCTCCGCGATGCACATCCCGTCCTCTCGCGCGGGAGCACGGTCGTGCGGGTGGCGAAGCGAAGCCTCCTCGTCGTCAGCCGCTTCGACTTCGAGGCGCGGCGCGAGTACATCGTCGCCTTCAATGCGGGCAACGCCCCTCAGCAAGTTCGGTTCGCGAGCGCGACCTCGTCGACCTGGACGCCGCTCTTAGGGTCGACCGCGCCCCTGTCGAGCCTGGGCGCGGGCAATGTCGCGCTGGCGGTGCCGCCGCTCACCGCCGTTCTCTATCGGGCCGATGATCCGCCGGGAGCCGTCACCGGCCGCCCGGGAATCGCAGTCATGGCCGACGACCTCTCGGGGCTCCTGCGCCTGAACTCGCCGGGCACGCTCGGCGGCCCGCGTAGCGTCGCCTTCGCGCTCAAGCGCGTCGGTCGCCCCTGGCGGCGGCTCGCGGTCGACGACTCGCCCCCGTATCGGGCCTTCATCGACCCGAGGCGCTACCGGCGCGGTGAGACCGTCCACCTTGTCGCGATCGCGCGTGAGTTGGAGGGCCGCGTCGCCGTCTCTCGGGTCCTCGCTGCGAGGATTCGCTAGAGACGGACCACGAACCAGCCGTCGACGTTGTCGCAGAGCACCTGGTTCGGCTCCTCGTGCGCGTAGGTGTAGAGCGGAAGTCGGTTGCGAGTTACCTGAAGCTTCCCGTTGGGCCGGCGGATCGTGCCGAAAACGCCGGTGATCCCGACGATCCGGCGCGGTACCGCGGCGGCCGAGCGAACGATGAGCGGCGGCCACGCGACGGCGCA
>Ga0183260_10005193_pt1 | contig 10278 bp, 13 predicted proteins | sample AntDrymUQ4972206_2_FD_129768 | JGI IMG/M metagenome (GOLD analysis project Ga0183260, IMG submission 129768) | Polar desert sand microbial communities from Dry Valleys, Antarctica - metaG UQ497 (22.06) (version 2) (version 2) | ecosystem: Environmental > Terrestrial > Soil > Desert | place...
CGGAAGAGGTCCGCACGCGAGGTGAAATGCCCGTAGTCGTCTGCGAACTCGGACTCGAACGGGATGCTCTCCCATTCGGGATGTTCTTCGACCATCGTCATGTACTCGTGCTCGGCGTGGTCCTCGAAGTCGGCGTTCAGCCGGTAGGACCAGGCCGGGCGGATCACGAACAGCAGCAGGGACAGCTGGTAGTAGCCGAACGCGATCAGCTGCGGCAGCCAGAAGAACTTGATCCGCGGCTGGCGCTGGCCGGACCCGGCGACGAGCTCTTCGAGGATGAGCAGATGCCACAGCTCGTTGTCCTGCTGCGCGCGGCACTCCGCGATCCGGTCGTGGATGCGCCGGGCCATCCCCTGCCGCTCATGCATGTGGGTGATGGCGATGTAGGCGACCTGCTCCCAGGACTGGTACGGAACCCGGGCCACCAGTTCCAGCACCTTGAACTTGGCCAGGGTGCGAGGCTTGCCGTAGAGGGTGTCCAGCAGCAGGAACAAGGCCCGCGCGGCCAGTCCGTACTTCCGTCGCGGCGACGCCAGGGTCTCAGCCTGCGCCCGCCTGAGCTCCTCCTGCGTCAGCCGCGGCAGCTGCCCTGGCAGCGAACTGGCCCCTGTCTCGCTACCAGACATACTCACGATCCTTTCGCTGCGATCCAGGCTGGTCGGTCCGACTGTCCCATGCATCGGCCGGTACGCCGAACCCCTCCGAGTCAGAACCGCAGACGTCGTGCTGACCAGGTTGGCTGGCGGCTGCGCCGTCACTGTCGTCCCGCCGCCCGCGGTGGAGGTGATTTCCAGCTGCCCTCCCACCTCGGCCAGCCGCCGGACTCGTTGTGCGCGCTGCTGCTGAGCGGGTTGGTCACACGCCGCGCGTGCCGGGTCGGTGCTGCGTGATGGCCGCCGGCGAGCGCAGCGCGTCCACAGCGCGTCCACACAGGGTGAACGCGCAGGTCAGGGCGTTACCGCCTGATTCCGAATCAGCGGGCCACGCAAGGCCGCCGCTCACTGGCCGGTCTGGACAGCGTCGGTGAGTTTCTGGACATGGAAGTTGCCCGAGCTGTAGCCGCGTTTGCCCAGGCCGGCGTGGACACCTCTGCCGATGCGCACGGGCAGGTCGTAAGTCCCGATTTCGTGCCGAGCATCGCCGGCCGTGATAACCCCATCCGAGGCCTGCCCGCCGAGCCATGCATAGGGCGGCGTTTCCGCGTCCTCGTCCTGGTCGACTTGCCCGGGGTAGGCGCTCAGCATCTCGGCGGACACGTCCGTGATCCCGGCGGCGTACTCGTCGCGGGCGTCGACCAGCGAGCGGACAGCAGCGGCAATGTCCGCCTGCGCCTGCTCCACCCGCGAGAGCAGCGGGTCGAGCACCGCGGTCACCCGCTCGGTCCCATACCGGGCGGCGAGCTGGCGGTGAGCCACCGCGGCGGCCCTCGCCTTCGCGCCCCCGGCCGTGGCCGCCAGGGTCGTGAACTCAGCGAGGGCCGCCGCGGAAGTGAGGTCCGCCGGCTTCACCGACGGGTCGCCGGCCTGGATGCGTCCCCGGACGCGGACGAGAGCACGGTCCGCGGCTTCGGAGTCTGCGCGGGCCTGCTCGGCCGCGGCGCCGGCGGCGGCCGCAACCTTGGCCGCGGCCTGCACCTGCTCGGCGGTCACCAGCTCCGCAACAGCGGTCACCGGGTTACCTCCATGGCCGCCGTCTGCGCCTGCTCCTCAGACGCCAGCCGCCGGTACTGGTCGACGTCCCGCTGGTACAGGGCGTTCCGCTCTTCGATGGGCATCTGGCGGAACCGCTCGATCGTGATCCGGTCAGGGCCGGTGGGCTGCCCACACGCCGTGCATGTGCCGCCCGTCGCGGTCACCGGGACGCGCCGGCGGCCGCCCGCTGACCCTGGGAGCGGACGTGGTCGAACACCGCGGCGGCGGGGACGTGGAGCACCTTCCGGCCGAGCCGGATCGTGCCGGGGAGCCGGCCTTCGGCGACGAGCTGCCGGACACGCTGCGGCGTCCTGTCGATCGCGACAGCAGCGGTTGAGGTTCGCATGCGGTCACGGTCGCCGCGCCGGTGTCAGCCCGCTTGCGCAAACCGACAGGATGAAGCCGCCGGATCAGTAGCCTTCAGATCATGGCAGCCACGAACAACCCAGCTGGTCGACTGCTCAACATGCTCGTGGCCTTCCGTGATGCGGGGACAAACGATCAGAGCTACGAAGTGGCTTGGGCCAACGTCCTCGGCGTCGACGCCGATTCACTCGAGTTTCGGCTGGAAATGACGCGTCTCGCTGGTCTGCCGCTTGCCGTCCATGAAGCTGTCCTCGCCGGCGGCAGCGAGGACCAACGCCGAACAGCCGAGTATTGGATGCCCCGCTGGCTTTACCCGATCCTGCTGTGGGACAAGTCGGCGGAGGGCAAGTGGACTCCCGTCGTCGACGACGACAGCCTGATGGGCCTGACAACCCTCTCTGCGCTCCTGTCCGCGACCGCGAGCGAGGGGGCTGTTCCGGCCGACGACGACGTGGCCCGCATACGCGAGGGCATCGACGACGCACTCGTTGCGGTGAGAGCCGCGACGGATCTACCAGTGGAGTTCAGGGCGCTGCTGGTCGCAAGGCTCTACGCCGTCATAAGAGCAATCGACACCCTCGACTTGGGTGGCCCTGGGGCAGTCATCGATGCCTCGGAGCAGCTCTTGGGAGCGATCGCGGTGCGGACGCAACCGGCACAACGTAAGGATCCCAGAGTCAGGAAGGCAATTGCCGCCGTTGGCGCGGCGTGGGCGCTGTTTCTATCCGGAGAGCATGTGGACAACGCCTTGACCGGCTGGTCGCATGCCCTGGAGTTGGTCGCGGTAGACCCAGCCGACCCGACCGTGCCTCCGGCGGACCTCGGGCCGCCGGGCTAGTAGCGTCGCGCCGGCGGGTTGCGCGGCCACGGCAGGCCCCGCCCAGGGGCACGCCGAGCTCGAGCGGGACAAGCGGCGGCAGAGCAGGAGACGCAGGCCATGACCCGACCATCGCGGCGGCTGGCCGTGGCGAAGGCGACGCCGCTGCAGGTCGGCGCCTACCAGGACGGGCGTGCGGCGTTCGGCGCTGGCGCCCCGTCGACGTCGTGCCCGTTCACCCCGACCGACACCGACCCCGGGGACGAGGAGCTGCGCGTGTTGTGGGTCCGCGGCTGGGTGCACGCCCGGCACGAGGCCGCGGTCGTGCGCCTATGAATCGGCACTATCGACACCTAGCGAATCAGGGCGCGAAGCCCGAACTGCCGGACGCGGCATCCGTCGCTGACCGCGCTCGGCCCGCCGCCGTAGCGGCGCCTACAGGTCGGCGAGCAGCTGCAGCGGGTGGTACCGGATGCTGCGACGCCGGGTCGGGCGCCACGGCAGACCCGCCCGGGGGCACCTCGCGGGAGTCGCCGCGGCGGCGACGGCCGGGACTGGCGGGGCCTCGACAGCGACGACGGTCTCCTTCGGCGCCTTAGCAGCCCTAGCGGCCTGCGGGAAGGTCTCACCAGCAGCGGCCCGCGCGCGGCGCCGTGCATCCGCCTGGCGGTCCCTCTTCCGCTGCGCCTCCGCGTGACGCTCCACAACCTGCGCCCGCCGAGCATGCTCGTAGCGGGCGTGCGCCCGGCGGCAGTCCGGACAGCGGCAGTCGGACACATACCGGGAGCGGGTGCCGTGAGCAGCCCGGCCCGGCGGATCGTAGCCGAACCGGCGGGCCACCTTCCGCCGGTCCTCGAGGTCCAGCCCACCCCACATGCCGTACACCTCGGCCCGCTCGAGCGCGTCGATCGCGCACCGCAGACGGACCGGGCAGCCGGCACACACCACGCCGCGTCGCCGTGGACACGCCCGGCGCCGACAGTGACCGGCCCCTGCTGCTCACCGATCCCGGCCATGAGACGGGCCATGTCCACAGACCCCGCAGCCCGATCACGGCCCAACCTCGCCGCCGACAACGGATCCAACCCCAACCGGGCACGACCCGTCGACGCCCTCGCCTCCGCCCGATGCAACAACAGATACGCCGACAGCACCGTGTCCTTGCCGAGGTCACCGACACCGTCCCCAGTCTCCTGACCGGCCTTCGCCAGATACTCGGTGAGCAACTGCACCTGCACCTCCGCCCGCGCCCACGCCCACAACGCAGGTCGCCAATGCGCGGCAGCCAGATCAGCGGTCGCCGGCTCCGCGAGCACCCCCTCGACCAACTCCACGGCGAGCGGGTCCACCGTGCGCGGCGAGAAACTGCCGTGCCGCAGAGACAGCCTGTGCCCAGGCTGGAACGGCGGCCGCTGACCAGGGAACGCCGGCACCCAGGGTCGACCGGCCAGCACCGGCGCCGGCGGCTGCTGCCCGTCCGACCCCGCGCCAGCCACGTGCGCCCGCCGGTGCCTGCTCAGAGCGTGCGTGGACAGCCCAAACCGCCCGGCCAGCACCGACGCCACAGCACCGCCGGTCAACGCGTCGTCGATCGACTGGCGGGCCGGGTGAACGCAGACCGTGCAAACGCGAGCCATGCAGCGATGTAGCGCTACCGCATGGCAGCCGGACGCGGTATCGGTTCCGGCTGCGCTCACACCGACCAGCCGCAGCCATGCGAACAGAACCCCTCAGTGCACCCGGTCTCCCGGTCGTAGGCGCCGACCACCGCCACGCCGGTGGCGCACTCCGGGCAGGCGTTCCCGGGGGTGCGCTCGATCTCGTCGAGGTCCGGCTCGTACCCGTCGAACGTGTCGCCCTCGAGGTCGGCGAACTGGCGGGCGTGCGCCGCAGCGCCGTCGACGGTGCTCGTGAACGTGTCCTCGCCGCCGCTGCTCACGGCGTCGACCAGCGGCCGAGCGGATCGGTGACCAGCTCGACCGCCGTCCAGTGGGAGCAGCGGCGGAAGCTGGGACACGAGCACGACCAGCCGCCGGCCTCGTACTGCACCAGGTACCGGCCCGTGCTGCCGTCGACCAGCGCACGCACGTGGTACCGGCCGGCCGCGGTGACGTGGACGCGGCCATCGGCGAGCAGCCGCCCGGCCTTCGCGGCCACCGTCTCCCGCGCCATCACAGGCCGCACCGACGGTGAGGGGGGACCGCCGATCCCACCACAACACCAGCGCTGACCAGCACCGATGCAGACCGCGCGCGGCTCGTGATACCGCCGCTGATACTCCGACCAGCCACGCCGAGCCCAACGACAGCCATCACAGCACCAGCCGACTCACACGCGGCAACCCGGCGGCACGTAGGGAACGTGCGGACAGGACAAGGTCCGGACGTCGTGCGTGTCGATAGTGCCGATTCAACGGAAGGACCGGCCGTGACGGGCGCTTCGCGCTGGGCTCTGACCTGTCAGCAAATACCTGTCAGATTGACCTGTCAGCTCTATAGGTGTGCGCTGACGCTGACACCTACCTGTCAGCGGGGGTGTTTGGGGACGTGTCAGCGCTGACGCTGACAGGTGCTGGGTCATGTGTTCGCCGTCTTGGGCGTGGGCCGGAGCCAGAGGTTGCCTTTGCCTGGGCCGAGGTCGATGCGGTCGACGAGGCCGCGGTCGTAGAGCAGGTTGAGGTTGGTGGAGCAGGTTGGGCGTCTGAGTCCGTGGCCGTGGCGTGCTTTGATCCGGTCGACGAGTTGGCCGATGGTGGCGGGGTCGTCGGCGCCGGTGACGGCTTCGAGGAGTTTCAGGGCGGCCGGGGGGAGGTCGGAGCCGGTGGGTACGGCGGGGGTGAGGTCGTCGGCGTCGGGTAGGTCGACGGCGTAGGTCAGGGGGCTGTCGAGGTTGTCGGGGTCGTCGGCGGTGATGGTGCGGCGTAGCCGGAGCGTTTGGTCTGGGATTTCGCCGCCGGTGATGTCGAGTTCCACGAGGACGGTGGTCGTCTTCGTGGCGCGGTCGGTGTGGCGGGTGAGGATGGTGGCGGCGATGAGGACGCGGCCCCATTCGGCGGGGCCGGCTCCGGTGAATCTGGCGGCGCCTTTGGTGTCGCGGCTTCGGTTGAAGTGGGTGACGACGAGCAGCGCCGCGCCGGCGGTCTGGCAGATGTGCTGCGGCCTCTCGAGCAGGGCGCCCATGGCGTAGAGGTCGGCGCCGTTGGCTCCGCGGGCGGCGAGGTACAGCGGGTCGAGGATGACGAGCTGGGGGCGGATTGCGGTGACCTGGTCGCCGAGCGCGGCGAGGTGGGTGGCGTCGGACAGGTGCGGCGCGCGGGTACACACCCAGATGTCGAGGTCATCAGCGATGAGTCCGCGTGCTTCGGCGATGGCCCGTAGCCGCCGGACCACGTTCCCGTCGCCTCCTTCGCCGGCGAAGAGAATCACCGGGCCGGCTGAGTCGACAGGCAGGGCCCCGAGCCACGGTGTGCCCGACGCGACGGAGACGGCGAGGTCGGCGGCGTTCCAGGTCTTGCCGGCTTTCGGTTCGGCGCCGTGGACGCCATAGTCGCCGGCCGGCCACACACCGCGGATGAGCCAGCGGCGCGGGCCTCGGGAGTCGACGTCGGCGGCCAGGTCGGCGAGCTTGCGGACGTTCAGCGTGGGTGACGGCGCTTCTCCGCGCGGCTCGCCGGCAGGGTTCAGGTCGTTCCACGGGTCGATGCGCTCGTCCTGGAACGCGCCGACGGTCACCTGTCGACCGCCTCGACGGTGACGGCCCGGCGTTGGGTGTCCTCGGCGTAGGCGAGCAGGCCGTCGAGCGCGGCGACCGGGATCGCCCACGTGCTGGTCAGGTGGTCCCACTGCCGTCGGGTTACGCCGGCGTCGTCGAGGAGCCGCTGCACGTCCGGGCCGGTCAGCCACACTGTGCGCCGGCCAACCCGGACGCGCAGGACCGTCCCGGGTGGCGGGTTCCGCCGCCGTCGCCGGGTCCGTGGGACAGGTGGCGGGAACAAGGGCAGGGTCAAGCGACGCGCCCGTCCTGGCGGTACCGGGGCAGAACGGCGGCGTACTGCCCGCGCTGGGCCCCCATCGCCTCCCGGATTTCCGCCGGTGGGAGTCCGACCTCACCGACGCCGCGGAGACAGGCGAGGGCCACAGCCCACACCTCAACCGCGCCGACCCCCGGCCCGACGTGTCCGCGGCGGGAACCTTCCAACAGCTCGGTGAGCGCCGCGGAGACCCGTCGTCGAGCCGGCGTCTCCCGCGCGTCGAAGGGTCTCGACGGGATGGGGCGCGGGCGCCGCCGGGGGCGTGCCGCCAGCTCGGCTGCTACGGAGAGTGCGAGGTCACGGCCGGCGAGCGGCGGCGGCCTCTTGACGCCTGGGGTCGTGGGAGCAGCGGCAGCAGTGGCGCGGGTTAGACTCATCGTGACTCCCGGTGTCGTCGGGGGTGAGGGTGGCGATGGACCGGCTCGGCGGCCGGTCCTCGCTGTTTCCTGGGGGCAGGGCAAGCTGCGCTCGCAGCGGTTCGGCGAGGACGAGGACTCGGGCGCCGTAGGTGACTGCGGCGATCTCCCCGCGGCTGATGGCCGCGGAGACGGTGCGGGCGTCGATGCCAAGAATCCGGGCGGTCTCGGCTCGGGTCAGGGTCACCCGCCCGGATTCGAGCAGCGCCTGGGCGTTCACAGCGAGGCCCGCGTCTGTTCACGGACCCACCGCTGCACGTCCTCGCGGTCGTACCGGACGGCACGCGGGCCGACCTGGATCGCCGGGGGACCAAGACCGCTCCGTCGCCATCTACGAACGGTGCTCAGGCTGACCCGTAGGGTTCCGGCCAGCTCATCGGCCGTCAGGAACTCAGATGCTTGTGGAGCACAGAAGCCTGCTGTTCGTGCTTGCATAGCACAAGGGTGCAGGACAGGGCTTGCGCTGTCAAGCAGGGCATGTATTGTGCTCTCATGACACAGGCGGTGGGCTGGCCGGACACGCTGATGGCCAGCGTCGCTGCAGAAGTTCGGAGATATCGCAAGCGGCGAGGATGGTCGGCGCAACAGCTCGCAGACGCCTGCGCCGGCGCCGGATTGGACTTCAAACGGTCAGTGATTGCGAACCTGGAGTCGGGCCGACGACCGACCCTGTCAGTGCCCGAGCTGCTCGTTCTGGGGCGTGTCCTTGACGTGCCGCCGGCGCTGCTGTTGTTCCCGGTGGGAACCAGCGCCGAGGTTCCTGTGAGTGACGACTCGTCGCCATCGCCGTGGTCTGCGCTGCAGTGGTTCGTCGGAGAGCACCCCTTCCCGGCCACTACGGACAGCGGCGTACACACAGAGGTTCGGGACTGGGACCAGTGGGACCGCAACGCGCTGCCCCTGGTGCTCTACCGGGTCCTGCAGGCGGCCCACGATGATCTGCGGCGGCTTGAGCGGGACGACGCCGAGAACGACGCGGCGCTGGAGATGGCGCGCAAGCGGATAGAGCAGATCGAAGCCGAGCTGCGTCGAACTCGGCTGGTCGTCGAGGCGCAACCATGACCAAGCGCCGAGCGCCGGGTGAGGGCGGGGTCAGCGAGTACGTGACCGCGCGCGGGACGACCACTTTCTATATCAGCTACTGGGTGACGGACCCAGAAACGGGGAGGCTTCGACGCAAGGTCACCCGAGGCTTCCCCACGAAGAAGGAAGCACACACGCGCCAACGGGCAGAGCTCGGCAAGGCCGATCGGGGGGAGTGGGTCGACCCCAGCAAGGAGCAGCTCGCGGCGTACCTGCAGACGTGGCTGGCCGGGCAGCGGTTGCGGCCGTCGACGCTCTCGTCATATAAGAAGAACGTCAGGTTGCACATCGCCCCGCGCCTCGGGTCGACCCCGCTCGCACGGATCACCGGCGCGCAGGTCAACGCCTGGTTGCGTGACCTCGAGCAGACCGGCCGGGCCGACGGCGCCGGCGGACTATCCGCCCGCACGACCCGCTACGTGTTCACGATCCTCCGCTCGGCGCTGTCCGACGCCGTCCGCGACGGCAGGCTCGCCGTCAACCCGACAGACCGCGCGACCCCGCCGACCGCCGCCGAAGCACGCCCACCGGAAATGCGGGCGTGGACCGCGACCCAGCTCCGCACGTTCCTCGGCTGGTCCGCCGGCCGCGGCGACGACCTGCACGTCGTCTGGCTGCTGCTCGCCTCGACCGGGATGCGCCGCGGTGAGGCGCTGGCGCTGCGGTGGCGCGACGTCGACCTCGACGCCGCCACGGTGGCTGTGCGCCGGTCAGTCGGCGTTGTCAAGACGTATGGCGCCGGGCAGGACATCGTGGAGGGCCCGACGAAGAGCGGCCACGCCCGCGTCGTCGACCTCGATGCGGCCACAGTCGCGGCGCTGCGCGGGTACCGGGTGGAGCGCGGCGGGATCGCCCTCGGTCTGATCCGCGACGACGCGCTCGTCCTCGGCGCCCCGAACGGCCTGTACCGGCACCCGGACCGGGTCTCTCGGACGTTCCGTGAGCGGATCGCGCAGTGCCGGCGCGCGCTCGGCGACGACGCCCTGCCGACCTGCCGCCTCCACGACCTGAGGCACACGCACGCCAGCCTGCTCCTGGCCGACGGGGTGCCGGTGAAGGTCGTGTCGGAGCGGCTCGGGCACGCGAACGCCACCATCACCCTCGGCGTCTACCAGCACGTGATGCCGGGGATGGGCCGCCAGGCCGCCGACCGATTCGCAGCACTACTAGGAGGATGAGCATGAGCAAGCGGCAGGTCGAAGTTGATCCAGGAGCACTGTTCGCGCTCTTCGGCGCCTTCGGCGCCGAACTCGACGCGATGAGCGAGAAGTTGCAAGGCCTCGGCGACGACGGGCGCCGATCACTTCCGCCGGACGTCGCGGAGTGGCATCGGCTCACTGGCCGCATGATCGTCCAGTACGACATGCAGCGGTACGGAAGGGAGTCCGTTGCAGCCGAAGCTCTGGCTGCCGCCGCGCGCCGCATCGAGAGTGCGATCGAGATCGATGTCAGATACGAGCCCGATCACGAGGCTCCGACTATGCAGGATGGTCGGCCAATGCTCACGTGGGGACACCATCCGGTCCATGGCAACGGCTGGACGCTCTGGTACCTCGACGACCCCGACAGCCCAACCGCCGGCGTCGAGGAGTACTTCGTCGGCGGCGACGTGGCCGACGTTGACGCAGCGATCACGTCCGCCAAGCGGTGGCTTGCGATGGTGCGAAGTATCACCGAAGTATCAGACGGCGTTTCTGGCGGTGAATCACAGTGACTACCTTGGGCCTGACCTGCGCGTTTGCCGGCAGGTACCGGTGTCCGAGGGGGGACTTGAACCCCCACGCCCAATAAGGGCACTAGCACCTCAAGCTAGCGCGTCTGCCATTCCGCCACCCGGACCGGTGTGCGGCGACCACGATACCCACGCGCCGACCA
>Ga0183260_10005194_pt1 | contig 10277 bp, 11 predicted proteins | sample AntDrymUQ4972206_2_FD_129768 | JGI IMG/M metagenome (GOLD analysis project Ga0183260, IMG submission 129768) | Polar desert sand microbial communities from Dry Valleys, Antarctica - metaG UQ497 (22.06) (version 2) (version 2) | ecosystem: Environmental > Terrestrial > Soil > Desert | place...
ATCGGGCGATGGCAGGGGAGTTTGGCCTAGACCAAGCGGATCAGGTCGACTCCCGCCGGGCGCAGCATCTGGCTGAGGTGATTCTTGGGGATCAGCCACAGGCGGAGCAGCAGGCGGCACTCATGCAGCTCGGAGCCTTCACCGCGCGTCCTGATCACGCATCGGGCGTCGGTGAGACACCCCCGGGCGAAGAGAGTGACCGCGTCGATGGCGATCATCCCCGGTAACACGGACTCCTTCCCTGGCAACTTGCGCTGGATCAGCGCGAGGATGTCGAAACAGATCCAACGATAGGCAAGCCTGACCATTCCTCGGACACATGGAGCGCGCATCATTTCGAGGCCGCGCACTCGAATCGAGCAATGGTAGCTCTGTGTCGTTGGGGTGGATCAGCGGCTTCGAGCGGTTCATTCCTCGCTCACCTGGAAGCCACACGATGTCGCCACACGTGTCTTGATTGAGGGCGTTGCCCAGGGTGAGGAGCGCGGAGAGATGGCCCGTGTCGTCGGCTCTGGTACCGCGCACACGCAAGGTATAGGCGCCAGCAGCAATGCGGGTCATTTTCTCATCATCTAGACACGCAATCCAAGACTCACGGGGATGACCCGTGTACCGTCGGGTGCATTGGCGGAGATCGCGCTGGCTCCCAGCGGTGGACAGGAGCAGATGGCCTGAACTCTGGGGTATTATGCCCCGCCCAGGATCGGGATCGATCGCCATGCACGGGGGAGCGATGCCAGAGCTCGAACCAATCACCTGGGTGATCCTCATCATGGCCCTGCTGCTGGTTCTCGCCGCGGCCGCCTCCTACTGGGCGCAGCAGCCGGGGCAACGCCTGCCGTTCTTCTTTCGGGTGGCGACCGACGTCGCGATTCTGTTCTCCGTCGTCGCGCTCGTGATCGAGCTGCGGTGCGCGACGCTGGCGACGCGTCAAGACGCCTATTCTCAATCGCTTGACTACTACGCCCAGTTGCACCGGATAGAGGCCAATAACCCAAACATCCTCGGCATGCTCTATGGGGAAGGCGATCGCTTCACGGCGCTGAGCGCGGCCGACCAAGAGCGCTATCAGTAACTTATCAGTACCTTATCAGTCTGATCGAGTTCTACCAACGCCTCTGGCTGATGGAGCGGGACGGCGTGCTTGACGACGAGATCTGGGACGGTTGGGAACGGTGGCTGGAAGATGGGATCGTGACGATCCCCCTCTTCCAGATCGTCTGGGAAGACGAGCGCCACTACTATCATCCCGACTTCATCACCTACGTTAATGGCAAGCTGGCGGCGGCGACCGTTGCCACACCGTATCCGTAGCCATCCGCCTGGCATCGACTCCGCTGCCGGGTATTGGCGAACCAGGATCACCGCGACAACGGGCGTGTGGGCGAAGTCGCTGCCTACGGCCGGGGCGTCCGCGGCGACGCCTCCTCCGGGCAGGCACCATATGATGACGACGGCACGCGGATGTGGCATGCGCCGCCGCCGTCGACTCCGTGCCGCGAAGCCGAAAACAGGCCCGCTTACGGTGGTGGGAGGGGATCTTTGACGGAGGTTCAGACGAGACTCGGGTCAGGGTGTACCGGCGATCATGCGTGCGCTAGAGCATGTTATGCACTTGGTCGACTTGGGGCATGGAACCTCAAGCTCTCCTCCGCAAACCCTACCCGAGCGATGTCAGTGACGACGAGTGGGCCTTCGTGGCGCCGTACCTGACGTTGATGCCCCCCGCCGCGCCGCAGCGGGTCCACGAGCTGCGCGAGGTCTTCAACGCGTTGCGCTGGCTCGTGCGGGCCGGTGCCCCGTGGCGCTATCTGCCGACCAACTTCCCGCCAGGGGAAGCGGTCTCCCAACAGACCCGGCGCTGGCTGGCGGCCGGCGTGTTCGCGGCGATGGCACATGACCTGCGCATCGTGCTGCGCTGGGCGGAGGGGCGTGCCGACCAGCCAACCGCGGCTATTTTCGACAGTGCGACGCGGCAATCGACGCCGGAGAGCGGACCACGGGCTGGCGACGATGGCCACAAGCGACGCCAGGGATCGCAGCTGCACCTGGCGGTTGATACCCTCGGCCACCTGCTGGCGCTGCACGTCACGCCCGCCGATGTCCACGAGCGGGCGCAGGTGGGCGTCCTGGCGGCGGCGGTGCAGGCGGTCACCGGAGAGCACGTGGCGCTGGCCTTCGTCGACCAGGGCTACACCGGTGAGACGCCCGCCGCCGCCGCTGCGGCGCATGGCATCCAGTTGGCGGTGGTCAAGCTGCCCGAGGCCAAGCGCGGCTTCGTGCTCTTGCCCCGGCGCTGGGTGGTGGAGCGGTCGTTCGCCTGGGTCACGCGCTTCCGGCGCCTGGCCAAACATTACGAACGGCTGCCGGAAACGGTCGAAGGCTTGTATTTCCTGGCCTTTGCCTGCCTGATGCTCCATCGCCTCGTCACCGCCGTCGCCCAAAGTCCATACCACGCTCTAGAGAATGGCGATCCCGCTTGGCCTCTCTCCACACGGCTTGGATAGCCCACGGGGAGCATGGAGGCATGCACGTGATTTCGCGGTACAGGCCGGCTCGTCATCGCGGCGGCGCGTGATGCGACGCTGGCGGGAGCATTCCGGGTGACGCGGGCTGACGCGCTGACGCCGGCGCCACCGCGCGCGGACCAGGATGAGATCGCGGTCGAGGTGCGCGGCATCGGGAAACGCTACGGTGACCTGGTTGCCAACGATGACATCTCTCTCACGATCCGGCGCGGCGAGATTCAGGCGCTGCTCGGCGAGAACGGAGCCGGCAAGACGACCCTGATGAACGTGATTGCCGGCATGGTGCAGCCAGATGCCGGTGAGATTCGCGTCGATGGCGCACCGGTCGTCTTGGCCACGCCGCGTGATGCGTTGCGGCATGGCATCGGCACCGTCTACCAGCACTTTACCCTCGTGCCGAACTTGTCGATCGTCGAAAACATCGTGCTTGGGACCGAGCGGGGGATCCTCCTCGATCTCGCCACGGCGCGGCGGACGCTGGATGATCTCCTCCCAGGTCTCACGCTTCCCGCCGCGCCGGCAACGCTGGCGCGGAACCTCTCGATGGGGCAGCGACAGCGGGTCGAGATCATCAAGGTGCTCTATCGTGGGTCGCGGGTGCTGCTGCTGGATGAACCGACCTCAGTCCTCACCCCGGCTGAGGTTGAGGGGTTGTTTCGCATCCTGCTTCGTCTCAAGGACGAGGGCGTCGCCGTTCTCCTCATTACCCACAAACTCGATGAAGCGCTGGCGGTGAGCGACCGGATCAGCGTCCTGCGGGGAGGACGCAACATTGCGGAGCTGGGACCAGATGAGCTGGCTGGCGCGGATTTGCCTGCCACGCGGCGACGGGTGGTGTCGCTGATGTTCGGTGGCGAGCCGACCGAGCCAGTCGCCGCGCTCCCTCGGACGACGATCGCGGACGAGCGCGCGGACAGTCCTCACCTCCTCTCGGTGCAACGCGTGACCTCTCTTGGGAGCCACGGTGCGCCAGTCGTGCGCGATCTCTCGCTCGACCTTCGCGCTGGCGAGATCTTCGGCCTCGCCGGGGTCGATGGAAACGGGCAGAAGGAGCTCGGCGAGGTCGTGGCCGGACAGCGCCGGACAACGCACGGGCGCGTCCTCGTGGGTGGCCGCGAGATCACCAACCATGGTGTCGCCGTGGCCGTGGCGGCGGGGGTCGGCTACGTCACCGACGACCGTCTGGGCGAAGGGTGCGTTGCCGCCGGCAGCATCGCCGACAATCTGATTCTCAAGTGCATCGACCGGCCTCCCTTTGCGCGGCGAGGGGTGCTTCATCGACACGCGATCGACCGCAATGCCCGACGGCTGATCGCGGCGTTCGATGTGCGCGCCCCCGGTCCCGCGACGCGGATCGGCCGGCTCTCCGGTGGCAACATCCAGAAGGTGCTCTTGGCGCGGGAGTTGGCGCGCAATCCGAAAGTCCTTGTCTGCAACAACCCGACGAGCGGGCTCGATTGGAAGACGACCCGTTTCGTGCTGCAGACCCTGCGCGAGCACGCTGATAACGGGAATGCCGTCCTCCTCATCTCATCGGAGCTGGACCAGCTCTTCGAGGTCAGCGATCGCGTCGGTGTCATCGCCGCCGGTCAGGTGGTGGCGACCTTCCCCCGGCGCGATCTGGATGCTGAGGAGATTGGACGCCTGATGCTGGGCGGTCGGCCGTGACCAGCAACGGACCCGGTCTTGGCAGGGTGGTAACGCCGTTCATAAGCTCGCTGCTGGCCCTGATCGCGGCGTTTGTGGTGGGTGGGATCTTTCTCGAAGCACGGGGCAAGGACGCGCTCGGCGCCTACTGGTTGATGATTGAGCGTGGTCTCGCCAGCCCGTTAGGCATCTCTGAGACGATGATCAAGGCCGCGCCGATCCTGCTCGTCAGTGCCGGGTTGCTGATCGCGCTCAAGGCGGGCGTCTGGAACATCGGTGTCGATGGACAGTTCCTCGTCGGCGCCTTGCTCGTTGGCGTCGTCACCCCGGCCGTGGTCGACGATCTCCCCCGCGGGCTGGTCTGGCTGATTGCGGCCCTGGTTGGCGTGCTCGGCGGCCTCCTCTGGGCGCTGGTGCCGGCGTTGCTCAAGGTGCGGTATGGGCTGAACGAGATCATCACGACCCTGATGTTGAATTACGTCGCCGTCTCCCTCACCGCTTGGTCCGTAAAGGGACCGTTCCGGGATCCGAACACGGTCGCGCCGCAGACGGTGGCGATCCCGCGGGCATCGCGCCTGCCTGACATCCCAGGCACGGATGTTCATGTCGGCTTGCTCGCCGGTATCGTCGCGATCGTGGTCGTGGCCCTCCTCTTTCGTTCGACCACCCTCGGTTTCAAACTGTGGGTGGTGGGGCAGAGTGTGCCGGCGGCAACGCATGTTGGACTCCCGGTTGGACGGTTGACCGTCTTTGCGCTGTTGGCCAGCGGTGGCGCCGCCGGGTTGGCGGGGGCGAGCGATCTCCTCGGCGTCAAGGGGCTCTTTCAGGGAGAATGGCAGCCTGCCTACGGGTTGACCGCGTTCGCCCTCGTCTATCTGGCCCGTCTCCAACCGCTCTGGGTGCTCCCCTGCGCCTACCTCTTCTCCTTTCTCGACTTTGGTGGGGGCGTGATGGCGCGGTCGGCCGATATTCCAACCTACTTCGTGGCGATGGTCGAGGGGCTGATGCTGGCGTTCCTCGCCGTGGCGACCGCATGGGAACGGCAGGGTGGGATGCTCGGGAAGTCTCGGTGGCGACGCGCCCGGCTCGACGCGGTGGAGACGAGTCCTGACCCAGCGGACGAGTCGACGTGAACGGCATCGATTGGGAGGTTGTGCTGTCGGTGCTGCTCAGTGGCGCCGTGATTGGGGCGGTGCCGCTGATGGTCGCCGCGCTCGGTGAGGCGATCGCGGAGCGGGCCGGGTTGCTCAACTTGGGCATCGAGGGAATGATGCTCGGTGGCGCCTTCTTTGCCGTCCACGCTGCCGCCGAGACGGAGTCGCTGGTTGGCGGGCTCCTCGCGGGCACCGGCACCGGCCTGGCGATGGGACTCCTCTTCGGCGTCCTGACGATCTCGTTCCGGGTCGATCAAGTGGTGGTCGGGCTGGCGATCACGCTCTTCGCGGGCGGTCTGACCGGGTTTCTCGCCCGTGACCTCTACGACGGGCACGCGACCGCCCCCACCAGCGCGCCAGATCTGGCGATCCCTGGTCTGAGCCAGATTCCGGTCGTCGGTCCGGCACTCTTCGACCAGAGCCTGCTGGTCTATCTGACGTGGGCGCTCGTGCCGATCTGCGCCTTTCTGCTCGGCAAGACACGATTCGGTCTCAATCTGCGCGCTGTCGGCGAGTACCCGTTCGCGGCGGACGCCGCCGGCGTCGACGTCGACCGGGTGCGCTACGCCGCAATCACGATCGCGGGGACGATGGCGGGGTTTGCCGGCGCCTTTCTCTGTCTGGGCGACCTCAGTTTCTTTGAGCCAGGGATCACCGTCGGTCAGGGGTTCATTGCGCTTGCGCTCGCCATGGTTGGCGGCTGGCGTCCCTACCGCATCGCGGTGGGGGCGCTTGTCTTCGGTCTGCTCCGCTCGTTGAAGACGGGGCTCGGCATCGCTGGCGTCGAGATTCAGCCTGATTTCTTGGCGATGATCCCCTACATCGGGATCCTGATCGCGCTCGTTGTTCTGGCTGGCCGCACGGCGTTACCGGCCGCACTCGGGATGCCCTACGCGCGGGATCGCGGTCGAAGCGAGCGTGAGTAGGCGCATAGTCCGGCATAAGGAGCATGAACCGAACGGGCGCCTTGCTCTCAATGCAGCACGAACGTACGATTTGCCGAGACGAGACTGGCGATGGGCAGTGCACGGTCGATGTCGCCGAACCCTTGCACACGGCGGGACGTCCGATTTTGGACGGCAGACGATGAGGAGAGACACCGTGAACGGTGGAGATCGCGCGACTCAGGAAGCAGCCCGATGTGCTGTCATCGCCGCCCTTTTGCTCACGATGGCCTTCGGCCCGCATCCCGCGGCGACCGCGCAAAACGCGGCCTCGCCCACCGCGGGCAATCCGGTCGAGAAAGTGGCGCTGATTACCCCGGACAGCCGCACCAACCAGGGATGGGATCAGCAGGCCGTTGACAGCATGACCAAGGTTGGCGAGGAGCGGCAGATCGAGGTCATCGTCGCTGACAACGCGGGCTACGATGACATCACGCCGACGCTGCGCGACTTCGCGAGCCAAGAGGTTGATCTCGTCGTCTGCCACGCGAGCGGCTACCAAACGGTCTGCCCCGAATTCGCTGAGGACGAGCAGACACGGGTCGCGGTGATCGAGAATCCACCAGCCGTGGTCCCAGGTCTCGTCTCCGACATTGAGACGCAAGCACAAGATGCCGCCTACCTCGCCGGAGTCCTTGCCGGTCAGATGACCACGACGGGCACGGTCGGCATCGTCGTCTCTGGGCAGCCTCCCACCTGGAACTACATGGCGGTTGGCTTTGCGGAAGGGCTGAACGTGGCGAAGCCAGACGCCAGGCTGCTCTACGGAGTGATCGGTGAGGCGGCGTACGCGGACGCGGTTGGTGGGAAGCGAGAGACGGAAGCCCAGCTTGCCGCTGGCGCGGATATCATCTTTGGCATGGGCGATGGCGCCTCGTTCGGCATGATTGAGGCGGTTGAGGAGCACAACGCCGACCTCGCCGAGGGTGCCAAGCCAGCGATGTTCATCGATGTCATCGGCGACAAGCGGCAGCAGCACGGTGATGTCCTGCTGACGTCTGTCCTCTTCGACTTCAGCGGTGTCTATGCCGAAATGCTCGACGATATCGAAACAGGAGCGTTCGGCAAGATCTACACGCTCAACGTCGAGAATGGGGGTGTGCGCCTCCTCGATCTGCCCGAGAGCGTGCCGGAGGAGACGGTGGCGGCGGTGGAGCAGGCGCGGCAAGAGATTATCGACGGGACCATCAACGTCTCCGCTGTTGGCGACGCCGAGGGGTTGCGACAGAAGCTGGACGAGCTCTTCCCCGATTCGTAGGGGAGAGCCGGAAGCGCCAGCGCTGGCAGCCGATGGTTTCCTGCCGCGCCAGATGAATGGAACGGCAAGCTCGATCGGGAGTGGCCGGGGGAGCGCGCCAGTGGCCGCCGCCTGAGCCGAATCTGGCCGATCGCGTTGCCGGTGAGTTCTGGACGCGGATCACCTCGGCGACAATGGCCCGCCAGCCCTGCTTGTTCATCTCCTGATCCACGCGGGCGGCAGCCCGCCGCAACGCCGCGATGCCCGGAGTGCTCGACGCGCTCCGGGCATCGGTCAAAGACTCCGCGGGAAGATGAGCGACCCGCGCTGTAGGGTCATGCGGCGTCAGTCATCGCCATCGTCGTCGTCATCATCATCTCCAGCTCCAGCACCACCGGTCGTGGTGACGGGAGCCGTGCTGGCGTCGTCGGCGTCATCGTCTCCCGCACCATCGGTCGTGGTAGCCGGAAGCGTGCCGGCGTCGTCAGCGTCATCATCTCCAGTACCACCGGTCGTAGTCGCTGGAGCCGCGCTGTCGTCGCCATAGGGAAAGAGGTAGATCTCGATTTCGGACTCATTGTCGTCATCGTCGCCGGCGAGAATGGCCAGCGCGGCGAGACCGGAGCCACTCTGCGACCGCAGCCCGACGACGAGCTTCTCGTCAATGACCGGCCCGACCACTTCGCCGCAGGCAACGATCGTTCGCTCGTCGCCAGGGGCACGAATATCGATCACGTGCGGCTGCGCGACGAGATCGTCGAGCGAGACCGCAATCTCGGTTTCGGAGGCAGCGACGCCGTCGGCAGCAGCATCATCGCCACGAGGCGCCAGGTCACTGAGCGAGAAGAGCGGGGAGGCGTTTGGGGTGCCGCAGGATTCCGCGTGGATCTGGGCCTGACTGCCGCCAGCGGCTGAGGGGCGGCTCGTCGTACCGCTTCCCTGGTCGTCATCGTCATCGTCATCGTCGCCGGCATCGTCGCCAGCACCGTCATCGTCATCATCGTCCTGCAAGGACGATGCGCTGACCGGTGCGGAGGCATCGGCGCCTGTTTCGAACCCAAAGCTGGCTGTTGCCGCCATTGTGAGCGCCAGGCTCAATGCGGCGAACCATCGTATGGATAACATGAGGTCTCGCATCGGTACTCCTTTGTTCTCAGGCCACCTAAGTGACCAGTCACCCATCCGGGCACGGCGCCGCGGACGAGAGGCTCTCAACGGATGGCGATCTAACCAACCATGTCCTCCTCAAGCACATGCTCAAGCAGAGTCGACGGTGCACTGAGCGGTTTCGATCGGGCGGGCTGAGACCGTGCAATGGATCTGCCGATCTCCGTACGCGGCTCCGCTCGCTGGCGATGATCGCGCGACCACGAAGCCGCCGTAGGTTCCAGCGACGGGACGCTCGACGGAACTGTCGAGCGCTCCGTTGCAACCATCATGGCTTCCCTAGTTAAGACAATGGTGAGTCAAGGATGAGAATGCGTTAATTGGTGATGTGCAAATCCCGATCTCCGCAACGGTCCGTCGGAACGAGCATGCCGCGTGGTGGCCGTGCGGACGAGGCGGCCCGCGATCGACAACCGAGGAGGCTTTAGCCGCGGACAGGATGAGACGATGAGACGCAGTGTGAAGCGTGGAGACGAGAAAAGGAGAGGCCGGATGCCGTTCAACGTCAAGAAACGAGGCAAGTTGACCTATTACTTCCAGGGAGATCGACCCGTCCTCTCGGCGCTAGTGACCGAGGAGCAACCGGACGGCGATCTCAAAATCAGCTTCGCCGGGCTGACCGGGGGCTACTCCGCCCAATCCGTCCTGGGCCGCGCCGAGCTGGTGACGATGGATCCTCATCAGGAGATCCCACTGGTGTTCGAATGCTGGGAGCACTGGCTCAACGAGGCGGGGCTCTGCCGCTCTCTGCGTGACATCGATTTCATCGAGATTCACGCCTTCGGCTGTCAGCCGAAGCGTCCCAATCCGCTGGTCGACCCGGCTGGCTACGCGGCCGAGCAAGACCGCCTGCGGGCGGCCTACGCGGAAGCCTATGCCGGCTACTTTGCCGAGCACTTGCCAGAGAATGGCGTACCCTGCCGCTTCACCGTCCATCTGGTCGATGTGCCAGACAAGGCCGCGTCGTACGAGTTTTATGGAACGGCTCTGCTCCAGCGCGCGCTCCAAGAGGAAGGGAGGTAACCAGTGCCCACGGCGAGCGCCAGCGGTCAGCGGGACGGTCGTCTCCGTCGCCAGTGGCGGTGCTCGCGGCGGGCGACGCGATCATGCGCGAGCCGGCCGCGGCCCACCCCTCACCGCCGCGACGATAAGCGGCCGATTCGGCGCGGTCAGGCAAGCGAGCGATGAACGGCGCGCCGAAGACCCCTTGACCGCGCTCGCATCGTCGCTGGTGTCAGCGCCGGAAGCGACTCCGCAGCCGGCGCACGGCCGTGCCCAGGTCGGCCGCGAGGCTGGTGACCAGCGTTTTGGCCGCCGTGAAGGCGCCAACCTTTCGCCGCGTGCCCTCTTTGACGAGATCGCGGTCTGTCGGATGCTCTTTCATGTCATCCTCTCTCTCGGTCCACGGCCACCGTGGCAGCGGTCGATGCCGCATCGTACCAGCCGCCAGAGGGTTTCGATTGCCATCGGCCGCGAGATTTCAGGACGAGTGAGGCGGGCGCGGCGTTCTTCTCAGTCGGCCACGCTCCTGCCGGGGGCCGTCATCGCTCGCGGTGGATGGATGCCGCTCTCGCATCGGCGAAGGGGCGGGCAGCGATTG
>Ga0183260_10005196_pt1 | contig 10276 bp, 7 predicted proteins | sample AntDrymUQ4972206_2_FD_129768 | JGI IMG/M metagenome (GOLD analysis project Ga0183260, IMG submission 129768) | Polar desert sand microbial communities from Dry Valleys, Antarctica - metaG UQ497 (22.06) (version 2) (version 2) | ecosystem: Environmental > Terrestrial > Soil > Desert | place...
CCCACGCGGGGGCCAAGTTGCACGGCTTCCTGAGCTATCTCATGAAGTGCACGGTCACCGGCGACCCTTACACGATCTTCGGCTACGGTGGCAAACAGGTGCGCGACAACATCCACGCAGCTGACGTTGTCAAGGCCTTCGACGCATTCCATCGGAATCCGCAGCCGGCCGTTGTATACAACCTGGGTGGTGGTCGCCAGAGCAACGTCTCGATGCTCGAGGCGATCGAGCTGTGCAAGAGCATCGCCGGCCGCGAGCTCAACTATGAGCTCTCCGATCAGGCCAGGATCGGCGACCACCGGTGGTACATCAGCGACTTCAGCGACTTCGAGCGGGACTACCCGGAGTTCGAGATCGAGTTCGGCATCCGCGCGGTTCTGGAGCAGATCCACGACGCCAATGCCGAGCAGTGGACCGCTCCGGCTGCGGCGTAGTTCGGCTCAGCGGCCGCGCGAGCGTAGGTACCCGTGAGAATCCAGCTCTGGAGCTATAACTACGATCCCGAGCCATCGGGGATCGCGCCCTTGAGCGGGGTATGGGCTCGGGCGATGACCTCGAGAGGGCATTCGGTTGAAGTGGTCGCGGCTCACCCCCATTACCCAGAGCCCCGCTGGGGCGTTCGCTCCCTGCCCTACCGCGAGGTTCGCGACGGCCTACCGGTCGTCCGGCTTCCACTGTGGGTCGGGCGCGGCTCTGCGCTGCAGCGCATCAGGCAAGAGGCGACTTTCGCCGGCGCACTCGGGCTCACCGCACCCGCGCTCTCAACGCCTGATGTCGTCGTAGCCGTGTCGCCGAGCTTTCCGGCACTGGCACCCACCATGGCTAACGCCCGCCTGAGGCGAATCCCCTGGGTCCTGTGGCTTCAAGATGTGCTGCCGGACGGCGCGGTCATGACAGGGATACTCCAGGAGGGAAGGCTCGTAGCGCTCGCGCGGGATTTCGAGCGCGCCGCTTACCGCTCGGCGTCGAAGATCGTTGTGATCTCCGAGAGCTTCAAGGAGAATCTCCGAGCAAAGGGCGTCCCCGATTCGAAGCTCGTCCGCAGCTACAATCCAGCGAGCCGTCCGATCCTCGACGCCCCCCGTCCCGCCGCGGGCATCGATCCGGCGGCAGTGCTGACGATGGGCAACATCGGCCACAGTCAGAACCTTGTCGCCGTGACCCGCGCGTTCGAGGACTCTGAGCGGCTTCGCGAACACGGGGCCAGCTTCGTTCTGGCGGGCGACGGGGAGGCGGGTGACTATGTCCGCGCAGCGATCCGCACGGACCGAGTAAGAGTGACGGGCTTCCTTGCCGACCACGAACTCGAACCCTTGCTACAGCGCGCCGCCCTTGCGATCATCAGTCAGCGCTACGAGGGCATCGACTTCAACGTGCCGTCGAAACTCATGAATTTCATGGGTTACGGCATCCCGATAGTCGCGTCCGTAAGGCATGACTCCGAGGTGGCACGCATCATCGCCGCCTCGGGTGGCGGGTGGGTGACGGAAAGCTCTGACACAACCGGCCTCGCAACGCAGGTGGCCGAAGCGCTCGCCTCACCCACGGAGGCGGCCAAGCGAGGTGAACTCGCGCTGAGGTTTGCTCAGCGGAACTTCCGGCCTGAGCATGCGGCTGTCCGCTTTGAGGGCACACTGCGGACCCTCGCTGACCGATAATCGCCTGCAGGCGGGAAGTGTGGCCCGAAACGCCAAACACTGACGTGCTCGGTCGAGAGCGACGGCGCATCTCTGCCCGGTGGGGTCGGCCACCTGGCTGACGACTAGTCTCACGCGCGCGACGGGCGTCGGATTCGCTCCGCGCTTCCATCACCTGGTGCAGCAGCGTCTTGGCCCGTGGCTGCAGGCGCTTGCGCATGGCGTCGAGCACGTTGGCGATCTTGTGCACCCAGCAGCCCTGTTCGCCCGCGCCGGGGAAGACGTCTCTGAGCGGCGCCCAGGCACCCAGGGCGCCGTCGCCGGTCACGGGCTTCGGCTCGTTGAGGCCGCGGTCGCGCAGGTTGCGCAGCGTGGCCGCCCAGGAGTCGGGTCGACTCGCGGTAGCCGTCCTCGACGGCCAGCAGCTCCTTGACGCCGTCCTCGCGCATCCGATCACCACCAACAGGCACAGCTGGCAACGGCCAAAGGCTAGGCTGGCCGCCGCGGAGCCGGAATCCTCACCCGCTGCGCGCGAGGACCCCCACGGCCTTCCTGCTGTCGATCAGGACCTCCGGCGTCTGTCCGTACTGACGACAGAAATCGATGAAGGCGTAAGACGCGTCGATGTCGTCGCTGACGAACGCTCCGCCGCGCTCGAGATGCCCCCAGAGCTGTGTGTAGTCGAAGTGCTGAGCGATGTACTTGTGGCCCGCATCGTGGAAGCACAAGCCGCTCGGCGGAAGGTCGGCCAAATGGCGGAGGAGGTCGTGCGTACTCCGCTTTCGATCGATCACGCGGAAGTCCCAGCCGGCGCGCTCGCGGTCCGCGAGGAGTCCGCCCGCCTGTGACGCGATGTCGAGGCTCACGAGCGTCCCCTCGCCGTTCTCCTCCAGGGCCCGCAGGAGGTAGTACGAAGAGGCCCCGTTACCGACGCCGAGCTCGATCACCCGCCTCGGGCGAAGGACGCGCGTGAGCGTATAGAGGAGAAACGAGGTACCGCTCTCGACGGCCCACCGCTCAGGGAAGGCCAGCGCGCGCTCTCGATGTCGTCGGTCGAGCTCGACCGCAAGGCGCTCGTGCTCGTCGCCGAACTGCTCCAGCTGCTCCGAGGAGAGCATCGACGCCCACGGCGCTGCGCCGGTCAGGAGGCTCACGGCGTCTGTGTGGACGCCGCGTGGGGCGAGGGCGGCCAGCTCCGGATAGCTCGGCGGGATCCGTCTCCGGAGAAAGCGAGCGCCAGCTCTCGCGATCATCGCGCCCACCGCCGCCTCGAACGCGACCCGTCTGTCGGGATGATCAACGTACTCGTGGAAGCTCATTGTGCCGTTTCGCCGGAGTCACGACGCGGGTGCGCCGAGTGTCGGCGAGGACTCAGACCGCAGCGCGCGCGAGCTGGCGACGCTCAGCACCCCGGTCCGCAAACGGCGTCCACGCACCGGTGATGAGCATGGCGCCACCAAGATAGATCGCCGTTCGGCCGCTGCCCACGGCGGTCATCAGCAGGTCCCCATCCTTGTAGTAGGAGAAGCCTGCCAAGACAACGACACAGTACCAAAGCAGGGCGGCGGGCTTGGCGCGTGTTGAGTGGGGCCCGACAAGCGTTCGATGTAGCGCGCCGAGCAGAGCCCCTAGACCGATCGAGGCAAGCAGGACGGCCGGCCAGCCACCGTAGAGCCACAACTCGGTCACGTAGCTGGTGGGAAAGCCCGTGTCCTGCTGGTTGGTGGTGCCGATGCTCTGGGCGACCAAGACGTCCATACGGACGGTATCGATCGACGGTTTGCCGGGCCAGAGCGAGGACGGCACTAGGTACAGCGGCAGGGCCAGCCACCGATCGCGGTCGGTCAATTTGCGTCGAAGGTCGCCGGGGGACTCCTGAACCGCCAACGAGGCATCGAGCACGCCGTACGAGGCGATCCGGCTGTACTTCTCGTAAGCCGAGAGACCGGTCACCTGTCCGCCGTCTCGCTGGCTGACGATCGGAACGCTTATGAGAACGATCAGGGCCGCCGAGGCCAGGACGGCCCAGACCGGAACCGTCCGGCGGTTGTAGTGGAGCACGACCCAGGCACCCGCGAGGGCGAGCAGGGCATCGAGACGGCTTCCGAAGACGATCACCATCGCGAGGACGATCACGACAGCGACGATCATGAACGACACGCGGACGGTCCTCTTCCGAGCTGCCAGCGCCGCGTAGGTAGCGCACCATACGGCCGGTACCGCAGCCGTCGCCCAAAGACTCAAGGCAAACGATCGTGCCTCGAGCGCATCAGACTTGCTGTGGCTGAGGAAGGCGGACTGGGCACCCGCCAAGCCTCCGTTCTCCAGGAGGAGCGCAACGAGCGCCAGCAATGTGAGAGCACCGAGCAGGATCGCGAGCGGCACTACGCCGAACCGTGTCCCGCTGCGGCGAGCGGGCTCCTCGAACGCGCGGGTGCCTCCACGGGTCTCCACGAAGTGGAAGGCCTCGACCAAGGCCGTCGTCCCGAGGCTCGCGAGCAGGAGCGCCCATGCCAAGTCTGCATCGGCCGCGGTGAGAGCGAATCGCACGTCGGCGAAGTCATTGAGGGTGATGGCCAATCCGCGCTGAGGGAACACAGACAGGTAGAAGAAGACGATGATGGTGACCACGCTCGGTTCGGTGATCGCGCGGCGCAGGCCGACCCACCGTACGTGCGACGCGAGCGGCAGCAAAGTGGCCACGCCGACCAGCAGTGGAATGAGATCGAGGCGGCTCGTGGCGAGCCCGAGCAGAATCGCGACGGCGACGATCCCAGCGCGAGCACCGGGTTTCCATCGCGTACCCCCACTGCGACCGCTCGCGAAGACCTCGGCCCGACGAGCCGGCGCCGCGCCTCTCTTCGGTAGAATGCTACTGTCGGTGCTCAGCCTGGGCTCCGGACTCGCCTCCACCGTGCGCGCGTGGGGTCGCTTGCGTGACACCCCGAGCTTACTCGGCCGAGGGGTGACGAGTCACGTGTCGGCGGCGGAGTCGTCTCGCGTCGTCGTGCGCAGAGCCAGCAGCGTAAGCGACAGCCCCACCGCCGCCGACGCGATCAGCGCGTAGGCGACGCCCAAGCCCTGACCCGAGGGCGCGAAGACCAGGAATCCCGCAGCCAGCACCACGAGCGCGACGACCTCGATCCGCGTGGCGAGGCCAGGCCGCCCCTGCGCACGCAGACAGTCACTGCCCGTCCTCCTGATGCTGATCAAACCGGCACCGATAACGAGGGCAACCCCCAGCGCGACCGCTGGCGAGAAGGCCCGACCGAAGAGAAGCGGAATGATGTACGGCGCCGCGAGGGCCAGAGCCGCTGTCGCGCCCCCGCACGCCACGATCGCCGCGAGCATGTAGCGCCGCGTAGACGCCCGCGCGGCGTTCGCATCCTGGGCCGAGATCTGCGGGTAGGCAACCGCGACGATCCCGTCGGCGAGGAAGCGAGGGACGTTGCTGATGCTGAGCGCGACGGCGTAGTAGCCGACGACCTCCGAGGAGAACAGCCCAGCGACGACCAGCGTGTCAATGCGGAATGTCTCCACGGGCGACACCTGGGCCAGAAAGCCCGTAGCTCCGAAACGGACCATCTGTCTTCGAGTGGGTACGCGGCCCTCGAGGTTAGCGTGTGCTCGTCGCTCGGCGACCCGCACGCGGAAGACGAGGCTCACTACCAGCGCCCCCGACACGGTAACCACGCTGGCGAGCCAGATCAGCGTGCAGCTGACCACGGTCAGCCCCGACAGCAGCCCGATCGCCAGGCCGATCACGAACGTTGCGGGGATCGTGATCCGGAAGGCGTTGAACCATCTCAGATCTCCGAGTCCCTGGAGAAGGTGGAGCCCGTAAAGGTGGACAGCAAGCGGTGGAACGCCTGCGAGCGTGAGCATTCCGATGGTCTGCGTCGATTCCGCCTTCCCGCCCAGGAAGACCTCCGTAAGCCCAACCAACAGGCCAAGGGCAAGGAGTGCCTGGAGCGCGGCCACGGGCGCGAGCTGACGAGCGATCGCCCGCGCGGCACCCTTGTTGCGGGCGACGTAGTAGGTGGCGGCGGAAGGGAGTCCGAAGCACGCCAGCTGAAGGGCGACGCTGGGGAGGATCAGGGCGACCGCCAGGTCTCCGCGACCCGCAGGGCCTAGCGATCTGGCCAAAATGATCCCCGAGCCGAAGAGCGCGACCTGCACGCCCACCCCCGCGCCAAGACTCTCAACCACCTGGCGCGCGCGGCGGGTCAGTATTCGCTGGGGAGACCACCGCCCTCGCAAGGTCCGGTCAACCTAACGGTCGCGAGGCGGCCGCGACCCGTGAGCGGCCGTCGACGCATTTGCGGCGGAGGGGGCGGATACTCTCCGGCCGGTGAACCGGTCGCCGAGGAATCCCAACAGCAGGGCAACCGCTGTACTCAGGCGGAGACCGGCGGAGGGTCGGCGCAGTCGGGACCCGTGGTCGGACCAAGCGCCGCGACGTCTCCTCTACATCATGCACGAACATCCGTCCGTCTCGCAGACGTTCGTGGTCACCGAGGCGGCTGAGGTCGAGCGGCTCGGGATCCCAGTGGTCGGGTACGCGCTCAAGCGTGGCTCGGCACCGCGTCCCGCAGCAAGCCTGGAGCTCCTCTGTGCGCCGCCGTCGCGGCGCCAGTTGGCATGGGCGGCCCTGATCGGCACGCCCCACCTGCTCGCGTTGCCCTGGCGAGCGGGGGAGCGTCGCTTGAGCCTCCGGGAGAGCAAGCGCTTGGTTCTCGCCCACCTGCACGCCACACACGCTCTCCGGCAGCTTCGAAACGAAGGATTAGCTCACATCCATGCGCACTTCCTCGGGCGCTCGGCCGACGTCGCCATGCTCATGGCGGCGCGGCTTGACTGTGACTGGTCGGTCACCGCTCACGCCGGCGATGCCTACTCGCCTGCGGAGCCGGCCCTGCTGGAGAGACGCTTGGCCACCGCTGCGGCCGTGGCGTGCGCGAGCCGGAGCGTGCATGACAGCCTGAGGCGCCGCCTGCCAACGATGAGCGCTCCTACCGCGATCGTCCATTGCGGGGTTGACACCTCTGCACTGCACTTCCCCGTCTCACGGAAGAGCAACCCGCAACCCCATCTCGTCACTGTCGGACGACTGGTGGCGACGAAGGGACATTGGACGATCATCGAATCCGCTGACGCCCTGATGCGTGCTGACGGCGCGTTGCGATGGACCGTCGTTGGGGACGGTCCGTTGCAACGGCCTCTGATTGAGGCCGCTAATCGCCGCGGGCTTACCCCACGCCTGTCGTTCGTCGGTGCGCTGGCCCACGACGCGATCCTGACGCTCCTCCGAGACGCGGACGGTTTCGTGTTGCCTTGCGAGGAAGATGAGCGCGGCGGTTCGGATGGGATCCCGGTTGCTCTCATGGAAGCAATGGCATTGGGCGTACCAGTAGTGACCTCACCCGTTGGAGGTATCCGCGAGCTCGTCGAATCCGAGGCAACGGGGTTCTTGGTCCCTCCTGGCGATTCGGCTGCTCTCACCGCGGTCGTGGAGCGCATAGTCCGTCCAACCCATCCCGCGGAGATCGAGGCAATTCGGGTCGCTGCACGGACCAAGGTCGAGCAGGAGTTTGACTTAGTTGCTGGGGCGCGGAGACTGATTCGGCTGCTCGATTCGTACCTCCCCTGAGGTACAGTCTTGTCGTGCCGAACTCTGTGGCCGCGCCGGCGCCGGTGCCCGCGCTTCGGGTCCTCGGCGTCCAGCCCGGTAGCGCTGGGCGGGGCGGGGTTCACCTCGCGCTGATGTCGGTCCTCACTCATCCGTCTCACGCCGAGCTGTGAAGGCCATGAGCGTCATCCCGTCGATCGCCCCACGGACGGGAGGGCCGGCTACGGGTCTGCTCGCAGCCATAAGGCCACTTCGGCGCGAGGGAATCGAGACAACGGTGATCGCCACCGACATGGGGCGAGCAGCCTCCGCCTCGAGTGCCGAGCGCATCTCTCTCACAGAGCTAGAGCGACACGGAGCCTCTGCTGGGTCCATCCGGCTGTTCCGCACGCGACGTCCCTACCGCTTGGCTTTTGCCCCGGGAATCCAACGTGCACTCCGTCGCGAGCAAGGGTTCGACCTCGTGCGGATCCACTCCCTCTTCCTCTTCCCGCAATACGCCGCCTGGCGCTACTGCCGCAGGACGTCGACGCCGTACATCGTAAGTATCCACGGCGCGTTGGATCCGTACCTTCGCGAACGCGGGCGGTTCAGGAAGCAGTTAACTGAGTGCATTCGCCGATCGACGAGCCGGCAGCCACGCCGAACAGCCGTACCCGGGGGTCGGAGCCAATCGCTTTTCGCAGGCGGTGCTGCGCGTCCGCTAGAGGTTCGAAGCACAAGACATGGGCGGACGGGAATGTGTCGAGCGCGAACAGTGCGAACTGACCGGTATCTCCGACGTCGATCACAGTCCGGAAGAGACAATTGAAAGGGACTGACCTATGCTCGATAGCACCCGCCACGCCGTACAACAGGGCACGCCTAAACCGGCCTCGAGAGAGTAGGTGGGCCAGCTTCCGCCCCTGACGCGCGCGACGAGCATAAGGGGCTAAGCGTGCCGACCGTTGGCTCGGACGAGAGAGCATCGCTGCCGAAGCGTACACGTTGACGTCGAGAGTTGTATCTCTAGTCTTCGGGCCCCGGCCTACGGTGTGAGTGACGGCGCGCCTTTCTCGTGAGGGGTCGCCGGTTCACGGCTCGCTCCGGAGAGGTCGGACTCCGGGGCGCGAGGTTGCCGCGAGGCGCTCGGGCAGACCCGGGAGCGACTCCGATCGCAGCCTGAGACCGATGAACGGGGTCCGGCCAGATGCATCAGCGAGTATTGGCTTGGGCGATGCGGGTTGCTCCGCGGTCGTGGTTGCGGAGCGCGGCGTCGAACGCCTGAACGTGTGAACGCGCACAGGCGGTGGCGTCGTACAGGCTTTCCGCCCGGCGTCGCCCCGCCAGACCGAGTTGACAGCGGAGCTGAGGATTCTCGACGAGGGAGACGCTCGCCGCAGCGATCGCCTGAGGGTCGCGCGGTGGGACCATGAAGCCGGTGACGGTGTGCTCCACTGCCTCGGCCACGGAACCCACGTCTGTCGCTACTACCGGCAGCCCTAGGGCCATGGCCTCTCCGACGACCGTGGAGACGCCCTCCGACCGGGGCTCTGAGGTAAGCCAGAACAGATCGAAGGCGGAGGCGAGCTCGGCGACTTGCTTGCCCGGGTCACGAATGGCGATCCGTCCATCGAGCCGAAGTTCACGGATTTCCCGTCGGATCCGGTGCAGATAGCCAGCGTGATGAGCATACGATCCACCTAGCATGACGTAGTATACGTCCGGATGGGTAGCATGGAGACGCGCCGCTGCGCGCACAAAGGTCAGGTGCCCCTTCATCGGGTTGAAGTTGCTGACGTTACCTACGACCACGGCCTCGCTCGGAACACCTAGTTCGCGGCGTGCCCACGACGCCCTTTCTGAGTCTGGCCTGAAGCGGTCTGCATCGACAATCGGGAAGAAAGAGATAAGGCGCTCGCCGAAGCCCTTCGCCCCAGGGTGAGCCGTTGCGACCGCGTTTCCGGAGGTCATGAGAGAGTCGGCTAGGACCCTTACGAGCGGCATAAGAACCAGCCTCATCGCCCAAGGCGGGAAGGTATCAAGCAGCTGCCAGGTCACTGGCACGCCCTCGAGTCGTGCTGCAAGCCCAGCCTGAGGGTTGATCAATCCGTTGACCAGCACGAGATCAATGCCGCGACAACGGATTACCTCCCTAATCTGTGTGACCTCGGTCGGCAGGTTGGCCGCAAAGCGGAGGTGGACGCGCGGATCGCTCGTCGCACGTATTCGACCAAGCGGCAAGGTTATAAGATCGACGCCGCGCGCGCGCAGCCGGTCCGCCGCATCTCCGGGCTCGTCGGGTAACAAAACCGTAGTTTCGACCCCACGGTCGGCGAGCAGGGGAATGACGGAGGCATTCCGATTATGGGGGCCGCCAAAAACCGGGTAGTGTATGACAGATAGGACGTGCAGTTTTCGTGGCAAAGCGTCAGTCAGCGGGTCGCTCGCGTTCAGGTGGCCCGGCCCCCGCTTGGGGGTAAGCAACGATTCGCGAGTCTAGCGCGTATCATCGCCAAGGTAAACTGGCGTGGCCTAAGCTGGGGGCGGCGCGTCGTCGGGCTGAGCAGGCTGGCGTTGAAGACCCGTACCACGCCCAGGCGGATCACTGCGGGCCGGCTCGCCCAGGCCATGCGGTATCTGCGGGAACAGACCGACGATCTTGAGGCCCGCGATAGCCGCGTGCTTACGACTCAGCGCAAGTGGGCCGTCGAGAACCGCTTCTACACCACGCTCCGACTCGACCCTCGCTTGGGCACGCGCCTCAGAAGTCTCCGACCGTGGGGATCTCCCGGTGTAACCCGCACTCCTGCTTTCTCGTGCCTACCCACCGACCCTCTCGGCCTGCGCCGGGGAGAGTGCAGTGCGTGCAGCCAATGGACCCGTACCCACGATCGTGCAGCTCATTCTATGCTGCAGATCCCCCGCCGCGGCGAGCCTCTGCTCCAGATGTGTCATCACCGAGCCTTTCAGTCTTCACGTGCGACATTGGCGAGGAAGGACGCTCCGGCTATGCGACCACCGCGGCAGG
>Ga0183260_10005197_pt1 | contig 10276 bp, 6 predicted proteins | sample AntDrymUQ4972206_2_FD_129768 | JGI IMG/M metagenome (GOLD analysis project Ga0183260, IMG submission 129768) | Polar desert sand microbial communities from Dry Valleys, Antarctica - metaG UQ497 (22.06) (version 2) (version 2) | ecosystem: Environmental > Terrestrial > Soil > Desert | place...
CCGAGGGGCGGCTCGGCGGCCAGGCGAACGTCCCCGGAGTCGGCGGAACATGGAAGGACCTCACCGACAACGTGAACTTCATGGCCAGCTATCTCACCGGCCAGGTAAGAAACATCGCCGACGTGACGACCGCCGTCGCCAAGGGAGATCTGTCGAGAAAGATCACCGCCGACGCGAAAGGCGAGATCCTGGAGTTGAAGAACACCATCAATACCATGGTCGATCAGCTCAGCGGATTCGCATCGGAAGTGACGCGCGTCGCCCGCGAAGTGGGCACCGAGGGAATGCTCGGCGGGCAGGCAAGCGTGCCGGGAGTGGCCGGGACGTGGAAGGATCTGACCGATAATGTGAACACACTCGCGGGAAACCTTACCAGCCAGGTGCGCAATATCGCCGATGTAACTACAGCCGTGGCGCGAGGCGACCTGTCGAGGAAAATCACTGTCGAGGCCCGCGGAGAGACGCTCGAGCTCAAGAGCACCATCAATACGATGGTCGACCAGCTCAGCGGATTCGCCGCCGAAGTAACTCGCGTCGCGCGCGAAGTTGGAACCGAAGGCAAGCTTGGCGGGCAGGCAAGTGTGCCGGGAGTTGCAGGCACATGGAAAGATCTCACCGACAACGTCAACTTCATGGCCAGCAATCTCACTGGCCAGGTGAGAAATATCGCCGACGTCACGACCGCTGTTGCCAAGGGAGATCTGGGGCGCAAGATCACCGCTGATGCCCAGGGCGAGATGCTCGAGCTGAAGAACACCATCAATACGATGGTGGACCAGCTTTCGGCGTTCGCCGCTGAAGTGACGCGCGTTGCGAAGGAAGTGGGAACGGAAGGCAAGCTCGGCGGACAGGCGGAGGTCCCCGGTGTTGGAGGTACGTGGAAGGATCTCACTGATAACGTGAACGGTCTGGCGAGCAACCTCACCGGCCAGATCCGGAACATCGCCGATGTGACGACCGCCGTCGCCAAGGGTGACCTGTCGCGCAAGATCACCGTCGATGTGCAGGGAGAGATCCTCGAGCTCAAGAATACGATCAATGCGATGGTTGACTCGCTGCGCATTTTTGCCGGCGAAGTTACGCGTGTCGCCAAGGAAGTGGGAACCGAGGGCAAGCTCGGCGGGCAGGCAGAGGTGCCTGACGTCGCCGGGACGTGGAAGGACCTTACCGACAACGTGAACTTCATGGCGAGCAACCTCACCGGCCAGGTGAGAAACATCGCCGACGTCACCACCGCTGTCGCGCGGGGTGACCTGTCGAGAAAAATCACCGCCGACGCCAAGGGCGAAATCCTCGAGCTGAAGAACACGATCAACATCATGGTCGATCAGCTCTCGGCATTTGCCGCTGAGGTCACGCGTGTTGCGCGCGAAGTGGGAACCGAAGGTAAGCTGGGCGGACAGGCGAATGTGCCGGGAGTCGGTGGCACCTGGAAGGATCTGACCGACAATGTGAACACGCTCGCCGGCAATCTCACCAGCCAGGTGCGCAACATCGCCGACGTGACGACCGCCGTCGCCTTGGGCGACCTGTCGCGCAAGATCACCGTCGAAGCGCGGGGCGAGACGCTGGAGCTCAAGAGCACAATCAACACGATGGTCGACCAGCTCAGCTCCTTCGCGGACGAGGTAACGCGAGTCGCGAAGGAAGTAGGGACCGAAGGCAAGCTCGGCGGGCAGGCGAACGTGCCCGGGGTCGCGGGTACGTGGAAGGATCTGACCGACAATGTGAACGCGATGGGCAACAATCTCACCGGCCAGATCCGCAACATTGCCGATGTGACGACAGCGGTCGCCAAGGGCGACCTGTCGCGCAAGATCACCGTCGACGTGCAGGGGGAGATACTCGAGCTCAAGAATACCATCAACACGATGGTGGACTCGCTCGGCGTTTTCGCTGGCGAGGTCACGCGTGTGGCGCGCGAGGTGGGAACCGAGGGTCGTCTCGGCGGGCAAGCCAACGTTCCGGGAGTCGCCGGCACATGGAAGGATCTGACCGACAACGTGAACTTCATGGCGAGCAACCTCACCGGCCAGGTGAGAAATATCGCCGACGTCACGACGGCAGTCGCGCGCGGAGATCTGTCGCGCAAGATGACGGTGGACGTGAAGGGCGAGATCCTCGAGCTCAAGAACACCATCAACATCATGGTCGATCAGCTGAGCGCTTTCTCGTCCGAAGTAACACGCGTGGCGAAGGAAGTGGGAACTGAAGGCAACCTGGGCGGCCAGGCGGAAGTGCTCGGCGTCGCCGGAACGTGGAAGGACCTCACCGACAACGTGAACACGCTGGCCGGAAACCTGACGAGTCAGATCCGCAACATCGCGCTCGTCACGACCGCGGTCGCCAAGGGTGATCTGTCACAGAAGATCACAGTCGAAGTGCGCGGTGAGATCCTGGAGCTCAAGGACACCATCAACGCGATGGTTGACTCGCTCCGCGTGTTCGCCGACGAGGTGACCCGTGTTGCCAAGGAAGTGGGGACCGAAGGGAAGCTCGGCGGGCAGGCTGAAGTGCCGAACGCCGACGGAACGTGGCGCGCGCTGACCGACAACGTGAACGCGATGGCCAACAGTCTCACACTTCAGGTGCGCGCAATCGCCGACGTGGCAACCGCGGTCACACGCGGAGATCTGTCGCGACAGATCACCGTCGAAGCCCAGGGCGAGCTCGACCAGCTCAAGGGCAACCTCAACCAGATGATCGCGAACCTGAAGGATACGACCGAGAAGAACACCGAGCAGGACTGGCTCAAGACCAACCTCGCCAAGTTCTCGCGGATGATGCAGGGGCAGAAGGATCTGGAAGCGGTGTCGAAGCTCATCATGTCAGAGCTGACTCCGCTGGTGTCGGCGCATCACGGAGCGTTCTACATCCTGAACAGTGATGACAACGTTCCGGTCCTGAAGCTCATAGCGAGTTATGCATACAAGGAACGGAAGCACGTCGGCAACCGTTTCCAGCTGGGCGAAGGACTCGTCGGCCAGGCTGCGCTCGAAAAGAAGGCGATTCTGCTCACCAGCGTGCCCGAAGATTACATCAGGATAACGTCCGGTCTTGGGGAAGCGCCGCCGCGAAATGTTCTGGTGCTCCCCATTCTGTTCGAGGGTGAAGTGAAGGCGGTCGTCGAGCTCGCTTCATTCCTGCCGTTCAGCCAGATCCACCAGCTGTTCCTGGACCAGCTGGCCGAGACGGTTGGTGTGGTGCTGAACATGATCTCGGCGAACATGCGAACGAGCGAGCTGCTCGAGCAGTCTCAGAATCTTACGCAGGAGCTGCAGAGCCAGTCGCAGGAGCTCAAGCAGCAGCAGGAGGAGCTGAAGAAATCCAACTCCGACCTCGAGGCTCAGACGACAACGCTGCGCAGTTCGGAGGAGCTGCTCAGGGACCAGCAGGTGGAGCTCCAGCAGGTCAACGAGGAGCTGGAGGAAAAGGCCTCGCTCCTCGCCGAGCAGAACAGGAAAGTGGAGCAGAAGAACGACGAGGTCGAGGCTGCGAGACTTTCACTCGAGGAGAAAGCTGAGCAGCTGGCGGTGAGCTCGAAGTACAAGTCAGAGTTCCTCGCCAACATGTCGCACGAGCTGCGGACGCCGCTCAACAGTCTGCTGATTCTGTCAAAGCTCCTCGCCGACAACAAGGAATCGAACCTCACGCCGAAGCAGGTGGAGTTCGCGCAGACGATCTACTCGTCGGGAAGCGACCTGCTTTCTCTGATCAACGACGTGCTCGACCTTTCCAAGGTCGAAGCGGGCAAGATGGAGGTGAACGCGACGGAAACTCCCATCGGCGAGATAACCGGCACGCTGGAGCGCAGCTTCAAGCCCATCGCCGGGGAGAAGGGTTTGGCCTTCACCACCGAGGTGCATCCCGATGCGCCGGACACGATCTTCGCCGATGGTCAGCGGGTCGAACAGATTCTCAAGAACCTTCTGTCCAACGCTTTCAAGTTCACGAACGAAGGAGGTGTGACCCTTACCGTGCGGCAGGCGGACAAGGCGCGCCGGTTCGTCACTCCTGCGCTGGCTGGCAGCACGGAAGTAATCGCCTTCGTGGTCATCGACACCGGCGTCGGCATCCCACCCGAGAAACAGCGGTTGATTTTCGAAGCGTTCCAGCAGGCAGACGGAACGACGAGCCGAAAATTCGGAGGCACGGGACTCGGCCTGTCCATCAGCCGTGAAATCGCGCGCCTGCTGGGCGGGGAAATAGGCGTCGAGAGCACGCCCGACAAAGGGAGTACGTTCACGCTCTATCTGCCGGCCAGGTACCGAAATCCTGCTCCCGAGAGCGCACGCGGCACGCGGTTCATGCCACCTGAGGCGAGCGACACTGTACGAAATCCGAAGGTTGCTCCTCCATCCACGTGGCGCCGGACGCCGTCGCAGGCCCCGTTCGTCCAGCCTCAGAGTTCACCTTCCAGTGCCTCTGTGACGCCTGACAGGCGAGCGCAGCAGTACATAGTCGAAGACGATCATGCAGCCATCGAGCTCGGGGACCGGAGCGTGCTCATCATCGAGAACGACGTGAGCTTCGCGAAGGTGCTGCTGGGCATGGCACGCGAGAAGGGGTTCAAGGGCGTCGTCGCTCTGGACGGCGACCACGGCCTGGCGGCTGCGCACGAGTACCGCCCCGACGCGATCACGCTCGACATCGACATGCCGGGCATGGACGGCTGGAAAGTCCTCGAGCGGCTGAAGCACCATCCGAACACCAGACACATACCAGTCCACATCATCAGCGGTGTGGAGCGGAGACAGCAGGGCCTCAAGGCGGGCGCGCTCGCCTACCTCGAGAAACCGGTGAGTAAGGAAGCGCTGGACGACGCGTTCGCCCGAATCGCGACTTTCATCGACACCGTCCCGAAGCATCTGCTGGTGGTGGAAGATGACCAGAACCAGCGGAATGCCATTGTCGAACTGATCGCCCACGAGGACGTGGAGATCACGGCCGTCGCTTCCGCCAGCGCCGCCCTCGCCGAGATCGCATCGGATAAGCATTATGATTGCGTCGTGCTCGACCTGGGCCTTCCCGACATGAGCGGATTCGACTTCCTCGAGAAAGTAAAATCCGATCCGTCCAAATCCGACCTTCCGATCATCGTCTACACAGGCAAGGAACTCACGCCCGCAGACGAGACGAGAGTCAAGAAATACGCTGAGACGATCATAGTAAAGGACGTGAAGTCACCCGAGCGGCTGCTCGACGAGACCGCGCTGTTCCTGCACCGTGTTGAGGCAAAGCTGCCTGAAACGAAGCGGAAGATGCTCGAGCAGCTGCACGACGCCGACGCGGTCATCGCGGACAAGCGGGTTCTCGTTGTCGACGACGATGTGCGAAACATTTTCTCTCTGACGAGTGTGCTCGAGGATCACGGCATGAACGTCCGCTTCGCCGAGAATGGCAAGGACGCGATCGCCGCCCTCGAGGAGAATCCCGGCGTCGACGTCGTTCTGATGGACGTGATGATGCCGGAGATGGATGGCTATCAGACGACGAAAGCCATCCGCGACATGCCCCAGTTCAAGTCGCTGCCCATTATCGCTCTGACCGCGAAGGCGATGAAGGGAGACCGCGAAAAGTGCATCGCCGCGGGTGCTTCCGACTATATCACGAAGCCGGTTGACACTGAACAGCTTGTCTCTCTGCTGCGCGTGTGGCTCTACAAGTAAAAGGACCTGTCCCCCTCGACCCTGCTCCCGTCGATGCCGGAGCGGCCGGTGGAGAAACGCCATACGACGTGGAGCTGGAGCGGATCGAAATAGAGCTTCTGCTCGAGGGCATCTACCGGCAATACGGATTCGACTTCCGGTCGTATGCGTACGCGTCGATCAGGCGCAGGCTGTGGAAGAGAATCGAGGGTGAAGGCCTGGTGACCGTCAGCGCGCTCCAGGACCGGGTGCTGCACGAGCCGCAGATGATGGAGCGGCTGCTGCTGGACCTATCCATCAACGTCACGGCGATGTTTCGGGACCCGACTTTCTATCGCGCATTCCGGGAGACCGTCGTACCGCTTTTGCGGACCTATCCGTTCATCCGCCTCTGGCACGCCGGCTGCGCCACGGGCGAAGAGGTGTATTCGATGGCCATCCTTCTGCAGGAGGAAGGCCTGTACGAGCGGTCCCGCATATACGCGACTGACATCAACGAAGTGGTCCTACAGAAGGCGAAAGAGGGGATCTTTCCTGTGGACAGGATGCGGGAGTACACGGAGAACTACATTGCCGCCGGCGGCAAGCGCGCATTCTCCGATTACTACGTGGCCAGGTACGGCGGCGCGCTGTTCAGTCCGACGCTAACCAGCAAGGTCGTGTTCTCGCAGCATAACCTCGTAACCGACCGGTCATTCAGCGAATTCAACGTCATTCTCTGCCGCAATGTCCTTATCTACTTCGACAAATCGCTCCAGAGCAAGGTGCACCGTTTGTTCTACGACAGCCTGACGATGTTCGGCGTCCTCTGTCTCGGCAGCAAGGAATCGTTCCGATTCTCCCCGTACGAAGAGTGCTACGAACAGATCAACGGTCCCGAGAAGATTTATCGGAAGGCGCAATGATGCAGACCTCGATCGTCGTCGTCGGATCGTCATGGGGTGGTCTGGCCGCGGTGAGCACGCTCCTTGGCGGGCTTCCGCACGACTTCACTGTTCCGGTCGCAATCGTACAGCATCGAAGCATACACTCGGACAATCTGCTGGCGAAGCTGCTCCAGGACACCACGCCGCTCAGGGTGGTGGAGGTCGATGACAAGGAGCCGATGGAGCCATCCACGGTTTACATTGCACCGCCGAATTACCACATGCTGGTGGATGTCGGCCATTTCACCCTGACGACAGATCCGCTTGTGCGGTTCAGTCGTCCATCCATCGACGTGACCTTCTTTTCAGCGGCGGATTCCTACCCCTCGTCGACGATCGGGATAGTCCTCACGGGGGCCAACGACGACGGCGCGAAGGGGCTCCATCACATCGTTTTTCGCGGCGGCCGGGCCATTGTACAGGACCCCGTCACCGCAGAGAGCCCGATCATGCCGGAGGCTGCCCGTCGTGCCGTTCCCCAGGCGGCTGTGGTGCCGCTCGCCGACATCGCCCGGCATCTTGCATCGATGGTGAATGGAGTACGGACCGCCCCGGACTTGAGGACAGGATGAGCCGCGATGACCGCGTAAAGCTGCTGCTCGTTGATGACCGTCCGGAAAATCTTCTTGCCCTCGAGGCGATCCTGGAGCCGCTCGGACAGATACTGGTGCATGCGCATTCCGGCGACGAGGCGCTGAAATGCGTTCTGCAGCACGACTTCGCGGTCATCCTGCTCGACGTGCAGATGCCCGACATGAATGGATTCGACGCCGCGCAGATCATCAAATCCCGCGAAAAATCCAGATTCATTCCAATCATTTTCCTCAGCGCCATCAGTAAGGAAGACGCTTACGTCTTCAAGGGTTACTCGATGGGCGCGGTGGATTATGTATTCAAGCCGTTCAATCCCGACGTGCTGCGGTCCAAGGTCGCCGTGTTCGTCGATCTCTATCTGAAACAGCAGCAGATAAGGGAGCAGTCCGAGCTCCTCGCGAACAGCGAGAAGCGCGAGCTTGAGCTTCAACACAGGGCGGAGCTCCTCGAGGCGGAAGCGAAATCGGCGGCCCAGCTCACCGAGCTCAACAATCAGCTCCACGCCCGTCAAAAAGAGCTCGAGCAGGCCATGGGTGTCCGCAACCGGTTCTACGCATCGATGAGCCACGAGCTGCGAACACCAATCAATGCTGTCATCGGCTACAGCACGCTCCTCATCGACAACATTTACGGGCCGCTGAACGAGAAGCAGACCGAGGGGCTGCAGCGAACGCTCAAGGCGGCGCGGCACCTACTCGAGCTCGTCAACGACGTGCTCGACCTGTCCAAGATCGAGGCCGGGAAAATCGAGCTGGCCCTGCAACCGGTTCACATTGCCCACCTCATCGAGGATCTGTTCGTCACGGTGCGGCCACTCGCCGACGAGCATGGGACTGAGCTGACTTTCGAGCAACCCGACGAACCGTTGAGCGTTATCACCGACCCGCGCCGAGTAAGGCAGATCCTGCTGAATCTGCTATCGAATGCCATCAAGTTCGGGCAGATGAAGCCTATTCGGGTGAAATGCAGAAAGCGCGACGATGGCGGAGTGGCAATCTCGGTCATCGACAAGGGAGAGGGAATTACAGAAGAAGATCTGGCCCGGGTGTTCGAGGAATTCGTCCAGGTATCGCCCACTCAGCACCTCGGCACCGGCCTTGGTCTCTCCATTTCGCGCCGCCTGGCGGCGCTTCTCGACGGTACTCTCGAGGTGGAATCAGTTCCTGGAGAGGGCAGCGTTTTCCGCCTCATCCTCCCCGCGGAAGGACGCCCGAAAATCCTCGACGACGAAGACGCATCCGAACTCGCCGAAGAAGACACGGCCGACACCCCGGGGCGTATCGAGCCTCCCCAAACCGATTCTGAAAAACGCGTCGGCGTGGCATAGTCTCTGCCTCCTTAGGGTGTCTGGCCGCGCGGTGCGGCCATCAATTCGGGAGGATCAAATGGTCACATTCAAGAAGTTCTTACTGGTTCCGGCGGCCATTCTGGCAGTCGCCTGTGGGCGCGAGGATAGCAGCAAGAAGGTTGATGACGCACTCAACGCTGACCTTACACTTGCGGCCCAGGCCCGCCCCTACATGGCGATGGACAGTATCTCAGCCATGGAACGTGCGAATGCCGCCCAGGGTTATGCGCCGCTCGGCTACGCCACAGCCCCGGCTGCCTACGCCCCTCCTGTTCGGGAGCGCGTCGTCTACCGCGACCGTCCGGTTCGGGAGCGCGTCGTCTACCGCGACCGTCCGGTCGCCAGGCGCACTTCCAGCCGGTCCTCAGGCCGCTCGTCAGGGACGTATTCGGCCCCAGCCCCACGCCCGACGCGCGTGATCAAGCATACCAAGCGTGACGCTGCGATTGGTGCGGTCGCAGGCGCGACGATTGGTGCGGTGACCAGCCGCGACAAGGTCAAGGGTGCTGTAATCGGCGGTGTGGCCGGAGCAGTACTTGGCGGTGTAGTCGGCAATAATGTAGACGTACAGCGGCGCTAGATCACACTCGCCGTGCAGTTCGGAAGCGCCCCGTGCTTTTTTGCACGGGGCGTTTTTTACGCCACATTGGCAGCGTGGCTCAAGAGCTCTCCGTTCGCGTTCCCGCCCCAATATTCGTTGGATTGCCGGTCCCACTGTCCAGCGATGGCGTCCCCTCTGTGTGACAGAGCTGTGCCAGACTCGGGCTTGTGCCGCGACGGTTCTCCCCGTACGATGGTTTCGTGCACGATGAACACCCGGCTATTTCCGCGCTTTGCGTGGCCCGACATCCCTTCCTGAGCGACCATTTCGCTCGATTCTTCGGCGAGCTGGGCGTCTCCACAGAGCCGGTAGTCGGGCTGGCTCATGCAATGAAAAGCGCGAGACGGATGCCGCCCGATGTCATGATCTGTGACTACGAGCTTCTGGCAAGCTACTCCCTCGAGGCGTGGGAGCAGGACGCACTGCTTTCTCGGATGCCGGTCATTGCGGTGAGTCTTACGCGGCGCCCGCACGAAGCGCATATCCTCGACGTAAGCAGTATCGCCGGATTTCTCTACCTGCCTACTCTCGATCGCAGTGCGGCGTTGCGCACGCTCAGCGCCGCCGCTGAAACGTCGCGCCGCCGGTACACTCCTCAGCCGACCGACCCTTCTTCTGCGAACGCGCTGACGACAGAGCTTCAGGCGCAATAGCAGGCACGCCGTGCGCGCAGGCTTTTCGCCTCTCTGCCGGCGACGTTAAATTAGGGCCATGTCGAGCGATCCGATCACGGGCGTCTTCAACGATGGATACATCGCGGAGACCTACGAATCCTACCGGCGCGATCCTGCGTCAGTCGACGAGTCCTGGCGTCAATTCTTCCGCTTTTCGGAGTCTCTGGGCGCTCCCGCCAGGGGTGCTGCGCAGCTCGGAAGTGCGGCGTCCTCGCCAGCGCTCGACCACGCGCTTTTGAAGAGAGTTGCCGGCGCAGCATCGCTCGTGGATGCCATCCGCGCGTTTGGGCATCTTGACGCGGCGATCGACCCGCTGGGCGGCGTTCCATCAGGGACAGCCGAGCTCACTCTGGAGTTTCACGGCCTTACCGAGAGCGACCTGAAGGCGATACCAGGCGAGGTGCTTCGTTCCCAGGAACCGACCGCGGCTGGCGCAGTAGACCGCCTGCGCAAGCTGTACTCGAGCAACATTGGCTTCGAGTTCG
>Ga0183260_10005198_pt1 | contig 10274 bp, 13 predicted proteins | sample AntDrymUQ4972206_2_FD_129768 | JGI IMG/M metagenome (GOLD analysis project Ga0183260, IMG submission 129768) | Polar desert sand microbial communities from Dry Valleys, Antarctica - metaG UQ497 (22.06) (version 2) (version 2) | ecosystem: Environmental > Terrestrial > Soil > Desert | place...
GCGCAGCGCCGGTGGGGGGTCCGGGGGGAGGGGCTTTGGCCCTCCCCCCGGGGGTAGCGGAGGTGGACGGGAATCGAACCCGCCGGGCAGGGATCGCCTGCCCCGACCGCGTTGAAGGCGGCGGAGCCCACCAGGTACTCGGACACCTCCGCTCCGGAGCGTAGACGGCCGGGACCGGGTTCCCGGCAGCGGCTAGCCTCAACTTCTCGTGAAGAAGCTCGTCATCCTGGCCGTGCTCGTCGCCCTCGGGGCGGTGGCTGCGAAGAAGCTGCGCGCTAGCTGAGCCGCCGGGTCGACCGCCACCACAGAGCAGCCCCGAGGCCGAGGGCCGCCACGCCGGCGGCCACGCCGGTGGCCGGGGCGGTGTGGGCCGGGAGGCGGTCGCGCAGGCGGACCGGGCGGGCAAACGAGCGGACCTCCCAACCCCGGTCGCGCGCGGCCTTGGCCAAGGGCCGGTCGGCGTTCACGGCCACGGGGTGGCCCACGATCTCGAGCATCGGGAGGTCGGTGTAGGAGTCGGAGTAGGCCCACGAGTGGTCGAGGTCGATGTCCCGGCGCTGGGCCAGGTCGAGCATGGCCTCGGCCTTGAACGGCCCGTACGCGTAGAAGGCCATCTCTCCGGTGTACCGCCCGTCGAGGTCGATCTGGGCCCGGCTGGCCAGCACGTCGTCGACGTCGAGCAGCCGGCCGATCGGGTTGACGATCTCCTCGGGCGAGGCCGAGACGATGACGATCCGCCGGCCCGCCCGGCGGTGCTCGGCCATGACCTCGAGCGCCTCGGCGTAGATGATCGGCTCCACGACCGAGGTGAGCGCGTCCTCGACGATCGAGCTGACCCGGCCCTTGTCCCACCCCCGGCTGAGGGCCAGGACCGTCTCGCGCATGCGGGTGAGCTTCTCCTCGCTGGCCCCGAGGTGGAGGTAGACCAGCTGGCCCCACAGGCCCCGCACGACCGTGCGTCGGGAGATCAGCCCGGCGTCGTAGAACCGCCGTCCGAACGCCACCATGGAGGCGCTGGCGATGACCGTCTTGTCGAGGTCGAAGAAGGCGGCCTCCACGGAGCGCAGGCTAGGGGTTGACACCTCAGCCCCGGCGACGTAGGTTCATGGCTGCTCGCCTCCCCCTGATGTTGCTCCATGTGTCCGATTGCCTCTGGGCTCGGATGCCTCGTGTCCGGGGAGCGTCGTGCTCATCACGTGCTGGTCGTCAAAGGGGGGCAGCGGGACCACCGTGGTCGCTGCTGCCCTCGCCGCGTTGCTGGGTGCCGAGGGCCCCACGCTCCTCGTCGACCTCGGCGGCGACCTGCCCGCCGCCCTCGGCCTGCCCGAGCCGGCCGTCGGCCTCACCTCCTGGATTCCGGGCGGCGCTGCCGAGCCGGTGACGCTGGCCCCCGGCACGAGGGAGCGGGCGACGTCGGGTGTGGGCGACCCGGCGGAGCTGGCGGGTCCCGGGACCCATCGCAGCCCGGAGCGGGGAACGCCGATCCTGAACGGGCTGCGGGAAGAGGCGGACGACCTGAGCGGGTTGGAGGTCGGCGCGCGGGCCGGGGTGCGCCTGGTGCCGCTCGGAGCGGGCCGGCTGGGCGACGGGATCGGGCCGGCGTTGGCTCGGGCGCTGGCCGGACGGGGGAGCGTCGTGGTCGATGCCGGCGTGGTGGGGAGCGCCGGCCCTGCTCTCGACCTGGCGGCCGCCGCCACGGCCTCGCTGCTGGTGATCCGCCCGTGCTTCCTGGCGCTGCGTCGCGCCGTCGCCGCCCCGGTGCGCAGCAGCGGCGTGGTGGTGGTCGACGAGCCGCAGCGGGTGCTCGGGGCCAGCGACATCGAGGCGGCTCTGGGCGTCCCGGTGGTGGCCACCGTCCCGTGGGACCCGGCGGTCGCTCGTCTGGTCGACGCCGGCCTGCTCGGCTCTGCGCTCCCCAGGGGGCTGGCCCGGTCCCTCCGTCGGGTCGTGCCCCGGGCTCCGGCGGCGGCCGATCGGGCCTGCACCGACGTGCGGGGTGCGCCCGGGGCGGGCGGGGGCCGGTGGCTGACCCTGGTGCCGCCACACGGGCCGGCGGGCACAGATGCGGGCCACGTGGTGCCGCCCGAGGCGCTGCGCCAGGCGGGGGACCGGCGGCGCCGCCCACCCGGCTCGAGCCGTGTGGATGACGGGCGGATGGGCGGCGGGGGGCGCAGCGGTGGCTCGGGGCCCGAGGGGGCGGCATGAACCTCGCCGCCGTCGACCTCGGCCCGCTGGCCGGGCTGGCGGCCGATCCGGCGGTCACCGACGTCCTGGTGAACGGGGACGGGTCGGTGTGGCTGGAGCGGCACGGAACGCTGGCGGCCACCGGGCAGCAGCTCACCCGGCTCGAGGTCGAGCTGCTGCTGGAGCGGATCGTCACCCCGCTCGGCCTGCGGGTCGACCGCTCCAGCCCGGTCGTCGACGCCCGGCTCTCCGACGGGTCGCGAGTCCACGCCGTGGTGCCGCCGGTCGCCGTCGACGGTCCCTGCCTCGCCGTGCGGCGCTTCTCCGTCCGCCCCCTGCCGCTGGCCGCCTGGTGCAGCGAGCCGGTGGCGGGCCTGCTGGCGGCCGCCGTCGGGGCCGGCTGGAACATCGTGGTGGCCGGCGGCACGGGCGCCGGAAAGACCACGTTGCTCAACGCCCTGGCCGGCTGCGCACCCCCGTCGGAGCGGGTGGTCACGGTCGAGGACGCCGCCGAGCTCCGCCTGCCCCAACCCCACGTCCTGCGCCTCGAGGCCCGCCCCGCCAACGCCGAGGGTGTGGGGGAGGTGTCGCTGCGCGACCTCGTCCGCAGCGCTCTCCGCCTGCGGCCGGACCGCCTGGTCGTGGGCGAGGTGCGGGGCGGCGAGGCGCTCGACCTGCTCCTGGCCCTGAACACCGGCCACTCCGGCTGCCTGGCCACGGTCCACGCCAACGGTCCGGCCGACGCTCTGCGCCGGCTCGAGACGCTGGTCCTGCTGGCCGGTGCCGGCCTGCCCCTGCCTGCTGTGCGGGCCCAGCTGTCGAGCGCGGTGGACGCCGTGGTCCACGTGGCCCGAGGGACCGGCGGGGCCCGCTTCATCACGGCCGTCGCCGAGGTCGGGACGATCACCGCCGACGCCGACGGGGTTCCCGTCCGGATCGTGGCTGACGGCGGGCGCTTGCTCGCCGCCCCGCGTCGCGGCGCTCGCCGGCCCCGGCCGGAAGGGGAAGGGATGAGCCCTTCGGAAGGCCCGACATGAGGGACGTGGCCGCGGGTGGGCTGGCGGCGGCAACCGTATGGGCCGCGGTCACCTTCGGCGATTCCTGGCGGGCCGCTCCGGCCCGGGCGCGCGCCGGTGCACTCCGGCCAGCGCCGGTCGCCCCGCCACCGGAAGGCTCGTGGCTCGCCGTCCGGCTGGCCGATGCGGCCGTTCCCGCCTGCGCCCGCCGCTTCGCTGCGGCGTGGGCGGGGCTCGGGGCGGCCGCGGTGCTGCTGGGCGTGCTGGCCGGTGGGCCGTTCCTGGCCGTGGTGGCGCTCGCCGCCAGCGTCGGCGGCCCCTGGCTGGCGCTCGACGCCCGCCGGGGCCGGGGCGCGGCTGCCGTCGAGGCGGCGCTGCCGCCGGTCCTCGAGACCACCGCCCGGGGGCTGCGGGCCGGCGCTTCGCTTCCGATGGCGCTCGCCGGTGCGGCGTCAGGGGCGGCGCCGGCGGTGGCCGGCGAGCTGACCGCCCTGGTGGCCGCCGCTCCCCAGGCCGGCCTGGTCGCCGCCCTCGACCGGTGGGCTGCCGATAGGCCGCTTCCGGGAGTCCGGCTGGCCGCAGCTGCTCTCGCCCTGGCCGCCGAGCTCGGCGGCGGCGGCGCCCGGGCCCTCGACGGCGTGGCCCTCACCCTCCGCCAGCGGCAGGCCGCCGCCGGCGAGGTCCGGGCCCTGGCCACCCAGGCCCGGCTGTCGGGCGTGGTGCTCACCGTGGCCCCGCTCGCCTTCGCCGCCCTGGCCGCCGCCGGCGACCCCCGGACCGCAGCCGTGCTGCTGCGCTCGACCGTGGGCCAGGTGTGCCTGGCTGTCGGCCTCGGCCTCGACGCTCTCGGCGCGGCCTGGATGGCCCGCATCACCCGGGCGGGCGCAGCATGAGGGCGACGGCGTGATCCCGACCCTCGTGGCCCTGGCCTGGGCCCTCCTCGTCGGGTCGTGCCCGCTCGCGTGGTCTCGGTCCCGGGCCCAGCTCGGGTTCCGGCCTGGGTCGCAGCCCCGGCCCCGGCCCCGGCCCCGGCGCCGGCAGGTCTTGCCGGCTCCGGCGCTGACCGCCCGCAGCCTGCTGCACCGGCTCGGGATCGCCGCGACCGCAGGCGCGGCCCGATGCGTCGGCCGGGCGGCGCCCCCTCCGCCCGACCCCGTCGCCCTCGGAGCCGGGGTGCTCGTGGCCGTCGTCGTCGTGGTGCTCGTCCCTGCGGCCTGGCCGCTGGCCCCGGTGGGGGGCGCCCTTCCCCCGGTCCTGTCGCGGCTCCGCCGGGCGCAGGCCAAGGCCGCCGCCGGCCGGGCCGTGCTCGACGAGCTCCCCGAGGTCATCGACCTGCTCGGGCTGGCGGTCGGCGCCGGGCTCACCCCGCCCCTGGCCGTGGCCGCCGTCGGCCGGAGAGGCGCAGGCGGGCTGGCCGCCGCCCTGGGTGCGGCCACCGAAGCTGCCGCGCGCGACGCGCGGCGACTGCCCGACGTCCTCGACGACGTGCCGGCCCGGCTGGGCCCGGCGGGCGACGGCGCCCGGCCCCTGCTTGCCGCCCTGGCCGACGCGGCGCGCCACGGCACCGCCCTCGGACCGAGCCTCGAGCGCCTGGCCGCCGAGGCTCGCACCGCTCGCCGCCACCGGGCCGAGGAGCGAGCCCGGCGGGTCCCGATCCTCCTCCTCTTCCCCCTGGTGACCTGCACCCTTCCCGCCCTCGGCCTGCTCACGATCGCGCCCCTGGCCGTGGGCGCCCTGCGTGACCTCCGGGCCTGAACGGCCCGGCACCCGAAGAAAGGCCCATCCATGCCCGACCTGCCGCTCCCGCTCCGCCCCGCCCGGCTCCGGAGGACCGGTCGGCCACCGAACACCCCAGCCCGGCGGGCCGCCGCCGCCGTCCCGCTCCGGTGGGTCGTGCTGGCCGTCGTCGTGGCGCGAGGCGTCGCGCTCGCCTGGGTCCTCCCGGGCCACGGTGCGGGTCGGGCTGCGGACGTCCCGCTCCTGAGAGTCGTCCGCGGCCGGGTCAGCCAGCGGGGCCAGGCCACCACCGAGTACGCCCTGGTCCTGCTGGGCGCAGCCGCCGTCGCCCTCCTCCTGGTGGCCTGGGCCACCAGGACCGGCGCCTTCGGCTCGCTCCTCGATGCCGTCCTGGACAGCATCAAGAGGAAGGTCTAGTGCGACGAGGAGCCGACCGGCAGATGGGCCAGGCCAGCGTCGAGCTGGCCCTGTGCCTTCCGGTGGTGGCGTCCCTGCTCCTGCTCGTCGTCCAGGCGGGGCTGGTCGTGGTCGACCAGGTGGCGGTGGTGCAGGCGGCCCGCGAGGCGGCGCGTCGAGCCAGCGTCGACCCCGACCCGGAGGCGCCCCGGCGGGCGGCGCTGGGAGGCCGGCTGACCCCGGGGCGCACCGCGGTCAGCGTCGAGCGGGTGGCTGGCCGCCCCGACCTGGCCCGGGCCACGATCCGCCACCGGGCGGCCACCGACGTGCCGGTCGTCGGGGGCCTCCTGCCCGACATCGAGTTGGAGGCGGTGGCCACGATGGCCGTCGAGGGCACCTGAACAGGCGGTCGGAGCGGCCACCGGTAGCCTCTGGACGTCCTGCGCTCAGCCGGGAGCGTTCGCACACCAAGGAGACAACTGCCCGTGGATGGCCTCGTCAGCTTCCTGCGCTCACACCCAGCAGCCCGTCGCGGCCTGTCGGCCCTCTCGGTGCTGCTGCTCGTCGGTGCCGTCGGGCTCCTCGGCTACCCCGTCTTCACCAACCTGCAGCACAACCGGCTGCAGGACAAGCTCGGAACCGAGCTGGCCAGCTCCCGCCTCCAGCAGGCCTACCGCGACCGCAAGATCGGCGTCGGCGACGCCCTGACGAGGATCAAGATCCCGGCGCTCGGGGTCGACACCGTCGTCGTCGAGGGCACGACCACGACGGCCCTCAAGGCCGGCGCCGGCCACTACCCGAACACGGCGATGCCGTGCGACCTCGGCAACATGGCCATCGCCGGGCACCGCACCACCTACGGCAAGCCGTTCGCCAACATCGAGCAGCTGAAGCGGGGCGACACCATCACCCTGGAGACGCCCATCGGCAAGTGCGACTACGAGGTGGAGAAGGCGCCGGCGCCCTTCCGCAGCCCTGCGAGCATGGATGCGGCCTGGGTGGTGGCCCCCAACGACCTGCGGGTCATCGACCAGGATCCGGCGAAGTCTGAGTTGACCCTCACCACCTGCCACCCGAAGGGCTCGGCCAAGGAGCGGCTCATAATCCGGGCCAGGAAGGTGGCGGGCAAGGCGGGGTCGGGGTGAGCCGGCTGCGAGGGCGCGCCGTGCCGGCCGCCCTCGCCTCCACCGCGGTGAGCGGGATCTGGGCCCTGGCCACGGCGGCGCCGGCGTCCGCCTCGGTGTGCGAGCTCGACATCGGCAGCCCCTCCCCGGGGTTCACCTCCCCATCGCCGAACGTGAGCGTCACCGGGGCCTTCGAGGTCAGCGAGGCGGTCGTCGAGGCCCTTCGGGCCGTCGAGGTGACCTTCCTCGAGTCGCCCGGCGACCGCCCGGCGCCGGTGACGAGGAGCGGCGCCGGCGTCGGTGACACCGGTCGGTACGAGGTCCCTCTCGGGCCCCTGACCCGCAACGGCCGCTACACCGTGCGGGTCACGGCCACCCACCCGAGCACCCCGGTACTCACCTGTGACGGCCAGGCCGGGACGTCGTCGGGACAGCCCAGCCGCAGCGCAGATGTCAGCTTCAGCGTCAGCGTCCGCGCCCAGGCGCCGACCAACGTCCGCGCCGCCCTCGATGCCGGCCCCCGCACGGTCACCGTGACCTGGGCCAAGAGCAGCGACCCCGACATCGCCGGCTACACGGTCAGCCGGAAGGTCGGTTCGGCCGCGCCCACCGGCGTCGCGGTGCCGCCGGAGCCGCTCAGCTGGACCGACAGGGACCTTCCGGCCGGGGCCGCCACGATCACCTATTCGGTCCAGGCGGTCCGGAAGGGGGCGGTGGCCGACACCACCTCGGAGCCCTCGCCGGCGGTGTCGGCCACGCTCGACGTGCCGGCCCGGCCTCCCGGCCCGACGACGGCGAGGGCGCCCGCCGTCGGCGGGACGGCCACGACCAAGCCGTTCGTCCCCGGGCCTGCTGCGAGCGGGGCGACCTCCCCGGCGGCCCCGGCGGCCCCGGCGCTCGAGCTCCCGGCCGGCGTGGGTGGCCCCGGCGACCCGCCGTCGATCACCGATCTCGAGGCCGACGGCTACCAGTCCCAGCTGCAGGACCCAGCAGACGTGGGTGGTTCGGCGGAGGAGGGGCGTGAACAGGCGCTCGTCGGTAGCGATGAGGGCGGAGGTGGTGGTGGGATCCCGTCGATGGTGTACGTCGCATCCGGCCTGCTCGGCACCGTGGTCGCCGCCCAGCTCCTGTGGCGACGCCGGGAGGGGCCCGGGGCGGAGCCGGTGGTCGCCACCGCCATCGACCCCCCGCTCGAGGCGCTGGGCGCACCGGCGCCGGCGGCCCCGCCCGACCCGACGTCCCCTGACGGCGATCCGCACTCCTTCGCGCCGCCGCAGGAGGCTGGCGGCTCGAAGATGAGGTCCTCCACGAGCGGGCCGCCTGACCTGGCGCTCGGCCAGCCGGCCGCGGCCACCCCGGACCGCCTCGATCGGCCGATGAGCGCCTCGCCGGAGCCGGCGGCCCCGGCCGAGCCCCAATCCCCGGCCCCGTCCACCCCCGTGCCGGCCGAGCCCGGCGGGTCGGCGCCCAACCCTGCCTCACAGGCCGACGTCCGGGACCAGGCGCCCTCGGAGCAACCGCGGCGCGAGCAGCCCATGCTCATCCTGCGGCCCTTCCGGCCGGAGGCGCCATGACCACCGAGCTGCGCATCGCCTTCCACCAGAGCCTGGGCGAGATCGACGGCCACGTCACCCAGCTGTTCGCCCTCGTCACCGAGGGGCTGGCTGCCGCCACCGACGCCCTCCTCTCCGGCGACCGCGAAGCCGGCCGGGCCGTGGTCCAGAAGGACGTGGTGGTCGACGAGCTCTACCGCCGGGTCGAGGAGCTGACCCTGCGGGAGGTGGCCCTCCAGGGACCGGTGGCCAGCGACCTGCGCTTCCTGCTCTCGGTCCTGCGGATCGTGCCCGAGCTGGAGCGCTCGGGTGACCTGGTCGAGCACATTGCGGCGAGGGCGGCCCGGGGTCTGGCCGAGGAGCTCACCCCCCGCATCCGGGGCCTGGTCGACCAGATGGGGCGGGTCGGGGTCGAGCTGTGGCGGATGGCCGCCGATGCCTACGCCGAGCGCGACGGCGGCGCCGCTCGTCGCATCGAGATCGGCGACGACGAGCTCGACGAGCTCCACAACAGCCTCACCGCCGAGATCGCATCGGGCAGCGTGACCGTCCCGGTGGCCATCGAGATGGCGCTCGTCGGCCGCTTCTACGAGCGGCTGGGCGACCACGCCGTGAACATCGCCCGGCGCATCGAGTACACGAGCCTGGCCCGCGACCCGGCGGTGACCGACCTTGGTTCTCGCGAAGAGTAAGGTGCCCCGCCGATGGACCTGGGCATCGATGTCGACGACAGCCGGACCAGCACCCCCCACGTGGTGGTGGCCGTCCGGGGCGAGGTCGACATCGCCACCGCGCCGAAGCTGCGGGAGAAGCTGGTCGAGCTGGCCAGCCAGGGCGCCCAGCAGGTGGTCGTCGACCTGGACCAGGTCGACTTCCTCGACTCCACCGGGCTCGGTGTGCTCATCGGCGGGATGAAGCGGCTGCGAGGCCTCGACGGCGACCTGACGCTCGTCTGCACCTCGCCCCGCATCCTGAAGGTGTTCGAGATCACAGGGCTCAACCGGGCCTTCACCATCTTTGACTCGGTCGACGCCGCCGTCGCCGGTTGAGGCTGCCGGTGCCTGGGCCCCGCAGCGCGGACGGTGCGGGCGACACCGACACCATCCTGTCGCTCGAGATCCCGCCGCGCGCCGAGTTCGTCGCCGTCGCCCGCCTTTTGGTGTCCACGGCGGCGAAGAGCCGACGGTCGCTGGCCGAGGACCGGGTGGCCGACCTGACCCTGGCCCTGTCTGAGGCGTGCACCAACGCCATCGAGGCCCACGACGCCAAGGACGAGGCCGACCGGGTCCTGGTCCGGGTCGACGAGGACGACGAGCGGCTGGTGGTGACCGTCGAGGACCGGGGCCTCGGCTTCGACCCGTTCGAGCTGCCGCCCCACCCGGCGGTCACCGATCCCGACCGCCTCAACTTCGAGCGGGGCCTCGGGATCCCGATCATCCGCACGCTGGTCGACGAGGTCACCTTCAGCTCCGACGGCGGCGGCACCACGGTCACCATGGTCGTGCGCTGCCCGCCCTCGCTCGGGGGGCTCCCGGCCGAGGATCTGCTCGACCTCGAGACCTTCGACCTCGAGGCGGCATGGGACGACGAGGCCACGCGATGACGCTGCGGGGGCTCCTCAAGAAGGTCACCACCAGCCAGGACACCATCGACCGCGAGAAGCTCCTCGACTTCTGCTCCCGCTGCGGGGTGACCACGACGATCGGCTCCATGCAGCCCCGCCAGGAGGCCACCGTGGCCGGCCAGATCGCCAGTCTGCGGGTCGTGCCCTCCAGCTCCGGGTCGCCGTGGCTCGAGGCCACGGTGCACGACGGCACCGGGACGCTCGTCGTGCTCTGGACCGGCCGGCGCCGCATCCCGGGCATCCGGCCCGGCGCCCGCCTCGTCGTCTCCGGCCGCCCGACCCCCGCCGGCCGCACCGGCCGGCCCACCGTCTACAACCCCACGTACGAGCTCCTCGGCTGACGCTCAGCCGGTGACGGCGGCGCCGATCAGGAGGCGTCGGACGGACTCCTCGGACTCCTTGGTCACCAGGGCCAGCACCTCGTCGCCGACCTGGAGGACGGTGTCGCCCCGAGGCACCAGCAGCCGGCGCTGACGCACGAGTGCCACGATCGACGCGTCCCGCGGCACGTCCAGCTCGACGATGGCCTGGTTGGCGGCCGGCGAGTTCGGGGCCAGCGTCACCTCCACCAGGCTGGCGTCGCCGCCCTCGAACTGCAGCAGCTGCACCAGGGATCCGACGCTGACCGCCTCCTCGACCA
>Ga0183260_10005199_pt1 | contig 10273 bp, 13 predicted proteins | sample AntDrymUQ4972206_2_FD_129768 | JGI IMG/M metagenome (GOLD analysis project Ga0183260, IMG submission 129768) | Polar desert sand microbial communities from Dry Valleys, Antarctica - metaG UQ497 (22.06) (version 2) (version 2) | ecosystem: Environmental > Terrestrial > Soil > Desert | place...
CCCCTTGCTGATCGGCGGCTGACCCGGACGGTCGGCCACCGGTGAAGGTCGCCTGGACGTCGGCCCGGCCGGATCACGACCGTGAACACGCTCTGCATGGAACTCGCGGCCATGTTCCCCGACAATGAGCGTTTCATGGCCAAAACGACGGTGCTCATCAAGGACGTGACGCACCGTATGGATGAGGAAGGCCGACTGGTTCGGCAAGCTCCGCGAGGCCTTGGGACGCAAGCAACGCCAAGAGATCGGCGCCGCGATGATCGCGTTGAGGAAGAGGCCCCGGCCGCTGGTGGTGGGCCGCCGTCGTGGCTGCGCATTGTCAGGCCGTGTACGCCCGCATTGATGGCGCACGGATAGCGGGGCGGTCTCAAGCGGTCGGCGCAACGATCCTTGGGTCTCCGCAGCAGATCGCCGGTTGGTTGAACGTGACCCACCCGGAAGGGCCGGAGATGCAGGTGTCGCACGAGAGCATCTGCCGCAGCCTCTACGCCCAATCCCGCTGGGCGCTGCCCAAGGAACTCACCCGTTCCATACGCACTGGCCCGGTGACCTGAAGCATCCCGGCGAGTCCGGAGACTCAGGTTGTTGAGACTCCAGCCCCGTGCTGGGCCGGGTGTCGACCGTAGTAGATCTGCTCGTACTCGACCGGCGGCAGGTCGTAGCAGGCGCTGTGCAGCCTGCGGTGGTTGTGCCAGTCGACCCACTCGAGGGTGCCGAGCTCGACGTCGTCGAGGCCCTTCCAGGGCCCTTGGCGGCGGATCAGCTCGGTCTTGAACAGGCCGATCTCGGACTCGGCCAGCGCGTTGTCCAGCGCGTCGCCGACGCTGCCGACGCTGGCCTGCCCATCCACACCTCCAAGATCGAGATGTTGCGACGACCAGTTGGATCCACCCTGCGATCCGCGGTCGGAGTGGACCACGGTGCCTGGCGTGGGTCGGCGTCGCCAGGTCGCCATCTGCAGCGCGTCCACCACCAGCTCTGAGCGCATGTGGTTGGCGATGGACCAACCGACGATCTGGCGGCTGAACACGTCCTCGACGCAGGCGAGATAGACGGTGCCGCCGCCGGTGGGGTGCTCGGTGCTGTCGGTGCACCACAGCCGGTTCGGCTCATCGGCCACGAAACGTCGCTGCACCAGGTCCTCGTGCGGTGCCGGTGCGGGCTTCTTGCGACGCCTTCTGTGGGTGTTGTCGCCGATCCCGGCCCGGCCGGTGAGGCGCAGCAGTCGCGCGATGCGCTTGCGCCCGACCCGGATCCCGAGCTCCATCCGCATCTCGGCGTGCATCCGCGGGGCCCCATAGGATCCACGCGACATCTTGTGGACGTCGACCACCGTGTTCGCCAGATAGGCGTCGGCGAGGTCGCGGGCCGACAGCGGCCGCTCACGCCACTCGTAGTAGCCCGAGCGCGAGACGCTCAGCACCCGGCAGGTCACCGCGACATCGATCCCGTCATCGGCAAGTTTCTGGACCAGCCGGAACACTATTTTGGGAGCACGTTCTCCCGAGCGAAGTAAGCCGAGGCCCGTTTCAGGATCTCGATCTCCATCTCCTTGACGCGCAGCTCGCGGCGCAACCGAACCAGCTCGGCCCGTTCGTCGGAGGTGACGCCTTCCTTGTTGCCCTCGTCGATGTCGGCGCGGTTCACCCAGCCCCGAAGGCAGGATTCACTGATCCCGAGATCCTCGGCGATCGAAACGATCGGCTTCTCACGAAGACGGGCCAGCTCGACCGCCTACGACGGAACTCCGGCTGGTGTGCTGCAGGCATGCAGGACTCCTTTCCAAGGGGCACTCTCCCCTCAGATCAGGTGTCCGGACTACCGGGTCAGGCTCCATCGAGTTCTGCGGTTCCTTCGGGCGTGCGTCGTGAGATTCGACAAGTCCGGATCAGGACGAGGTCCCAGACTTGAACGCCGAGGAAGACCGCGAGTCCGGCCCACACGACGGAGCGCGGCGTGCCGCCGATGGTGAAGGTGAAAAGGAAGACCCAGGCTCCGGCGAGTGCGGTCAGGATCAGGGGCAGTGGATTGCGGTGGCGTCGGTAGGTGAACGCGCTGCCCACCAGGGTGAGGATGATGGTGGCGACGAGGAGAGGTTTGAGGGTCGCGTCCCTGGTCAGGAATGTCGCGCCCACCGCTGAGGCTAGTGAGAGTGCGGCCGTGAAGCCCAGACAGCAGAGTGTCGTGAAGGCTGCTGCTGCGGCGCCAGCGCGGGTAGCGACCGCTGCCACAGTGGGATGTGCCCAACGGAGGGTGCACTCGGGTTGTGCCGAGTGTGTGAGTTCGTGGTTCCGTCTCTTTCACTTGTCGGTCGAGCACAGACGGACGAGCGGTGAGTGGGTGCTGTGCTCCGGACGGAGGTGTCTGAGCTGCTTCATCGAGGCGGCGTGCTGTCGGACGTGGTTCGGGATGGCGGTTTCTCGGGGCTCCGTGTGCGCCGCGCGAGTGCCGTCGCGGCCGCTGTGCCGGCGACGATGATGCCAGCGACGAGGACGACGGCGGGCTGGTGTGTGCTCAACCAAGTGGAGACCTGCGCGGACAGCGCGGACACGCCGCTGTCGGAGGGCCGTGCGGCGCCGAGCAGCTGGGGGAGCCAGTAGTAGAGGAGATAGAGCCCGCTCAGTGCGAGCAGACCCCCAGCGATGCGGGAGGCGTACGGCGTGATAGCGCGCAGGCTGCCCGCGAGGGCGGTGGCGGTTCCGGCGGCGAGCAGGGCGAGGCTGACCAGGAGCAGGGCGGATCCGGCGGCGTAGGCGGTGAACACGGCGATTACGCCGATCCAGGTCGTGGAGGCGGCTTGGGTGACCACGGCGAGGAGGACCGCCAGGGTGCAGGAGGCCGAGGCGATGGCATAGCCGGAGCCGAAGGCCACCAGTCCCCGGGTGCCGGTGACGTGAGTGGGGTCGGGGTAGCGCCCGGGCAGCCGGAGGGCGGGGTGCCAGCCGGCGAGCATCGCGAGGCCGGCGAGGGCGAGGACGGCGCCGAGTGCTGCGGCGACCCAGGGGACGAGGGTGATCACGGAGCGGACCCCGACGGTGAGGAGCAGCCCGATGATCGTGAAGGTCGCGGTGAAGCCCAGGGCGAGGGCGAGACCGGCGCGCAGCCCGGCGGCGAGGCGAGCCACTGGGCCTACGGTGGCACCGGGGTTGTCGGTGCTGCCGATTGCGCCGGAGGTGGCGGTCAGTACGGCGGGTAGCAGTCCGAACCCGCACGGGTTGACGGGGGCGAGCAGGCCGGCGCCGAACGCGAGCGCGAGAAGGCCGCTCACTCAGCACCGGCCTCGGCCAGGGCAGAACGCAGCTTGGGGGTGGTCGGGTGGACGACGCGGTAGACCTCGGTCCCCGAGGCGTCGAGCACGATGGCCGTGGAGAGCTGGGTGACCTCGAACGCGAACGCCAGCTCGGCATCGGTGTCACGGGTGTACGCGAGGGTCTCGGCACCGTTGTCGGTGAGGAAGTCCCGAACCACCGCCTCGGACTCGCTGGGGTCGATGTCCACTGCGACATAGCTGGCGCCAGGGACGCTCAATTGTGCCTCCGCGAGAGCCTGGGCGCCCGACCCGCAGGTCACGCAGGAAGCCGCGAAGAAGAACAGGACACTGGCGTGACCGCCGGGGACGGAGATCTCCTCGCCGGACAGGCTGGTGGCGGTGAATGCGGTCGCGGCCTTGCTGGAGCCGGCAGTCGAGGACACGGCACCGGCAGCCGGATCCGGCTGGGAGTCGAACGCGGCGTAGGTGACTGCGAGCACCAGCAGGGTGATGACTGCGGCACCCGCGATGGTCAGCCGGCGTCGCCGGGCGCCGCCGGCGGGCCCCGGGCCGGAAGCTGGCGGGGAGGGGGTGGGCGGTGAGGTGGTGGTCATGGTTGCTGCTCCTGCGTCGAGGTCGAATGAGGTCTTAGGCGGGGGTCACCCGCGCGCCGCAGGTGCCGGGGGAGACCCAAGGACGTTGAGGCTCGGTGGACGGGGGTGGCGTCAGCAGCATCGGTCGCGGGCCGGTGTGGGGGCCGGGGAGGTGTCGGCGGGGCGGGTGCTGTGTGCGCGGCGCCGCATCTCCCAGACGCCGAGGGCGGTAGCGCCGACGAGCATCAGGACGGCTCCGGCGACCCCACCGAGGAAGGCGCCGCTGTCGGCGGGTCACGCCGGCCGCGAGCAGCAGGGGCAGACCGCAACAGGCGATGGGCAGCGGGCCAGGAGCCCGATCCACCAGCCGGACGGTCCTCGCCGTGCTTCCTGGTTCCGGGGCGTGCCTGTGTCATCGAGCGGGTACGGCGTTGGGTGCTGCCGGTCGGTGTGTGAGGGCTGGGTCATGAGACTCTTTTCTGTGCGTTGAGGAGCTCGCCGAAGACCAACGTTCCGGCTTTCACCGCGCCCGAGAAGGCGAGGACAACACCGTCCAGGGTGTGCGTGCGCTGGTAGGCGAGGGCATGGTCGCTGGTGGTGAAGAAGCTGATCACCGGACAGGGCGAGCAGCGTCCGCCGGTGCACCATTTGCAGTGGCTCGGGAAGCCAGTTGCGCTGGGTCAGCAGCTTGTCCGCCGGTAGGCCGGTGGCCTCCATGCGGGCCCTCACGGGTGAACTCATCCTGTCGCTCCGATCGTGGTGTCGCGGCCGGCCTGTCGAGCCGCCGAGCCTTGTGCATGGGTCAGGTCGGAGTTAGAGCATGGAGCCGAGGTCTGACCCGACCGTGGGGTAGGCGGCGGTCATGGACTTCAGCTGACGGGTGGTCAGGTCGAGCTTGATGGCGAGGGCGAGGAAGTTGATGAGCTCGCCGTACTCGGGGCCTAGCAGGTGCGCGCCGACGATCCGGTCACTGGATCGGTCGATGAGGATCTTGGTGGCGGCGGTGGTCTCGCCGATCCGGTAGTTGGAGTACCAGCCACTGGTGTCGTTGTAGCGGACATCGACATCGATGTCCTGGTCGTTGGCTTCTTGTTCGAGCATCCCCACCCGGGTGAGCTCGGGAATCGTGAACACCACGGTCGGGACACCGGCGTAGTCCGGGACGGTCGTGGTGCCTTTGAGCATGTTCGACGCGGCGACCTTGCCCTCGAAGACCGCGACGGGCGTCAGCGGCATCCCCGGGGTGTTGGCCGAGTCACCTGCGGCGTACACGGCCGGGTTCGTGATGCTCTGCAGGTGGGCGGTTACGCGCACTCCGTGCTCGTCCCAGTCGACCCCGGCAGCGTCGAGGTCCAGGCCGGAGAGTTCGGGTGTTCGGCCGGCGCCGTGCACGACGAGGTCGAACTCGATGGTCTCGGGCTGGCCGGATCGTTCGACGCTGACCTGGTAGCCGCTCTCGGACTTCTCGATCGCGGTGATCGTCGTGGAGCGCTGAAGCTCGATCCCCGCCTCAGTGCCTCGGGTGATCAGGAGATCGACGAGGTCGGGGTCGAACCCTTTGAGGGGGCGGGGTCTGCGGTCGATGATGACCGGGGCGCTGCCGGCACGCACCGAGATGTGGGCGAACTCGAAGGAGATGAAGCCTCCACCGACGAACAAGATCCGCGTCGGGAGCACCTCGAGGTCCAAGAAGTCGGTGCTGTCGACCAGGTGCTTGTGGCCGGGAAAGTCCAGCGGGCGTGGGCGTGCCCCGGTGGCGATGAGGAAGTGCGTCGCCTCGTAGCGTGTGCCGCCGATCTCGATGCTGTTCTTGTCCGTGAACCGAGCCACCCCGTGGAGGGCGTCGATGCCGTTCTCGGAGAGGCTTGCCTCCATGTCCTGCGGGACCGGATCGGTGAAGCCGTGCTTGTGCTTGATCAGGTCTGCCCAGTTGATTGATAGGTCGGCATCATCAATGCCCTTGCCGCGCATCAGCCGGGCGCTGTCGATGATCTCTGCCCCGCGGCGCAGGATCTTCTTCGGGTCGCATCCGCGCAGCGCGCAAGTGCCGCCGTACGGCAGCGCGTCGATGATCGCGACCTTCCAGCCCTGCGACGCGCACTTGTTGGCCGCGGCGACACCCGCCATGCCGGCGCCGATCACGATCAGGTCGTAACTAGGGGTCATCGCACAGTTCCGTTTCCCACGGCGAGCGCTGCTCGGAGCTGTTCCACTGTGGGCGCGCCCTCCAAGCCGTCGGGTGTGCGGTAGACCCGACACGACAACCCGACCCCGTCATCCGGTTCGGCGAAGACGTCGACGCCATCCACCAGGATGCTGGGCGAACCGTGGAAGCCCACCCGCTCGGCCTCCTCCAACGTCTCGACCAGGTGACGCGACACCGTGAGGTCGGGGCGTTCGGCGGCGATCGCCGCAAGACGCTCGTCGGCGATCTTCCAGTTCGGGCAGTCATCGAAGTACAGCAAGGCGATGTCCATGCCAGCGACGGTGCACCTTGATCTATGGTGCAAGGTCAAGCGCTAGGGTGGACACATGCTGATCGGAGAACTCGCCGACGCCGCCGGCCTACCCAGCCAAACCATCAGGTTCTACGAGCGCAAGGGCCTGCTACCCGAACCAGAACGTGGTGCCAACGGCTACCGCACCTACGACCCATCCATGCTCACGCGGCTGAATTTCGTTCAGACCGCACAGGCAGCAGGCCTCACCCTCGCAGAGATCGCCAGCATCATCGATCTCCGCGACGACGGCACCGTCCCCTGTGCTCATGTAGCGAGCCTCATCGACAGAAAGCTCGCCAACGTGCGTGCACGCATGAAGGACCTGGCCGTTCTGGAAACAGAGCTCGAAAGTCTCATCGACCGCAGCCACCGCCTTAATCCCGCCGACTGCACCGACGCCGACATCTGCCACATCCTCTCGGCCACTCCTCGAATCGAGTAGCGGAGCCGACCCAAAGAGGAGTGGCCCCAGTACATCGACGCGGATGAGGAAATCACTGTCTCCGTGCGAGGGGCCGGTTTCGGCGACCCGATCCAGAACCTCGCCATCGAGGTGGCCGCCATGGCGGCGATTATCGAGTACCACGACGGGTGGGATTGTGCCGCGTCAGACTTTTCTGGCGGGCCGGTTCTGAGGGGATGATCGGTGTCTGAGCCGGGAGGTGAGTGATGGGCCGGCCGGCGGTGTTCTCCGCCGAGGTCAAGACCCGCATCGTGTTGTCGGTGCTGTCAGGTGAGACGACGATCGCGCTGGCTGCCCGCAAGGAGCAGGTCTGCGAGCGTTCGATCGGCCGGTGGAAGGCGGAGTTCCTCGAGGCGGGCAGGACCGCGCTGGCCGCTGGCCGATCGGGGTCGAGCAGCCGTGAGGATCAGCTCGCGGCGCAGGTCGAGGACCTCACCCGGGCCCTCGGTGAAGCGGCCGTCGAGCTGCGGGTCTGGAAGAAAAGCGCCGAGGGCCGCCTGGGCCCTTCGAGGACCTCGAGGTAGTCCGCGGCGAGCGCCGGGATGCCGACCGCGAGGTTCTGCCAGCTGGTCGGCATCTCGGAACGGTCCTACCGGCGCTGGCAGGCCAAGGCCCGCGCAGGTCACCCACCGAAGGGCCCGTGGCCGGCGCCGGTCCGCCTCGCCCACCGGCAGGTGATCGTCGCTGTCGCGGTGCAGCATCCCGCCTGGGGGGACCGCAAGATCTGGGCCACCGCCCGCCACAGTGGACACCGGATCAGCCAGTCGAGCGTGCTGCGGATCCTCGACGACGCCGGGCTGCTGCTCAAGGCCGACTACCAGCGCGAACGACGTCAGCTCGCCCAGGCGCGCCGGCCGGTGACCGGCCGGTGTCGTTCCCGGCCCGCCGCAAGCTCGGCCACGGCCTTGAGGTCGTCGGCGCAGGCGTCGTCCCCTGGTCGGCCCAGCGGCCCGACGGGTGGACGATCGTCTCGTCGCTGGTGCCGCAGGTCGAGGAGCTCCCGACCTGGCTGCTCGCCGCCCTCGGCGGCCGGTCCGGCCGACGTCGCACCGCCTAACCCAATCCCCCGCGGCCGGCGGCGTCTCTCCCGCCGGCCGCGGGTCCAGGCGGGTGCGGGCGTGAACCTCGCGTGCGTGCGTGCTCGACGACCCTCCTCCGCACGCGCGAAGGAAGGACCAGGGAGTGGCCGCCCGGTTCCGGCCGCGATCGACCGGTCCTGCGCCCGCACCCGCCGCACACTTCGGCCTTCGCGACGGCGCTGACGAATGAGTGCGGGCGATCGCCTGCCAACCTTTGTCGCCGCTCGATGCGTCTACTTGGTGGAGGATCGCCGCAGGCCGGCGTACCTCCCATCGCAAGAGGGACGGGTGATGTCAGTGCGACGCTCCCAGGACGTCTCGGCGTACTCCGAGTTCGTTTCGCTGCGTTCGGCTGCCCTGTTCCGCACCGCGTACCTGGTGGTGGGTGACCACCAGCTGGCCCAGGACCTGCTGCAGGAGGCGCTGATCAAGACGTATGTTGCCTGGCCTCGGGTCCGCGACGTGACCAAGGCGGAGGCGTACACCAGGCGCACCATCGTCACGACCGCGATCTCCTGGCGTCGCCGGCGCTCCTTCCATGAGCGGCCAGCGGGTTGGCTGCCCGAACCCGTGGCGACGGACCAGGCCGACGCGCTGGCCACGCAGGACGCGTTGTGGACCGAGCTCCACTCGCTACCGGCGAGGCAACGCGCGGCGATCGTGCTGCGCTACTACCAGGACCTCTCCGAGGCGCAGACCGCCGAGCTCATGGGTTGCTCGGTCGGGACGGTCAAGAGCCAGGTCTCGGCCGGCCTCAGGCGGCTCCGCGCCGGGATCGGCCCGGACCTCAAGGTGCCGTCTCTCGACGACGAGGCGGTGACCTCATGACGCGAACTCTTGGTGACCTCCTGCGCCAGCGCGCCGACAGTGTGTGGGTCCCTCCGATGCCCCTCGACGACCTCGTTGCCCAGGGCGACCGTCGGGTGCGGCGCAGGAGAATCGGTGCGGCTGCTGCGGCGGTCGCCGCAGCGGCAGTGGTCGCGGGCACGGCCCTGGCGATAGCTCCGGGCAAGCCCGGTGCTGCTCCGGCTCACGACCCCGGGCTCGACACGCCTCCGGCCAGGCCCCTGACCTACGCCGTCGAAGGCACGATCCACTACGGCGACCAGATCATCGAGACCGGACTCAACCTCGACGAGCTCGACGTCACCGACGACGGCGTGGTGTTCCGGGGCCTCGACGACGAGCACATCATGTTCACCGACGGCTCCGACCCTGTCGAGATCGGCATCAGCGTCCCGAACCACGGGGACGCGGTCGCCTCCGGGAGCGTGGGGTCCCTGCTTGCCTGGTTCACGTCCACGAACAATAGGAAGTGGGACGGAATCGTGGTCTACGACACCCACGAGCAGGCGGTCGTCGCCCAACTTCCGGTGGTCGAAGATGAACACGCTGGCAACTTCAAGCGACTGTTCCCGCCCGTCGGAGACGCGGTGTACTGGACGGAGGGCACCGGCACCGGCCTCTCCCCCGCCGTCACGACCCGCTACGACGTGTCCGCTCAAACGCAGACCACCGTCTCCCGCGCGGACTACCTGGCCGAGCTCGAGAGCAGTCCGCGAACCCTGGTTGGTGGCAATCCGTTCATCAGCGGCTACGGAGCGTCCGTTGCACCGTCGCGCCTCATTGGCAGCGGCTCCCGGCTCGACACCATCGAATCCGTCCACGGTCTCAATGGCAGGAGGCTGAGCCCGTACTTCGACTCGCGCACTGGTGAGCGCCTTCGTCTCGATGTGCCTACGAGATACGACGGTACGTGGATGTGGCCCTTCCAGTGGCTCGACGACGATCGGTTCGCAATCGCCGCCACCAGAGGTGACAGCCAGGCACCTACCGGGGAGCTACTCGTATGTCGCATCTCTGCGGGCGACTGCAGGGTCGCCGTCGACGATTCCGCGCACTGGCTGCTACCCGTCGGGGGCATAGGCACGCAGGACTGACGCTCGAACCGCCGGCACCGACGCGAGGGCGATCACAAACCCCGGGACCCGACCTTCCCAGCACCGGCGGCCGTGCTCTCGGCGGGTGGCGTCTGGGAGCGGAGAGCCATCGAGGAATGGGCTGAGCGCAACGGTCGGGCGCTGCGGGGCAACGGTCGTTAGGCCGCCACGGCTACTGACTCGCGGGTCAGCGCTCAGTCCGCAGATAGTCCGCAAGAAGTCCGCAAACGGCCAACGGCTGCCAACGATGCCCAACGGCATAACCGCAGGTCAGCCCGCAGGTGCCGTCAACAGTCAACGATGGTCAATTAGGCGGACCTACAAGGACACCAAGAAGGGCTGACCGGGCGAATCGCCCCACTCGCCCGGCTGAGTAGTCTGCCGGTCGTGTTCGAGGGCCAGACCAGCGCGTTCCGCACGGCCGAACGCGGTGAGGTGGTTCTCTCC
>Ga0183260_10005200_pt1 | contig 10273 bp, 9 predicted proteins | sample AntDrymUQ4972206_2_FD_129768 | JGI IMG/M metagenome (GOLD analysis project Ga0183260, IMG submission 129768) | Polar desert sand microbial communities from Dry Valleys, Antarctica - metaG UQ497 (22.06) (version 2) (version 2) | ecosystem: Environmental > Terrestrial > Soil > Desert | place...
CCGGATGGGATTCGAACCCATGACCTCTTCCTTGAAAGGGCATCGCCGATAGTTCGCAGCAGTCCGCAGCCGTTCATTCCTGCCGCGTTTCCACGAGTTCGAGTCCGCAGCCGTCCGCCCTCGTCCGCAGCCGTTCATCGCAATGGATGCCCAAATGGATGCCCAAGATTCCGCGGAGGGCTCATCAGGCGCGGCGGAGGTGACGAAAGAAGCACACGCTGAGGCCGGCGCTACATCAGTTTTCAAGACCGCAAAGAGCACGCTCAGGATCGCGTTTCACGTAGCATTTCGGCCGTACTCGTCCCTCCTCGTACTGTCCCGTATCGACCCGGTGGCTGTACACGTGGCTGTACAGAATCACGAGCCGGCAAGCCGCCCGAGCGTGGGCTGGCAAAGAAGACACGGCCAATCCGGCGGCGCCTAGCGTGCGCGAGTGTTCGGCAATGTCCCTGGAGGCACGTAGCCTTTGTGGGTGGATCCACGCGAAGGGATCGACGAGCTCCGCGGACGTTAGCGCCCTCGCGGAGTACGCGAAAGCAATGAACCCTGCGACGCTCACCGTTCCGCTCGATCCTGTGTCGCGTCCTCGCGCCGCGGAACGAGTTCCCCCTCATGTGATCGAGGCGCGAACCAGGTCGTCGCCGACGGGATCGAATGCCGAGGCCTACTTTTCCTCGAAGTAATCGTTGTCCAGTCGTTTGATCTCGATCGTTGCCACATCCGATACGCCGATGTCGTGCTCGATCGGGCGCCGCAATTTACTCAACCTCCACCGGTCGACGCGCGGATCACCAGGGCTGGTTCAAGGCGGATCTTCTGCGGTCCCACGGTGCTGCTCTCGCCCCTCAATCGCCCCAGCAGCAGGTTGACCGCCGTGGCACCGATCTCGGCCGTGGGCAACCGGACACTGCTGAGCGCGGGATGCAAGTACGCCGAGAAGGGGTGATCGCCATAACCCATGACGGCGACTTGCCCGGGTATCGAGCGACCAGCCTCGATCAACGCGCGGTAGACGCCGAGGGCAAAGTAGTCGTTACCCACCATGAGCGCCGCTCCCGGCTCAAGCTCCGGGATCAAGCTTTGTGCCAGATGGTAGGCGTCGTCCGGTTGCCAAGGTAACGCACTGGTCCGGCGTCTCCGCGTGGGGACACGGACGATCGTGTCCTCCCTTAAGCCGCGTTCGCTCATGGCGCGCCGGAACCCCGTGATCCGGTCTGCCACGGGCGATATCGAGAGATCCTCCTCCAGCAGGTGCACGGTGGTCGCGCCCGCGTTCACCAGATGCGAGGCGGCTCGGTACGCTCCGATCTTGTAGTCGACTCCCACAGAATCGCAATCGAGGTCGGCGAGGTCTCGATTGACCAGCACCAGCGGCATGCCCGCCGCCTTTAGCCGCTTCCAGTGTTCGGCGCCCTGCTGGACTGGAACGGCGATCGCTCCGTCGACACCCCAGCGCAGCAGCTCTTCGACCGCGCGCTCCTCAACCTCCAGGCTTTCCTCGGTGGCTAGCAGCACCAGCGAATAGCCATGCGCCCGCCCACGCTGCTCGATCGCGCTGATCAGTGTGGCGTACAACGGGTTCGACGGATTCGTGATGATCAACCCCAGCACCATCGCAGAGCCCACTACGAGAGACCTCGCCATGGCATTGGGCACGTATCCCAGCCGGTCAGCCTCGGCTTGGATGAGCGCGCGAGTGCTCTCGCTCACGGCATCCTTCCCCGCCAGCGCGCGGGACACCGTGTTCACCGAGAGACCGAGTGTCGCGGCGATGTCCTTGAGCGTCGCGCGCCGAGCAGCCTGATCTCGGCGGCGCGGCGCGAGTCGGGCGACATGACGAATCGGAGAAGAGATGCCAGGGTTGCTCACAATTGAGTGTGTGCTGCTGACCCTCGCGGGTCCAAGTAGTCGCGGAGGCGATCCCCAAAGCCCCCTACCGACAGCACGAGGAGGCTGAGGGCAATACCCGGCATGGTCGAGATCCACCAAGCAGTGTTTAGGTAGGCGCGTCCGTTGGCGACAATCGTTCCCCAGGACGGCTGATCCGGCGGCGTGCCGAGCCCAAGAAAGCTCAGCGACGCCTCCGAGATGATCACCAGGCCGACCTCGACCGTTGCCATGACGATCAGCGGTGTGAGCGTCGCCGGCACGATATGTCGCAGCAGCAAGCGCGCATCACTCGCACCCACCGCTCGAGCAGCGTCGACGAAATCGAGCTGTTTCGTCGTGAGCGTGGAGGCGCGGGCCACCCGACCATAGGTCACCCAGCGCGCGAGGGACAAGGTGATGATCACGTTAAGGACGCTGGGACCGAGCACCGCGGCGATGAGGATCGCCAGCAGGATGGCCGGGAATCCGAGCTGAATGTCGGCCACGCGCATGGCCACTGAATCGAGGATGCCTCCGTAGTAACCGGCGAGCACGCCAACGATGAGCCCAATCAGCCCGGCTGCGAGAATAGTCGCGGCGGCCACGAGCAGCGAGATCCGGGCGCCTTGGAGGACTTGGGCAAGTAGGTCTCGGCCCACCTGGTCGGAGCCGAGGATCGCGACCGAACCGTCGCTCAGCACGGCACCTGGCGGCATGAGCCGATCCCCGGTGCGCGTCGTGATCGGGTCGTAAGCCACGACCATCGGACCGACGATGGCAGCCAGCACGAAGAGCAGCAGCGGAATTCCAGCGAGGAGTAGGCCGAACATCGCGCGCCGCCGACCTTGTGGCGGGACCGGACTCATGCCAGCCGGATCCTCGGATCAAGATAGCTGTAACTTAGGTCGACGAGAAGGTTGATCAGCAAGAAGCCACCGGTGATGACGAGGATCGCCGCTTGGATCAGCGGATAGTCGCGGTTGCTGATCGCCTCAAGAAGCAGCCGTCCTACCCCGGGCCAAGCAAAGACCGATTCGACGATGACCGCGCCGCCGAGCAGCTGCCCGAGCTGCAGCCCCATCACCGTGACGACGGGAATGAGCATGTTCATCAGCGCATGGCGTCTCATGACCACCCGCGCAGCCAGCCCTTTCGCGCGCGCCGTCCGGATATAGTCCTCGCGGAGGACATCGAGCAATCCGCTGCGGATCAGCCGGGTCAGAATGCCCACGAGAGGCAATGCCAAGGTGGTCGCCGGGAGCACGAGGTGCTGCCAGGTGTCGGCGCCTCCGCTCGGCAAGAGACGGAGCTCGCGAGCGAAGACGAGGATCAGCATGATCCCGAGCCAGAAGCTCGGCACCGACTGGCCGAGGAGCGAGATGAGGGAAATCGCCCGATCGATCGGTTTGCCACCTCCAGCGGCCGCGAGGATTCCCATCGGGAAACTGAGCAACACGGCGATCACCATCGCGAGCACCGTCAGGCGCGCCGTCTGAGGGACGCGCTCGGCGATGGCCACAATGGCCGGTTCGTTGAGCCGCAGTGACTCGCCGAGATCGAGCCGGGCCACCCGTAGCAGGTACCGGCCGTACTGCACCGGCATCGGCTGATCGAGCCCCAGCCGTACCTGCAGGGCTGCGACGTCCTGCGCCGTCGCGCTCGTTCCGAGCATCATCTGCGCTGGGTCGCCCGGCGCCAGGCGGACGGCCACGAAAACGACCGTGACCGCGCCCCAGAGGACGAACACCGAAAGGGCGAGCCGACGCACGAGGTACGGTGTCATGACTGTCCATGCACTATCGGCCAGCAGCGGAGGTCCGGCACGAGCCACGCGTGTGCACTCCGGACCTCCGCGCGGCAGGACGCCGTCCGAAGGCCTCCTACTGGACCGTCAAGTTCGCGAAGCTCGTAATCGCGGTGGCTGTGGGCACAAAGCCGGTGACGCGCTTCCGATATGCGAATACGTTGAATAGCTCGGCGGGGAAGATGCCAACAGCATCGTCCCAGATGGTCTTGTTCGCCTGCGCGTACAACGCCTTCCGGCGATCCTGGTCCACTGTCGCGACCGCGTCATCGAGGAACTTGTCCAGGTCGGGGTTCTTGTAGCCATTGCGGTTTGCGCGCGAGTGGTAGAGGCGTCCGAGGGTGAAGTCGGCGTCGCCCGTCGTGACCGCATTGGCCTGGAGGTCCATGTCCCAGTTGAGCTTGTTGAGATTGTCGATCCAGACGGCGCGCTCCATCTCCTGGCTCTTCACTCGGACGCCGATCGCGTTCCAGTACGAGATCATGGCTTGGAGCAACTCTCGATCCTGCGGAGCAGAACCTGGATTCCAGATTACATCGGCGTCGAAGCCGTTAGGGAGACCCGCTTGAGCAAGCAGTTGCTTGGCCTTGCTCGGGTCGTAGTTGTACGGAGTCTGCGGCGCGTGTCCGAAGACTGTCGAGGGAATAGGCGCCGTCGCACGCTTGGCGGAGGCCCCGAGAAGATCCTTGAGCATCTTGTCCACGTCGAGGGCGTAGGCCATCGCCTGGCGCACGCGCTTGTCGGTGAACGGCTGGCGGCTCGAGTTCATCCAAAGGAAGTAGTACGTCCAGCCGGGGACCGAGTCGACCTTGATCTGGGCGTTGCGCTGCAACCCGGGGAGCTGGTCCGGCGCGAGCAGCCAGGTGAAGTCGATCTCGCCGGTCTCGAGGGCGGTGACGAGAGGCGCGACCTCCGGGTAGTAGCGGAAGACGAGCGTCTTCACGCCGGGTGGGCCGCCCCAGTAGTCGAGATTCGCTTCCAGCCTGAGGTCGGCATCCGCGCTCCAGGACAGCACCTTGAACGGGCCGGACCCGATTGGCTTCTTGAAGAAGCCCTCCGCATTGACTTGGGCCGCCGGCGCGATCGGCACCATGGCCATGTTCGCCAGGAGCGTGCCGACCGGCGTCTTGGTCTTGATCTGCACGGTCGACCCATCGGGCGTCGCGATCGAGTCCACCTGCGCGAACTGTGGCGCCAGTGCACCCTTCAGAGCGATGACCCGCTCCAGAGAGCCCTTGACGTCGGCCGAGGTGACCTTGCTGCCGTCATGGAATCTCGCATCGGTGCGCAGCGTGAAGGACCACATGGTCGGATCGGGGTTCTTCCACTCCGTCGCGAGCCCCGGTACGAGGTTGCCGCTAGCAGCGTCGCGCCTGACCAGTGTCTCCATGACGTGCTGGAGGACGGTGTGTGACACGTCCTCCACAGATTGGGCGCCGTGCGGGTCGAGCGTCGGCACCTTCACGGGCACGGCCACCTTGATCTCGCCTGCGGGCACGCGAGCGGCCGGCTTGGCCGATGCCGCCGGAGCAGTGGACGCCGCGGGCGCGGTCGGTGCCGCTGGGGTGCAGGCTGCCGCGAGCAGCCCGAGTCCGCCGGCGCCTGTGTACGCGAGGAACCGGCGACGTGTCGTTTTCATGGTGTTCCTTTCCTTCATGGTGTTCCCTTCCTTCCCAGAGCGAGTGATCAGCCCTTGAGCACCAGATAGATCAGGACCTTCGCCGCCACCCCCTCTCTGGCCTCACCGTCGCCAGCTACGACGCCTTTGAGTCGAAGCCATCCACCGAATTCACGCACCACCCAGCTCACCAGACCCGGATCGCGCAGGCTGACCTTGCAGTCATCGAGGTCACACCATTGCAGGCCATCAGGAGAGATCTGCGTGGTGGCCTCCAAACGCGTCTGGGTGCCTCGGAACTCGAGGAGGCGGACGAACCATCGCGCTTCGCGCGCCCAGGCGACCTCGTACGGTTCGGTCGCGAACTCCCCGGTCAAGAGGGTGTTCCGTTCGAGGACGACGGAGAGCGACTGCCGCATCACCGGCCCTACCAGTCGACCGAGATCACGACGGAATCCAAGAAGAGGAAGTTCCGGACGTTCGTGTGGGTGCGGACCGAAACGTAAAAGTTCAGGAGGTTCTGCAGCGACCCGTACGCCTCGTGATAGGCCGGCACTGGGACATCGCGCATGTCGAAGAGCCGGTCATTGACCTGGAGCTCAACGTTCGAGCGAGTGCGGGTGTCGATCAGCCAGCGCAGGTAATGCCAGTTGACCTTCGTCGGGACTTCGTTGTAGCAGAGCTCCTGCGGGCTCCCAAACGGCCGCCAATCATTGGGATCCGGCGCAGTGAAGTCCGCGGTGCGGGGCAGCTTGACCTTACCTTGGAAGTGCTCCCGAGGCGTCGGCTCGGGTACGACCGGGTAGACCCACTGCTGCCGCAGCGAGTTGTTCACGTCCGTGTTCAGGTAACGCGCGACGCAGTGGTATCGGACGCCATCGCAGATATCCGTGGCGACCGTGAAGGCACCGAACTGCGTCTCGGACGGGTGAGTGTTTCCGTCCCACTGTCCCGCGCCGGCCTGCCTCGCTGCCTGGTTCTCCTGCGACGCGGCTTCCGACTTGTACGCGAAGCACGTCTCGAACTGGACACGTCCTCGCCCGGCCATCGTCAACCGCCGAATCGCGACAGCGGTATGCCCGGCCTCGGGCCGCGTGGCAACCTTTAGGGCATATGTCCCAGACATGGCCCCGTGCGTCCCGACATCAAAGAAAGTGCACGAGCTCAACTGTGGCGGGCGGAAGTCGCGCATGTGATCGTCGACCGTGTCGAGGTCCGAGCGGCCGTCGTAGTTGCCCAAAAGCTCGACCCAGCCATGCGTGCCGCTGTTGAAGTCGTCGAACACCAGGATCCGTTCGAGCGGATCGAAGCGAGACAGCTTCGGGTCGGCCCACCGGGCGGCCGGGCGCGGCCGCTGCTCCGCCAGCGCATCTTTGGTCATGAAAGTTCGTCTATAATACACGAACGCTAACGTGAACGCTAACGTCAGGGGAAAGCAAGGCACGGGGCACCATTGTCAAGGCGAGATGCCATCGACAACGCAGCGTGGCTGGCTCGGCATCGACCTGGGCACCCAGGGCTGTCGGGTCGCCGTGGTGAACGACGCGGGACAGCTTCTCGCCGCAGCGGATAGCCCGATCCGCAGTGCGCGCGGCCTGCCAGGCCGCCGTGAACAGGACCCGGAACTGTGGAAGGCCGCTGTGTCGGCCGCCTGTCGGCAGGCGTTGTCCGGTCTCGGCGATCACCCGATCGCAGGACTCGCGATCTGCGGCACGTCCGGCACGATCCTCGTTGCCGACCGCACCGGTCGACCTCTCACTCCCGCCCTGATGTATGACGACGCGCGTGCGGTGGAGGAGCTCCCTGTCGTCAGCGACGCTTGGGCGACCTGCGCCATCCGCAACGGATACCGGATCCAACCGACCTGGGCGCTGCCGAAGCTCGCGTGGATCATGCGCCACGTCGAGGGTGCAGCCGAAGGACGGCTCTACCACGTTGGCGACTTCATCGGGAGTTGGCTGGCGGGCGAGCCGGTGGCCATGGACACCAGCCACGCGCTCAAGACAGGGTACGACCTTGCCTCCGGCCGGTGGCCCGAAGAGGCATTTGACGCCGCCGACATTCCCATATCGGTCCTGCCGCCCGTCGTTCGGCCGGGCACCGCCGTAGGCACTGTGTCTCTGGAGGGCGCGGCAATCGCGGGGCTGCCCGCTGGCACACCGGTGCTCGCGGGGATGACCGATGGTTGTGCCGGTCAGATCGCTTCCGGAGCCATGCATGTCGGCGAGTGGAACAGCTCACTGGGAACGACGTTCATCCTCAAGGGCGTCTCGAGGCGATTGCTGCACGACGGTGCCGGGGCCGTGTACTCCCATGCGCATCCGGACGGGGGCTGGCTACCGGGCGGCGCCTCGAACTCCGGCGCGGGCGTGCTGGCCACCGCATTCCCCCGAGCGGACCTCGCTCAGATGGACCGCGCAGCGGCGGCATACGCGCCGACCAACGTAGTGCGCTACCCACTATCTGTCCCTGGTGAGCGCTTCCCATTCGTGCGTCCCGACGCGGAACCCTTCATGCTCGGAACTCCGCACGATGACGCCGAGGTGTTCGCGGCCCTCTTGCAAGGCGTCGCGTTCGTCGAGCGGCTGAGCCTGTCCTACGTCGAGGCGCTCGGCGCCGATGTCACCGGGCCCGTCGCCTTTACCGGCGGCGCGACGCGCAGCAGCCACTGGACGCAGCTACGTGCCGATGTCCTGGGCCGCCCCGCCCGCCTGCCTTGCCATCCCGACAGCGCGGTCGGGATGGCCATCGTCGCCGCAGCCGGTACCGGCTCCGTGACCGACGCATCCGACAGGATGGTTCACACGAACAAGGTCGTCGAGCCACGACTCGACCGGACGGAGCGCTATCTCGACGTGTACCGGACGATGGTCGATGAACTGGAGCGCCGCGGACACATCGACCCGAAGTTCGCGACCCTGGCGAGAGCGCAATGACGCGAACGATCTTCCTAGTGCGGCACGCACACACCGCCTGGAACGCGGAGCGCTACTTGGGCAGAACCGACATCGACCTCGACCACGCCGGCGACGCTCAGGCCGAGGGGCTGGGCGCGTGGGTCGCCACCGCGGACATCGACACGATCATGACCTCGCCAGCGCTGCGGGCGATGCGCACCGCGACAGCGGTCGCCTGCCGCATCGGCCTGGAGGCCCACCGCGACGACCGACTGCGTGAACTCGACTTCGGTGTGGCGGAAGGGTGCACCCTGGCGGAGCTCAGGGCTTCCGACCCGGACGCCGTGGCGCGTTTTGAGGCCGACCCGGTCGCGCATCATTTCCCTGGTGGGGAGGATCCGGTCGCGGCGGTGGCGCGCATCCGTTCGGCCTTCGCGGACCTACTCGCGACGCCGTCCCGCCGGGCGCTGGTAGTCACGCACAACACGCTGCTGCGCCTGTTCCTGTGCGACGCGCTCGGCATCCCGCTGGCCGAGTACAGACGGCGCCTCCCGGTGGCGGAGCACTGTGCCGTGATGGAGCTCGCCGTTTCGAATGAGATCTTCGCGCTACGGAGATTCAACGCGGTCGTGACCAACGCCTCGATTCGCTCCGGCTCGACTTTCCTAGGAGCGAGAGATCGGTCTTCGGAGCAGGAATGATGAGGATCCTGCTCGCGGGCGACAAGTTCGTCCGGAACGACATCCTCGCTCGCGAGATCGGCGCGAGACACGCCATCGAACCCGAGTTCGCGATGCTCGACCTGCCCTGGCCGAATGTCCCGTTCGGGCCTGTCGCCGAGGTGAATGAGGCGGCCGATTGTGAGGACGCGGTCGCCGAAGCGCTCGCGGAAGCAGAGGTCGTCGTCACGCAGATTGCGCCGTTGACGGCCCGCGTCATCGGGGGCGCGCGTCGACTGAAGCTGATCGTGTGCACGCGTGGTGGTCCGGTGAATGTGAACATGCGAGCGGCGACCGAACGCGGCATCGCGGTGACGTGCACGCCCGGCCGCAACGCCGTTGCCGCCGCCGAGTACACCCTGCTTCTCATGCTCGCGGCGATGCGGCGCCTGCCCGAGGCTCACTCCTCGCTCGCCGGAGGTGAATGGCGCAGCGGGATGTACGCATACACGGAGTGCGGCCGCGAGATCTCGGGATCGGTGATCGGCATCATCGGCCTCGGAGAAATCGGCCGCCGTGTCGCCGCCAGCGTGCGCGGCATGGGAGGCCACGTCGTCGCGCACGACCCATTCGTATCGTCCGACTCGGTCGGCGACCAAGTCGACTTGGTCTCGCTCACCGACCTGCTCAGGCGCGCCGACGTGATCACCCTGCACGCTCGCCTGACTGCCGATACCAAGGGGATGATCGGCGCCGCGGAGCTTGCGCAAGTGCGCAGAGGCGCGGTGCTCGTGAACACGGCGCGCGGGGCGCTGCTCGACTATGACGCGGCTGTCGGTGCTCTCGAGTCCGGGCAACTCGGCGGGCTGGCGCTCGACGTCTTCCCCGAAGAACCGGTGCCGCCGACCTCGCCGCTCCTGCGGATGTCCCGTGTGGTGCTCAGCCCACACCTTGCCGGCGCGACGCGCGAGACGGCGATTCGCGCGGCCACGGTGGCAGCGATGGAGGTGGATCGCTACGCACGCGGCGAGCGGCTCGCGCATGTAGTGAACAGCATCGACCCCCGGCGTCCCCGGTGAAGATCGGTGTCGACGTCGGCACGACGGTCACCAAGGCCGTCCTGTTCGGGCGCGAGGGCGAAGTGCTCGCGAAGCGGGCGGCGCCCACGGCCTTGTCGCGCCCCGCGCCCGGCCAGTACGAGTACGACGTCGAACAACTCACTGACACAGTCTTTGGCCTGCTGCACGACCTCGCCGGCAGCGAGATCGACCTGATCGCTTTGACCGGCCAAGGTGACGGACTCTGGCTTCTAGACGAACGGGCTCGTGCCGTGCGTCCGGCGTTGGCCTGGCTGGACGCGCGTGGGGCTCCGGTCTGCCAGAGCTGGTCGGAGAGCGCCGTGTTGGACAAGCTGTTCGCCCGCACC
>Ga0183260_10005201_pt1 | contig 10269 bp, 8 predicted proteins | sample AntDrymUQ4972206_2_FD_129768 | JGI IMG/M metagenome (GOLD analysis project Ga0183260, IMG submission 129768) | Polar desert sand microbial communities from Dry Valleys, Antarctica - metaG UQ497 (22.06) (version 2) (version 2) | ecosystem: Environmental > Terrestrial > Soil > Desert | place...
ACCTTGCCTTCGACCTGCTCGGAACGGTCGTCGAGCGCGTCGCCGAAGCCGCGTATCGGGACTATGTCGACGAGAGGGTGATCGGCCCCCTGGGGCTCACCCGAACGACGTGGCAGCCGGCGGGTCCCGTCGCCCGCGGCTACTTCGTCGAGCCGTACGCCGACACGGTTCAACCCCAAGCTCCCGACGACATCGGCCTGGGGGCGTCCGGGCAGCTCTGGAGCACCGCATCGGACATCGCGCGCCTCGGCCAGTTCCTCTGCGAGCCCGACGCGTCGGTTCTGGTGCCCGAGACGGTCGCCGACATGCATCTCGTCCAGGGAATGAGCGACTCGGGCGGCTGGACGTCGGGATACGGTCTCGGCCTGCAGCTCTTCCGCCGCGGCGAGCGGGTCTTCGCCGGGCACACGGGCGGGATGCCGGGGTTCGCCGCCGTCCTCAGCTACGCCCGTCGCGAGCGCGTCGGCTCGGTCGTGTTGACCAGCAGCGGGGCCCCGACCGGGGAGCCGACCGGCTTCCTTCTGACCGAGCAGGCGCTCGAGCTGCTGCCGAGCGAGGAATGGCGGCCTGCTGCACCGCCGCCGGAGCACCTCGCAGCGCTACTGGGCCGCTGGTGGTCGGAGGGCACCGAGTTCGTGTTCTCCTACCGTGACGGGCGGCTGCAGGCGCGACTCGCCGTTGCGCCGGAGGATGCGGAACCGGCCGTCTTCGAGCCCGAAGCTCGCGATCGCCTCCGCACCGTGTCGGGGCGCGAGCGCGGCGAGCCGCTCGCCGTCGAGCGCGACGAGCAGGGGCAGGTCATTCGTCTGCTGTGGGCGACGTATCCGTTTACGCGCGAGCCGCGCGCGTTCTGAGTCCTACTCGTACTGCAGGGCCTGCAGGACGTTCAGGCGAGCCGCGCGTCGCGCGGGGAGCACCGCGGCCGCGATCCCGACCAGGATCGCCGCGGCCGCGAAGATCAGGAGCTGATCCACCGGGAGCTTGAACTGCACGTCGAACTCGCCGAGCGCCTGGGTGATCAGCCCGGCCAGGAAGATGCCGAGCGGCAGGCCGAGAGCCGCGCCGATCAGCGCCGTGATGATGCTCTCGTGCCTGATCATCCGGCGCACCTGGCGCCGGGTCATGCCGACTGCGCGCAACATCCCGACCTCCCGCGTTCGCTCGAAGACGCTCAGGACGAGCGTGTTGACGATGCCGAAGATGCTGACGATCACCGAGAGAGCGAGCAGGACGTAGAGCATGCTCAGGAACTGCTGGAACTCCTTGTCCTCCTTGTCGATCCACTCGGCGCGCGTCTGCACGCGGGCGTCTGGGTACTTCTTAACGGCGGTCTCGAGGGCGGACTTTGCCGCTTCCGGGCTGCCATTCACGTCGACGAAGACGAATCGGTTGCGCTTCGCCTCGAAGACCGAGTCGAACGTCTGCTTCGGGATCGTGACTGCGCCGAGCAGAGGGTAGAAGGGCGGTGGATCGGCGATCGCCTTGACCGTTAGCTGCTTCTTCTTGCCGGCCGGTGACTCGAGCGTGAAGGACTCGCCGACGGTCAGGCCTTTGTCGTCGGCGAAGTTCTCGGCCACGATCGCGCCGTTCGTCCCCAGCTGACCGAGCACGGCGTCCGATCCTTCCTTCCAGTCGAAGGCGTAGCCGCTCGTGATCAGGCCGGGGTCGATGCCCGACACATTCTGCGTGGAGTCGGCGACCCTGGCCGCCGATTCGCGCACCTCGGTTACGACGCGCGCCGGCGCCGCAGTCTTGGCGGCGTCGCTGGCGCCGGCCACGAACTCGGAGTAGCCGTCCTCGGAGGTGAGGATGAGGTCGGCGCGGATCTGGCTCTCGATCGCATCCCGGTTCGAGTCGCGGAGGCCTGCGCCGAGCACGGCGACGAAGGTCACGAGCGCGATCCCGATCATCAGCGCCGCGGCGGTCGCGGCCGTTCGGCCGGGGTTGCGGACCGAGTTCCCCTGGGCGAGCCGACCTGCCGCGCCGCCGATGCGTCGCGCCGGCCAGCCCACGATCGACGCGATCGGCCGCACGAGCTTGGGCGAGACGAGCGCCACGCCGACGAAGAGCGCCAGCACACCAACGGCGATCGAGAGCAGACGCTCGGAAGTTCCGAGGTCGTCCGCGAACAGCGAGTAGCCGAGTAGCGCGACCGCCAGCGCGACCATCAGCGCGGCGACATACGGCCAGAAGCGCGCGAACCGGGAGGGCGGGAACGTGGCGCCCTCGCGCACGGCGGAGATGGGCGGCACGCGGGTCGCCCGAAACGCCGGGATCAGGCCGGCGAGGACGGTGACGACGATCCCGACCACGAGAGCCACGATCACGGTTCGCGGCGCGAAGACGAGACCGGTCGTCGGCAGCTCGAGCTCGAGCGCCTTGAAGAGGGCGTTCAGGCCCGACGCGAGCGCGAGACCGGCGAAGAGGCCGATCACCGAGGCAATCGCGCCGATCACGAGCGCCTCGAGCAGCACGGATCCGAGCACCTGCCGGCGGGAGGCGCCGAGCGTGCGCAGCGTCGCGAGCTCCCGTGTTCGCTGGGCAACGGTGATCGAGAGGGTGTTGAAGATGACGAAGGCGCCGACGAAGAGCGCGATCGCCCCGAACGTGAGCAGGAAGTAGCGGATGAACGTCACGAAGAAACCGATCTCGTCGCTGTCCTCCTCGGCCTGCTCGACGCCCGTCTGCACCTGCACGTTCTCGGGCAGGGCGCGCTCCAGGTCGCGAACCAGCTCCTCGGGCGAGGTCGAGCCGACAGCGGCGACCGAGATCGCGTCGAGCTTGCCTTCGCGGTCGAGGAGCTGCTGCGCGGTCGGCACGTCGAAGACCGCGAACGTCGCGCCGCCGAGTGACTCGACGCCGCCGTACTGGGCAATGCCGACAAGCTCGAAGTCGCGCACCGGCTGAAGAGTTGCGACGCTGACCCGATCGCCCACGGCGAAGCCCTCGTCCTCGGCGGTGCCGCTGTCGATCACGACCTCCCGGTCGCTCACCGGCCAGCGTCCGTCCTTCAGCTCGAGCGGGTTGAAGCGGGCGACGCTCACGTCGAGGCCGAAGCCGAACGTTGGTGCGTTCTTGACGATCGGCTCGCCCTTGTTGTCGAGGATCTTCACCGCCGAGTCCTCGAAGAGATTTCCCACCGCAGCGTCCACGCTCGGAACCTGACGGACCTGCTCGAGCACCTCCTCGGCGACCGGCGCCGCCGCGACGCTCTCGCCTTCGAAGCTGAGGTCGGGCGACTTCGCCCGGACCACGGCATCGGTGCCGGCGTATGACTCGACGAAGATGCGGGTGAACGCCCGGTCGATCGTGTCGGTCAGGACGAGCGTCCCGCTGATCATCGCAACCCCAAGGACGATCGCAACGGCGGTGAGGACGGCGCGGAACTTGCGGCCGGCCAGCCCGCGGAGCGCGACGCGAATCATCGTCGGAGCTGTTCCAACGTCTCGAGGATGTCGTGCTCGCTCGCGTGGCCGAGCTCGCTCACGATCTCCCCGTCGGCGAGGAACAGGACCCGGTCGGCGATCGCTGCCGCCCGCGCCTCATGCGTGACCATCACCGTCGTCTGGCCCTGGCTCTCGACCGCCTGGCGGAGCAGCTCGAGGATCTCGCCGCCGGTGCGGGAGTCGAGGTTGCCCGTCGGCTCGTCGGCGAAGACGACCGTCGGCCTCGAGACCAGGGCGCGGGCGATGGCGACCCGCTGCTGCTGCCCGCCCGAGAGCTCCGACGGGCGGTGCTTGCGCCGATCCGCGAGCCCGACCTGGTCGAGCAGCGTCTGGAACTCGGCCTCGTCGGGTTTCTCGCCTGCGATGGAGAGGGGCAGGAGGATGTTCTCCTCGGCCGTCAGCATCGGCAGCAGGTTGAAGAACTGGAAGACGAACCCGATGTGCTCGCGGCGGAGCTTGGTCACCTCGTTGTCGTTCAGCTTGCCGAGTCGTGTGCCGGCGATCGTGACGTAGCCCGCCGTTGGGCGGTCGAGCGCGGCCAGGATGTGCATGAGGGTCGACTTGCCGGAGCCCGAGGGGCCCATGACTGCGGTCAGCTTGCCCCGCTCGACGTCGAGCGAGACGCCTTTCAGCGCGTCGACCGCCGTGTCGCCCTCGCCGTAGCGGCGCATCAGCTCGTGTCCGCTGACGACGACCCTGCCGTTCGCCTCGGCCGTCTCGGTCACCTTGGTCTCACTCTCGGTCTTCGTTTGCACGTGCCCGCCTCCCTATCCGCCTTGCCGACGGGGCCAGCATGCCAGCCGCTACGGCGCCGGACAAGGCGGTTAACCGTACCTTCCGACCCGGGTCGACTACCCGGCGTGTCGACCGGTCGTTTCAGACGGACGGCGGGCAGAGCCCGCCAGTCCTGAATATCGGCACCGCAAGCGGTGCCTCACCGGTCGCCCGCGAGGAAGAAGAGCGCGGCCACCGCGACGTAGGCCAGGATCAGAGCCACGCCCTTCGCGCGGGTCGAGCGCCCGTCGGCGAGGAGGGCGGCGGTGATCACGACCGAGCCGGCCAGCGCGATCATCTCCACGGGGCGGAACGAGAGCGCGAGCGGCTCGATCAGCCAGGCCAGGAGCGCGACGGCCGGGATCAGGAAGACGGCCACCTGCGCGCTCGAGGCGAGCGCGATCTCGGCGGCGAGCTTGATGTTCCCCCGGGCCGCCACGACGACCGCGCCGCCGTGCTCGGCGGCGTTGCCGACGATGGCGACGACGACCGCGGCCAGGAAGAACTCACTCAGGCCCGTGTCCTCGCCGAAGCTGTCGATCGCGCCGACGAGGATCTCCGCGATCACAGCCGTCACCGTGGTGGCGAGGCCGAGCACGAGGAGAGAGGTGGTCAGCGTCCATCCGCCCATCTCGGACGGCTCATCCGAGACGTGCAGCCGCCGGTGGCGGCGGAGGGCGTACCACGTGACAATGACGTAGAGGACGAGGAGCACGATCGAAGGCACCATCGAGAGCTGGGCGAGTGAGTGCCGCTCCGGGTCGCCGTCGAAGCCGGGAATCGCCGGGATGAGGAAGAGCAGCACGGCGATGGCCACGAGCGCGAGCGAGATGAAGCTCGACTGGCGGTCGAGCGGACCCTTGCCACCGAAGAGGAGCGAGAAGCCGAGCACCAGGAGCAGGTTGCCGATCACGCTGCCCGAGAGCGAGCCGCGCACGACCTCGAAGTTGGCCAGGTTGACCGCGAGCAGCGCGATGATCAGCTCGGGCGCGTTCCCAAAGGTGGCGTTCAAGAAGCCGCCGATGCCCGGCCCGGTGTGGTGAGCGGCGTGCTCGGTGGCCTCGCCGATCAGCCATGCGAGCGGTATCAGCGCGAGCGCGGCGAGCGCGAAATCGGCGGTTTCGCCGATGCTGAGCCCATAGTGGAGCAGGATCGTCAGCGGCGCGAGCGCGAGGGAGCCGAAGAGGAGCTTGCGCGCCACGGCGGCGAAGCCTAACGGCAGGCGGAGGAAGCGGTTCCGGCGCGGTCAGGCGCCGCGGCGGACCTGCGCGAAGACGCGAAAGCTCGGCCGGCTGCGCGGCAGCTCGTGGAACTCGGGATTGACGCAGCCGAGCTCGTCCGCCTGGTTCGCGTAGCACGTGTCGACCTCGACCCTGCACATCGGCAGCGGCGGCCGGACGGCGCGCACGGCGCCGAAACCGGCCCGCCGGCGCTCGGCCGCGCGGAGGCGTTCAGCGTCGATCTCGACACCGAAGACCTTTTGCATGCAACCGATGTAGGTGTGCCCATGCTCCTCGAAGGAGTAGACGAACGGGCACGCTCGCTCGAGGCAGGCGGCGGGGTAGACGACCTTGTCGCAATGGACGTCGCAGCGCCGGCATTCGAGCTCGTCCTGCGGGTGGAGCGGAAGTTCGCTGACCGCGAGCGCCGGGCTGGGTTGCATGGCCCAATTGTGTGCCCAGCTCCCGGGCCGCGCAAGACTTGACTTTTGCCGACTTTCAGGCTACGCCGCGATCAGTCGCCCAGGGCGCGGGCGTGGAGCTCGCGGAGCTTGCGCAGCTCCTCCGCGTCCGGCCCGCCGCCGTCGACGCCCGGTACTTCGAGCAGCGCCGGTAGCCCCTGGAGCGACGGGTGGGCGAGGAAGACGCCGAGCCGTTCGCCGAGCAGGCCCTGGCCGATGTTCTCGTGCCTGTCGCGATTCGAGCCGAGCGGCTCTTTCGAATCGTTCAGGTGCAAGACGCGCAGCCGATCCAGCCCGATCGATCGATCGAGCTCCTCGAGGGTCGCCTCGAGACCGTCCGGTTGCCCGATGTCGTAGCCGGAGGCGAAGAGGTGGCACGAATCCAGGCACACGCCCAGGCGCGGATGCGCGTCGAGCCGGTGGAAGATGGTGGCGAGCTCGTCGAGCGAGCGTCCGATCGTGTCGCCCGCGCCGGCGGAGTTCTCCATGCAGAGCCAGGTCGTTTCCGAGCAGCGGTCGAGTACCAGCGTGAGCGCTCCCAGCACGCGGTCGAGTCCTGCCTCGAGCCCTGCGCCGAGGTGCGAGCCGATGTGGAAGACCACCGCATCGGCCTCGATCGCGCATGCGACCTCGACGGTGTTGAGCAGGGAAGCGACGGATTTCTCGTATACCTCGTCGTTCGGGCTGGCGAGGTTGACGAGATAGAGCGCATGACACACAGCGCCTTCGATCCCGGCCTCCGCGCGGCGCTCCTTGAATCGCTCGAAGTTGGCCGGCGGATGGTTCGTCGGACGCCACGCCCGCGGGCTCTGGGTGAAGAGCTGCACCGAGTCGCCCCCCAGCTCCTCGATCCGGTCGATCGTCGTGTGGATGCCGCCGGAGGCGGAGACGTGGGCCCCGAACAGCACTCCTTCTACGATAGTGCGATGGCGATTCGCGTCCGCATGGCGCCGAGCCCCACCGGCATGCTGCACGTCGGGCTGGCGCGCACGTTCCTCTTCAACTGGCTCTTTGCCCGGCAGCAGGCCGGCGAATGCCTGCTCCGCATCGAGAACACCGACACGGGGCGCGAGGTGGCCGAGTCGACCGAGCAGATCCAGCGCTCGCTGCGCTGGCTCGGCCTCGACTGGGACGGGCCGGTCAGCTTCCAGCTCGAGCGCGCCGAGCGTTGCCGTGCCGAGGCCGAGCGGCTGCTCGCCGACGGGCACGCCTACCGGGAGGACGGCGCGATCCGGTTTCGCATGCCGGACGACGGCGCGACCGCATGGGACGACCTCGTCCTTGGCCGGGTGGAGGTCGAGAACAGGCAGCTGGACGACCTCGTGCTCGTCCGCTCGGACGGGCGGCCTCTCTACAACTTCGCGTCGCCTGTGGAGGACTGGCTCGATGGGATCACACACGTGATCCGGGGGCGCGACCACATCTCGAACACGCCCAAGCAGATCAGGATCCTGGAGGCGCTCGGGGCCGAGCTCCCGGTGTACGCGCACGCGCCGGACGTGAACGGCGACGACGGGCGCCCGCTCTCGAAACGACACGGCGCTCAGTCCCTGGACGAGTTCCGCGAGGCGGGGTACCTGCCAGAGGCGCTGATGAACTTCCTCGCGCTCCTGGGCTGGAGCTACGACGACCGGACGACGATCATGTCCCGTGACGAGCTGGTCGAGCGCTTCTCCCTCGAGCGGGTCGGTGCGAGCCCGGCGACCTTCGACTACAAGAAGCTGGACTGGATGAACGGCGTCTACCTGCGCGCGCTCGAGCCCGGCCGCTACGCCGAAGTGCTCATCGCCTTTCTCCGTGAGCGCGGCCTCAGCTGGGACGGCGAGCTCGTTGCCCGTACGGCCCCGATCGTGCAGGAGAAGATCGCGAGGCTCGGCGAGTTTCCGGCATTCGCCGGCTTCCTCTTCGAGGACGTCGAGCCCGACCCGGCACTCGCCGGAAACCCGGTGCTCCCCGCGGCCGAGGCGGCGCTCGCAGGAGTCGAGCCCTTCCGCGCGGAGTCGATCGAGGCGGCTCTGCGGGGTGCCGCCGAGGGGTTGGGGCTGAAGCCGCGGGAGGCCTTTCAGCCGATCAGGATCGCGGTCACCGGTTCGAAGATCTCGCCGGGTCTGTTCGAGAGCATCGAGCTGCTCGGCCGGGAGCGGGCGCTCGAGCGTATCCGGGCAGCTCTGGAGCGAGGGGCCTGATCAGGGCCTGCGATAGACGAAGCAGGCGGCCGCAACCAGGACGAAGCCCGTCGCCCAGAGCGGCCAGAGCGCGGCGACCGCGCCTGCGAGAACCGCCGTAGCCCCGGCGAGTACCAGCGCTACCGCGAGCACGGCGCGCGCGTGGAAAGGGAGCTCCAGCTCGACGGGGTCGGCCGGTGCGAGCGGTGGCTCCTCCGCGAGGCGGAGCCCGGCCAGGCGAATGCGGAAGAGCGCGCCTCGCCACTCGTACACCAGCGGTCGCGCGAACGCCGGGCCCTCCCGCTCCACGCCGGTGCAGAGGGCGGCGGTCAGGTCGCGTGCGTCGGAGAGCGCGGCGAGCAGCTCGGCGTGGATCGCCTCCCGCTCGGGCGGTGGCTCGAGGCCCAGGACGAGCTCGCTCGCTTCGTGCAGCGCGTACTGGAGGCGCGGCACCGAGACGGCCTCGTCGTCTACAGCGAGGCGCTCCGGCTCCGCCGCCAGCGCGTCCAGCCTGGAGACCGTGCGCGAGAGTCCCGTCCAGACGTCCGCGAGCGCGGTCTCGTACCGCTGCTCCTCGCCGGTGCCGGCGCTTACACCCACCCGGCCTCGATCATACGCTCAGATAGATTCCGCGAGATGACCGCGGCCGCCGTCGGTAGCGCGCTCGAGTTCGAGCGGCGGCTCCAGCGCTACCTCTTCGAACGCTCCGAGGAGGCTCGGGCGGTTCGCGTCGGCGAGAAGGACGTGTCCGAGCAGGCCGCGATCGTGGCGCGGTACCCGAGCCTCTTCACGCGCGGGCAGCTCGATGCCCTGGTGGAGGCAGAAGGCGGTGCCCAGGGGGATGAGCGCGAGCGACTCTTTCGGCTCCGCAAGACCTGCGAGAGCGGTCTGATCGCCGCCGAGCTGGCCGAGCGCCAGGACGAGCTGGAGAATGCGTTCCTGGCCGCCCGCATCACGTTCGGGGGCGAGGAGCTCGCGCTCCGGAACGCCCAGGCGCGGCTCGCAGTGCTGCCGGGGTACGGCGACCGGGAGTCGCTCGGCGAGCTCCAGGGCGAGGCATCCGCGGGCTTCAACGCCGATCGCCTGGAGCTCATGCGGACCGGGGAGGAGCTGGAGGCGGAGCTCTCCGGGCAGCCCGATCCGGTCGCGCGGAACGAGGAGGAGAAGGGTGTGTCGCTGCGCGAGCTTGCGGGTGCGCTCGCGGACGCAAGCGCGGCCGCGCAGAAGCGCTACGAGGAGCTGCGCGAGCGCTGGTTCGAGCGGCTGCTCGGACTCGAGCGCGAGCCGGTTCCCTCCTCGTACCACGTGAGCTACATGCGGCGTCTCTCGCCGCTCGAGCACACGTATACGAAGGAGCGCGCAGTGGAGGTCTGCCTCGAGAGCCTGCGGAAGCTCGGTTTCGAGCTCGAGCGGGAGCCGAACATCCGCCTGGATCTCGAGGACCGGCCGCAGAAGTCGCCCCGCGCCTGCGTGATCGCCTCCGATCCGCCCCGACTCGTCCACCTGATCACACGTGCCCAGGGCGGCTTGCACGATTACCAGGCCTTCATGCACGAGGCCGGGCACGCCCTGCACTACGCCGGCAGCGACCCTTCGCTGCCGTACACCTTCCGGCGACTCTCGCGCGACCACGCGCTGACGGAGATCTACTCGTACATCTGCGAGGCGATCACGCGCGAGCCGGCCTGGCACGAGGTCCACTTCGGGCTCTCAGCGGAGCAGGCTCGTGAGAACGCAGAGGCGACCGTGTTCCTGGAGCTGTACCTCTTCAGGCGGTACGCCGCCAAGCTGCACTTCGAGCTCGAGTTCTGGTCGCGCTTCGGCGCGGACGGCGGCACGCCGGACGGCTACTCGGAGCGCCTGCTCGAGGCGACGGGCGTGCGCTACCGGCCGGACGGCTATCTCGCCGACATGGATGCCGGCTTCTACTCGGCCGACTACCTGCGCGCCTGGATCCGCTCGGCGCAGCTGCGCACCTATCTCCTGCGTGAGCTGGGCGAGGACTGGTGGCAGTCGCGCGAGACCGGCGACCGCCTTCGCGCGCTGTTCCGCGAGGGCACGCGGCCGACGAGCGAGGAAGTCGCCGAGCGCCTCGGCTTCGAGCCGCTGGACACCGGGCCGCTGCTCGAGGAGCTCGGCGTACAAGGCCTGGGAAAGAACTCCTGAGCAGACGGAACGAGAAAGGCGCATACGGGATTCGAAC
>Ga0183260_10005203_pt1 | contig 10268 bp, 10 predicted proteins | sample AntDrymUQ4972206_2_FD_129768 | JGI IMG/M metagenome (GOLD analysis project Ga0183260, IMG submission 129768) | Polar desert sand microbial communities from Dry Valleys, Antarctica - metaG UQ497 (22.06) (version 2) (version 2) | ecosystem: Environmental > Terrestrial > Soil > Desert | place...
CCGAGATCTCCTTCAGGAACGCGGCGTCGCGGCCGAGCAGCATCGCGTCGGGGACGCAGACCGACTTGACGCCGTGCTCCATCACCGCACGCGCGTCCTCGAGCGCGCGTTCGCGCTGCGCGTCCTCGTCGTAGAGGTGCGGCCACTGGGCGACGACCATCTCTGAGCGCGTGCGGAAGTGCTCGTGCCCGAGCGTGCGGCCGAGGTCGCCCTCGTCAATCGCCCCGGTGACCGTCTCGATCGTCGCCATCGGAGCCCTACGCGCTCGCCCGCTCGCCGGAGTCATCCGAGTCCAGCCGCGCGGCGATGAGGCGCCCGACGGCGATGCCGATCAGGACAACGACGATCGCGATCACAAGCTCGAGCAGGGCCGCTCCGTCGAAGCCCGCCTGAAAGATCCCGATCAGGAACAGGATGATCGGAGGGAGGAGCGCCAGGTAGGCGGACCAGCCCGCGAGCGCGTAGCCGAACGTGATCGCGACCACGGCGAAGATGATGAAAACGATCATCAGCTCCTAGCTTCCCACTTCTCGCCCTCGCTACGCAACCGGCCCGCCGTCCGGGAAGGGCTGGATCTCCATCCCGTGATCGCGCTCGCGCATGCCTAGCTCGTAGGTCGCGCCGGCCGGCGAGACGAGCTCGAGCGGGGCGCCCCCGTTCAGCGAAACGTGCAGACGCATGTCGGCGATCGAGCAGTTGACCGTGTTGTGCTCGGAGCCGTCCGGGTCCGCGTAGACCCAGCCGACGAAGCGCTCGCGCGGCGCGCCGACCGTCCCCTCGACCCGGATCCCGTCGCCATTGAGGACGAAGCGGGCGCCATCCGGCCGCTCGTCGATCCTCGTGGCCCGGACGCGCTCGGGACCGCCGAGGGCATGTCGCTCCCCGTCGAGGCTGAGGACGCCGTTGGCGATCCACGGGACGACCAGCGGGCCAACCTTGATGCGCCCGATCCCGCAGTCGATCCAGGTGTCGCGACCGCGGCCCTCGAAGCCGGCGCCGTTCATCCAGATCCAGCGCTCGGCGTGCTGGCTGCCCCAGTTGTGGCCGACCATCCCTGCCCAGCCGTCCAGTTCGACGCTGCGCCCGCCCGCCTCGACCGTGCCGCTGAAGCTCGCCGCCGGATGCGGGCTGAGCAGCTTCGTGCGCGGGACGGGCGCGCCGTACATCCACTGCTTGAGGTGGCGCAGCGGCGGCTCGCCCTGCTCGAAGGCGAGCGCCCAAGATGCATTGCGGCCGAGACCAGTCGCGCGCCCTTCGTCACGTCCCGGCCGCATCAGCGTGTCGCCGACGCGGATGTAGTCGCCCTCGCCCGTGCCGATGCCGGCCTCCCCCACGGTCTGCTTGACCGCGAACACGGGCTCGTTCGCGTCGCCGTCGAAGAGCGTGAACCAGGCCGAGCCCGTCGGCGGCTCGTCGGGCGGCATGTGGATCGTGTGCCGAATCCAGACTCCGAGCGGCTTCGATGGGTGCGCGGCGCGGAGGTAGAAGCTCTCGTAGTGGTCGGTCCCGCGATCGATCTCGGGGAAACGGGCGGCGGTGCGCTCCGTCGGCGTGGGGTCGGGATGGGCGGCTGCGGCCATCGGCGGCACGATATCCGTCTGGCTGCCCAGCCAGTTAGGATCCCGGCCGATGAGCGGCCCCACCGCCGAACGGTTCGTCGTCTTCACCATGCGGGTGCTGGCCGCATCGTTCGCCGTCGTCGGGATCCTGTTCATCGCGACGCCGACATCGGTCGTCGAGAACATGGACAAGCTGGGCGAGAACTTCGGGACCTTCGCCGACGGACCGGGAACCGGAGTCAAGCTCTGGCTCGGGCTTGCGTTCTCCTACATGACCGTGATCACCGCACTCGCTCTGACGATTCAGGCCGACGTCGTCCGCTTCCGGCCGCTGCTTTTGATCCTTGCCGCGGGCAAGGCGGCGTCGTCACTCGCCGCCGGCGCCTACTTCATCTGGGACGAAGACGTGTTCATCTACCTGCTCAACTTCCTCGTTGACGGCAGTCTCGTCGGGATCGCGCTCGGGTGTTGGGTGCTCGCGGGCCGAGTGGACGCGCCCGCCGGCGAGAAGACGGCCGGCGACGGCGCCGCGCGCGCCCCGGCGACCACCGCCGGATAGCCGCGTCGTGGCAGCGCTGACCGGCGCCGAGCGGGCGACGCTCATCGCGTTCGCCGAGGCCCTGCTGCCGCCTGGCGGCTCGCTTCCGGGCGCCGGGGGCGAGGACGGCGTCTCTGTCGTCGAGCCCGTCGAGCGCATGCTCGAGTCCGCACCGCAACGAGGGCGCTCCCTGATCCGACTGGCGCTGCGCCTGTTCGAGCGCAGCCCGTTCCCGCACCGCTTCTCGCGCATGAGGATCGAGCGGCGCATCCGGCACATCGAGCGCATGGAGTCGAGCCGCGTCTCCCTGCGCCGCGACCTGCTGCTGGCGCTCAAGTTCCTCACCTGCTTCGTCTGGGGGCGGAACCCGGAGGTGATGGCGGCCGCCGGGGTGGAGCTCACCTGCGAGGTGGCGCCCGATAGCCAGCGGCCCGACTGGGATCCACCGGCTCCGCCCCTTGATCGGGCGGCGCTCGAGCGGCCCGACGGCGTCGAGCGCTGCGACGTCGTGATCGTCGGCTCGGGCGCCGGCGGCGCCAGCGCCGCGCGAGTGCTCGCCGAGCGCGGGCTCGACGTGATCGTCGTCGAGGACGGCGACTACCACGATGCCGAGAGCTACTCGAGCGACCCGCTCGAGTCTTCGCGCCTGCTGATCCGCGACGGAGGGATGACCTTCTGCGAGGGCAGGCCGGCGATCCCGCTGCCGATCGGTCGCTGCGTCGGCGGCACGACGGTCATGAACTCGGGGACGTGCCTGCGCCCGCCCGACGATGTCCTGACTCATTGGCGCAACGACTTCGGCCTGGCCTGGGCGGACGAGCTCGAGCGCGAGTTCGAGGCCGTCGAGCGGGCGCTGTGGGTCGAGCCGGTGGACCCCGCGACCGCGGGGCGCAACGCGGAGCTGTGCCGGCAAGGGTGCGACGAGCTGGGCGTCTCGCACGGGCCGATCACCCGCAACGCGGGCTGCGTCACGCGCTGTGGCACGTGCCCGAGCGGTTGCGCGCTTGACGCCAAGCAGGCGATGCACGTCTCGGAGCTGCCGCGGGCCGTCGCCGCCGGCGCGCGCGTGCGTGCGGGCGCGCGCGTGAACGAGATCCTCGTCGAGAACGGCCGCGCGGTCGGCGTCGCGACGAAGGCGGGCGAGGGCGGCGAGCGCTACGAGGTCCGCGCGCGAGCCGTGCTGCTCGCCGCGGGCGCCGTCGGGACGCCCGAGCTGCTGCTCTCGCAGGGGCTGGCAAACGAGTCGGGGCACCTCGGCCGGCACCTTCACATCCACCCCGCCTGCTGGGTCGGCGCCCTCTACGACGAGCAGGTGCGCGGCTGGGAAGGGGTGATGCAGAGCTGGTACGTGGACGAGTGGAGCGGCCGCGGTCTGTTCCTCGAGGCGACCTTCACGCCGCTGCCGTTCGGCGCGCAGTGGCTGGCGGGCGCCGGGCCCGCCTTCAAGCAGCGCGTCGAGGACTACGACCGGCTGGCGGTGATCGGCGTTCACCTGTCTGATCGCTCGGAGGGCCGTGTGGCGCTGCGCAAGGGCCGGCTGCGGATCGGGTATTCCCTTTCCCGCGAGGACGCGCGCACGATCGCCTATGGGATCGCGCGCGCCGCCGACATCCACTTCGCCGCCGGTGCGACTGAGGTCTATCCCACGCTCGCGCGCGTCGAGCGAATCATCGCCGGCGAGCAGGAGCGGCTGGTCGAGAACGGCGGCCACCGGCCGTCGCAGATGCACCTCGAGGCGTTTCACCCGATGGGCACGGCCCGGATTTCCTCCGACCCCGGCTCCGGCGTGGTCTCGCCGTCTGGCGAGACGCATGACGTCCCAGGCCTCTGGATCGCCGACGGCAGCGTCTTCCCGAGCGCGATCAAGGTCAACCCGATGATCACGATCATGGGAGTCGCGCGGCGGATCGCAGCCCAGCTGTCCGAGCAACTCGCCTAGCTCGCCGGCAGCTCCTGGCGCTCGCTGAGGACCGGCGCGAACAGGTCGCCGCGGGCATCAACACGCTCGAGGACGTCGTTGTGCTCGAAGCTCAGCCGCTCGGCCTCGCCGGCGTCGAGCGCGTCCTGGACCTCGTCCCACGCGAGCGGGGTCGACACGGTCGGCCGCCTGTGCTCGACACGCGAGTGCTCGCGGCCGCGCAGCGAGTAGACACAGATTGTCGTCTTGTGATCGTCGTTCTGGCTCCAGTCGATCAGGACCTTCCCCTTGCGCAGCTTCTTCGCCATCCGCGAGACGACGCGGTCGGGCAGCTGGCGCTCGAAGGTCTCGGCGACGGACTTCGCGAACGTTTTCGTGCGGTCGTAGCCGACGTCGCTGTTGAGCGGCACGTAGACCTGCATCCCCTTCGAGCCTGACGTCTTCGGGTAGCTCGCCAGCCCGAGCCCGTCGAACATCCCGCGGACGAGCAACCCGATCTCGCAGCAGTCGAGGATGTCCGCCCCGTCCCCGGGGTCGAGGTCGAAGACCATCGCCGTCGGCCGCTGGATGTCCTCGGCGAGCGAGAGCAGGGGGTGCAGCTCCAGGTCGGCGAGGTTCGCGAGCCAGACGAGCGTCGGAAGGTCGTTGGCGAGCGTGTAGTTGATCGGCTTGCCGTTGCGGTCGCCCGGGCCGGGGGCGGTCTGGACCCAGTCGGGCGCGTGCGGCGGACAGCGCTTCTCGTAGAAGTGACTCTCCTCGACGCCGTTCGGATAGCGCTTCAGCGTCAGCGGGCGGTCGTGGAGGTGGCCGAGCAGGACCGGCGCGATGCGGGCGTAGTAGTCGATCAGCTCGCCCTTGGTGAAACCGGCTTGCGGGTAGAGGACCTTGTCGAGGTTCGACAGGCGCAGCGTGCGGTCCTCGACCGTGACCTCGAGCTTGCCGCCCGCGGCGGGCTTTGCCCCGGTTGTGACGCTCTTTCGTTCGACCTCGACCGCCTCCTTGTCGTCGCGCAGTCCCTTGTACGACGGCGCCCGCAACATCCCCTCTCGCGTCCACTCGCGAAACTCGACCTCCGCCACCAGCTCGGGCTCGACGAAGACCGACTCCTTCGGGGGCTCGGCGCCGCTGCCGAACGGCGAGCTGTCGCGCTCGAGCGGGGCGAGCCGCGCGGCAAGCGCCGTCAGGTCCGAATCGGTGAAGCCGGTCCCGACCCGGCCGCTGAAGCGCAGCGCGCCGTCGCCGTCCTGGACCCCGACGAGCAGCGCGCCGATCCGCTGCTTGCGCCGCCCCTCCCCCGGCAGCCAGCCCCCGATCACGAGCTCCTGGCGGCTCGTGTTCTTGACCTTGATCCACGCGCGACTGCGCTTGCCCGGCTCGTAGGGGCTGTTGAGCCGTTTGGCGACGATGCCCTCGAGCTCACGCTCCTCTGTCGCGGCGAGCAGCTCCGTGCCTCCGCCGACGCGGTGCGCGGGCGTCTGGAAGCGGTCGTCATTCAGGTCCAGCTCCTCGAGGCGCGCGCGGCGCTCACCGTAGGGCTCGCTCATCAGCGAGCGTCCGTCGAGGTAGAGCAGATCGAAGATGACGTAGGCCACGGGGTGGCTCTTCATCCGGCGGCGGATCGTGCTCTCGGAAGCGTGGTGCATCCGCTGTTGGAGGCGCTCGAAGCTCGGTCGGCCCTCGTCGTCGTAGGCGACGATCTCGCCGTCGAGCACGGCCTCGCGCGCGCCGAGTGCGCCGGTGAGGGGGCGCAGGTCGGGGTACTGGGCGGTGATGTCGTTGAGGTTGCGGCTCTCGAGCCGCAGGCGCCCGGGCTTGGCGTAGGCGATCGCCCGCACCCCGTCCCACTTGATCTCGTAGGCTCAGGAGCCGTCGTCGGAAGGCAGCTCAGACGACCCAGCGAGCATTGGCACGACACGCTCGGGCATCGGCTCGCGGTCCGGGTCGGACGGCGGGTCCATGCGATGAATCATCCAGTCCTTCTCGCTCCCCGCCTGGAACAGGGCGTAGGTTCCCTCGATCCGCTCGCCGTGGAGGTTGGCGATCACCTTCTTCGAGTCGATCTTGTCCGCGTCATAGACGCCGTGGTCCCAGATCTCCATCGTCCCGGCGCCGTACTGGCCCTTGGGGATCTCGCCGTGGAAGTCGAGGTACTCGAGCGGATGGTCCTCGGTCCGCACCGCCTTGCGGTTCTCCTTCGGCTCGAGCGGAAGGCCGTTCGGGATCGCCCACGAGAGGAGCACGCCTTCGTGCTCGAGCCGCAGATCCCAGTGGAGACGGGTCGCGTGGTGCTCCTGGATGACGAAACGAGGGGCGCCGTCGGCGGCGTCCGCCCCGGCGCCCGCGGCAGTCCCACCGGGCTCAGGCGTCGCGCCGAGGTCGCGCTTGCGCTGGTACTCGCGCAGCTGCTCGGGTGTCTTGACCTTCTTCTTCTTCTTCGCCATCGGGTGCGTCTTACCCGCAGCGAGCCGTGGCTGCTCGGCTCAGCGGTGCACGGCGATCTCGCCGAGCGCCTTCAGCAGCTCGTCGTCGATCCCCATCGCCCGCAGCGTTTCGGCATCGCCCCCTACCAGCGCCTCGCGCTCCTCAGGCGTCAGGTCGTACCCGGTCAGCAGTGCTGCGTCGGTCGCGAGCTGCGCGGCGAAGCCGGCGTTGCGGCGGGCGGTGGAGAGGACGGTCTTGACGTGGGCGAGGCTCATCGCGGAGGGATTGTTTCAGGCGCGAAGCGATTGATCGCTCGACAGCCGTCGGAGTGGATCAGGCCTTACTACGGGAGGACGGAACCAGCGTCCGCACGCCGCCCGACCGCGACCTACAATCGCTGTACGCGGGCGTGGTGCAATTGGTTGACACGCCGGCTTTAGGAGCCGGTGCTCGCAAGAGCTTGGGGGTTCGAGTCCCTCCGCCCGCATGAGTGTCGTCACGAGTGGTCGGAGCCCGATCCCCATATACGCTGAGGCTGCTCCCTTGGGGGAGTGAGTTAGCGGTCCATTCGCCCGGCCTCCAAAGCCGGGAACCTGGGTTCGAATCCCAGCTCCCCCGTTCCATGCTGCACGGACCGCGACCCCCCGACCCCGCAAGAAGCGCTGCACGCGGCCGCCGGAGAAACTAGACTGCCCGCGGATGGCTGACATGGTCCTGATTCACCCGAACCGGGACAAGGCCGAGTCGAAGGCGACGAAGGCCGCCGTCATCCTGCTCCTGCTCGCCAGCGCCGTCCTCACGGCGATCGTCACGTTCGGGGGCTGGGGCGAGCTTCAGGGGGCACAGATAGTCGCGGTGGTGTTCGCGCTGCTGTTCGCCGTGATGGCGTACTTCGTTGTCCGCTGGAACCGCGGTGTGCTGCCGGTCGCCTCCGCGCTGGCCGTGCTCTACGCGGTCACCTGCGCGATCGCCGCGCCGGCGTGGTTCGCGCGCGACAAGGACGGCTTCGCAACGCCGGCGCTCGAGCCGGGCATGCTGGGCCTCCTGACCCTGATTCTCGTGCCGGTCCAGATCTTGTTGATCGCGTTCGCGATGCGCGGCTTCGCGCAGAAATGGAACGTCGAGGTCGAGGTCACGCGCGAGGAAGCTGAGCGCGACGGCCACGAGACCTCGCCGGTCCACGCCAGCGCCTAGCCGACGTCAGGCAGACCTAGACTCTGGCCGACCACCGGCGGCGGTGGCGAAATCAGGCAAACGCGATGCCCTCAAAAGGCATTGCCCGCAAGGGCTTGTGGGTTCGAATCCCACCCGCCGCACTGCACGAAGCGGTTCCGCGGAACCCTCGGCTCGCGAGCGGTCGGCTGCTCAACGCCGGCGCGGGCGGCCCTCGACGCGGGTCGCCTCGAACTCTTCGTCGAGGCGCTCGTCGATCGAGGTGTAGCCGCCGTAGGCGATTCCGGCGGCGGCGAAGAGCCCTAGCAGGACGCCGATCTTGCGGTCGGCGGCGACGCTCTGGCCGAGCGCCTCGACATCCACGTCGGGCGTAGAGATCAGGCGGAAGAAGATGAGGAGCAGCGCCACCCCCCCGGCAGCGGCGACGAACGCCCCCGGCGGCTGGTTCATCTGGGGCATCGCGTCGGCCGCTCGCGCGACCGCCTGGCCGATCGCGATCAGGATCACCACGAACAGCAGGATGTCGGTGAAACCGAAGGCTTTCCAGGCGTTGTAGGACTCGGAAATGGGGTCTTCGGAGACCCCGAACCAGGGCAGGAACATCACGATGAAAAGCGCGAGGCCGCTGCCGGCCGCGATCGCTTCGCCGAAGGTGACTCGTGAGAAATCCAAGGTGGTACGCGCCCCGGGGGCTCGGTTCGTGCGACTCTAGCCGTCTGGCCGGCGGATTGCCGGCGTGCCAAGGCAGGCGCCCGCCGGCGTCGCAAGGAAGGAAGGCCCGACCGGACATGGAGAGCGGCATTGATCCGCTGCGCGAGATCGAGGCGCTGGTCGCGTTCGACGAGCGCTCGCCCGGGAGCGATTCCGAGCGTCGCGCGGCCATTCACCTAAAGGCGAGGCTCGAGACGCTCGGCCGCGAGGCGCGGATCGAGGCCACCAGCGTCTGGCCGAACTGGGCGCTGACCCACGCTCTCCACGCCCTGTTGGCCGTCGTCGGCGGCCTGGTCGCCGTGGCCGAGCCGATCGCCGGCAGCGTTTTGGTGCTGGTCGCGCTCGTCTCCGCGTTCGGCGACCTGAACGGGTCGTTCCTGCTGCTGCGACGCCTGACCGGCCGGCGCGCGTCCCAGAACGTCTGGTCGCCCGAGCGGCGCGAGCGGCCCGGAGCGCTCGTGCTCGTCGCTCATTACGACGCCGGGCGCAGCGGGACGGTGTACGACCCCCGCCTGCGGGAGCGACTGGCGGCGACCCCTCGCGGATTGCGCCCGCCGCTCGGGCCGCTCGCGGTCGTCTTCTGGGCGATCGTGCTGGTGCTCGCGTCCGGCATCGCGCGAATCGCGGGACTTGACGCCGCCGCCCTGACCGTCGCCCAGTTCGTCCCCACCGTCGTCCTCATCGCGAGCATCCCGCTGCTGCTCGACATCGAACTCTCCGACGTCGTGCCCGGCGCCAACGAGAACGCCTCGGGCGTGGCCACCGTACTCGCGCTGGCCGAGCGCTTCGGCGGCCGGCTCGAGCACTTCGACCTTCACGTGGTCCTGAGCGGCGGCGAGGAGGCCGGGGCGCAGGGAATGCGCGCGTGGTTGCGCCGCCACAGGAAAGAGCTCGACCGTGAGACGACCGTGGTCGTCAACGTGGACGAGGTCGGCGCCGGCACGGTGCGCTGGACGAGCGGCGAGGGCGCGCTGGTCGCGCGCCGAAGCCATCGCCAGCTGGTCGAGCTGTGCGAGCAGATCGCCGAGGACGACGGCGCCGACGGCCGCTTCGCCGCACGGCCGATCAAGTCACGCGCGAACAGCGACGCCCATCCGGCGCGCGGGCGGCGCTTCCCCGCGGTGTCGATCCGTTGCGTCGGGCCGCTTGGCCATGCGCCCCACCATCACCAGCCGACCGACACCCCCGCCCGCCTCGACGAGCACTCGCTCGAGCGCGCCGCCGGTTTCTGCGCCGAGCTGATCGAGCGGGTGGACGGCCAGATCGGCCCGGAGCTGGCGCCGGCTCAGGCTTCGTCAGGCGAGAGGCCGGCGGCGGCGAGGGCCTGGTCGCGACTCTCAAAGTGGCGGTAGCGCACGACAAGCCCGTCGCGGAGCTCGTAGACGCCGAAGTAGTCGCGCTCGGTCTCGATCCCGCTGTGCTTGCCGCGTCCGCGCTGGCGGAAGACCGCCACCACCGAGTCACCCGCATCGATCAGCTCGAGCGTCTCTTGCTCGTAGTCGTCCCATGCGCCCAGCCAGCCGCGGAAGAATTCCTCGACGCCTTCGTGGCCGTGGAAGACGCGCGCCTCGAGCAGGTCAGAGGACGTCAGGTCCCATTCGACCTCGGGCGAGATCACCTCGCGCCACGCCTCCGAATCGCTGCCCTCGAACTGCTCGTGCATCCGGCGCACGATCTCGACGTTCTCGGCGGACATGAAGCGTCGCCCCGCTCAGACCGGCGTGACCGGGTTGTGCTTCGCCGGCCATTCGCGCGCGCGCCCGGCGTAGAGAGCGAAGCGCTTGACGAGCTCCGCGCGTAGGTCCTCCGGTTGGATCACCGCGTCCACAACGAGCTCCGAGGCGAGGTGGAGAACGTCGATCTCCTCGGCGTACTCGGTGCGCAGCTTCTCGACGAACTGCTCGCGCTCGGCCTCGTCCTCGATCTTCTGGACCTGGTTGTAGAAGAC
>Ga0183260_10005204_pt1 | contig 10264 bp, 14 predicted proteins | sample AntDrymUQ4972206_2_FD_129768 | JGI IMG/M metagenome (GOLD analysis project Ga0183260, IMG submission 129768) | Polar desert sand microbial communities from Dry Valleys, Antarctica - metaG UQ497 (22.06) (version 2) (version 2) | ecosystem: Environmental > Terrestrial > Soil > Desert | place...
AATGTGATCGCAAAGTCGCTTGGTATCTGACCCCTTCGACATCGAGCGACGCAGCATCCAGGTTCGCGGCAGGGCTGCCTCCTATCTGACTTGCGGGCAGGGCGAAGTTGTTCTTTATCTGCACGGCTTCCCGACGAGTGGATACCTGTGGCGAGATGTGATGAAGCAGGTCGCGGCTGGTTACCGCACCGTCGCCCCGGACCTTCCCGGTTTCGGGCGCTCCGACCTTTTGGATGGAGCTCACGGGTGGAAGGATCTGATGGGATGGATAAGCGGGTTCCTCGATGCACTCTCCATAACCAAGGTCCATCTCGCGGTGCACGACTGGGGCGGACTGCTCGGGCTGCCGTGGCTCTGTGAGAACCCCGAGCGCGTGCTCTCACTTCTTGTCACCGACACCAGCTTTTCATCGACAGACAGATGGCACGCTTTGGCCCAGCAGTGGCGGGAGCCCGGCACCGGTGAAGAGTCCTTGGCGCAGTTGACCGAAGAAGGGTTCGCCGTGCTGATGTCGGCGTCGGGATCTGACGTCGACCCGACCGCTGTCAAAGAGTATTACCGCGGCCTTGCGACCGAAGAGCTTCGTGCAGCCAAACTACAGATGTACCGCTCGCTCGACTTCGAGATGTTCGCGCCCTATATGGGGCGATTCGAGGAAATCGCCCGAGGAAAGAGCCGCGTCGTGTGGGGTGCCAATGATCTCTTCGTGCTGGCCAAGGTTGCGAATCGTTTCGGAGAGCGCCTGGGGGCCGAGATCACCATCCTCGAAGGGGCAGGGCACTTCCTTCAGGAAGATGCGGGAGCAGAAGTGGGCCGCCTGCACTTGGAATTCTTGAGCTCAATTAAATCTGCCTAAAACCGATCTCGCTCCGCATCATGGGAAGTGCGAGTGACAGTCGATGAGTTGGCGAGGCCATCCCGGTTCAGCTCGATGGCCCGCATCAATTGTTTCTGTCCAGCAGCGTAGCGAAGGATCGATAACACGCAGATCACGCCGAAGATCAAGATGGCATTTGGAAGAACACCCACAGCAGCTAGGTCGGACCAAAGCAGCGCGCCCACCCACGCAGCCATTAACGGGAACAAGATCAATGCCCCCATTTTCCAAGCTCGAACCGGGAGTAGCGCCCTCTTCGCCTCCCTAAGCGCTATGGCTCTATGCTCGAGGCGCCGCATCACCTCTCCTGATCGACATCGATATCTGTATCCGGGTGCGCAAGGGAAGCGAGTACCACTCAACCGCCTCGTCCGGGCTCCTCCATAAACGGTTCACGGTTTATTCGACGGGCGGCTGTGGATTGTTCGGATGCTGGCTGTTCAGCTCGATGGCCCGCTTCACCGCTTCCCTGTCACGCCTTACGCCCGGAACGCTACTAAGCGCCACCCCCCCACCATTCCCGCAACCAAAAGCAGCATCATTCCTCGAGAAACGGGAGGGGCGGACCAGCTGACTGCCATCGTTGCGGCGGCCATTGAGGGCACTACGATGGCTAACGTCAGCTCATGAATTCGCACCTGCCTTAACCACCACCGTGCCTCCTTGAGTGCTATAGCCCTGTGCTCCGGAAGTGCCGCCTCGCCGCGCCTGATCGATCTCGATATCTGCATGCGAGTGCGAAGGGGAAGCGAGTACCACTCGACCTCCTCATCCGCGCTCCTCCACCAACGATTCACCGGCTATCGGCACAAGCGAGGACTCCATCCGGAGATGCTTCTGGGGTCTCAACTAAGTACTTGGGGTCTAGCTTCGTTGTGGCAGTGGCGCTGACAGCGAAGCCAGTGGTGATTGGATAGTCGGGATCGCAATATTGCGGATCTTCTCTCACATCGACTTCCACGGACGTTGAATCGAGTGTGCCCGGAGAGGAAAGGATCGTTACTGTTCCAGAGGAAATCAGTGATGGTTCACCAGTTCCCACCTGGAACTCAAAGCGCCCTGAAGCATCGGCTACTACTAACGGAGTAACCAAATGTGTGTTCACGTTAAGTGGATCATAGACTCCGCTAACTGTTCCGGCGTTCGCGATGGTGCACCAGGGTGGCGTCGGGCTGCCAAATGTTAGGGATAAGCCGCTCCCGTACATCGGGGGCAATTTTGGCGGGGTACAAGTTACGGTCGGGGCAGGCGGAATGCAGTTCGTTGGGCCGATAAAAAGGGAGCTGCAAAGTGGAGGTGGGGGCGGATACAGCGCCCGCACAGTGCTCTGCAATTCCATCCCAGCCGCATTTCCATCTGAGATCATGAATTCCGTTGCAGTCCTGTAGTTCTGGATGGACAGTTGCAAGCTGGTGATTCCTAGGAGAATGTCCTGTTCTTTGGTTGAACGACGACGGCCTGCCATGTCAAAAACAGAGATGGCCAAGGAAGATGTGGCGTTGGTGAAGTTGGTCTGAGCAAAGTTAATGGCTGCGACAAAGCGGACTGATGCTTGGTCGGCTGGGAGGCCGCTTAATATGCTCATCCTGAATTGGTCCAAGGCATTTTCATGAGCAGTTGCCATGTCATCGGAGGCCATCTTCCACTGAGCGAGGTTCGCCGTAGCTTGCGCAACATCTCCGAAGGTCTCAAATTGTCCTTTCGCGACAAATGTGAGGGCAAGGCTCCCGACGCTTAGCCCAACCTGCATGCCGGCGTTGACCCAGTTGATGCCCAGGGGAACGGCCCTGTTGCGAAAGCGGTCGACTGCCTCCTGAAGAGGGTTAGCGAACGCCCCCAAGGCTGTTCCGATGATGCACGCAATTACTATTGCTCCTGTGATGACAATGGATCGGGGGTGCCTTCTTCGCGGGGAGATGATGCCAATCATGGGACGAGTCCTCTCTCATGGAGGTAGCTCCCGATTGAGAGGCACCATGGTGGAGCTTGGGCGTGTTCTTTCCTACCCAAAGATCAGTGCCAGGATCAGTGCGACAGATGCAGAGGAGTTGATCGATCTACTTCATCGTCATGTCCTTACCTTGAAAGATCCGCAGGCCGCGCCTTCTGTCTCGTCGCGTGATCCAGGCGATGACTATCTGCTATCCCTTGCTGCAGCCGCCTCTGGGGTACTGGTCAGCGGCGATTCGCACCTGCTAGACCTCGCTGCCGATGTGCCGGTCTATTCGCCAAGGGCCTTCCTCGACCTGATTGAGTCACTCAGATAGCCCGTAGTATCCAGCGCAGGGGGACAGGAGCTAGCGGAGGCAGCCGCTTCGTGTAAGACCGCACTTCCTCGGCCTTGTTGAATCTGTTAATCATTGCTACACTCCGCTTCCTTCTGTATTGATGGGAGCATGTATGAGCATTCATGAGATGCTCGGCTCTCGATCGAGGTCCCGTGGGCGAGGGGTGTCACGAGCCCGTTCGGACCGAGTCATAAAGGCCAAGGCGATGGTCGTCCTGGCATCGCTGGCGGCTGCCGGCATGTCCAACGCAACCCACACGGTGGCTCCGGGCGAAACCCTGTCCAAGATAGCCAAGCGCTATGGGTCCTCAACCGCCCAGATAGCGAGAGCCAACGGCATAACGAGGCCCAATCTCATCCGGGCGGGGGCCAAGTTGATCCTGCCCCTGCCCGAAGGTGCCCCACCGCCATCCCGACCGGGAGCGAACGGGCTGCCTCCGAAGACGACCGGTGCCCTGAGCTACACCATCGTTCCCGGGGACAGCCTCGCTCGCATAGCCAAGAAGTTCGGCTCCAGCGTGAAAGCCATCGCCGAAGCCAACGGCATCACGAGGCCAAACCTCATCCGCATCGGCCAGTCCCTGAAGGTTCCTGTTGCCGCCCCGCCGACGGTTGAGACGATGCTCCAGAACTACGCAGCACGCTACGGCGTCGACGCCAACTTCGTGAAGGCCATCGCCTGGGAGGAGTCGGGCTGGAAGCAATCCGTCGTAAGCAAGGCAGGTGCCATCGGAGTGATGCAGGTGATGCCTGAGACGGGAGTGTTCATCTCGAAGAACCTGCTCAAGGCACCGCTCGACATCAACGACACCGAGCAGAACGTGATGGCAGGTGTTCGTTTCCTCGCTTTCTTATTGTCGAAGACCGGGGGCGACGAGGCGACCGCCGCGGCCGGGTATTTCCAGGGCCTGAGGTCCGTGAGGACGAGGGGGATCAATCCTTCGACCAAGGCCTATGTGGACGATGTCATGGCCTTGAAAGGTCGTTTCGCGGCCCGTTGAGCCGGATATCCGCTATCGGGGCCCACGGTCGCGGTAGCTTGGATCAGGAGGTGGTACATCTGACTCCACGATCGACAGGCGGGCATCTACGCCCAGCCCTGAAACTGCTGGCCCTGCTTTGCCTTCTAGCCGTCCTGGCCGTGGCTTGCAAGAGCGCGGGAGCCAACGAGGATCCGCGGCTCGAAAAGGTGGATGCAGCCTTGTCTCGGCTGAAGGCAGCAACCGCGCGCATCGAGGCTCTAGAGGAGAAAGAGGCGACCGCTTCTTCGTCGGTGCAGGCTATCGGCGGACAGCTGAGCGAACTTGAGGCCAGCCTCGCCGACCTCAGCAAGCAGATCGAGGCGGCCAAAGGGGCCGACGCGGGTACCAACAAGAAACTGGACGACCTTTCCGCCAAGGCGAATGCTCTTTCTACGAAGATCGATTCGGTCAGCAGCAAGCTGACCGCGGTCGACCAGCGGGTGTGGCTTCTCGAAACCCGCTACAACGACCATCTCCGCAAGTACCACAACGGCGGATGAGTGTGGATAGGACAGCCTTGGCGACCGCACAGATAGCCGGCCGCTACCAGATCATCGCGAGGATCGGCGCCGGGGGGATGGGCGAGGTATATCGGGCGAGGGACTCGGTCCTCGGACGAACCGTCGCCGTGAAGATGCTCCCTGCTGAACTTGTTTCGCGCCCGGGAGCGGTGGATCGTTTCAGGGCCGAAGCGCAGTCGGCGGCCCGGCTTTCCCACCCGAACGTTGTACAGGTGCACGATTGGGGAGAGCACGAGGCCACCTACTACATGGTCATGGAGTACGTGCGAGGAAGGAACCTGCGGCAGGTTCTTGCCGCGCATCGCCAGCTTTCCCCGGCCCAGTCGGCAGAGATCGCGGCTCAGGTTCTGGCTGCCCTTGCGGCTTCGCACCGCGGCGGCCTCATCCATAGGGACATCAAGCCAGAGAACGTGATCGTCGGTATCGACGGCACCGTGAAAGTGACCGACTTTGGCATCGCCCGTGCAGTAGAGGGAGCCACCTCGACGGGCGAGCTGTTCGGCACAGTCGCGTACGTTGCGCCGGAGCAGGTAAGGGGAGGTTCAGTCGATCAAAGGGCCGACATCTATTCGACCGGCTGTCTGCTTTACGAACTGCTTACTGGTGCTCCTCCCTTCGAGGGTGACACGGCGGCGGTCCTTTACCGACGTTTGCATGAGTCGATTTCACCGCCCTCGATGTCTGTTCCGGAAGCTCGTCATCTCGATCGAGTGGTGCTGACCTCAACCGCGATCGAGATGGAAAGCCGATATCCGTCTGCTGAGCAGATGCGAAGCGAACTGAAGGAAGCATCGGCCGCATATGGCCCAGCCCCAGATCTTTCAGAGCTAACTTACGAGGTGACGGACGAGGTGAAACTCGACTCCGCCGACACCATCGCAGGCAAGCCCATGCCTCCTGCGCGCAAGCGGCGGCGCTGGATCGCTCCGGTAGCCGTCCTTTTCGCCCTGGCGATCGGCTTTGCTGTCTATTTCAGGCCCTCCCAAGTCCCGGCGATGATCGGGCTGCAGGTCGATGAAGCGGCGGCGAAGGTGAGCGCTCAAGACTTCGAGGTGAAACGAAGCGTGCGTTTCGCCGACGATCCAGCGGGGACGGTCGTCGGGTCAGATCCCGACCCTGGCAAATGGCTCATCAGGGGCGGCACGGTCACGCTCGTCGTCAGTGCAGGGCCCCCAGTAACTGATGCTCCCGACGTCAAAAACCTAACGCTCGAAGAAGCGAAGACGAAGATCGTCGAGAGCGGCCTCACTGTGGGAAAGGTCGCCTATCAACATGATGCGAAGGCGAAGGACACAGTTCTTGCTCAGGATCCCGCGCCCGGCCGCGTCCGTCGCGGCGACCCGGTCAACCTGGTCGTATCCAGCGGGCCCGAGATCGTAGAGGTGCCATCCGTGAAAGAAAAGCCGGTTGCCGAGGCAGAACAGATCCTTCGCGATGCGGGCCTCGTTCCTTCGCGTACCGAGGTTTTCAACGACGCGCCTTCAGGGACAGTGATGGATCAGTCGCCGCAGCCGGGGACCAAGGTGGACAAAGGGACATCGGTGAAGTTAACGGTCAGCAAGGGGCCCGCACCCTTCGCCATGCCGGACGTCAAGTCGAAAACCTGTGCCGAGGCAAAGTCCCAGCTCGAATCCTTGGGCCTCGTAGTAGTTGTCAGGTCGCAGCGAAGCGAGTGCGGATCCGGCAAGGTTCTAGATCAGGACCCTTTGCCGGGAGCGACCGTGCGCAAGGGACAGGAAGCAACTATCTACACCGCCTAAGAGCGGCTGCCAGCAGGCTCTGGAGTTAGTTCGGCCGAGAGGCCAGGCGATAGGCCGGGCACCACCGAATCCAATTCGACCTGAAGCTCACGCATGAGCGAGTCAGGGGATGCCTTCCTTCTCCTTCGAACCATGAACGCACCGAATCCTGCTGTCAGTGCAAGGACGATCGCCGGCACGAGCAAGGGGGCAGATTCGACCGGAACATCCTTGGATTCACTGCGTGCCAACGTGCTTGGGTCGAGCTGCACTATCTCGAGCCCCTTCGAAACTGCTTTCGCCAATGGTGCCGCGGCGGGCTGCTTCACCTTCTTCACCAAAGAGCCGACGGGGAATTGCTTGAGCGCGCCCAGATTCCCATATCCCCAATCGAAAAGTGCTGTGGTCTCTCCGTAGTGATCGGGCGAACCGAGCACGACGGTCATCAACGTGGATCCGTCGCGCTGGGCAGCGGAGATGAGGCTGTGCCCAGCGCCGCTAGTGAACCCTGTCTTGACTCCGATAGCTCCTGGGTATCGGTACAGCAGTTTGTTGTGGTTGAAGAACGTGTGAGTGCTGCCGTCTCCCCACGGGACCTCACGGGTCTTCGATGCCACCATCTCTTTGAAGAGCGGCTTGCTCATAGCCGCTGCCGTGATGATGGCAAGGTCTCTTGCGGTACTTACGTGACCGGCTTCATCGTATCCGTGGGGGTTGGCGAAGGAAGTGTCGGTCGCTCCCAGCGCAGCTGCCTTGTCGTTCATGAGCTTCACGAACCCCCCGACGGTTCCGTCTGGCGAAAACTTATGGGCAAGCGCGATCGCGGAGTCGTTCCCCGACTGAAGCAAGAGTCCCCACAGAAGATCGCGGACCGTGAACGTCCAGCCCTCTTCAGCGTAGGTCCGGCCGCCGGGGGCGTTGCGCGCATCTGCCGTGATGGGAGCAGTCTCGTCGAGTCTCCCCTTCTCGAGAACTACAAGCGCGGTCATCACTTTCGTGAGGCTTGCGGGAGGACGCACTGCCGTTGAGTCCTTCGCCCAAAGGATCTTGCCGCTCTCGACCTCTAACAGGATGCCTGCGGCCATCCCCACTCCGGGAGGAGGTGGGACCTGCGCAGCGACCTGCGCGCCGGCGGGCGCGGCGATGCCGACCAACAGGGCAAGCGCAATCGGGGCAAGCAGTGTTTTTTTCATAGGAGTCGATAAACAGTAAAGGGGAGCGCGCGCGCTGGCAAGGATTTAAGCCCGATGTGTCAACCTATGACCCGTGAAGGTGATAGTTGGAGCGGACGATGAAGGCCCTGCTTTGGAAGCGGTCGTAGGTTCGCTTCGGGCACGGGGCGCCGAGCTTCAGATGCTTCCGAGGATGCCTTGGCCTCGCATTGCGAAACGCGTTGGGGAGCAGGTCGCTCAAGGTGATTTCGATTTCGGAGTGCTTATGTGCTGGACCGGCACCGGTACTTCGATGATGGCGAACAAGGTGCCTGGTGTAAGGGCGGCCCTTTGCTGGGATCCGTGGATCGCTGAAGGGGCGAGGCGCTGGAACGACGCCAATGTGCTTGTGATGAGCCTGAAACGCACGGCTCCCGAGACGGCCGTCGAGATCTTGGACGCCTGGCTCGCCATCGAGAAACCCGATGCCGACGAGGCCCTGAACATCGCGATGCTGGACGCCGACCATTCAGTCGGGTCAGTCGGGCTGGCCGAGGACCCCGAACCCGGTCAATAGTTCAACCAGTCGGGGGGTCAGGTTCCTCGACCCGAGTTCGTCGATGGGCACCCATTCGACCTCAGCGGCATCATCTCCGGCCTGCAAGGTGCCGCCAACCACTGTCGCGGTCAGGTCGACGATCACGTAGTGGTAGCTGCCTTCGGGCGATATCGACTCGAACGTCCCGGCGATGGGACCGACTTCGATCTTGAGGCCCGTTTCCTCAAGCACTTCCCGGGCGAGCGCTACAGCCATGGGCTCTGCCCATTCCACCGTTCCCCCAGGGAGCGACCAGGCCCCCTGGTAGGGGGCCTTGCCTCGTTTGATGAGAAGGATCCTGCCGCCATCTATCAAGATGGCGCCAACGCCTAGTAGCGGGTAGCGGGTGACGTCGTCCATGGCTCTCGTAGCATAGGCAAGTGACGGGTCAAACGGTCCTGCTGGTGCTTGCGGTCCTAACGGTGTCGTTCTCGGCGCCGCTGATAAGGATCGCCGACGCCCCAGCCCTTGCTGTCGCCTTCTGGCGGACGGCCTTCGCCGCCATCGTGCTTTCTCCATTCGCGATCTCGAAGCGATCAGAGTTCCGGGGCCTCTCTCGCGGCGACCGCATAGCAGCGATCGCCTCTGGATCTTTGCTAGCGATCCACTTCGCATCGTGGATAGCGTCGGTCGACCTCACTACGGTGGCGTCGAGCGCACTGCTGGTTGCATCTCAGCCCATCTTCGTAGCGATCGGTTCGCTGTTGTTCCTGCAAGAAAGGATCAGCGGACGCACATGGACCGGGATAGCCATCGCGATAGGAGGCGGGCTGCTGATAGCAGCAGAAGATCTGGGCGGGAGCTCTTCGCTTCGCGGCGACCTGCTGGCCGTTGTTGGAGCGGTGAGCGCGGCGGGGTATCTGCTGATCGGAAGGAATCTCAGGTCGAAGCTCTCATTGATGCCCTATGTCGTATCCGTCTATGGGATCTGTGCGGTGATCCTGTCTATAGCGATAGCAGCTACGTCCACCCCATTGGTGGGTTTCGACGCCTTGACGTGGGGGGCGATCGCCGCGATCGCAGTCGGCCCTCAGCTGTTCGGCCATACGACCTTCAACCTTTTGCTCCGAAGGATCGACGCGTCGAAGGTCGCGGTTGCGATCATGGGGGAGCCTGTCGGCTCCGCTTTGCTGGCGATGATGCTGTTCGATGAGATACCGGGCTGGCTAGTGATCCCCGGAAGCCTTCTTCTGCTTGCCGGCATCGCGCTTTGCCTGATCGGTGACAAGGATCCCAAGGACCGCGCTCCGGCAGGCTGATGCTACTCGGCGACCATCTCGTCGCCCCTCACGTACAGATAGTAATTGCCGAGCATCCCCGTCCCAACGACTGTGGAAGCGATGGTAGCGAGGTACGTCGACAGCCCAACGATCATCGCTGCTCCGGCAGAAAGACGTGGTGGGTTGAATGGGTTGGTCAGCTGCCCACCAAACCCTCCTGGACCACCTTGGATGGCCAGACCTCCTTGAACGATGATCGCCGGGCTTTGGAGAACGAGTCCGATCAAACCTGTGATGCCCAGAGTTATGAGCAGCAGGATGAACAGATCCATCTTGCGGCCCTTCAGCAGATCGCGGCTTCTGCCAAGGCTCGCCGAAGGGGATGTCCCTTCGAAAACGCTTACCGCTCCGGCAAGGCCCCATCGAAGTTTGAAGAAAAGTGCGGCTACCAGGAAAGCGAGCCCGCCCAAGACTAGTGCCCCGATCAGTAACCCGGCGTTCGGACCTGAAAGCATCCTGGTGAAGTCGCCTCGCGCTCCGGCGAAGGTCGAAGCCCCAACGCCGATCGCCGGCAGCAAGCAAAGAAGAAGGATCCCGACCAGCACGAGCCCAACCAGGAATTGAACTCCCATGTAGCTGAGAAGCCTCATGTTGGTAGCGGCATCGATCAATCTGCCGGGCCCGATGTCCTGTCCCGCGGCGAACTCGCGCGTGCCGCGAAGTACGGTTACTGGAAACCATACGAAGGTGGGAAAGAACATCCCCAGCTGGGCGATCCCAGTGACGATGTACGAACCGGATGCCGCTGAGATCGTCGTACCGATGAGGAGCGGCAGACACAGGATCGCC
>Ga0183260_10005205_pt1 | contig 10261 bp, 7 predicted proteins | sample AntDrymUQ4972206_2_FD_129768 | JGI IMG/M metagenome (GOLD analysis project Ga0183260, IMG submission 129768) | Polar desert sand microbial communities from Dry Valleys, Antarctica - metaG UQ497 (22.06) (version 2) (version 2) | ecosystem: Environmental > Terrestrial > Soil > Desert | place...
GTGGTCTCTGGCGGTCTCGTCGAAGCGTTGGCCGCGCTGGCCGTCGTTGCCGTCGCCCTCAAGACCGGTAACCTGCTGGCGTCCATGCTGACCGGGGTCGGCGCGGTCCTGATCCTGCGGACCGTGATCGGATGACCAAAAAACAGCGAAATATCCTTCCACGTCGAAGTCCGATTTCTGCCAGTAATCTGAACGAGGCGGTCTAGAATCACGAGCATGATCAAAGATTTCGAACACTGCTATCGGGCCGTCAAGAGCCGCGACGCCCGCTTCGACGGCTGGTTCTTCACCGCCGTATCCACGACCGGTATCTACTGCCGACCGAGTTGTCCGGCCATGACGCCGAAGCCGGGCAACGCCAGTTTCTACCCGACGGCCGCGGCGGCGCAGCGGGCAGGCTTCCGGGCCTGCAAGCGGTGCCGGCCCGACGCCGTTCCCGGTTCGCCAGAGTGGGACGCGCGAGCCGATCTCGCCGGACGGGCCATGCGGCTTATCGCCGATGGGGTCGTGGACCGGGAGGGCGTCGCCGGGCTCGCGCGGCGTCTCGCTTACACGGAGCGTCACCTGCACAGGATGCTCGTCGCGGAGGTCGGGGCTGGACCCATAGCCCTCGCCCGCGCGCGCCGGGCGCACACGGCACGGCTGCTCATCGAGACGACGGACCTGCCGATCACCGAGGTTGCTTTCGCCGCCGGTTTCTCCAGCGTCAGACAGTTCAACGATACCTTCCGCGAGGTCTTCGCCTCCGCCCCGAGAGAGTTGCGGCGGTCGCGCCAGCAGACACGGCGGGGCAGTGGAAGGTCAGCGCCGGGGGAGATCTCACTCCGCCTGCCTTTCAGGTCGCCCTTCGATCTGAATGGCTTGTTACGTTTCCTCGGAGACCGCGCCGTCGAGGGCGTGGAGGCGCTCTCCGGTGGGGCGTACCGGCGGACGTTGCGCCTGCCGCACGGTGCGGGCGTGGCGGCGCTCTCCGATGGCGGGGATCACGTCCGGTGCGTTCTCGGTCTTGAGGATCTGCGGGATCTGGGCTCTGCGGTGCAGCGTTGCCGCCGGCTCCTGGATCTCGACGCGGACCCGGTCGCGGTGGACGACCTCCTCGGGAATGATCCGCTCCTCGGACCACTCGTGCGGCGTTCACCTGGGCGGCGAGTACCCGGCAGCGTGGACGGCGCGGAACTTGCCGTCAGGGCGGTGCTCGGCCAGCAGGTCTCCGTGGTCGGCGCCCGCACCCTCGCCAGACACCTGGTCGCCGGGTACGGACAGCCTCTCCGCGAGCCGCTCGCTGCGCCCGAGGCGGGTTTGACACACCTCTTCCCGGAGCCGGCCGCCGTCGCGGAGGCCGCTTCCTCAGACCTCGCCGTGCCCGCCGCTCGGCGCGAGGCTTTGCGAGAACTGGCCCATGCCCTCGACCGTGGAGATATCGTGCTGGACCCCGGCTCCGACCGCGAAGAAGCCAGGAGGAAGCTGCTCGCGTTGCGCGGCGTCGGACCCTGGACCGCTTCATACATCGCCATGCGGGCGCTCGGAAACCCCGACGCCTTTCTGCCGACGGACCTCGGGGTGAGACGCGCGGTAGGGACGCTCGGGCAACCTAATGATCCCGGATCGCTGGAGCAACTCTCGGAGCGGTGGCGGCCATGGCGGTCGTATGCCGTGCAGCATCTGTGGAGCAGCCTCGACGGCGTGGTGGATGAAAGGAAGACGAAGAGGGAAAAGGAGATAGCATGAACGCATACGTTGACACGGTAGAGTCTCCGGCGGGGCCGCTCGCCTTCGCGGTGGACGAGGACGGCGCCCTGATACGCCTCCACTTCATGGAAAGCAATCACGGCCCGGCGATGGAGCAGGAACTGGAGGATGAAGGATACGTCGTGCAGGCGGACGAGGCCCGAACCGCCCCGGTGCGCCGGGAGCTGTCCGAGTACGCGGCCGGGCGGCGCACGACGTTCGATGTGCCGCTGGCGCTTGCGGGATCTGAGTGGCAGAAAGCCGTGTGGCTGGAGTTGACGCGCATACCCTACGGCGAGACCCGTTCTTACGGTGAGATCGCCGACAGCCTCGGCCGGCCCGGAGCAGCCCGCGCCGTGGGCCGGGCCAACGCCACCAACGTCCTGCCGCTGGTCGTGCCGTGCCACCGTGTGATCTCGGCCGACGGAACGCTCGGCGGCTTCAACGGCGGCCTCCATCTCAAAGAAAGGCTCCTGGACCACGAGCGCAGGGTGCTGGCGGAGCCCGCCGCGAACGGATCTTGAGACAGATCCCGAAATCCCCGGTTTGACGGTGCGTCACCGCGCCGCAGTAGTATGAACGCCAGGCAACTCGGGGCGCTCGTACTGCTCGGCGCGCTGTGGGGCGTCTCCTACCTGTTCATCCGGGTAGCGGTGCCGGAGCTGGGGCCTTTTGTATTGATGGGGTGCAGGGTGGCGCTCGCCGTTCTGGCTTTGACCCTTTACGCGGCCGCCGTACGCCAGCTACCCAAATTCAATGGCAGGTTGCGGCAGTTCCTGATCCTCGGGACGGTGAACTCGGCCATCCCCTTCAGCCTCATCGCCACCGCCGAGATAGAGCTTCCCGCCTCCCTGGCGGCCATCCTCAACTCCACCACGGCCCTGTTCGCCGCCGGGGTGGCGGCCGTCTGGATCGGCGAGGCCCTGACAGCCAGCAAGGTCGCCGGGCTCGTGCTCGGCGTAGCCGGGGTGGCCGTGCTCGTGGGATGGACGCCGCTGCCGCTCACCGGGCCTGTGCTACTCTCGGCCTGCGCCATGCTAGGCGCATCACTTTCATACGCCTTGGGCGGCGTGTACGCGAAGCGCACCTTCGAGGGCGTGCCGGGGCTAACGATGGCGATAGGCCAGCAGTCCGGGGCCGCGGCGACGCTCCTGCCGCTGGCCGCCGCGACCGTTCCAGAGCGGGCTCCTTCGACGGCCGCCGTGTTCTCCGTGCTGGCGATCGCGTTGCTTTCCACGACGGTGGCTTACCTTCTGTACTTCTACCTCATCCGCAGCGCCGGCCCCACCAAGACGCTCACGGTGACGTTCCTGATCCCGGCCTTCGGCCTGTTCTTCGGCGCGGTATTCCTGGGAGAGCCGGTGGGACCGGGGACGTTCGCCGGCCTCGGCATCATCCTGCTGAGCGTCGCCCTCGTCGCCGAAATCCGTATCGGGAAGACCAGGATACGGGCCTGAAGAAAACGAAACCGCTGAAGGCGCGTTCGCGACTCACTGGAATCGTTCGTGAAACATTCGTCACATGCAGGTGAATGCCAGACCTCATCAGCGGGTTGCGTGGTCATTGAGCCAGTGAGAGACTGCAGGCATGAAAGCGTACTCGAAGGACCTCAGGCTCAAGGTCTTGGCGGCCGTCGACCGTGGGATGCCCCGCGCGGCGGTCGTCGAGGCCTTCTCGGTGTCGACGGCCACCGTCAAGCGCTGGCTCAGGAAGCGTCGCGAGACCGGCGACGTCGATCCGGAACCGGTCCCCGGACCTTCCCCGCGCAAGCGCGAGGCTCTGCTGGCCGCCCTGCCGGCCCAGGCGAAGTCCAACCCCGACCTCACCCTCCAAGAGCACCGCGAGCTCTTCGAGGAGGCCCCAAGGGATGGAGGTCTCGACGGCCACCGTCAGCCGTGCCTTCTCGCGCCTCGGTCTGCCGCTCAAAAAAAGTCCCTTCCCGCCTCCGAGCGAGACGAACAGGCGCGCAAGGGCTGGCGAGAAGGGGTAGGAAGGTTCGACCCGCGCTTGCTCGTGTTCGTGGACGAGTGCGGGACGCACACCTCCATGACGCGCCTGCGGGCGCGGGCTCCCAGGGGCGAGCGTGTCTACGGACGGGTGCCCCGCAACCGCGGCCGGAACACCACGCTCATCGCGAGCATGACGCACGAGGGGATGGGGCCTTCCATGGCGGTGGTCGGCTCCACAACAAAGGCAGTCTTCGAGACCTACGTCGAGCGGGTCCTGGCGCCGAGCCTCTCGCCGGGGCAGGTGGTCGTCCTGGACAACCTCGGCGCGCACAAGGGCGAAAGGGTGCGTGAGCTGGTGGAGGCGCGGGGCTGCGAGCTACTCTTCCTGCCAGCCTACTCTCCGGACTTCTCGCCCATCGAGGAAGCGTTCAGCAAGCTCAAGGCGCTTCTAAGGAAGGCCGCCGCTCGCACCCGTGGATTGCTCGTTGAGGCCATCGGCCGGGCGCTCTTGGCCGTCACGGCGCGAGACGCGATGGGGTGGTTCGTCCACTGCAGCTACGAGGTCGGGGCTCATCACCCATGAACACCGCTGATGGCAGCAGCTTCAACCATCCTCTAGCATCGGGTCCGTGATCTGAGCAAGCCGGACGGTCACCGGGCCGTTACCATGATGAGGGTGTGGGGATGAGGATTGTCAGGGCGCCCCGGTTCGGGAGATAGAGCCGCGGCCGTAAAAGAGAGGAGTGCCTGGTGAACTCGGAGACGAACAGGAAACTGCCGGGCGTCGGGGCGTCCGAAGGGGTCGCGGTTGGCCCGATCTTCGTCCACGCTCCCGGAGAACTGGAACCCGAGCGGAAGGAGATCCCCGCCGAAGAAGTCGAGGGTGAGATCGGACGTTTCAGGGAAGCGGCCGCGGCGGTGGTGAAGAGCCTCGGGGAGACCCGGAAACGCCTCGGGGATGCGGGCAACGAAGACGAGGCGGCCATCTTCGAGGCGCACGCCGAACTGGCTGAAGACCCGGAACTCTACTCCGGCGTCGAGGAGCGGGTGAGGAACCTGGAGAGCCCGGAGGCCGCCGTGATCTCCGTGGGCGAGGAGTTCGCCGCCATCTTCGCCGGGATGGAGGACGAGTACATGGCCGCGCGGGCCGACGACGTGCGCGACGTTGCTTCCCAGATCGCCGCCGAGCTGATGGGACACGGAGCCTCCGGGCTGGCGACGCTGGACACGCCCTCGGTCATTCTCGCCCGTAGCTTGGCCCCGTCCGACACGGCCCGCATACCGAAGGGGATCGCCCTGGCGTTCGTAACCGCAGAGGGTTCCGCGACCTCGCACGTTTCCATCATGGCCCGCTCGATGGGCATACCGGCCGTGGTGGGTGTTGGCCCGAAACTGGAGGAGGCGTTCGGGGCAGTGACGGCGGCCGTGGAAGGCGGCGAAGGATACGCGGTCGCGGACCCTGATCCCGAGACGGTCGCCGAGTTCGGGCGCAAACAGCAGCGGATGGAACAGGAAAGGTCCGCCCTCGAAGAGTACCGGCACACGGAGGCGCGCACGGGCGAAGGACGGCGCATCGAGGTCTCAGCCAACCTGGGTTCGGCGGAAGAGGCGGAAGACGCGCTGTCGTGGGGGGCCGAAGGCGTGGGGCTCTTCCGCACCGAGTTTCTCTTCATGGAGCGTCCCGAATTGCCGTCCGAGGAGGAGCAGTACCAGGTCTACCGCAAAGTGGCCGAAATCTTCGGTGTGAAGCCGGTCATCATCCGAACGCTGGACGTGGGAGGGGACAAGAACCTGCCCGGTGTGGACCAGCCCGAGGAGGAGAACCCTTTCCTGGGCTGGCGGGGCATCAGGATGTGCCTGGACACGCCGGATCTCTTCAAGCCTCAGCTACGGGCGATCCTGCGGGCCGCGGCCCACGGCAACGTGAAGATGATGTTTCCTATGATCGTGGACGCAAGGGAGGTGCGCCGCGCTAAAGAGATCTTCGAGGAATGCCGTAGGGAACTGGACGAAGAGGGCGTGGAGACCGGCCCGGTGGAGGTCGGGATCATGGTCGAGACCCCGGCTGCCGCCCTGGGCGCCGCGGAGATCGCCGGCGAAGTCTCGTTCTTCTCCATCGGCACGAACGACCTCGTCCAGTACACGCTGGCCGCCGACCGGGGCAACGAACGCCTGCGGCGTCTCCAGAGCGCGGATCATCCGTCGGTCCTCAAGCTCATACAGGAGACCTGCCGGGCGGCGCAGGAAGCGGGCATCTGGGTCGGAGTATGCGGTGAGGCGGCAGCCGACCCGGCGCTCATACCCAAGCTCGTGGAGCTTGGGGTTACGGAACTCAGCATGAGCGCCCCTTCCATCCCCCGCGCCAAGAAGGCGGTGTCCGAGATCTAGGTGGAGTTTCGTCTGGCGTCCAATTTGTGCGCCGGTTTGCCTTGACGGTGGCGGGGGGACGTTAGAATCCGCAGGTGAGAAACGAGACCCGAACCAGGCTCTTGCAAGCCCCGCGCCGCATCCGGGCGTACCTGGCTGCGACCGCGGGCGTCCCCGTCGTACTGCTGGCATCCTCCGAGGAAGACGCGGAACGATACGCGCGCGACGCGGCGTGCTTCACCGGCGAGCCGGTCGTGCATCTCCCGTCACGCGGCGTGGCCTACGGAGACGTCTTCGACCCTGCGGTCACGCGTGTTGGACGGCGGCAGCGGGCGCTGCATTCGCTGAGTTCGGCTCGTGTCGTGGTGGCGGGGCCGCTGGCTTTCGCGGAACGGACGCCGCTGTACGATCCGGTCGCGCTCTCCGGCGGGGTCGAGCTAGAGTTGGACGCGACGTTGGAGCGGTTGGTCTCTTTAGGTTACGAGCGGACGGATCGGGTGGCGAGGCCGGGAGAGTTTGCGGTGCGCGGCGGCATCGTGGACGTGTTTCCGAGCACGCGGCGTTCGCCGGTGCGCGTGGAATGGTGGGGGGATGAGATCGAAAGCGTCCGGGCCGTCTCTCTGGCAACCCAGCGCGTCGTCCGCGAGCTGGAGACCGTAACGGTCTACGCCGCCCGCGAGGGCGATCTCGCCAGGCTCGTGACTGGAAGCGACAATTTTCCCGAAGAGGCAGGCCGGGGCGTGCGCGTGCCGGGCCTCGACGCCCTGCTGCTCGACCTCGACCCTGTGTCCCCGCGCGAGTTGCTGCCGAATACCTTCGAAGTGTGGAGAGAGGAGCCGCGCGAGGGAGCGTCAGAAGGCCTGGAGTCGCTCGTCGAGAGCCTCTATGACCAGGAGCCACCTGAAGCCGATGCGGAGTTCACCGGAGGCGAGAGTGAAGAGGTCGTCTCCGCTCCACCGATTGCGGCTTTCGCCAGCTCATTAAGGGAAGCGGCGCGGCGGCTGGACGAGTTCGTCCGGGGCGGAATGTCCGTGTTCATCGCCTGCGGGTCGGTGGGGGAGGCGCGGCGGACGGTCTACGCTTTCGGGGAGATCAACCGCACGGTTCGGGAGGCGGATCTCGCCCACCCTGGCCTGCCGCCGGGTCTCTACGCGGTTCCGGGTGAGGTCGAGGAGGGCTTCACCCATCCTGATGGCGGCATCGCCGTGCTGCGGCGCGATTCCCTCTTCGGGCGTCGCAGAAGGGGGCGAGAGCGGACGCCCGGCCGGGCGCTGGCGTCTTTCGCGGACCTCAAGGGCGGAGACCTCGTCGTGCACGCGACACAGGGGATCGGACGTTTCGAGGGGCTCGTCTCGCGAGAAGTCCTCGGGGCGACGCGAGACTACATGCAGGTCAGCTACCGGGACGGCGACACGCTGTTCGTGCCGTACGAGCAGATGGAGCTCCTGCACAAGTACATCGGCGGCGAGGGCACGCGGCTGGACAAGCTCGGCGGCGCGACGTGGGCGCGGGTCACGGATCGGGTCCGCGGCCGGGTCAAGGCGCTCGCCGGGGAACTTCTGAGGCTACACGCGGCGCGCGCCTCCGCGCCCGGCTTCGCCTTCCCGGAGGACTCGGAGTGGGAGCGGGAATTGGAAGAGGAGTTTCCCTATCAGGAGACCCCGGACCAGGAGGCGGCCATCGCGGCCGTGAAGGCGGACATGCAACGACCGCACCCGATGGATCGCCTCGTTTGCGGCGACGTGGGTTTCGGTAAGACCGAGATCGCGGTGCGGGCGGCGTTCAAGGCGGCGCTCGCGGGCCGGCAGACCATGCTGCTCGCTCCTACTACGATCCTGGTGCAGCAGCACGAGCGGACCTTCAAGAGGAGGCTCGGGAGGTTCGCCGTGAGGGTCGAGAGCCTCTCGCGCTTCACCCGCCCGGCGGACCGCAGGAAGATCCTGGCGGACTTCGCTTCCGGGGATGTGGACGTGCTCATCGGGACGCACGCCCTCCTCGGCGTGGAGGTGAAGCCGAAGGCCCTCGGGCTGATCGTGGTGGACGAGGAGCAGCGCTTCGGGGTGCGCCACAAGGAGCGCATCAGGGAGTTCAAGACGAGCGTCGATGCACTTACCCTGACGGCTACCCCGATCCCACGCACCATGCAGATGGGCCTCGCCGCGCTGCGGGATAGCAGCGTGATCGAAACTCCGCCAGCCGGACGCCGCAGCATCCTCACCCACGTCGGCCCGTACGAGGAGGACATGGTCAAACGGGCCATCGAAAGGGAGACGAGCCGGAACGGTCAGATCTTCTTCGTCCACAACCGGGTCGAAACGATAGATGAGGTCACGGAGAGGCTGCGCTCCCTCGTGCCGGGAGTGCGGTTCGTGACGGCGCACGGGCAGATGCCTGAGCGGGCGCTCGAAGACGTGATGAGTGGCTTCCTCGACGGGGAGTACGACGCGCTCGTCACGACGACCATCGTCGAGAGCGGGCTGGACGTGGCGACGGCGAACACCCTGATCGTGGACCGCGCCGACGCGATGGGCCTGGCGCAGCTCTACCAGCTTCGCGGCAGGATTGGCCGCTCCAGGGAGCAGGGATACGCATACCTCTTCGCCCCGCTCGGCGCGACCGTCGAATCCCAAAAACGTCTCGAAGCCCTGATGGACTTCACGGAACTCGGGAGCGGCTTTGCCATAGCGATGCGGGACCTGGAGATCCGGGGCGCCGGCAACTTGCTCGGGGGCGAGCAGTCGGGACACATCGCGGCCGTCGGCTTCGAGATGTACCTGCGTCTGCTGGAAGAAGCTGTCGAGGAGGCGCGGGGTCGTCCAGCCGAACGGGAGGAAGAGCGTCCCGTCATGATGGAGCTACCGCTCGACGCGTACCTGCCGCCGGAGTACGTGATGGACGAGATCGAACGTGTTGACCTCTACCGCCGCTCTTCCGGCTTGCACTCGCTCGTCGAGGTGGACGACCTGGCTGAAGAGCTGACCGACCGCTTCGGAGAGCTGCCCGACCCTGCCCGCAACCTCCTCGGCCTCCAGCGCGTGAAGCTCCTTGCCCGCCAGGCGGGCGCGACCTCCGTGAGCTATCGCTCGGGTGGGTTGAGCGTCGTTGGTGTGACGGCGCAGACCCCGGCGCTGCTTCGCCGGGACACGGGTGGCGTGGTCGGAGGAAGGGAGGGCCGGGTCACGGTGCGGGGCTCGGACCTGGATCCGCTGGATCTTGCCGAAACGGTGCTGCGGGCGCTCGGGAATTCATCCGGCTAGCCGCCTGCTTCAGGCGTCATTCCTCGAACATCTCCTGGCCCATCTGGTCAACCTTGCGCTCGGCATGTTCGTTCATATCTCCACCGGCGCCGGTGTCTTCGGTGAGTTGCTGCGAGATCTCATCGGCCTTGCGCTCGTTGTGCGCGTGCGGGTCTCCGCCTGAACCCGTCTCCTCGGTGACGCGCTGGGCGAGGTCTTCTTCGGCGCTTGCGGGGTCGTAGGGCATGATCCCGTGCAGGGGCATATCCTGCATCATGCCGGCGCCGGCTTCCTCCTCTGTGACCTCGCTCTTGTAATCGGCCGACTCCATTGACGGCATGGGCTCCATCGAAGGCAGGGATTCCATAGATGGCATGGACTCCAGCGAGTCCTCCCGCATACCCGGCAGTGGACGGGGCTCGACGTCGCCCCGCTCGATCCTGCGCCTCACCTGCTCCGAACGCCGCGAGGCCGCGTTGGCCCGCTGCTCGATCCGCTGCCGGACATCCCTGTCAGCCCGACGCATCCGATCATCTATCCTCCGCTCGACTTCCCTCTGACGCCGTTCCTGATCCCGAATACTCATCCAGCCCGCCACCCTTCCGTCATCCGAACCTCGTCGCCGGAGATATGGTGGATATCCTATACACGGCATACCCCGACCCCCTGACTTTCACACACTCCCCGTCCGCTGTTTTCGGAGATGGCCGATAATCCGTTTATGGAGTACCTTTAAGGCGTAGTTTCGCCAAAAGGGACGGCTTGGGGAGAGGATAATTGGATCACCTGCATCAGATCCTCGCATCGAAGGTTAGGGAGTGGCGCGACACCAGCTACCCCTGCGACGAGTTCCCGGCTATCACCGAGATTCTGGAGTACCAGGTGCAGTCCGAAGAGGTGTCCGACGGTGGGCTCGTGGATACCCTGCGCTTCCTCAGAGAACCGCAACGCCGCGCCCTCGAAACCTACTGGTACCTACGA